>Ga0164243_10002558_pt1 | contig 29945 bp, 26 predicted proteins | sample OricompcompostOP_FD_108781 | JGI IMG/M metagenome (GOLD analysis project Ga0164243, IMG submission 108781) | Organic Plus compost microbial communities from Emeryville, California, USA - Original compost - Organic plus compost (OP) | ecosystem: Engineered > Solid waste > Mixed feedstock >... | reverse complement strand
CTACCCGATAAAAGCGCTCGAACAGGCGTGGGAGTTTGTCGGCATCGACGCCGGGCGCGCTGTCTTGAAAGACGACTTCGATCTGGCCATCCTGTGACGTGCACTGCACTTCGACGACGCCGCCGGCATCCGTGTAGCGCAGGGCGTTTTCGAGCAGATTGCCAAACAGTTGTTGCAGCCGGCGCTCATCGCCCTCGATCCGCTCCAGATCAGGCGCAATGTGCCACCGTAATGTCAGGCCTGCTCCTTCGGACCTGCTTTGCATGGATAGCAACGTGGCCTCCAGCAAAGTGGCCAGCGACAGAGGAACACGGCGATACGTCAATGCGCCGATATCCGTGAGCGACAGGTCATGCAGATCATTGACGAGTTTGCCCAGTTGCTGAATCTGCTGCTCCAAGGGCAGCAGCGAGGCCGGCGTCATGGGCCGGATGCCGTCCTGGATCGCCTCGACTTCGGCGCGCATGACGGCCAGTGGGGTACGTAATTCATGTGAGATATCCGCCATGAAATGACGCCGTGCCTGTTCGGTATGTTCCAGGGTATTGGCCAATTGATTGAAGTTGCGTGCCAGGCCACCCAGCTCATCTTTGGCCATACGCCGTACCCGGGTGGTGTAGTCGCCCGCAGCCAGACGGTGCGTGGCTGCGGCCAGGCCGTGCACGCGTTGCAGCAATGCTCTGGACAGCAACCAGGCGAGTAACGCAGCCGTCAATACGGAGAACAGCCCGATCAGCCACCACATCTGCAGCTGTGACTCGTAGAAACGTACATCGCCTGCGGAAACGGCTTGTTGAAATGGTACGAGCGCCATCCATCCCACGGTACTTCCGTTCACATTGATCGGACGCAGAATGGAGTTGCGATTGGCGTCAGGATTGCCGACGATGAACGAATAATCGCGATCCAACAGCGCAAAACGCAGGATGGCGCCCGTTTGATCGGACACTGGCGGCGCGAGCCGGGGCTGATCCGGAAGGGGATCAGGGCGCATGAATTCAAACCAGGGCTGCAGATCGTCGGTGCGCAGGAAGTCCCAACTGCCATGGGCTTGATAGGCTTGGGCGATGCGCGGTATGACCGACAACATGCGGCTTTCGCCTTGTTCGTTCAGATAGCCCAGAAAGCCGCGCTGGAAACTGATGCGTGAGGCAAAGTTGTTGATCAGCAGCACGATCGCGCACGAGGCGAGGACTGCCAGAAACAACTTGGACGTGATGCCGAGTTTCATAGTCGGGCGCGGGAACAGAGGCATAAAGCGAAATTTTGCACCATGAAACCGGAAAAGCCACGTTTCAGGCGAGAAATCCACATTTGCTTCACAGTCGGTACACTGGTGGCCCGCCCCATTCGGCCGGATATCCCACCCATAACGAGAATGCCATGAGACATACACCCGCCATCCTGAGTGTTGCGTTTATCATTTCGTTGACCAGTGCCGGTGCCTGGGCACAGCAGCCTGCGCCCGCCAAAGCCGATGCTAGCGCCGCCAACAAAGCGGCCGCTGCTGCGCCTGCGCGCGATCCCTTTTTCTGGCTGGGAGAAATCAACAAAGCGACAGCGGTGATCAATACCGACGAGGGGCTGTTGGACAAAGCCATGGGCGCTCGCCTGGCTGCAGGTGTCGCCAAGGTCATCAACGACGGGAATCAACCCGGTGCAAAACGGCCCTCCACCGTGATTACGTTTGAGCCGCTCTTGATCAAAGCAGCGGGGCAGGACATCACGCTATTACATGCCGGGCGATCTAGCCAGGATATGCACGCAACCTACCGCAGTGCGATTCTGCGCGACAAACTGCTGGAGCTGGCCGATCAGTTGAATGCCACCTCGACGACGCTGGTCAATCTGGCGGCTAAACACGCCGATACGGTCGTGCCTAACTATACGAACGGCGTGGCGGCCCAGCCCAATAGCTACGGCCATTATTTGCTGGGCCATGCCGCGGGCCTGGATCGTGATGCGCAGCGTATTCGCGAGGCCTATGCGCGGATTGACCGATCGCCTATGGGCACGACGGTGCTCAATGGCACGAGCTGGCCGTTGGATCGCAAACGCATGGCCCAGTACCTGGGCTTTGAAGCGGTGGTGGACAACGCCTACGATGCGGCGCAGATATCAGCGATGGATCAGCCGGTCGAGGTGGGCGCTATTGTGACCAGTATTGCCTTGCACACGGGTAACTTTATCGAGGACGTGATGACGCAGTACGCGCAGCCTCGGCCCTGGATTCTGTTGCAGGAGGGCGGCGGCAATACCTATGTATCCAGCGCCATGCCGCAGAAACGCAATCCCGGGCTGTTGAACAGCACGCGTAGTGACGCCTCGACCGCGGTGACGTTGGCGATGGGGCCGGTCTGGCAGACGCATAACATCACACCGGGGATGAGCGACCCGAAAGACGACAAGCAGAATGCCGCCATGGTCGATAGTGCCATCGTCGTGTTAAAGCGCTGGGATCGTGTCTTGAAAGCCCTGGTGGTGAGTCCGGAGCGGGCGTTGGAAGAACTCAACAGCGATTGGACTGCGTCCCAGGAACTGGCTGATGTGCTGATGCGTAAATACAAGCTGCCATTCCGGGTCGGGCATCACTTCGCCTCAGAGGTGGTGGACTATGCCAAGACCAATAACATCAAGCCTCTGGATTTCCCCTATGAACAGGCGCGCCGGATTTACGCTGAGGCGGTGAAGGGCACAGAATATCCCGCCGAGTTGCAGATGAGCGAAGCCGAGTTTCGCTCGACGCTGGACCCGGTGGCGATTGTGAAAAACCGTCAGACCTCGGGCGGCCCGCAGCCTGCGGAAATGCAGCGGATGCTGAAAGAGGCGAATGAGCGCCTGACTGCGCAGGCAGCGTGGATACAGGCGCGTCGCGATCACATTAAGAATTCCCTGGCGGATCTCGATCGCCAATTCGATCAGTTGGCAGCGACTGCGCAGGCGCAGCAGTGACTTCGGTGTATGGCCACCCGCCGTTCAGGCGGGTGGCCGGCGCTGGTTATGGAAGGGGATAGCGGGGGAGGAGGGTAGTGCGGGAGCCACTTCGTCCGTCTGATGACGTTTTTAGTTGACTAAAATTCGTACATCGGGGTGATGAGGAATTTGTCATATGACATCGTTTTCCCAGTAATATGAGAGCTTACGACGCCGTATTGCAGGAGAAAACCTTGAAAGCCAGCCCCCCCGCTCCGACGAAAAAAAAGACGCTTTCGTCTCAGGTCGCGGACCAGCTGCGTGCCCAGATCGAAGGCGGTGTTTACGCGCCGGGTGACAAACTGCCGACTGAGCAGGTCCTGGTGGAAAAATTCGGCTTTAGCCGGACAGTGATCCGCGAGGCCGTGGCGACCCTGCGCGCCGACGGTTTGCTGGAGTCCCGCCAGGGCGCAGGCGTGTTTGTGCTGGGACCGCAGCAGTCGGATGAAACGCTGACTCTGTTTTCGCACGCCAGCGACAAGATCTCGGACATCATCGAGGAACTGGAACTGCGTATCGGCATCGAGGTGGAGGCGGCCGGTCTGGCAGCTGCCCGTAGTTCGCCAGCACAAGAGGCGGCCATACAGGCTGAATTGGATCAGTTTGCGCAGTTGATCGCCGAGGGAAAATCGACCGATGAATCGGATTTTCGCTTTCATATGGCGATTGCCGCGGCCACGAATAACAGCCGATTCAAGACCTTTCTGGAGCACATCGGGCGCCGCATGATCCCGCGTGTCAAGCTGCGTACGGTAATGGGCGGCGTCGACCCGCTGCCCAGCCGGGACCATACGATATTGGCCGAACACGAAGAAATCGCAGATGCGATTTTTGCCAGCGACGTCGACCGGGCGCGGGACGCCATGCGCAGGCACCTGCTGATCGGGATCCAGCGCTACCGCTTGTTGACCCGGCGTAGTGCCAACCCCACACCCATCGAAGTGGATTGACTTGTTTTCAAAATTCATAATATGATTTGCTCAATATTCATATTATGACCTAGTGAGGATCACATGACACCGCAAGAACTCAAGACCCGCATCGCCTCCGGACTGTTGTCGTTTCCCGTTACCCACTTCAAAGACGATTTCAGCTTGAACCTGGACAGCTACCAGGAACACGTGGGCTGGCTTTCGGGCTATGACGCTGCTGCGCTGTTTGCTGCGGGCGGCACCGGTGAAATGTTCTCGCTGACTCCCGAGGAAATCGGCGAGGTCACCCGCGCCGCCAAGTCGGTTGCAGGCAATGTCCCCATTATTTCCGGTTGCGGCTATGGCACGGCCATCGCCAAGGACATCGCCCGCCGTGCCGAAGACGCCGGCGCCGACGGCCTGCTGCTGCTGCCTCACTACCTGATGGAAGCACCCCAAGAAGGGATCTACCAGCACGTCAAGGCCGTGTGCGATTCGACCAGCCTAGGCGTCATCATTTACAACCGTGCCAACTCGGTGGCAACAGCTGATACGGTGGCTCGTCTGGCCGACGCTTGCCCCAACCTGGTGGGTTTCAAAGACGGCACTGGCAAGACCGATCTGGTTCGCCACATCACAGCCAAGCTGGGCGATCGCCTGTCTTACATCGGCGGCATGCCGACGCACGAATTGTTCGCCCAGGGCTTCAACGGCCTGGGCCTGAGCACCTACTCGTCGGCCGTGTTCAACTTTGTGCCCGAGTTGGCTCTGCGTTTCTACAACGCCTTGAATGCCAACGACACTGCGACCATGGCCAAGATCCTGGATGATTTCTTCTTCCCGTTCGCCCAACTGCGCGATCGCCAAAAGGGTTATGCCGTGTCGATCATCAAGGCCGGTGTTGAATTGATCGGCCACAAGCCGGGCCCGGTTCGTGCGCCGTTGACCAACCTGACAGCCGACGAAAAAGCGCAACTGAAGGCGCTGATCGAACGCGCCGGCAAATAAGCCAGCGTGATGGGCCGGTCGCAACCCATGCGCTGACAAGCCCACCATATCGATGAAGGCAACCCCCGAGCGCCAGACTGATGTCTGGCGCTCGGGGGTTTTGGCGTACCCGCGTGTGGGGATCGCCTGTAGCCTCACGACAAGCCACGGCGGAAAAACGCGAGGGGTACGCGACGCTATGTCCTATTTTTTTAAGAAAGGCGCGCATTCCTGCTTTCGATAAACCAGTCCGCTACGCTGGCGTCTCCGGATTGTGCCTCGGTTTGCGCCAGACGCTTGGCGTCTGGGTATCGTTCAGATGTTCTGAGGTTCAACTTTCCTTGACTCGCAAATTTGGAGAAATTATGCGTGAACTCTCTTTACGTGAGATTTCAGGTGTGAGCGGTGCTGGCCCCTGGACATCAGACGGACGCAGCGGTGTGGATAGAAAGCTTTTGGGAGTGATGGTCGTAGGCTCGGCGGCGACTGCTGTGGCCTATAGCGCGGCGTCGGAAGTATTGGAGTCGTTCCAGCCTAAAATGATGGTAGCGGGAGCGGCTTTCGGTTGGGTCTTTCCGATCATTACCGATGTGCATCTCGTCAACCCGGACGAGGGCGTAGGCACTCGCGTTTGTGTGTCCGGTGCTGTTGGCGCGTTTACGGCTATGTGCGGCGCCCTGGCGCTAGACGAAGGCTCTCGAGCACAGCGCAGGGCCTAGAGTCCAGTGTGGTAGTGTCGGCAGCGCTGCGCCGCGCCGCGCCGTGCATAGGCGCGAGCGTGTGCCGAGGTAATCCCGAACGTATCCAACAAGCCCGAGTCGGCCCCTGCAATGCAGTGGCCGTTTTTGTGCAGGCTGTTTGTTCGCTGTGAATTGCTCAGGGCTGTATCGGAGGGAAATAACTCAGCGTGGCGCCGAGTAACCATAGCAGGCCAAGCACCAGCGGGATGTGTACCAGCAACTGCACGAACGTGAAGCCGATCAGGTCCCGTGCCTTCAGCCCCAGCACGCCCAGCAGCGGCAGCATGTAGAACGGGTTGATCAGATTAGGCAGGGCCTCCGCCGCGTTATAGATCTGTACTGCCCAGCCCAGGTGATACTGCAAATCATTGGCGACTTGCATCACATACGGGGCTTCGATAATCCACTTTCCGCCGCCTGACGGAATGAAAAAGCCCAGTACTGCCGAATACACGCCCATGAGTAGCGCATAGGTATCGTGCGAGGCAATCCGTACAAAGAAATCCGAGATGTGATGGGCCAAGGTGGATCCGTCGGCGCCCTGAACGGTCGTCATGATCGCAGCGATCGAACCGTACAACGGGAACTGGATCAGCACGCCGGTGGTGGTGGGCACGGCGCGGGCCACGGCATCCAGAAAACTACGCGGCCGCCAATGCAGCAGGGCGCCTGCCATCAGGAATAGCAGGTTGTAGGTGTTCAGCCCCGAGATGGCCAGGATGGCGGGCTTGGTCGCGAATTCGTGCCAAAGCCAACCGCCCGCGAGGGCCACTAGAACGAGGATCAGGAATGGGCTGTATTCGAGCCATTCGCCCGGACGCGTGCGCTTGGGCAACTCGGGCACCACCACGACCGGGTCGATACCGCAGGCTTCGGCGTCTTTGGCGCTCTGGTCGCCGGGTGCTGTCATGTACGACACAATGATGGAAACGATCACCAGCGCCAGGAGCATGACGCCCGACTGCCACAGGAAAATAGTTTCGGTAAAAGGGATCACGCCGGTGATGGCCAGTATCGACGGCGGCAGGCTGGCCGGGTTGGCCTGCAATTGTGCTGCCGATGACGACAAGCCCAGCGCCCACACCGCGCCCAAGCCCAGATAGGCGGCGGCGCCGGCGGCGCGGTAATCCATCTTGATGTCCGTGCGGCGAGCCAGCGCTTTGACCAGCAGCCCGCCGAATACCAGACTCAATCCCCAGTTCAGCAGCGAGGCCAGCATGGAGATAAAAGCGACCCATGCAACGGCAGAGCGGCCGTTACGGGGCACTCTCGCCAGAACGTCGATCAAACGCGAGGCGGGTTTGGAACTGGCCACCACGTAGCCCCCGATCACCACAAACGCCATCTGCATGGTGAACGGAATCAGGCTCCAGAATCCATCCCCGAATGCCTTGGCCGCAGCGGCAGCGGGCGCACCCATCGCCAACGCGGCTAGGACGACGATCAACACGGCAACCGTGGCGAATACCCAGGAATCGGGGAACCAGCGTTCTGCCCAACTGGCACAACGCATGGCGAACCGGGCAGACCGGCTTTCCTGTACTGAAACAGCCATACCAACATCTCCAATTACATAATTACTTTGTTTCCGCACGCTTATTGCAAGGGCAAGCGCGAATACTCATGCCCCGGGAATTGTGCATCGCGAATGTACATCAGAAAGTAATGCGCGTATTGGCGATGAAGATGACAAAAACGCTATAACGGACGATGCTGACTGCGTGTGAGGTGGTGCCGGGTTCGTCGGATTTAGCGTCACTTATAGAGCGCGTCTAGTATTTCTGCGGAAGCACCCAAACGTTTTGACAGCTCTTGTGCATGACCCAGAATCAGACTTTCGAAATGGGCTTTGTCGACGTGGTCCAAGCGAGCAGTAGGGCCTGCAATGGTGAGCGCGCCGACGAATCTATCATCGTCTCCAACGATGGGTGTCGACCACGACGAGGTATAGGGATCTCGCGCGCCCCGCGAATAGAGCGGCAGCCGTTCGTTATTCGGGTATTTGCCTTGTGCCCATATGGCAAAGACCCGGCCGGTAGACGATAGGTCAGGAGGCATGACTGTACCAGCCAGGACTTGGCTGTGCAGGCCTTCGTGGGGTTGATGGCGAAACAGGCACAGGCGGTGCCCGGGCTCTCCGGACTCTACGTAATAGGCTGCGCTTTCGCCCGTTTCTGCAGATAGCAGTTCCAGTACGGGCATGACGACGGCATCCAGGTCGAAACCGCGTTCATACACCCGCGCCAGGTACAAAACACGCGGTCCCAGGCTGTAGCGGCCGTCGATCTCGCGCACGACATAGCCACACCGCACCAGCGAATTCAACAGGCGAAAAATCGTGGTTTTGTGCAGGCTCATCCGTGCGGAAAAATCCGCCAGGGAAAGGTGCTCTGCACCGGGTTTGAAGCAGTCCAGCACGCTTAATGCCCGCTCGACGGCGGTAACGCCATCATTGCTCATCAGCTTTTTTCCTATGTGTGACCTATGTCGTTGTATAGAGTACAACGGAGTTGTACAAAAATACAATAGCGGCATTATTCATACAAATCGCGGAGACAGAAATGTCGAACTCAATGTTGGTCGTGACTGCCCATGTCGGGGATTTCGTGTGGCGTTGCGGCGGTGCCATGGCCCTGCATGCGCAGCGAGGTGTGCCTGTGCATTTGATCTGTCTGAGTTATGGCGAAAACGGCGAATCCAACGCCGCTTGGCAAGGGGCGGCGCCAGTGGAGCGCGATGCGGTCAAGCAATTGCGGCGGGCCGAAGCAGAGGCGGCAGCCGAGATACTGGGTGTTGCGTCATTGGATTTTTATGATCTGGGCGATTATCCCTTGCCGGAGTCGCCGGAGTCGGTGCAGAGGATTTCGCAAACCATGCGCACGACCAGGCCCGCGGTGGTGCTGACTCACCCGGAGCACGATCCCTCGAATCTGGATCACTGCCGTACTTATGAAATGGTGCTGCGTGCCCGCATGCAAGCAATGGCGCCTGGCCACGGGGCCGACCATGTCGTGCCGCCTCAGGTTCTGTGTTTTGAACCGCATCAATCCGAATTGTGCGGGTTCAAGCCCAATCTGCTGTTGGAAATTACCGCGGTCTGGGAACAGAAATGGCAGGCCATGCAAGCGATGCCGACGCAGCGCAATCTGTGGACCTACTACGAGCGAGTGGCGCTGCAGCGCGGGGCTCAGGCGGGGCGGCGGGCCAAGAGCGTCGGCACGCTGTATGGCGAAGCCTATCAGAGCATTTTCCCTGCTGTGGTGCCCGCTTTCGTGGAATGAGCAGCAGAGCATCGCTGCCGAGCACGTGCAGTACGAGAGACAGCTGCGCAAAGCTGCAGCAGATAGCTTTTTTAGTCGTAAAAATCTACAGCAAGAAAACTCAGGAGGAGCATGATGCTGACAAGAAAAATCCTCGGCGCGGCAGCGCTGATGTTGGGTCTGTTGCCGTTAGGCCAAGCGATGGCCGAGTATCCCGAACGTCCGATACGCATGGTGATACCGTTCGCCGCGGGCGGCCCGGCAGATATGGTGGGCCGCGAGTTCGCCATGCTGCTGGGCAAGGAACTGGGACAGCCCGTCGTGGTGGTCAATCTGGGCGGTGGTCATGGTGTGCCGGCATTGAACCAAGTGCTGGGTCAGCCCGCTGACGGCTACACCTTATTGATGCCTGCATCGGGCAACATGACGGTGCCGTCGAAGGTGATGCAGGATAAAAAAGTCCTGGAGTTGTTGGCGCCGATCAGCTTGTTGACGCAAAGCCCGCACGTGTTGGTTGTGACGTCAAAATTGCCCGTGCGCACCACGCAAGAGTTGATTGACTACGCCAAAGCGCACCCCGGTCAAGTCAACTTTGGTTCCGCTGGGGTAGGCGGTGTTGCGCATCTGGGCATGGAGCTGTTCAAGAGCCTCGCCAAGGTGGATGTGGTACACGTGCCGTATCGCGGAACATCGCAGGTGGTGACGGACCTGGCGTCAGGGCAGGTCCAGGCGCTGTTCAGCAGCATGCCGTCGTTGAAACCCATGATTGACCAGGGCTCTGTGCGGGCATTGGCGATGAGTGCGCCAAGTTCCGGCACCGATACGGCCAAACTGCCGGTGATTTCAGCGATCTTGCCCGGGATGGAATACACCACTTGGTATGGTTTGTTTGCCAAGGTGGGCACCCCGCCCGAGATCGTGGAAAAGCTCAATCAAGCCGTGGTGGAAACCTTGAAAAACCCGGAGCTCAACGAGAAATTCGATCCGCAAGGTGTTGAGTTTGTGTCAAGCAGTCCGCAAGAACTGACCGATATCGTGCGTAGAGATACAGAGAAATGGACCAAGCTGATCCAGGACGCGGATATTCAGATTGATTGACGACAGGCGCGGCGGTATGGTGTCGGGGCCTGTCGTCCGTTGAAGGCATGTGCCATGAGGCTACCTCGGAATTGAGGTCAGTCGGGTGTCCTAATCCCGGTTGCCTCGACCGCCTCCGTGGTCGCCACCGCCGCCGCCGCCACCTCGGCGCTCCTGTTGTTGGCGAGATTGGTGCTGACGTTGCGCTTGTTGTTGCTGACGGGCTTGCTCCTGGCGTTGAGCTTGTTGCTGTTGACGCGCCTGTTGCTGGCGTTGCTCTTGTTGCTGCCGACGGGCTTGCTCCTGGCGTTGAGCTTGTTGCTGTTGACGCGCCTGCTGCTGACGTTGCTCTTGTTGCTGCTGACGAGCTTGCTGTTGGCGTTGTTCGTTTTGCCGCTGTTGACGTTCTTGTTGCTCGCGTTGCTCTCGCTGTTGCTGCTGACGAGCTTGCTGCTGGCGTTGTTCGTTTTGCCGTTGTTGACGATCCTGCTGCTGGCGTTGTTCTTCCTGCCGCTGCTGGCGATCTTGTTGCTCGCGTTGCTCTCGCTGTTGCTGTTGACGAGCTTGTTGCTGGCGCTGTTCATCCTGCCGTTGTTGGCGATCTTGCTGCTGACGTTGCTCTTGAGCATGCCGTCCATCGTCGCCACGATTGGCATTCTGGTTCTGCTGGAAATCGCGACGGTCAGGTTGTCCGTTCGGACGGTGATCGTTGTCGCCTCGTCCTGGTTGTCCCGGACGTTGATCACCGCGTTGTGAATGATCGCGATCGTCATCGCGTCGCTGATTCTGGCGTTCGCGCGCCTCGACGGTGCGACGATGTTCACGGTCGATTTGCCGTTCCCTGTCGGTGGGGCCACGTTGAATACCGTCCTTGCCGCCGTGGTAACTGATACGGCGGTTGTCTACGTTGTTGACCACGACCTTGCGATTGTAGACATTCGTGACGCGATGCACGTCGATATGATTGACCTCGCGGTTGTAGTAGAAGCGATTGCTCTTCCAATAGCCGCCGTGGTATCCCGAGCCGATATAGCCAAAGCCATAATTGATCCCGCCGTAATAGCCTACCTGGCGGCCCCAATAGCCCGGGTGCCAGCGATAGACGTTGCCGACAAAAGCCCAATACCCCGGCGTCCAGAGTGCGCCGATGAAAGGCGGCATGATCCAGGCGCCGGGCACCCAGTAATACCCGCCATGATTAATCGCCCAATAGCCTGGCGTCCAGATATACCCGGGACCGGGAATCATCGGCTGATCGTAGACGGGCAACGGCGGTGGCGGCGCGTCCCAAGCGTTGACGCCGATGCTGATCGAGACATCGGCCGCCGCGGCCGGTAGTGGTGCAGCCAGCGCGGCGAGCAGCGAGCCCGAAATCAAGACGCCAGCGGAGAGTCGTTTTAATGTATTCATGATGATCTCCCGTGGGGAAAATCAGTATCTATAGTAGCGAGGGCCGGAGTAGTAGTAATGCGGTGGGGGCTCCGGTTGAGAATAATAGCCCCGACCGCCACGATAGTGATCGTGCCCGCCTCTGTGGTGATGCGGGACCACAATGCATCCTGCCAACGTGGTGGCGGCGATGAACAATATGGCGAGGGTTCTCATGATGGTAGCTCCTTTAACGTCGTGCCGGTAATGCACAGACGCGCCTATTTAGGCATAGAGCAAAGGGCTGCGTTCGATTCTGTAATCGTTTGGAAATCACTTAATCGTGACGAATGCGCATATTCGTGACGGAGTGTATGCCGGCCGTGACAATCGGCGTTGAACACCCCTGGAGCCGCCGAAGTACTTGCAAGTTTGCGTAAGCGATGTATCTGCGCCGTGACAGGCGCCGGACGGGATGTGTGGCGTAGGCGGATAGATATATTTGCATCCTTGTGCCGCGATTGGTGCAAGGATGCGCGGTGCGATTGCCCGAGCGGGCAGCTAAAACGTTTCGGGGCGACTGCCCGAAACGTCAAGCTCAATAGGCCGCGGATGACGAGACCGGCGCTGCAGCAGAAGCGCCGGTTGACCTCTGGAACTGCGCGGCTAATCGACGGGCGGCGCCCGCATAGACCAGGACGTCGACACCTGTGGCGACAAAGGTGCATCCCAGTTCCAGGTAGCGTCGCGCCAATGCCGGGTCCGATGTCAATGTGCCTGCTGCCTTGCCGCTGGCGATGATGGTTTTCATGGCGTTCTCGATGGCCGCCTGTACGGCAGGGTTTTCAGGGTGCCCGCGAAAGCCCATGGACGCTGCCAGATCCGCCGGACCGATAAATACGCCGTCTACGCCAGGTACTGCGCAGATGCTTTCCAGGTTGTTGAGCGCCGTGACGGTTTCAGCCTGGACGAGCAGACAGATCTCGTCGTCGGCGACATCCAGATAGTCGCTGCGCTGCGCCCAGCGCGACGCGCGCGCAACGGCGCTGCCGACACCGCGTACGCCCTCGGGGGGATAGCGGGTTGCCGAGACGACGGCTTTCGCTTGTTCGGCGGTGTCTACCATAGGCACCAGAATGCTCTTGGCGCCTATGTCCAGCACTTGTTTGATGAGCGCGGTTTCTCCCGCCACGACGCGTACGACGGGTTGCGAGCGATAGGGAGCGATGGATTGCAGTGCCGCCAGGATGCTGCGCAAATCGTTGGGGGCGTGTTCTCCATCGATCAACAACCAGTCAAACCCTGCTGTGGCTGAGACTTCGGCCAGATAGGGATCCGCCATGGAAAGCCATAGTCCGATTTGTGCCTGACCTGCTGTCAAGGCGGATTTAAAGGAGTTGTCAGCGGACATGTGAAAGCGCCTATGTTGCGAAAAAAGGAAACGGAGGCCGTTATGGTCTCAGAGTATCGGCTCAACTCACAATACCTAAGTGCCACGGAACGAATTCGTAGCTGCCCAGGCCAAGCATTTCGCTTTTGGTGCGTTCGCCAGAAGCTGCGCTCAGAATGCGCTCGAAGATCCTCTGGCCCATGGCGTCAATGTCCAGTTCACCGTCGAGTACGACTCCGCAGTTGATGTCCATGTCGTCTTGCAGCCGTGAATACATGGCGGTGTTGCTGGCGAGTTTCAGCGTGGGAGCAGGTTTGGAGCCGAACATGGAACCGCGGCCTGTGGTGAAGCAGATCATATTTGCGCCGCTGGCGATTTGGCCGGTGACTGCTACAGGATCGTAGCCCGGTGAATCCATAAATACGAATCCTGCTTTGTCGATGGGTTCCGCATATTCGTAGACCGCTTGCAGCGGCGTTGTCCCGCCCTTCATGGCAGAGCCCAGCGATTTTTCAAAGATATTGGCCAAGCCGCCTTGTTGATTGCCGTGGCCCACCACGCCATTGAATTGGGCGTTGTGGCCAGCCGTGTATTTTTCCCACCAGGCGAGGCGATCGAGGAGTTTTTGGCCGACTTCGGGCGTGACAGCACGGCGGGTCAACATGTATTCGACGCCATGGATCTCGGGCGTTTCAGACAGAATCGCGGTGCCGCCGTGGCGTACGAGAATATCCATCGCGGCGCCCAACGCCGGATTGGCCGTGATGGCAGAGAACCCATCGGAGCCGCCGCATTCAAGCCCGATTTTGAGGTGGCTCGCCGACACCGTCTGGCGTCGTGCGGCATTGGCGGCGGGCAGCATTTCCTCGATGGCGCGAATGCCGGCGGCGATCGTGGCGCGCGTGCCGCCGCTGTCCTGCATGACGAGTGTGCGCAGCCGTGAGTCCGATGCGAGGTTCTGCGATTCCACGAGAGAGGCAACCTGATTGCGCTCGCAGCCCAGTCCCACGATGAGCACGCCAGCGAGGTTCGGATGACGGGCATAGCCGGCCAGTGTGCGTCTCAGTACGTCAAAGTGTTCGCTGGGCGACGACATGCCGCAGCCGCTGGTTTGCGCAAACGCCGCCACGCCGTCGACGTTCGGAAAGGCGGCCAGGCGTTCGGCAGTGAAGTGATTGGCGATATGGTTGATGACGGTAGCGGAACAATTGACCGAGGCAATAATGCCGATGAAATTGCGCGTGCCCACCCGGCCGTCCGGGCGCAGGTAACCCTGAAATGTCGCGCGCTCGTGATCGGGCAAAAGCGTGACGGGACGCACGTCTCGGCAGAAGGCGGGATCGCGGTCGAAATCCACCAGTGCCAGATTATGGGTGTGCACATGCTCGCCGGCTTCGATATCGCGCGCGGCGACGCCGATGATGGTGTCGTATTTGCGTACCGGTGCGCCGGCCGGGATGCGGCACGCTGCGATTTTGTGCCCGCCGGGGACCTGCGCGCGCAGGCGCAGTCCCAATTCGCTAATGGCCATGCCCAATGCCAGCGTCTGCTTGGCGATCAAGACATTGTCGTTGGCGTGCAACCGTATCAGAGGAAGGTTATTCACTGCGACGTCAACCCTTTTGCAGCAAGGCTTTGAGTTTCAGGCTGTCTATCAATGCGGTCTCTTGCTGGTAGACCTCTGCCACGTAGGCTTTGTAGTCGGGGCCGTCCAGATACATGACGGGGGCATCGATGCGGCTGGCGACCTGCTTGAACGTGTCGCTCTCGACAGCGGCGCGAAAGGCGTCACGCAGCTTGTTCTCGACGTCGGCCGGCAGTCCTTTGGGGGCGCCGACACCGTTGGGAGCTTCCACGACGACGTCGTAACCAAGCTCTTTCAACGTGGGCGTCTGGTTAAAGCGCGGCGTGCGCTCGGCGCCCCATGTTGCCAGCAGGCGTAGTTTTCCCGACTCGACATGGGGAGCCCAGGAACTGGAGTCCGCGAGCAGGTCGACCTGGCCGCCAAGCAGATCTTGCAGCGCTGCCGAGCCGCCTTTGTAGGCGATGGGATTGAATTGCACATCGGCAGCCATGGCGAACTGTTCCATGCCGACATGGGTGGCGCCGCCTACGCCTGCATGTCCGTAGGTGACGCGGCCGGGGTTGGCTTTGGCGTAAGCGACGACGTCTTGCAGGGATTTAAAGGGTGAGCTGGCCAGTACCGCGATGCCGAACGTCTGGCCGGACGTGCGCGCCAGATAGGTCAAGTCGTTGCGCGGATCCAATTGCAGCATGCCCAATTGCGAAAACCGGGTGACCGAGATCGGGATTTGGCCGATGGTGTAGCCGTCGGGTTGGGCCTGCGCCAGGGCTGCGGTGCCGATCATGCCTGAGGCGCCTGCACGGTTCTCGACGACGATGGAGACACCCAGTTTGCTGGAGGCCACCTGACAGAGCGCGCGCATCGATTGATCCGCTGTGCCGCCGACGGGCCATGGACAGATGAACGTGATGGGCCGGGAAGGATAGCTGGCCGCGCGGGCCGACAGCGGAGCCAGCAGGCCGGCCACGCCAGCACAGGCTGCGCCTGCCAGTAACCGGCGGCGTTGATAATCCAGGGGGAATGCGGGCTTCATAATGGGTGTCTCCTCGTTTTTATACGATCGTCAGCGGGTTATCGCGGTCTGTACGGCTGGCTGCGATCGATGGCCATTTTGTGGGAGTTTTTTATAACAATCCAATAAAATGAGCGCATCTCTAGATAACATAATTGTTATGTAAGGGCCGTTCCCTCTCACCTGCTCGATTAAAAAGGCCGTTTATCGTCATGGCACATTTGGACCGCGTGTTTCGTTCAAATCTGAAGCTGCGGCATTTGCAGTTGGTCGTGGCCCTGGATGAGTTTCGCCATTTAGGGCGAACGGCAGAGTTCCTGGCCGTCAGCCAGCCCGCAGTGTCCCGTATGTTGTCCGAGGTTGAATCCATGCTGGGTCTGACGCTATTCGAACGTTCATCGCGTGGGACCGAGCCTACGCCGGCGGGCGAGCCTGTGGTGCGTTTTGCGCGCGGCGTGTTGGCGCAATATGAGCGTACGCGCGACGAGATCGATGCAGCTGCCAGCGGCGCAGTGGGCAAGACTCGAGTCGGGGCGATGCCGGTGACAGTGCCTGTGTTGTTGACCCAGGCCATTGAGCGTCTAAAGCTCACGTCTCCGCGCGCGACAGTGTTGATTGAAGAAGGCGACCTGACCCATTTGCTGCCCAAATTGCGTTTGGGAGAATTGGATTTTTTTGTGGGCCGTTTAGAGCCCGGCTATGCCGCCCCGGATTTGTCTACGGAAGTGTTGTACGAGGAACCGATGGTGGCGGTGAGTGCGCGAAAGAGCGCCATCGCGAGAAAGCGGGCTCCGACCTGGGCGGATATCGCGGCCTTGCCCTGTGTCATGCCGCCGCCGTGGGCATCACTGCGCGTCAAACTGGAGCAGCAGTTTCATCGGCATGATGTGACGCCTTCGACCGATTTGATGGAGACGTCCTCGTATTTGACGGCACTGGCGTGTGTCGGACAGCGAGGCGCCGTAGGCTTTCTGGCACAGTCTGCAGCGCAGTATTTTGAGCAGCAAGGCCTGTGCCGGGTCTTGAATATTCCGCTGGAGGTGTCGGTTCCTCCGGTAGGAGTGATGACATTGCGTGAGGCGAAACTCTCGGCCAGCAGCCGGCAGTTGTTGGAATGCTTGCGAGAGGTGGCGCGGGTGCTGAGCGCTTAACTGTCTGCTTTAGGCGCTTTCTTTTTGGCGGATTTTGCAGGGCTTTTGGTGCTCTTCGCCGCTTTGCCTGCACGTTTGGTTTCTTTCGCTGGCGGCTCGCTGCTCATTTGCAGTTGCTCCACCCAGGCCAGGGTATCCAGATAACTCAAGAATTGATGCAAGTAACCCGGCGAGACATCGCGCATGTATGCCAGGGCGCGGTGCACCAGATGGTTGGAGTTCAGCGGCCCGGCGTTTTCGTGGACTTGCTCTTCGGACTGGCGTACTTGCCGATTCGCGCTGACGCGAGACCACGTCGAGCGAAACTCGTCGAGTACCGGAAGCTCCGGGTAGCGTTCTCGCAGACTACCGACGCTGGTGGCAAATGTGCGCGTGTTGTCGGCCGGTGTCAGCGCCGCGAAGTGAGCGAGCAGGCCGGTGAGGGCGCCATCGCGAGTGCTTCCCGCGGTGGCGGTGGGGGCGCAGGCGGCTGTCGTGGCGTCGGTATTGGCCGCAATTTCTATGCGCGCACCATATTGCTGGAGTAATTGCGCCAGCCTCTCGTGCAGTATGCGCTGTGTATTCTCGTCGGTCAGGGCTGCCGCTCGGTTCGCCATGGCCTGGATGAGTTGAAATCGCACCGGGTCCAGACGATCAGCTCCCTGTTCGCGCCAAGCGTCCAGGGTTTGTTGAATGTCGGCGGGCTGGGCGTTACTCACTGGTTGCGGCCCCCGCGTTGGAGGATTTCGGAATCGGCGCGATCTCTACGCGGCGGTTGCTGGCGCGGCCTGCCTCGTCCGTGTTGGCAGCGACGGGGCGTTGTTCGCCGAAGGCGGCGGCAAACACAATCTCGGGCGAGATACCGTCGTTGATCAGGGCGCGCGTCACGGTCAGTGCACGTTGTGCAGACAGCTCCCAGTTATCGGCAAAGCGTCGATTGTTCTCGTGGATGGGCTGGTCATCGGTAAAGCCGCTCACCATCAAGACCTCGTCATGCTCTTTCAGATAGGCTGACAGGGGGGCAATCAGGCTTTGCAGGACCTTGCGGCCTTCTGGTTGCAGTTGATCGGAGTTCAGCGCAAACAGCACGCTGCCACTGATGCCGATGCGGCCATCTATCAGCGTGACCTGGCCTGCGGCCAAGGGGACGGCCAATGCGTGTTCCAGGGCTTCGCGGCGCTGCGTTTCCACCTCGCGCTGCTGGACTTCGGTTTCCAGTTTGCTGGACAAGTCCAGGCGCTTTTTGACTTCGGTCTCGAGTTTGGTGGAAAGCTCCAGCTGCATGCCGATGACGCCAACCAGGATCAACACAAAGGCGCCCAGCAGCACCGACATCAAGTCGCCGAATACCGCCCACGCAGGAGCGGAGGGTTCTACGCCCGCGTCGATTTCGTCTTTCATGCTGAGGCTTCGCTATTGGCTGCCGTCTGTTGGGCGGCAAGCAGTTGCAGGTCTTCGATGATCTGTTTCTGCGACATGACGCTCAGATCCACGACTTCGCGAGCCTGTGCGACGTAATACGCCAGCTGCTCGTCACTGCGCGCCATGGATTTCTCCAAGGCAGTTTCGATGCGTTCCAGGTGCTCGACCAGTTTGTCGTTGGACTGGCTAAAGAGCTGCACCGCGGTGCCGAACGCCTCGCCCAGGCTGGCGACTTCCACGGCGCTGCCGGTGATGGTGGCGGCGGCATCAGTCAGTTTGACGGTTTCTGTCTGTGCGGTGTCGGTGAATTGTGACCCGACGCGTTCCAGCAGCTCGGACGAGCTGGAGATGAGCGAGTCCACGGCATCGCGTTGTTGCGTCGAAGCATGATTCACTGCGTCCAGCAGCGTGCTGAGCGTTTCCATCAGGCGATTGCGCTCCTCGAGCAACTCGTTGTCGCGGGCCATGCCATCGGACAGCTTTTGACGCAGCTCGGAGATCACCGCGGCGGCGGCGCGAGGAGCCTCGGCGGCCGTCTGTACCAACTGAGCGACTTCGGCAATTGTGTCGCGCGCCTGGGCTTGCGTTTGGGACGACAGTTCCTGTGCGGTTTGGACCAGCGCGTCGCAGATTTCTTGCTGACGGGCGGTCGTCTGGGCGCTGACTTGTTCCCACTCCTGGCGCAGCGCGTAGGCAGTATTTTCCAGCGATACGTTCAACGACGATGCAATGTCGTCGAACGAGTTGTGCAGGGTGGACGCGGTGTTTTCCAGCGTGACGGTCAGGGTGGAGGTCGTGCCCGTCAGCGAGGCGTTCAAGGACGCCGCAGTGTCTTCCATTGAGGCGTTCAATGCGGTCGTGGTCTTTTCCAGCGAGTCATTGAGTGCGGTCGCGGTGGTCTGCAGCGAGGTGCTCAGTGTGCTTGCTGTGCTTTCCAGCGAGGTATTCCACGTCGATGCGATGTCATCGAGCGTGGCTTTCCAGTTGTCCAGACGTCGTTGGTCCTGTGCAATCAGTTGAGCCTGCAGGTCGGCGTGCGATTGGCGCAGTTCCGCGATGACCTCGGCAGCGGCCTTAGGAGCCTCGGAGACGATGTGCAGCAGCTGGGATACCTCGGTGATGGTGTCGCGCGCGTGAGCTTGCGTTTGCGAGGTCAGCTCCTGGGCCGTCTGGGCCAGCGTCTCGCGAATGGCTTGCTGATGTTCTGCCGCCTGCGAGCTGGTCTGCGCCCATTCCTGGCGCAATGCTGCCGCGGTGTCTTTGAGCGATGTGTCCAGCGAGGATGTGATGCCCGCGATAGAGGCGTGCAGCGACTTGGCGGTGTCGGCCAGCGCGGCGTTCAGCGTGGAGGCCGTACTTTCGAGGGTGTTGCAGATCAGTTGCTGACGGTCTGTCGTATGCGAGCTTGCCTGTTCCCATTCCTGGCGCAACGTCGAGACGGTGTCTTTCAACGAGGTGTCCAATGAGGACGACAGGCTCTCGAAGGACGTATGCAATGTGGATGCCGTGTCCGCCATCGACGTATGCAATGCGCCTGCCGTAGTTTCCAGCGAGGTATTCCAGTTTGAGGCGATGTGATCGAGCGAGGCCTTCCAGTTGTCCAGGCGTTGTTGGTCCTGGGCGATCAGTTGAGCCTGCAGGTCTGCATGGGATTGGCGCAGCTCGGCGATGACGCTGGCCGCAGCCTTGGGGGCTTCGGAGACGGTATGCAGCAACTGGGACACTTCGGTAATGGTGTCGCGAGCGTGAGCCTGGGTCTGCGCGGTCAGTTCCTGAGCGGTTTGAGCCAGGGTATCGCAGATGAGTTGCTGGCGTTCGGTGGCATACGCGCTCGCTTGTTCCCATTCTTGGCGCAGAGTCGCGGTGGCGTCTTTCATCGACGTGCCCAGGGCGGACCCGATGTGATCGAGCGAGGCCTTCCAGTTGTCCAGGCGTTGTTGGTCCTGGGCGATCAGTTGGGCCTGCAGGTCGGCGTGCGATTGACGCAGCTCGGCGATGACGTCGGCCGCAGCCTTGGGGGCTTCGGAAACGGTATGCAGCAGTTGGGACACTTCGGTGATGGTGTCGCGAGCGTGAGCCTGCGTCTGCGCGGTCAGTTCCTGAGCTGTCTGGGCCAGAGTGTCGCAAATGGCCTGTTGGCGTTCAACGGCGTGAGCGCTGGCTTGTTGCCATTCTTGGCGCATCACCGAGGCGGTGTCTTGCAGTGAGGTATCCAGCGACGATGCAATACCTGCGATCGATGTTTGCAGGGAGGACGCGGTGTTTTCCAGCGATGTGTTCAAGCCGGAGGCGACTTGTTCGAACGAGGCTTTCCAGGTATCCAGGCGTTGCTGATCGTGCGCGGCCAGTTTGCTTTGCAGCTCCGCGTGGGACTGGTCCACACTGCGCAGCAATGCCGCGGCGTGCTGTTCCAAACTGGCGGTGGCGGCCGTCAGCGCGCGCTGATTGTCCTCGGCCAGCTTGGTGTTGGCTTGTTGCTGTTGCGACAGGGCTTGATTCCAGATGTCGGCAACAGACGAGGTGGTTGCTTCGAAACGGCCGGAGAGAGTTTCCAACTGTTGGCGAATGGCAATGGCCAGGGTGTCTTGCCAGGCGCTTGTTTCGCGCGCCAGACCTGCCAGCGTGGTTTGCACGGCAGGTTGGATGGCCTCGCCGGCCATGCGGGCGCTATCGATGACGCTTTGCTTGAGCGATTGTTCGAGGGACGAGGCCAGGCCGGTGTACGCGGTCTCGGTCTTGCCGTAAAAGGCGTCCTGGCTGGCAGCGAGGCGGTCATGCAGGGCTTGGCTCTGCTTTTCCATGGACGTCATCATGGCTTGCAGGCGTTCGACCAGCAGGGGCATGGCCTCGGCTTGCTGCTGCATCAGTTTGTAAGTCTGTTCGCCATGGTGGTTCTGGGAATAGGGCCGCAACGTAGTCGCGATCATGACGTCCAGTTGTTGCGCCGCATGAATGCGCGAGCGCCGGCAGAGCGTGGCGAGCAAACCTAATGCTGCGGAGGTCGCTACGCCGGCGACCGAGGTGCCGAACGCGAAACCCAGACCTTGGACGGGCGCGGCGAGAGAGGCACGGATCGCTTGCAGATCGACGGCGCTCTCCAGGGCCACGCCCGTGCCGCGCAAGGTGGCGACCATCCCCAGGAAAGTCCCCAGCATGCCGAGCAGCACCAGCATTCCCACCAGATACGGCGTCAGCGTGGGGCCGGGCAGGGCGACGCGCTGACCCTCGATACGCAGGCGGGTCGCACCGCGCAGGCTGGGGTGCAATTGGCTGAGCCAGCTGTCCAGGCTGGATGGCGCCACAGTCAGACCGCCGACGGCCCGAGATAGCGTGTCGGTACTGCGCTGATAACGTTGCAGTTCTATGACCCCGGTCAGATAGACGAGGCCAATCAGGACAATGATGGCTAATGCGAGGAGGTTGGTGCCTATGTAACCGGCACCGACCCAGCCTACAACGGCCAGACCGGCCAGGAAAACGACGAGAGAGATGATTGTTCGGGTCATAGGGGTTCGGTCAACTGGCGCGCAGGGCGGCTAGCAAGCCTTCGATCGGTTGTAAACGGATGTCCAGTTCGGCCAGCAGCACGCTGCGCATGTCTTTGCGAAACGTGGAGAGCCACAGGGGCACGACGGGCACGGCGGGTTTATTGGCGCGGTTCGCTGTGTAGCGGGTATTGGCCAAAGGAACGGCGCGCGTCGTGGGCTGGACAGCGGGAGAGGCCGTTGCGGCGGCTTCGGCAGTCGGGGCTGTTGCCGCTGCAACGCGAGATGATGCAATATTTTTTGCTGCAGAGGCCTGCGAGGCTGATGCCTGTGGCATGGATGCGCCGGCGGACTGGGTCCCTTCGCTGGAGGCGACGGAGTCTGCCCGGGCGTCATTATTTACGGCATCGGCGGCCAGACCGGCAGGCGCGGCCGTCGCCGCCTCGGCGGCTTTCGCTGCGCGCTCTTGGGCTTCTTGTTCGGCTTTCTGAGCGGCTTGGCGCAGGCGTTTGAAATGTTTTTCCAGCAGCGTGGGCACGGTAGCCAGGAGTCGGCGCTCCTGCAGGCTCAATGAGCGTTCCAGAATAGCGTCCACCATGGCCAGCCGGGCCCGGTCGGGCGTTTGTGCAGCCAGAACAGCTCGCAGGCTGCCGCGCAGTTTGGCAATGTTGGTCTCCATCGCCTGCTGGATGGTCTGGTAGCGTTTCCGGTAGATCGTGTATTCGAGCAGCGCTTCGTCGGGTGAAACGGGGGCGGCTCGCGGCGCACCGCGTTGAGTGGGCACAAACACGTCTGCCGTATACGCCTTTTCGTCGGCGATGGCATAGGTCAGCGCTGCGCGCATGCGATCGTATTCCCGCATTTCGGCGCTATCGAGCGACTTTGGATTGGCGGTCACCGCCAACGGACCGCCCTCTAACACGGTAGACAGGGCGATCGCGTCCGTCCAGCCTAACCAGAGGCTGAGTCGATCTGAGAGCGGTTGGCGGGATTCGGAAACGTCAGCGTCCGTCAGCCTGGCAAGCAGACGGATAAGCGTGGGGCCGCTGACACCTCGCCGGGGTACTTGCACCATACGGCCGGAGTCAAAATCCGGCAGTTTACAGGGAGTGAGGCAGATGGGCACGTGTTGCCGGCCTTTTGCGCGTTTTTACCCCCTGAAATCGGTAAAAGTGAACAAATTATGCGCAATCGTGTCGTCATGCGGGCAGCAATGATTCAGGCTGGTCTGTCGCCTGCGACTGCAGGCATTGCTGCAGGCATCGCGCGGCATCGCTGAGCGCCCGGTCATGAGCCCATACCAGCGCCAATACGGGATCGGAGAGTGTCAAGAGGTGGCGGGCCAGCAATCCCTGACGCCGGGCATAGCGTGCGCCCAGGCTTTCGACGATGGCAATACCCAATCCTTCGGCAGCGAGGGCGCAGGCGGCTGACGACTGAGCGACCTCGATCGTGGGCTGAAAGGCCAGGCCGCGCCTCTCGGTGGCCTGCCGGGTAGCGCGGCCGGCGGGCAGGGCCGCTGCAAGCGCGATGGGGGAGGCTGCCGCGACTTTCTCCAGGGTCAGGTCGGGCAATTCAGCCCAAGGGTGATCGGCGCGCATGACGGCATACAAGCTCAGCGGGCTGAGTTGCTGGCTGGCCACGCGCGTCTGATCGGCAGGGGAGCCAATAATGATGCCCAGATCGATCCGATGGTCTACGGCCATTTCTATGATTTCCAGCGCTGTGCCTGCCCGCACGGTGACGGCGATCGAGGGATGGCGCTCGCGCATGCTGGCCAGTGCTGCGGGCAGCAGGCTGGAGGCGGCGATAGCCACGGCGCCCACCGCCAAACGTGCCTGAGCGCCTTGTCGGATGTCTCCTGCCAGCCGGTCAACTGCTTCGATCCCGGCCAGCGCATTCAAGACTTCAGGTATCAACGTGCGGCCCTGACTCGTGAGCTGCAGCCGGCGGTTTTCACGGCTAAAGAGGGCAAAGCCGAGGCGGATTTCCAGATCGCGTAGCAGGGCGCTGGCAGCAGGCTGCGTCATGTGAGCGGCAGCGGCTGCGGCGGTCACCGTGCCGTGCTGGTACATGGCGCGCAACAAGGTCAGTTCGCGACGGTTAAGCATATGAAATTTGTATGAAATCAGCCAATTTATCTATTTGACCATATGGGACGCGAGCCAACACAATCCTGCTCATCCTGTTTTGTGAGATGAGCTACCCGCAAGAACCGCGGTGCTCAGCCCGAGCCGAATCAATGAGCGCTAATACGATTGTGTCCGTCGACTGCATCCCGATGCGGCTGCCTTTTTTTCACTGGAGTCCTCCCCCTTTGTTTGCGGGGCGTCCGCGCGACAAGTTGGACAGCGCACTGGTTCGTGTCCAGACTCAGGACGGTACAGTCGCTTGGGGCGAGTCCTATTGTGTGGAGCCGCGCGCGCTGCAGGCGGTATTCGAGACATTGATTGCGCCGCTGGCATGCGGCAAGGATGCCGCGGACCAGACCCTGTTGCCGCTGATGCAGCGCACGCTGCATAACCTGGGGCGATCGGGGCCTGTCGTGCATGCCCTGGCAGGTCTGGATATTGCGTTATGGGATTTACGCGCCAAGCGCGAGGGCGTTCCTCTTTATGCGTTGCTGGGCGGCAAGCGCCGGGATCGCGTTCGCGCTTACGCGTCTTTGTTGCAGTACTACGGCGATGCGCAACGTTTGCACGAAGTCGTGACGCGCGCTCTGGACGAGGGCTATGCCGAAATCAAATTACATGAGCGTACAGCCGATGCCTTGGGGGCGGCACGAGGCGCAGCCGGCCCGCAGGTTCCCATCATGGTCGATACCAACTGTGCATGGCTGCCAGCCGAAGCCCCTGCCGCCATCGCTGCGATGATGCCGCATGCCCCGTTCTGGATTGAGGAGCCCTTGTGGCCGCCGGAGGACGACCAGGCGTTAATGCAGTTGGGGCGTGAATGTGCGGTGCCACTGGCTGTGGGGGAAAACGCCAGTAGCGCGTACGCGTTAACGCGTTTGATTGAACAAGAGGCGGTGCAGTACGTGCAACCCAGCGTAATCAAGCTGGGCTTCACCGCAGCGTGGGGACTGTCGCAGCAATGCCAGGGAACGTCGGTACGGTGCGCGCCGCAGGTGGCGTTCTTTGGGCCGGGATATCTGGCGAGCCTGCATCTGATCGCCGCGCAACAGGACGAGGTGTCGTTGGAGCGCCTGTATGTAGAACTCGCGCATGTGCCTTACGGAGACACGGTGCCGATCAAGGACGGATGGGTTGCTGTGCCCGATACGCCGGGGCTGGGAGCCGACCCGGAGCAGGTGCTGGCGCAAGGGCAGTATCGGCAATAGGCAGCTTCATCGGAACCCAGCGGTGTATTGCGCAACACGTGGATGCTCAGTATCGGCGCAGCCCCGTAGATCAATGAAAAGACAGGAGACACTATGAACACATCACGCAGAACATTCATAGCCGGCAGCGCCGCGTTTGCCTTCGGTTCAATGGCAGCGGCATGGGGGCGGCCCGCTTTTGCCGCAGACTATCCCGCGGAACCCGTGCGCCTGATCGTTCCCTATCCTCCCGGGGCGGCAACGGATACCTTGGGACGGATGGCGGCCCAGACCTATACCCAGACGCTGGGGCAATCGTTCATCGTGGAAAATCGCGGCGGCGGCGGTACGACGATCGGTACGCGCACGCTGGCGACATCCAAGCCGGATGGGTACACGATAGGGATGGTGGATTCGTCTTTCACGATCAACCCGGGGTTGCTGGGAGACCGATTGCCGTATGACACGCAGAAAGATTTTGCACCGATTTCGTTGATGGCAACGGCCCCGTTTGTTCTGGTGGTGCATCCCTCTGTGCCTGTTAAGGATTTAGCTGGATTTATCCGTTTGGCGAAATCCAAGCCAGGCAGTTTGTCGTACGGATCGGCAGGTGTAGGTAGTGGCCCGCACTTAGCTGGGGAGCAATTGCGGCAAGAGGCCAATATTGATATTTTGCATGTGCCGTATCGCGGTGGCGGTACGGTCTTTACAGACTTGTTGGGCGGGCAGATTCAATTTGCGTTTGCGACCGTGCCGAGCTTGCGTGACCATATTTTGGCGGGGCGCTTGCGGGCATTGGCGGTGACCAGTGATCAACGCTCAACCCAATTGCCTGATGTGCCCACCTTTACTGAAGCCGGACTGCCTGGCGTGAATCTCTCACCCTTGTTCGGTCTGGTGGCGCCTGCCGGAGTCCCTGTTGCCGTGATCGACAAATTATCTTCGACGGTCGCGACCTCAATACAGTCCGGCAGTATGCATAAGCAATTGACCGATATGGGCTTTAATCCAGTCGGCAGCTCGCCTGCGGAATTTGCTCAGCGTATCAACACGGAGATCGCCAAGTGGCGCGAGTTGATAAAGCGCGGCGGTATTACCGTAGAGTAATCATGGCAGTGCGCCGTCAACGTTATCCGTACGGCGCACCGCTTTCAACAGTATGACGCGAATCGGCATCGCGTCACATCATAGGGTGCCTTGTATCCACCGTTGCAGCTTGTCAATGAATATCTGCCGCACCCTGGCAGGATTTCCATCAGAAAAGCCAGCGCTGTGCGGGGAGGCAATGACATTCTGCAAGTCCCATATGGGCGATTCGACAGGCAGCGGCTCGTGGTAGAACACATCCAGAAAGGCGCCAGCGAGCCGGTTGCTCTGTAGTGCCTGAATGAGCGCGGGCTCGTCAACCACATGACCGCGTGCCACGTTAATGAGGCAAGCATGCGCGGGCAACATCGCAAGCAGCTCCGCGCTGATGAGGCCACGCGTGGTGTCCGTTAACGGACAGGCCAGAATCAGCCAGGAGGCTTCGGGCAGAATGTCTCGCAGGCCGTCATAGCGTACGGTGCGCAGATCAGGGCCCGCCGGTTCTCCCCCATGCCTGGCGACGCATACCTTCAGGCCGAGGGCTTGCAGCAATTGCCCGATACGTTGGCCGATGCCGCCCCAGCCGACGATGACTGCGCATTGTCCCTGGAGATCGCGTGGGGTGTGTTCGCCGAATAATGGCTCCCACTTGTGCTGCTGTTGCGCGCGCATCAATTGCGGGAGTTTACGCGCCAGCGCGAGCAGGCCCGTCAACGCGGCTTGGGCGACAACGGCATCCGATGCACCATGGGATGCCGTGACACGAACGCCACGTTGCTGTTGCTCTTGATAAAAATCGCGATCAATCCCGGCCGAGTGCACGTGCAGCCATTGCATGTTCGGAGCCGCGCGCATCGCGTCATAGAATCGCTCCGTCTCGGGCATGATCTCGAATTTTGTCGAGCGGCCCGTGATATCGCGTGAGATAAAGGCAACCTCTGCCTGGGCCGCCTGAGTGTCGCCGGGATGGCACAGCGCGATGGCGCGCCCCAATGATCCAAGTTGAGGCGCCAGCAGCGGAGCCTCTTTTTCCGAGCAGAGGATATGTAGAGGCGAGTTCTGGGTCATCGCGCTTGTATGTTGGCCTGTTCGACGATTTTCTTCCATTTTTCGTATTCGACATGGGTGAACTTGTCGAAGTCCTCCGGAGAGCCTCCTACTGCAATTGCGCCTTCGCTGAGCATTTTGTCTTTCAGCCCGGGCAGTGCCTCGTTGACGCCTTTGTTAATGGTGTCAATGACGTTGGCCGGGGTGTTTTTGGGGGCAAAGAAACCAAACCATGAACCGGCATCAAAATCTTCGAAGCCTTTTTCTTCGACGGCTGGAATGTCCGGCAGCGAGGCCAATCGCTTATTGGTGCTGACGGCCAACGCACGCAATTTTCCTGCGCGGATCTGCGGCATGACAGAGGGAGCCGTGGCGAACATGAAGTCCAGCCGGCCTGCGATCAGGTCGTTGATGGCGTCGGCGCCTTTGTACGGGACATGGATGGCGTCTTTAGCCCCCAGGCGTTGCATCAGCATGTAGCTGGACAAATGCGACGATGTTCCCACGCCGGTAGACCCATAGTTCAGGCTGCTTTTGGATTTGGCGTATTTGATGAAATCGTCAAAATTCTTGACCGGCAGCTCAGGCGGAACGACCAGCACATTCGGCACGGTCGCGATCTGAATGATGGGGACGAGATCGGTCAGCGGGTCGTAGCTGAGCTTGCTCAGCGACGGGTTCACCGCGATCGGCCCGACTGAATCGACGATCAGGGTGTAGCCGTCGGGGTCGGCGCGCACGACGTATTCGGTGCCGATGTTGCCCCCCGCACCCGGGCGGTTTTCCACGATAAAGGACTGCTTCAGTTTTTGGGATAGTTGCTCGCTCGTGGTGCGCGTGAGGATATCGGTGGTGCCGCCTGCGGTGAATGCCACCACGACCTTGACGGGCCGCTCAGGGTAGTTGGCCGCCTGGGTGGGTAGGGCCGCAGCCAGCGTCAGAATGCCCGCGGCCAATATCGAAGTGCAACTTGTTTTCATAGGGATCTCCTCGTCTTTATCATTATTTAGCCCGGCAAGTGCGCCGGTGCGTCAGTCGCGGTAGCTGTTGTCCAGACGATCCAGCTTGCGCAGCAATGCGGGCCATTCCATGACGCCGTAGGGGCGCCGTGTGCCTGGTTGGTAGTTATTCCAGGTTTCTTCTAACACTTCAGGCGAAACCGCCTGCAAGGGTTGTTGCGTAGCCTGTGCAGCCAGCTGCGCGCGGCATGCGAGTTCCAGTCGATGCATCCAGTTAAAGGCTTCGCCGACCGTGCGCCCCACCGTGAGGGCGCCGTGATTACGCAGAATCAAGGCCTCTCCGTTGCCCAAGTCCTCGATCAGCGAGGCTTGCTCTTTGGTATCCAGCACCACACCCTGATAATCGTGATAGCCGATTTTCAGGAATCGCATGGCCGTCTGCGTGAGCGGCAGCAGCCCGCACGCGAGAGACGAGACGGCCATCGAAGCCCAGCTGTGTGTGTGAATGACGCAGTCCACCTCGTGACGCGCCCCATGGATGGCGCTGTGGATGACATAGCCGGCTTTGTTGATGCCGTAGTTCAAATCACCAAAATCGGGTTTGGACAGAATATTGCCGGCCAGGTCGACCTTGATGAGACTGGATGCAGTGATTTCCTCGTACATCATGCCGTACGGATTGATGAGGAAAGCGCCGTCTTCGTCTGGTACGCGGGCAGAAATATGGTTCGCCATCATATCGGCCATGCCATAGAGCTCGACCAGACGGTAACAGGCGGCCAGATCGACGCGGGCCTTCCATTCCGCTTCGCTGCAGTGGGGTTTCATCGACGGGATATGGATTCGACCTGTATGAGACATGCGCTTCTCGTGGTTGACGGGTTGTCGTGCATTCAGCCCTTGGCGGCTAATAATCTGGCCGGACATAGGTTGATGCTGAGTATCCGGAGAGTCTGACGGGTTCTGCGCACCCACGCATTAGGTTGGTGCAAAGAGGGCTTCGGTTTTTCCGAACACGCTATACTGGTTGCATCGGTTGATCGGTCCCTCATTTCCAGGTTTCTCATGGAACTCAGACAATTGCGTTCTTTCGTTCGTGTGGTGGAGCTCAACAGCATGGGACGCGCCGCAGTGGAACTGGGATTGGCGACTTCTACGCTGAGTCAGCAGATCAGCATGCTGGAAAGCGAGTTGTGTACGCGGTTATTGCAGCGCAGGCCGACCGGGGTTTATCCGACCGATGCCGGACTGGATTTCTGGCACCAGGCGCAAGTCATTCTTAAACAGGTCGATATCGCGGCGTCTGTGGCACAGAAAGGCAGGCTGTCCGGGCAAGTGACCGTCGGGATGACCGGGTCCACTGCGACCATGTTGGCCTTGCCTTTTGTGCAAGCGATGCGCGAGAGTTATCCCACAGTCAATGTGCGCCTGATCGAAGGCCTGACCAGCAATCTGCAGGTGATGCTTAATTCGAGGCAGCTCGATCTCGCTGTCGTTTTTGGAGGGATCGAAGCAAAACGCTGGAGCGTCATCCCATTGGCCGAGGAACGTCTGTTCATTATCGGAAGGCCCAATCTGGCAGGATGGCCCGCCTGTAGCAACACTGACGGAATCAGGCTCAGCGCCATCGAGCAGTTGCCCCTCATTCTGCCGGGGCCCGGGCATGCTTTGCGTTCGCTGGTCGATGAGGGTTTTCGGACTGATGGCGCGACGCCTAATGTGATTCTCGAAATCGACGGCGCTCATACCTTGATGAGGGCGGTGCGGGCGGGGGTGGGCGCGAGCGTCCAGCCTGGCTCGTTGCTGTCGAGCCAGGCTGGCTTTCCTACTTTTGGTTATGGCAAGGACGATGACCTGTCTGTCATTCCCGTCGCAGGCAGCCGCATGGCACGTAAATGTTTTTTGGTCAGCCTGTCTGATGATGAACTGTCACCTGCCGGACTCGCAGCGCGCGTGATGTTGACCCGCATGGCGAGAGCGTTCGTGGAGCAGGGGATATGGCTGGGGGCGACCACGAGGATCGGTTCGCCCTAAAAGAAGGAAGCCCGCCTGGGCTCTAGGCATTGAAAGGTTGCCGCAGTACCCTGTCGCTTATAGATCGTCTGTGTGTTTTTCAATTTCTTCAGCAAGGAATGTCGATGAAATACCGCCGTCTCGGTACCAGCAATTTGCGCGTTTCCCCATTGTGCCTGGG
>Ga0164243_10002556_pt1 | contig 29959 bp, 36 predicted proteins | sample OricompcompostOP_FD_108781 | JGI IMG/M metagenome (GOLD analysis project Ga0164243, IMG submission 108781) | Organic Plus compost microbial communities from Emeryville, California, USA - Original compost - Organic plus compost (OP) | ecosystem: Engineered > Solid waste > Mixed feedstock >... | reverse complement strand
CTAGTGCGGTGGCGGCGTTGCCCAGCACGAAGACGCCGAGCGTGGCCATCAGCCCGGTACGCCGCGGTGCCAGGTCCCGGTGGCGGCGGCGAGCAGTCGCGACAGCTCGGCGTAGGTGATCGCGAAGACGGTCACCAGCTGGCCCGCTTCGCCGACGCTGGCCTCCAGGGAGCGGGCGAGCTCGGGCAGCACGCCGTTGACCACGAAGGCATCCGTGCCGACCGCGAACGTCGCGAGGGTCAGGACGCCCACGCGGGCGGACAGGTGCTGGGAGGTGGCGGTGACCATGTGCCCCACACGGTACTGATCGGTACCGCATGGGCGGAACTGATTGGTTCCGTATCCGCGCGGTGGGTGTCGAGCGCTTGCTGGACGTGTCCGGGGTCGGGCGCGCGTCGTTCTACCGGCACTTCACGAGCAAGGACGACCTCGTCGAGACGGTGCTGAGCGCGCGGGACCGGCAATGGCGGCAGGCACTGGCCGACGGGGTGGCGGGGCGCGGTGGTCACCCGCTCGCGGTGTTCGACTTCCTCGCCGAACGGTTCGCCCGAGCGGATTACCGGGGGTGCGCGTTCATCGACGCGATGGCCGAGGTCGGCGACGCCGACGCGGCGGTATACCAACTCGCGCGAGCGCACAAGGCTGCGGTGACCGGATATCTGGCCGGGTTGCTGGAGGAGGCGGGACACGCGCCGAGCGAGCCGCTCGCCGCGCAGCTGATGCTGCTGGTCGACGGGGCGCTGGTGACGGCGCTGCGCGAGCGCAGTGCGGAACCCGCCCGGCGGGCGAAGGCGATCGCGACCGCGTTGCTGGGGTGAGTCCGCCCGCCGGTCACGACCTCACGAGGCGGGCGATGGCATCGCTGGCTTCGCGGACCTTGGTCTCCGCCTCCCGGTCGCCGGCGCGGGCCGCCTCCACCACGCAGCTCGACAGGTGCTCGTCGAGCAGCTCGAGCGAGAACGACTGGAGGGCCTTCGTCGCCGCGGAGACCTGGGTGAGGATGTCGATGCAGTACTTGTCCTCTTCGACCATGCGCTGCAGGCCACGGATCTGCCCCTCGATCCGGCGCAGTCGTTTGAGGTAGGCGTCCTTGTCGCCGCTGTAGCTCGCCATGCCGCCTCCGCTCTCGGAACTCGCCGCAATCATACCCGCTCCCCGTATCGAGACCTTGCGTCCGACAGGGTCATCTGTTCATCTGACTAATCAAACAGGTGTCGGAGGGTGATCGAAAACATGCGGATCGAGCTGGGCGGTCGCGAGCGGGCATCGGTCGGCGGAATGGTCGCGGTCATCCTCGCGCTCAATGTCGTGGGCTGGGGCGTGCTGTTCCTGTTCGTGGTGCCGGAGCACTTCGCGATCGGCAGCTCGGGCGTGTTCGGCGTCGGGCTGGGGGTCACGGCGTTCACGCTCGGCATGCGGCACGCCTTCGACGCCGACCACATCGCCGCCATCGACAACACCACCCGCAAGCTGATCGCGGACGGGCGACGACCGCTGTCGGTCGGCTTCTGGTTCTCCCTCGGACACTCGACCGTCGTGTTCGTGCTGTGCCTGCTGTTGTCCCTCGGCGTGCGGGCGATCGCCGGTGAGGTCGAGGACGACTCGTCCGTCCTGCACGACGTCACCGGCGTGATCGGCCTCTCGGTGTCCGGCGCCTTCCTGTGCCTGCTCGGCGTCATCAACCTGGTGGTGCTGGTCGGGATCGTGCGGGTGGCCCGCGACCTGCGCCGGGGCCGGTTCGACGAGGCGGAGCTGGAACGCCGCCTCGCCGGCCGGGGCCTGCTCAACCGCGTGCTCGGCCGGGTCACCGCCGCCGTGCGCAAGCCGTGGCACATCTACCCCGTCGGGGTGCTGTTCGGCCTCGGGTTCGACACCGCCACCGAGATCAGCCTGCTGGTGCTCGCCGGTGGCGCCGCGGCGTTCGCGCTGCCCTGGTACGCCATCCTCGTGCTGCCCGTGCTGTTCGCGGCGGGCATGACATTGTTCGACGCGGCCGACGGGTTCCTGATGAACTACGCCTACGGCTGGGCGTTCGCCAGGCCGGTGCGCAAGATCTTCTACAACATCACCGTCACGGCTCTGTCGGTCGTGGTCGCGCTGGTCATCGGGGTCATCGAGCTGGTCGCGGTGATCGTCGACCGCGCAGGCATCACCAGCGGGCCGCTCTGGTCGATCGCCGAGCTGAACCTGGACTACGTCGGGTTCGTGCTGGTCGGGGTGTTCCTGGTGACCTGGGTGGTCGCCTGGCTCGTGTGGCGCTTCGGGCGCATCGAGGAGCGGTGGTCGCCCGGCGTCGAATGATCTCCCCGTACGGGTAGGGGGTATAGTCGGAGGCATGACTGAGACCGTCTACACCGTCACCGGGATGACCTGCCAGCACTGCGTCGCCTCCGTCACCGAGGAGGTCGGCCAGATCGAGGGCGTCACCGACGTCAAGGTCGACCTGCCGAGCGGCGCGGTCACCGTCGTGAGCACCGCGCAGGTCAGCGATGACGCCGTGCGCGCCGCCGTCGACGAGGCCGGCTACCAGCTGGCCGACCGCTGACGCGATGACGTCCGCGCCCGAAGTCACCGAGGTCGAGCTGGTCATCGACGGCATGACCTGCGCGTCGTGCGCCAACCGCATCGAGCGGAAGCTGAACAAGCTCGACGGTGTCACCGCGACGGTCAACTACGCCACGGAGAAGGCCAAGGTCAACTTCCCGGCCGGGGGTGACCCGCAGCAGCTGGTCGACACGGTCGTCGCTGCCGGGTACACCGCCGAGCTGCCCCGTCCCGACGAGGACCGCGAGCAGGCCACCGGCCTGCGGGAGCGCGTGCTCGCGGCCGCGGTGCTGTCGGTACCTGTCGTCGTGCTGGCGATGGTGCCGGCCTGGCAGTTCGATTACTGGCAGTGGATCTCGCTGGTGCTGGCCACGCCCGTCGTGTTCGGCGCGGGTATGCCGTTCCACCGCGCCGCGTGGTCCAACCTCAAGCACGGCGCGGCCACCATGGACACGTTGATCTCGGTCGGCACGCTCGCCGCGTACCTGTGGTCGGTGTACGCGCTGGTGTTCGGCACCGCGGGCGAGATCGGGATGCGCCACCCGTTCGAGTTCACCATCGAACAGGGCAGCGGACAGGGCCGCATCTACCTCGAGGTCGCCACCGCGGTCACCACGTTCATCCTCGCCGGCCGGTACTTCGAGGCGCGGGCGAAGCGACGCGCCGGATCGGCGCTGCGGGCCCTGCTCGAACTCGGCGCGAAGGACGTCGCGGTCCTGCGCGACGGTGCCGAGGTGCGCATCCCGGCCACGCAGCTGGCGGTCGGGGACCGGTTCGTGGTCCGGCCCGGCGAGAAGATCGCGACCGACGGCATGGTCGAGGACGGCGCCTCCGCGGTGGACGCGAGCATGCTCACCGGTGAATCGGTGCCGGTGGAGGTCGAGCCGGGGGACGCCGTCGTCGGTGCCACCGTCAACGCGGGCGGCAGGCTGGTCGTGCGCGCCACCCGTGTCGGCTCGGACACCCAGCTCGCCCAGATGGCGAACCTCGTCGAGACGGCGCAGACGGGAAAGGCGCAGGTCCAGCGCCTCGCCGACCGGGTGTCCGGGATCTTCGTCCCGATCGTCCTGGTACTGGCGCTCGGCACGCTCGTGGGGTGGCTTGTCGCCGGCCAGCCCGTCAACGCTGCCTTCACCGCGGCGGTCGCGGTCCTGATCATCGCGTGCCCGTGTGCGCTTGGCCTGGCCACGCCGACGGCGCTGCTGGTCGGCACCGGCCGGGGGGCCCAGCTCGGCATCCTCATCAAGGGCCCGGAGGTGCTGGAGTCCACCCGGCGGATCGACACGGTGGTGCTCGACAAGACCGGCACCGTCACCACCGGCCGGATGTCGCTCGTCGACGTCCACGTCGCCGAGGGTGCCGACCGGGACGAGGTGCTGCGGCTCGCCGGTTCGCTGGAGCACGCGTCGGAGCACCCGGTGGCACGGGCCATCGCCGCCGCCGTCGACGAGCACCTGCCGGTCGTCGATTTCCGCAATGTCGAAGGGCTCGGCGTGCGCGGCGTGGTGGCGGGCCGGGCGGTCGTCGTCGGCCGCACCGCGTTGTTCGGCGCCTTGCCGGAGCCGCTCGCCGAGGCGGCCGGGCGAGCGGAGCAGCAGGGCCGCACCGTCGTCGCCGTCGGCTGGGACGATCACGTGCGCGCGTTGCTCGTGGTGGCGGACACCGTCAAGCCCACCTCGACCGAAGCGGTGCGGCGGCTCACCAAGCTCGGGTTGCGCCCGGTGCTGCTGACCGGCGACAACGAGGCGGTCGCGAAGGCCGTCGCCGCGGAGGTCGGCATCTCCGAGGTGATCGCCGGGGTGCTGCCCGCGGACAAGGTCGACGCGGTCAAACGCCTGCAGCACGAGGGTTGCCGCGTCGCGATGGTCGGCGACGGCGTCAATGACGCGGCCGCGCTCGCCCAGGCCGACCTCGGCCTGGCGATGGGCACCGGCACCGACGTGGCGATCGAGGCGAGCGACCTGACGCTCGTGCGCGGCGACCTGCGTACCGCGGCCGATGCGATCCGCCTCGCGCGCCGCACCCTCGGCACGATCAAGGGCAACCTGTTCTGGGCCTTCGCCTACAACGTGGCGGCGCTGCCGCTGGCCGCGCTGGGCCTGCTCAACCCGATGATCGCCGGTGCCGCGATGGCCCTCAGCTCGGTGTTCGTGGTGACCAACTCGCTGCGGCTGCGGGCCTTCTCCTAGCGGCGTCGCGTCTTCAGCTGTTCGGCAGCAGTTCCTGGGCCTTGGTCTTGAGGCCCTGCACGAGGATGTGCCACGCGTCGCGGTCACCCTTGAGCATCGCCTCGGTCGTGGACTTGATCTGCTCGAACGTGGCGTGCGGCGGGATCGGCGGCACCTCGGGGTCGCAGCGCACGTCCAGCACCGCGGGCCGGTCCGCCGACAACGCCCGGTCCCACGCCGCGCCCAGCTGACCGGGCTCGTCCACGACGATGGCCTCGAAGCCCAGCGAACGGGCGAACTCGGCGTAGGAGAACTCCGGCAGCGACTGCGATTCGTCGAACTTGGGGGACCCACCCATCGCGCGCAGTTCCCACGTGACCTGGTTGAGGTCGTTGTTGTGGAACACGCACACCACCAGACGCGGATCGGACCACAGGTTCTGGTACCGCTGGATGGTGAGCAGCTCGGCCATGCCGTTCATCTGCATCGCACCATCGCCCTCGAGCGCGATCACCGGCCGGTCCGGGAAGGCGAACTTCGCCCCGATCGCGTACGGCACGCCCGGCCCCATCGTGGCGAGCGTGCCGGACAGCGTGCTCCGCATCCGGCCCCGGATCTTGAGGTTGCGGGCGTACCAGTTGGTCGACGAACCCGAATCCGCGGTGACGATGGCGTCATCCGGGATGCGCTCGGACAGCTCGTGCACCACCCGCATCGGGTTCACCGGATCGGCGTCGACCATCGCCTGCTTCTCGACGGTGTCCCACCAGGACGCGACGTTGCGCTCGATCGTCTCCCGCCACGCGCGGTCGGTCTTGCGCCGCACCATCGGCAGCAGCGCGCGCAGCGTGCCCTTCGCCTCGCCGACCAGGTTGACCTCGGTCGGGTAGCGCATACCGATCATGCTGCCGTCGATGTCAATCTGGATCCCCCGGGCCGAGCCGTACTCCGGCAGGAACTGGCTGTACGGGAAGTTCGAGCCGATGATCAGCAACGTGTCGCAGTCGCGCATCATCTCGTAGGACGGCCGGGTACCGAGCAGCCCGATCGAGCCGGTCACGTACGGCAGGTCGTCGGGCAGAACGTCCTTGCCGAGCAACGCCTTCGCCACGCCCGCGCCGGTCAGCTCGGCGAGCTCGCGCACCTCGGCCGCGGCGTTGCGCGCGCCCTGTCCGATGAGGATCGCGACCTTCTCGCCGTCGGCCAGCAGGTCGGCGGCGCGGGACAGCTCGTCCTCGGGCGGGATGACCACCGGGTGCGGGAACCCGGGCGGGCTGGAGGGCACCTGCTTGAACGCGTGCTTCGGTGGCGTGTACGGCTCTTCCTGCAGGTCGGCCGGGATGATCAGCGCGGTCGGTGCCCGCTTGGCCAGCGCGGTGCGAATCGCGCGGTCGAGCGCGTTCGGCAGCTGCTCGGCCACGTTCACCTCGACCAGGTACTCGGACGCGACGTCCTTGAACAACGGCTGCAGGTCGACCTCCTGCTGGTAGGAGCCGCCCATCGCGCTGCGCGCGGTCTGCCCGACGATCGCCACCACCGGCACGTGGTCGAGCTTCGCGTCGTAGAGCCCGTTGAGGAGGTGGATGGCGCCCGGCCCGGAGGTCGCCATGCACACCCCGACCTGCCCGCTGAACTTGGCGTACCCCACCGCCTCGAACGCGGCCATCTCCTCGTGGCGGGCCTGGACGAACCGGGGTGAGTTCGCCGCCTTGCCGAACGCGGAGACGAGCCCGTTGATGCCGTCCCCGGGGTAGGCGAAGACCTGCTCGACCTCCCATTCCCGCAGGCGTCGCAACAGGTAGTCGCCGACCGTCTCCGACATGGAAAAGCTCCTCACGCTCCGCGGCTCAGTCCGACCAAGGGCTTACCCGGGCCGCCGCGGGACGACACCTCCGGCGTGACCGCGCTGATCGCCTGCAGCGGCAGACCGTCGTAGACCTGCAGGGTCTGCAGGTGGTGGAGCATGATCCCCTCGCGCAGCGCCCACGGGCACACGTCGACCCCGCGGACGTCGAGCGTGCCCATGGTCGCCTTCGCGACGATCGCCCCGGCCAGGATCTGCTTCGCCCGCGGTGCCGACACCCCGCGCAGCCGGGCCCGCTCGGACGCCGTCATCCCGGCCAGCCGCGGGGTCCACGCGTTGAGCGCGTCCACCGACAGCGTGCGCGGCACGAACGGGCCGCGCCGCTGCGGTGGCGCGCCCGCGAGGCGGGCCAGCTGCTTGAACGTCTTGGACGTCGCGACCGCCCGCGCGGGCACGACCTCCCAGCGCAGCCGGTCGGCAACCTCGCGCAACATGTCCCGCACGTGCGTGCGCAGCGCCTTCACCTGCCGCGCCGACGGCGGGTCGTCGGGCAGGAACACCCGCGTGAGCCGCCCGGCGCCCAGCGGCAGGGACAGCGTGAGCTGCGGTTCGGCGTCGCGGCCGAGTGCGATCTCCAGTGAACCGCCGCCGATGTCGAGCAGGAGCAGCCGACCCGCCGACCAGCCGTACCAGCGGTGCGCGGCGGCGTAGGTCAGCCGGGCTTCGTCCTCGCCGGTGAGGAACTGCGGGCGCACGCTGGATGCCGTCCTCGGCAATCGCGCCGCTTCCGTCGATCTGCTCGGCGAGGTGCGTCGGCTCCTTCACCGCCAGCGCGGGCAGCGGCGGGGCTCCCGGCGTGGCATCCACGATCTGGAGCTGGGCCGAGTTCGAGCCGATGTCGAGCACGCCGAGTCGCATGCCACCTGGTACCCGGTTTAACCGCGCGGCACACGGCTATCCGGTCTCTCATGGGAACGTTCACCTACAGCGCGACCGCCGATCTGCCCGCCGAAGAGGCGTTCGCGATGATTTCCGACGCGCCGAACCTGGCGCGCCTGCTGCCGCAGCGGGTCGACGAGGGCTGGTTGCGCACCGACGCGGCCCGCAAGCAGATCGCGTGGGGCACCGAGGGTGGCGGTGACGACAGCGGGGCGCTGCGCGTCGTCGACCGCGGGCCCGCGCAGTGCGAGATCGCGATCGAGCTGCACACCGACCGCACCGATGAGGACCGGGTGCGCAAGGAGATGGAGGAGGCGATCGCCGCGCTGGCCCACCAGGCGAGCGCGGACGCCGACGGGCAGCAGGAGGACAAGCAGGAGGGATGGGTCTGACGGCGCGGCCGGTGCTGTAATCGGCGCATGCGCGAACACGTGATCGTGTCGTCAACGACCGACAGCGAAGCGACGGCCCGCGAACTGGCGGCGCAGGCCGTCGAAGCCCGGCTGGGTGCGTGCGCCCAGATCGTGGGACCGATTCTGAGCGTGTACCGGTGGGACGGCGAGGTCCAGACCGACCCCGAGTGGCGGGTGGAGATCAAGACTGCGGCCGATCGCGTCGAGCCGCTGGTCGAGCTGATTCGGGCGGCACACAACTACGAGGTGCCCGAGATCATCGCGACACCCATCGAGGGCGGCAGCCCCGAGTACCTGACCTGGCTGGTGGAGGAGACCCGTCCCGCGGGGCGTTGACGGGCGAACGACCGACCGCGGTCCGGACTGTACGAAGTGGACGCGGCGGGTGATCCGACCCTCACCCGGAGGGCGGCCGGGGCCGTGTCGAGCCGCAATACCGGCTGGTCCAGGGCCCGGCGCGGTGTTCGCTGCCCGCGCTGCTGGGCAGTTGCCCCGCACCCGCCGACGCGTCCGGGCTGCTCGCCCCGCTGGGAACTTCCGGGGGCGGCGCGTAGTTTTCGGAGCATGGCGAGAACGATCCGGTGGGCTCTGCCCGCGCTGTTCGGAGCGGCCGCGGCCGCGCTGTGGGAGATCCCGGTGTCCTTCGGGGGCAGGCCGGATCCCGAGCACATGCGGCGATCCAGGCAGTTCCACGACGGCCGGTTCCGCAACCTCGCCCCGCCACTCGTCCAGTCCACCAAGGCGCGCGACCTGATCGGCGAGATGCTGTTCGGCGAGCAGCAGCGCAAGCCGACCGGCCCGGTGCCGCTCGTGCCGCCCGGCCCGCCTGCCGGTGCGGGGCTGCACGTCACCTGGTACGGCCACGCCTCCTCGCTGGTCGAGATCGAGGGCAGGAAGGTGCTGCTCGACCCGGTGTGGGGCACCCGGGTGTCGCCGTCCCGGCTGGTGGGGCCGAAGCGGATGCACCAGCCGCCGCACGCGCTGGACGAGCTTCCGCAGCTGGACCTGATCGTGGTGTCGCACGACCACTACGACCACCTCGACCGGCCCACGGTGGTGCGGCTGGCGCGCACCCAGAGCGCGCCGTTCGTGGTGCCGCTCGGCGTGGGTGCGCACCTGCGGCGGTGGCGGATCCCGGCGGAGCGGATCATCGAGCTGGACTGGGACGAGACGGTGTCGGTGGCGGGTGTCGAGGTGACGGCCGCGGCAGCGCAGCACTTCTCCGGGCGGGCGTTCACCAGGAACAACACGCTGTGGGCGTCGTGGATCCTGAGCCGGGGCGGACGGAAGCTGTTCTACACGGCCGATTCCGGCTACTTCGACGGCTATCGGGGGATCGGCGAGGCGTACGGCCCGTTCGACGCGTCGCTCGTGCAGGTCGGCGCGTACCACCCGGCGTGGCCGGACATCCACATGACCCCGGAGGAGGGGGTCGCCGCGCACGTCGACGTGTCCGGTGGCCTGATGATCCCGGTGCACTGGGGAACGTTCCGGCTGGCGCTGCACGGCTGGGGCGAGCCCGCGGAGCGGGTGTGGCAGGAAGCGAAGGCCCGCGGGGTGGCGCTCGCGATCCCGCGCCCGGGTGAACGGATCGACGTGGACCAGCCGGCGCCCGTCGACAACTGGTGGCAGCCGATCAGCTAGCCGGCAACCCTGGACAGGTCGCTTCTTGGCTGCCGTCGCCGGCTAGGGGCGCACCCTGGACAGGCCGACGCGGTCCGCTGCTCGCCGGATCTTGTAGAACGTGTTCCGGAACCACGCCATCAGTGTCGCGCGGGCGTCGGGGTCCAGTTGTTCCTCTCCGGCGGCCTTGACGGCCTTGTAGTGGTCGATCAGGGTGTGCAGCCAGGCGTCCACGTCCCGCACGCTCTCCAGCTGCACCATCCCCCCGGCCTCCGGAAGGCGGTGCAGGAACTCGGCGTGCGTGTTGCGCACCCAGTGCGACAGCTTGAGGTCGATCTCCGGCACCGCCACCGGCGGATCCAGTTCGAAGGCCAGCCGCGACCGCCAGCCCAGCAGCTCGCGCTCCACGGGGTGGTCCCACCGGCCGGGGCGCCCGAGCTGGTGGCCGGCGATCCGCCGCTCGGCGAACCACAGGAAGTCCTCCGACCCCCGGCGCAGAGTCCCGATCATCGACGGGGCGAGCGCGCCGATGACGGTTCGATCGACGACGTCCCACGTCGTGCCGCCCGCGAAGGGGCTGTCGATCTTGAGGGTCTTCACGGTGCGCACCCTTGAATTACTGCCTCATCTTCCCGTTCGTCCGCAACCCGCCATCCGTGTGCTTTACCTCATGCCGAGTCGTCGATCGATGCTGATCTCGATCACGACTCGCTCGGGGTTCGGCTTCGGGTTGCGCTGGTACCGTACGGCGTAACGGGATTCCGCTTCGGACACCGACTCCGCGTCCTCCCGCACCACCGCGACGCCTTCCAGTGTCGACCACCGTCGGCCCTCCACCTGGCTGACCGCCACCCGCGGCTGGTGGCCTGCCCGCACGTTGCGTGCCTTCACGCTGCCGCGGCGGCAGATCACCCGCGCCGTGGTGAAGTCCTCGTCCACCGTGACCCCTACCGGCACCACGTGCGGTGTGCCGTCCGGCCGCAACGTGGTGAGCACGCACACGCGCCGCTCGGCCCAGAACTCGCGCAGGTCCGCACTCGGCGCCTCGGTGGTCATGGTCATGCGCGTCCCTTCGCGTCGGTCGGTGTCCATCTTGCCAAGATCTTCTCCATGATGGGCTCCACCCACGCGCTCACCGGCTGGTGTGCCGGTCTCGCGCTCGCACCGGTCATCGGCGCAGGATCCGTGCACCAGGCGGTGGCGTTCGCCGCCACCACCGCGGGGTTCGCGCTGCTGCCGGACCTCGACCACCCCCACGCCCGCGCCTCGAAGCTGCTGGGCCCGATCACCGGCCTGCTGTGCTGGTTGCTCCGGCACGCCTCCGCCGGGCTGTACAAGATCACCAAGGGGCCCCGTGACGAGCGGGGCCGGGGCAGCCACCGGCACCTGTCCCACACGGTCCTGTTCGCCGCGGCGCTCGGCGCGGCCGCGACCTACGGCACGCGCGCAGGCGGCTGGTACGCGGTGGCCGGGGTGGTGGTGTTCGCGTTGCTGCTCGCGGCCGACGCGCTCGGCGACTGGCTGCTGGTCGTCGCGGGCGGTGGGGTGGTGTGGTGGGCGCTCACCGCGAGCGCCGCCGCGGAACTGTCCGAACTCACCGGATGGCTGGGCGTGGCCGTCGCGGCCGGGTGCTTCACGCACTGCCTCGGCGATGCGCTCACCGAGCGCGGGTGCCCGTTCCTGTTCCCACTGCCGATCGCGGGCGAGACCTGGTACGAGCTGCGGCCACCCGCGTTCCTCCGCTTCCGCACCGGCAACGGAGTCGAGAAGTACCTCGTCGTGCCCGTGTTCACCGTGCTCGCCGTGCTGCTCGTGCCCGGGGTGTGGCCGGGGCTGGTCGGGTTGTTCGTGGAGCCGGCGGTGGCGGCGGGCGGTTAGAATCGACCCGATGACCTCCTCCGCGAGCCGCACCGGGCTGCGCGCCGACGCGCGCCGCAACCGGGAACGGGTGCTGGCCGCCGCCCACGAGGCGTTCGCCGCGGAGGGGCCTTCGGTGCCGCTCGACGAGATCGCCCGCCGCGCCGGGGTCGGTGCGGGCACCGTGTACCGGCACTTCCCCAGCAAGGAGATGCTGTTCCAGGCGGTGGTGCTCGACCGCATCGGGTGGCTCACCGAGCAGGCGCGCGCCCGGCTCGGTGCCGCCGACCCGGGCGCGGTGTTCTTCGAGTTCTTCGACGTGGTGGCCACGCACGCCCTGCTCAACAAGGCGTTGTGCGACGCGTTGGGAACCACCGCGGACGAGCCGGTCAGGGTCTGCGCCGACGAGATCGGCAAGTTCCACGACGCGTTCGGCGAGCTGCTGAGCAGGGCACAGGCTGTCGGCGCGGTGCGCATGGACGTCCACGCCGACGACCTCAGTGCCCTGCTCGCCGGTTACCTCGCGATCCAGCGACAGGCGCCTGCGGGACGCCCGCTCGCGCGGATCATCGCCGACGGGTTGCGCGCTTAGCGCTCCACCGCCATCTCACCCAGCTCCGACCAGTCGTCCTGCCCGACCTCGACGTTGACGATGCGCGGGGTCGCCGCCAGGTGCGGCGGCAGCTTCTGCTGCGCGGCCTTGAAGTGGTCGGACTGGACGTGCGCCGCGCCTGCGTCACCGTCGCGGAAGGCCTCCACCAGCACGTACTCGGTCGGGTCCTCGACGCTGCGGGACCAGTCGAACCACAGGCAGCCCTCTTCGGCGCGAGTCGCCAGGGTGAAATCACGCGCGATCGACGGCCAGTCGTCGGCGTACTCGGGCAGGACGCGGAACTTCGCGGTGATGAAAATCATGGCTCCACGGTAAGGCCGCGGCGCCGCTTCGACGAGCGTGACGCGTGTCGCCGTCAGGGTGTTTCGGCGATCGCCAGCGCCATGTACTTCACCTCGAGGTACTCCTCGATGCCCTCTGCGCCGCCCTCACGGCCGAATCCGGATGCCTTGATCCCGCCGAACGGTGCGGTCGCGTTCGACACGAGCCCGGTGTTCAGCCCAACCATCCCGGTGGCCAGCCGCTCCCCGACGCGGATGGCGCGGTCGACGTCGCGGGTGAACACGTATCCGACCAGCCCGAACTCGGTGTCGTTCGCCAGGCGGACCGCTTCGTTCTCGTCCTCGAACGTGGTGACCGGCGCGACCGGGCCGAACACCTCCTCGCGGAGGATGCGCGCGTCCGGCGGCACGTCGGTGAGCACGGTGGGCGCGTAGAACCAACCATCGCCGTCGAGCGGTTTGCCGCCGGTGGTGACGCGCGCGCCGCGGGACACGGCGTCGTCGACCAGCTCGACCACCTTGTCCCGCTGGTCGCTGTTGATCAGCGGCCCGACCTGCACGCCGTCCTCGGTGCCGTGGCCCACCCGCAGCGACGACATCGCGTCGGTGAGGCGCCGCACGAACTCGCCCGCCACCGAGGAGTGCACGTGGAACCGGTTCGCCGCGACGCACGATTCGCCGTTGTTACGCATCTTCGCGGTGACCGCGCCCTGGACCGCTGCGTCCAGGTCGGCGTCCTCGAACATCAGGAACGGCGCGTTGCCGCCCAGTTCCATCGACATGCGCTGCAGGTTCGGCGCGCACTGCTCGACGAGCTTGCGGCCCACCTCGGTGGAGCCGGTGAAGGACAGCTTGCGCACGCGCGGGTCGGCGAGCGCCGGGTTCACCACGCGGCTCGCGGATGTGCACGGCAGCACGCTCAGCACCCCGTCCGGCAGGCCCGCTTCCTTGAGCAGGCCCGCGAGGTTCAGCATGGACAGCGGCGTCAGCTGGGCGGGCTTCACGATCATCGTGCACCCGGCGGCGAGGGCCGGGCCGATCTTGCGGGTGCCCATGGCCAGCGGGAAGTTCCACGGCGTGACCAGCACGCACGGCCCGACCGGCTGTTTGGTGACGAGCATTCGTCCACCACCGGCCGGGTTGCGCGCGTAGCGCCCGTCGATGCGCACCGCTTCCTCGGAGAACCAGCGGAAGTACTCGGCCGCGTAGGTGACCTCGGCCTTCGACTCGTCGAGGCTCTTGCCCATTTCGAGCGTCATGAGCCGGGCGAGGTCGTCGGCGCGGTCGGTCATCAGCTGCCACGCGCGGCGCAGGATCTCGCCGCGTTCGCGCGGTGGGGTGGCGGCCCACTCCGACTGCGCGGCGACGGCCGACTCGATCGCCTCGGTGACGTCGCCGTCCTGCGCGTCGGACACCTCGCACAGCCGCTGTCCGTTGCCCGGATCGTCCACCCCGAAGCGGCTGTCGTCCGCGGAGTCGCGCCACTGGCCTGCCAGGAAGAGCTGGTGCGGTACGCCGTCAAGAGTCATGGGCGGTGACTACCCGTGTGCAGCTCCCCGTATGCGTCGGGTTCGGGATGGTGCGACCGCGGGGTGGCGTGTGCGGCCTGGTGCGGAGGACGGGGCGCGGTGGGCGGTGCACGGGCAGGGAGCGCACGCGACGCAGCGGTGAGCAGACCAGCCACAGCCCCGACGTCGCGACGCCCCACCCGCGAGCCACAGCGCACCGATCGGGTCAACCGATGTCACGACGGCGGAAGCCGGCCAGTCCGGCGGCCACCGCGGCTGCCGCGATCGCGAGGAGCCAGGCCACCGGCGCCGCCGTGAACTCCGCGCTGGGCAGTTTCGGCACGTGCGTGAACGGCGAGACGTCCAGGACCACCTGCGGCGCCCGCACGACCGGCCCGAACAGCGACAGCACCAGGAACACCGCGGCCACCGCCCACGCCGCCGCCGCGAACCTCGGCGCGAACCCGAACACCAGCACGGCGATCCCGGCCACCACCCACGCGGCGGGGACCTGCGCGAGCGCCGCCCCGAGCACCGCGGGCACCTGGGCGCCGACGTCGCCGACGCGCAACCCGTGCAGCAACCCGGCGCACACCCCGAACACCACCAACAGGACCGCCGTGCCCAGCAGCGAGAACACCAGGTGCCCCGACGCCCACCGCAGCCGCCGCACTCCCGTGGCCAGCAGCGGCTCCAGCCGCACCGCGGTCTCCTCCGCCCGCATCCGCAACGTCGCCTGCACCCCGTACAGCGACGCGAACAGGCCGAAAATGCTCGCGATCGCCGCGATGAAGGTGTCCACCAGGTTCTGCGCGCCACCCAGGCGCTGGAACATCTCCTGGGCCTCGGCGCTGTCGCCGACCACGTCGCCGATTCCGGCCGCGAGGGAGCCGAACAACGCGCCCATCACCGCGAACCCGGCGACCCAGCCCGCCAGCAGGCCGCGGTGCATCCGCCAGGCGAGCGCGAGCGGCGAGCGCAACCCGGGTGCGGCCACTGCCGGGCCGGGCCGGGCGGGGAAGAGCCCCAGCCCCACGTCCCGCCGCGGCAGGAGCAGGCACGCGACCGCCCCCAGCGCGAGGGCTGCGGCGACCAGCAGCAACGCCACCGACCACCGCTCACCCGCGAACGGGCGGATCCGCGCTGCCCAGCCGACCGGCGACAGCCAGGACAACCACCGGGCTTCCGTGGTCGAGTCGCCGACCGCCCGGACCACGAACGCGACTCCGAGCACCGCGACGGCCATGCCGTTGGCGCCGCGCGAGTGCCCGGCCAGCTGTGCGGTCACCGCTGCCACCGTGGCGAACACCATCCCGGTCAGCGCGGTACCGAGACCGAACGCCACCGATCCCGCCGCGGGCAGTCCAGTGGCGACCAGACCGAGCGCGACGAGCGCCCCGGTCGCCACCGCGCCGAGACCCGCGGTGATCAGTGCCGCCGCCAGTGCGGCGTAGCGGCCGGTGACCGTCGAGGACAGCAGCTCCCTCCGCCCGGTGTCCTCGTCCTGCCTGGTGTGCCTGGTGACGGTGAAAACGCAGGCCAGTGCGGCGAACAGGGGCAGGAACGCGCCGAAGCGCCACGCCGCGAACCCACCCGCGGTGGACAGATCGAACGCCGGACCGTAGAGCAACGTCAGCGACGGGTTGGCGCCCATTCCCGCCGTCAGCGACGCGCGGGTGGCCGCATCCGGGTACAGCTGGTCGTACGCCCCCGCGGCGCTCGCGGGCAGGACACCGATCACCAGCACCCACAGCGGCAGCGCGATCCGGTCGCGGCGCAGCGCGAGGCGGACGAGCTGCCCGGTGCCGAGCAGCGCGTTCATCGCGCCGCTCCGGTGGTGTAGTGGCGCAGGAACAGCTCCTCCAGAGTCGGTGGCCTGCTGGTCAGGCTGCGCACGCCGATGTCGGTGAGCTGCCGCAGCACGAGGTCCAGCGACCGGGTGTCGACGTCGAAGCGGACGCGGTTGCCCTCGACCTTCAGGTCGTGCACCTCGGCCAGCCGGGTCAGGCCGTTCGGGTGACCGGCGAGCTCCGCGTCGATCGCCGTGCGGGTGAGGTGCCGCAGGTCGCTCAGCGTGCCGGTTTCGACGGCGTGCCCGTCGCGGATGATGCTGACCCGGTCGCACAGCGCCTCGACCTCGGCGAGGATGTGGCTGGACAGCAGCACCGTGCGGCCCCGGTCGCGCTCCTCCTGGACCGCCGCCTGGAAGGTGGCCTCCATCAGCGGGTCGAGGCCGGAGGTCGGTTCGTCCAGCACCAGCAGTTCGACGTCGGAGGACAGGGCCGCGACGATCGCGACCTTCTGCCGGTTGCCCTTGGAGTAGGTGCGGCCCTTCTTCGTCGGATCGAGGTCGAACCGCCGGACCAGCGCGTCGCGGCGGCGCTCGTCGAGTCCGCCGCGCAGCCGTCCGAGCAGGTCGATGACCTCGCCGCCGGTCAGGTTGGGCCACAGAGTCACATCGCCGGGCACGTAGGCGAGCCGCCGGTGCAGGCTCGCCGCGTCCCGCCACGGGTCGCCGCCGAGGAGGCGGGCGGTGCCACTGTCCGCACGCAGCAGACCGAGCAGTACCCGGATGGTGGTGGACTTCCCGGCGCCGTTGGGGCCCAGGAGTCCGTGCACCTCTCCGGTCTTGACCTGGAGATGCAGGTCATCGAGAGCTTTCGTGGATCCGAACGACTTGTCCAGGCCCTCGATGGAGATGGCGTTGTTCATGCCGACGAAGCTACATTGTTTTCACAAATTTGTGAAACATCGAAACCGTATAGATTGACGGGCGACCGGGACGAGCGAGGGAGGACGGTCCACGTGCGGGACGAGGAGCAGGTGCGCCGGTACGTCGAACGGCTTGCGCTGGTGCTCACCCAGCTCGGCATCCAGCGCATGGCCGCGCGGGTCTTCGCCGCGCTCGTGGTCACCGACGACAGCAAACTCACCGCGGGGGAGATCGCGGAGAAGCTGCAGATCAGCCCCGCCGCGGTGTCCGGCGCGGTGCGCTACCTGGAGCAGGTCGGGCTGATCGAACGGGAGCGCGAGCCCGGGGCTCGGCGCGACCACTTCCGCGTCTACGACGACATGTGGTTCGCGACCCTGCGCAAGCGCGACCGCCTGATCGAGATGTGGCGGGACATCGCGGAGGAGGGCGTCGACGCCGTGGGTGCGGAAAGCCCGGCAGGCAAGCGGCTCGCGGAGATGAGCGACTTCCTCGCGTTCCTCATCCGTGAGATGCCGATCCTGCTGGAGCGCTGGGAGACCGAACGCGCCAACGCGCGCAAGGCCGGCTAGCCGGGGAGTACGCCGCGGACGAGCTTGCGCGCGAGTGCGGTCGGATCACCGGGGTCGGTGTCCCAATGGCGCAGGAACCCCTGCTGGAACGCCGCGCCCAGCAGCAGCGTCGCGATCGCATCCGGGTCCGATGTAGACGGCAGGCGGCCGAGTTTCCGTTCCGCCCGCAGGTACTCCGCCATTCGGGACACCGGTGTGCGCGGGCCTGCGCCGTGCTCGCGAATCGCGGCGCGGTGGGCGTCGAGCAGCTCCTGCGAGGAGAACATCGACGCGCCGATGGGGAAGCTCTCGGTGTAGAAGTCGATGGCCGTGGCGGTGACCCGCACCAGGTTCGCCCGCAGTGAGCCCTGTCCGGGCCGCAGCGAACCCAGGACCGTTTCCAAGCCGGGCAGCTGTGAGGTCAGCACGCCGATGAAGATCTCGGTCTTGTCCGCGAAGTGCTTGTAGAGCGCGGCTTCCGAGAACCCGGCGGCGCGCGCGATCTCCTTGGTGGTGGCTCGTGCGTACCCCTGCTCGCGCATGATCCGCGCGGCCGCCGCCAGGATCTTCTCCCGAGTACCCATCGACTCCTCAGTGTCTTCTCGGTGTTCGCTTGACGGTTGGTGAGTGTTCACTCACCATAGCAGGTGAGTGAACACTAACCAGGGAGGGAACATGAAGCTGACCGTGTTCGGCGCGACCGGCGGAACGGGTGTCGAGGTGGTCCGGCAGGCGCTGGCGGCGGGGCACCAGGTGGCGGCGGTCGTGCGCGATCCGGCGCGGTTGGACGTGCCGGAGCAGCCCGGGCTGGAGGTGGTGACCGCGGACGTGTTTGACCCCGGCGCACTCGTGCCCGCGATCAGCGGGCGCGACGCTGTGGTGTCGGCACTGGGGCCGCGGGACAAGGGGCCGAGCGTGATCTGCCGCGACGGGACCAGCGCCATCATGACCGCGATGCGGACCGCGGGTGCGCAACGACTCGTCGTCGTGAGCAACAGCGGCATGCACCGCGACGGCGACGGTTGGTTCACGCGGCTGGTGGTCAAGCCGATCCTGGTCCGGGTGCTGCGCGAGGGTTACGCGGACATGGGTGAGATGGAGCGGCGGGTGATCGACTCCGGCCTGGATTGGACGATCGTGCGCCCGCCCAAGCTGACCGACAAGCCGCACACCGGCCGGATCCGGAGCGCGACCGAGGGCAACGTCCGCGGCAGCTTCACCATCTCGCGCGCCGACCTGGCCGACTACGTGTTGCGGGCCGCCGCCGACCCCGGCATGACGCGTGCCGCCGTGTCGGTGGCCGCGGGCTGAGGGCGGCCACGAGTCCGCGCCGGGCCGCGTCGACGTTCTCGGGCTGCTGCGCGGTGGTGGCGCCGAGCGGAGGGGACCGGTTCGACCCTAGGGTGCACGGGTGCCGATCTCGCCGAAGCTGCTCGCCACGGGGACCACCGGGACCACGGTGGCCCTCGCGCCGTTGCTGGCGGTGCAGGGCGTGCGCGTCCGGCGCTCCACGCCCCGCCTGCCAGGGGCGTGCGGACCCCTGACCGGGTCGGTACCCGGCCCGCGGCCGTTGTGCCTGCTCGCGCTTGGCGAATCTACAGTGGACGGAGTTGGCGCGCGGACCCACGAGGAGGCGCTGACCGGGCAGCTCGCGTCCGCGCTGGCGCGGCGCTGGGGACGCGGCGTCGACTGGCGGGTGGCGGCCCGCACCGGGGCCAACGCGCGCACGGTGACGGCCGAACTGCTGACGGACGCCTGTCGAGAGCCGGCCGACCTCGTGGTGGTCGCGCTCGGCGTGAACGACACCATCGAGCTGAACTCGGCGCGCCGGTACCGGCGGGACCTGCTGGCCCTGGTGGTGGCGGTGCGCCGGGCGCTCGGGCCGGTGCCGGTCGTGCTGGCCGGCGTGCCGCCACTGGGCGCGTTCCCCACGTTGCCGCAGCCGTTGCGCCTGGTGCTGGGACTGCGCGGTGCGGCGCTGGACGCGGCTGCGGCGACGCTCGCCGCGCTGCCCGGCGTCACCCACTGCCCGGTGCCGCGTGCGGTGGTGCAGCCGGATCTGTTCGCTCCCGACGGCTTTCACCCCGGCCCGGCGGGCTACCACCTCTGGGCCGAGAAGCTGGCGGAAGCGGTCTGATGGCCACCCCGGGTGCGCCGGTATCTCCCGCACTGGGCTGAACGGGTGAAATTGGCTGTCTTCTGCCAGGCCAATCGGAAAAACTTCTGCCGCTGTGTATCTGGCGGAGGGTGCTCCGCGTCATAGGGGCGTTGGCTGGTTGGCACCGTCTGGAGGAACGCATGAGCACTCCCCGGCCCTACGCCGAGGAAATCGCCGCAGTGCGTGATTCCCTCGCCACGATGGGGGAGCCGTGGCGGGCGGGGGAGACGGTGCTCAGCCGGCTGGCCGGTGAATCACGCCGGGTGCGACTGGGGGTGCCGGCCCCGAGCGCGGCCGAGGTGGAAGCCCGGGCGGACCTGTCCGGGCGGATGCGGGAGGTCGCGCTCGGGGCCGCCGGCCAGCGCTGCACGGCGCGGCTCGCGCCGGGCAGCACGCTGCCGGTCACGTTCGACCTGCGGGACGTGTGCGGTCGCAGCTACGTGACACCGGTGAAGGACCAGGGGGAATCGGGCGCGTGCAGCGCGTTCGGCACCGTCGCGGCGCTGGAGGGGACCGCCGCGTGGACGCGCCGCAACACCGGGATGCTGCTGGACCTGTCCGAGGCGCACCTGTTCTACGGATTCGCCCCTGGGCACCGCGGGGAGGGGGACACCGGTGCCTGGCCGAATGACCTGATGGGTGACTGCGCGCAGCACGGCGTCACCTTCGAGGACTACTGGCCGTTCTCGGACGAGGAGACCGGTGCGATCCACCCGGACTGGGCGAACCGCGTCGCCCGGGCCGAGGGTGTCGTCGACCTGACGCAGGATCCCGCCGCGATCAAGCACCACATCTACGGGTACGGCCCGGTCGCCGCGTGCATGGTGATCTACGACGACTTCTTCCACTACACCGGCGGGATCTACCGGCCTACCACGACGGAGACCAGCGGCGGGCACTGCGTGGCGCTCATCGGGTGGGACGACGAGCAGCACTGCTGGATCGCCAAGAACTCGTGGGGTACGGACTGGGGCGAGGCCGGGTTCTTCCGGATCGGCTACGGCGAGGCCTTCATCGAGGACTACCCGGATCCGCGGCCGACGTCGCTCGGCTGCACCGGGGTCACCCTGCGCGCGTGGTTACCGCCGCAGCGCGCGTTGCGCCTGTTCAGCGGTGGGGACGAGGGATGGGTGTACCTGGAACGGCTGGGCTGGGCCCGGCTCTCGGGGGATGCGGGCAGCGTGGGCGGGCAGCTCGCGCTGCTGGCCGAGGCGCGGGCGGGTGGCCATCCCGTCAGCCCGTTCCTCGACCACGGCGTGCTGACCAGGGTTGCCACGACGTACTGAAGGGGAGCGGAGCATGACGACGAGCAAGAGCGAAACGCCGGACAACGGCACGCAGGAGGACCCGAACGCGGAACTGGCCGCGCTGACCGCAGACGGCGACCCGGGCGGTGCCTACGACCCGAACACCCCGCCTCCGGCCGGCGCGTACGATCCGAATTCGCCCACGCCGCAGGGTGCCTACGATCCGAATTCGCCCACGCCGCAGGGTGCCTACGATCCGAATTCGCCGGCGCCGCAGGGTGCCTACGATCCGAATTCGCCGGCGCCGCAGGGTGCCTACGATCCCAACGGTCCCACACCGAACGGCGCCTACGATCCCAACGGTCCCACACCGCAGGGCGCCTACGATCCGAACACGCCCACACCGCAGGGCGCCTACGATCCGAACACGCCCACGCCGCAGGGTGCCTACGATCCGAATTCGCCCACGCCGCAGGGTGCCTACGATCCCAACGGTCCCACACCGAACGGCGCCTACGACCCCAACACCCCGCCCGCGGGCACCGGGGGCCAGTCCAACGGCACCGCGCAGTTCGACGGCGCCACTCTGCCCCCGACGCCGCCCCCAGCGCCGGTGCAGCCGCCGCCACAGCAGCCGCGCGACACCGGCTTCTGGGTGCACAACCACACGGTCACCCGCCTGTGGTCGACCAGCGCGGCGCCGGGCGTGTGGGTCGAGTTCGCCGGGCTGGGCTGGAAGCGGCTCGCGTCCGCGGCGGACGGGCGCAGCTCGCTGACCGTCCTCGCCCTGCTGGCCCGCAACCACGGGCTGGCGGTGTCCTTCCACGAGAATGCCGCGGGTCAGATCGACCAACTGCTGGTCTGACACCGCACCGAGACCGGCGGTGGCCGGCAGCCGAGGGGGCCGCCGGCCACCGCCACCCTGGGGGACATCCAGTGACGAGCATCCGGCTCACCGAATCGGGGGGAACCGCGCAGCTGCGTGTGGGGGACACGGTGGAGCTGTGCCTGCCGGAGGTCCGTTCGTCGGGCTACCGGTGGCGGTGGGTGTTGCCGGACGCCGTCCGGGTGGTGGCGGACGAGCACGTCCGGCCCGGGGATGAGGGGGCACCGGGTGCCGGGGGTGCCCGCCTGCTGGCCCTCGACGTCGTCGAGGCCGGCAGGCACCTGCTGCGGGCGGAGCTGGCGCGGCCGTGGGACACGCGGCCGCGCCGCTCCGTCACCTTCGTGCTCGCGGTGACTGCTCCGAACGAGTGAGGTTCGTATCTGACGAAGGAGACTGCTCTCTGCACGGTGACGGGAACGGAATACTGGCCAGCGCTGACCCGAGGAGAACCACGCGAAGTGGGGGCGAACGCGGTGACGGAAACCAGGACCGCGAACGCGGACCCCTCCTGGGAGGGACTCCGCGGACCGGAGCTGTTCGAGGTGTGCCTGGAGGCGGCCCGCGCTGGCAACAGACAAGCCCTGAACCGCCTGGTCCACGAGCTGACCCCGCTCGTGTGGAACGTCGCGCGCGGCCAGGGGCTCGACCGCCACTCGGCCGAGGACGTGGTCCAGACGGTGTGGCTGGCGCTGGTCAGCCACCTCGACCGGCTGCGTGAGCCGAAGGCGCTGGCGGGCTGGCTGGTGGTGACGGCGCGGCACGAGGCGCAGCGCGTCCGCGGTCGCAAACCACCTCCCGTCCCGTTGACCGACGAGCTCGCCGAGACCGTCCCGAGCGCGGAACCCGCGCCGGAGGCCGAGGTGCTGCGCACCGAACGCGACGAGCGCCTGTGGCTGGCGTTCCGCCGCCTGCCGCAGCGGTGCCAGGAACTGTTGCGGCTCACCGTGCTCGCCGGCCGCGCCGAGTACCGGCTCGTCGCCGAGGCGCTGCAGATGCCGCGCGGCAGCATCGGCCCCATCCGCGGCCGCTGCCTGAAGACGATGCGCGAACTGCTGGACATCGAAGGGGGCAGCGCATGAACGATTTCGACGTGGCCGGAGGTGGGGCGCACCCCGATGACGAGGCGCTGCTGGCCGACCTCGGCAGGGTTCTCGCCGCCGCCGACCCGCCGCCCGCCGGGCTGGTCGAGCGCGTGCAGTTCGCCCTGGAACTGGAGAACCTCGACTTCGAGATTGCGCAGTGGGAGCGCGCCGAGCCCGCGCTGGCAGGCGTCCGCAGCATCACCGACGAGGGCACCATCACGTTCACCGTCAGCGACCTGACGGTGATGATCAACCTGACCCGCATCGGCCGGAACCACCGCATCGACGGCTGGCTCGTGCCCGCGGGCAGGCACGGCGTCGAGGTGCGCGTCGCCGAACACGGCTCCACCTCGACGGTCGCCGACGAGGGTGGCCGGTTCGTGCTCGACGAGGTGCCCCGTGGCACCACTCAGATCGTGATCTCGGTGGGCGGGACCGGCAGCCACCGCACCGTGGTCACCCCGGCCGTCGTGCTGTGACGTCAACCGGCTGCCTCATCTGATCCGCCGATGTGATCGGATAGAACGCGTGCCAGGTTCCGGTCCAGCGCGCCGCGTGCTTTCCGTCGCCGCTGAGCTGCACCGCCGTGCCGCGGACGCCTCGGGGGACTTCCAGAACGTCGAGGCCGTCCGGTTGCTCAACCGCGCGCTCAGGCGACTCGACTCCGGCGACCCGGACGACCCGGACTGGATCGAGCTGCGCACCCGCGTCCTGATCAGCCTGGCGCTGGCCGAAGCTGAGGTCGGCTCCGCGAAGGCCGGGTTCGCGCACCTCGACGAAGCCGGCGAACTGCCGTCCCGGTTGCCGGATGGCCCGCGCCGCAGGGAACTGGATACCGTCGTCGAGGCCCAGCGCGCTCTGGTACTCGGCCGCACCGGCCGCTACGCCGAGGCGGTGCGGCTGTTCGACGGCATCGTGCCGGTGCTGGAGCGCGACCTCGCCGACAACGCGCTGCCCCTCACGCGCAACCTGATGAACCGCGCGCTGATGCACGTCGCCATGACCAACCCCGAGTCCGCACTGGCCGACCTGCGCCGCTGCCTGCAGCTCGCCATCGACCACGGCCTCACCCGCATCGAGGGCAAGGTGCGGCACAACCTCGGCGAGCACTCGCAGCTGATCGGCGACATCCCCGGCGCGCTGCGGCACTACGAGGAGGCCGCGCGGATCTACACCTCCGCCGCGCCCGGCTGGCTGCCCCGGCTGCGCGTCGAGCAGGCCAGGGCGCTGCTCGCGGCCGGCCTGTCCGAGGACGCCGCCCGTCACCTCGACGACGTGATGCCGGAACTGCGAGCGAGCCGCGCGGCGCAGGACATCGCCGAGGCCGAGATCGCCCGCGCTGCCGCGGCCATCCTCGACGGTGACTGCGCGCTGGCCCGCAGGCTGGCTTCGGACGCCGACCGCCGGTTCCGGCGCCGCGGCAACGCGCCGTGGGCCGCTGTCGCCGCGCTCACCCGGCTGCGGGCCGACGCCACCGAGGTCCTCGGTGGCACCCGGCGACCGCCCGCGAAGCTGGTCACCGCACTCACCGGGCACGCGGAGGCGCTCGCCGATCTGGGTCTGCGGGACGAGGCGGCACTGGCCCGATTGCTCGCGGTGCGGCTGCTCCTGCGCCGCGACGCGACGGGCGACGCGCAGGCTCTGCTCGCGCGGGTGCCACGGCCCCGGCGCACCACCCCGATCGACCACGTCATGCTGCTGCGGCTGTGCCGGGCCGAACTCGCCGTCGCGACCGGGCGCACCAGGGCCGCCCTCGCGCAGGCGCGCAGCGGGTTCGCCGAGCTCAGCCGCGTGCGGGACCGCATGGGCGGGCTCGACCTGGTGTGCGGCACGGCGGTGCACGGCCAGGAGCTCGGCAGGCTCGCGGTGGGCCTGGTGCTGGGCACGGCCCGGGGTTCCGCGGGCGCGCGCCGGCTGTTCGCGTGGCAGGAGCGCACCCGCGCGCAGGTGTACCGCTACGAGCCGCTGCCCGCGATCGACGACCCGGTGCTCGCCCGGTTGATCACCGAGATGCGGCAGGTGCAGCGGCTGGCGCAGCAGAACCGCCTCGAGGGCAAGCCGGCGACGGCACTGGAACAGCGGTACGCCCGGCTGCAACGCGAGGCGGGCAGGCTCGGCTGGTACAGCAGCCCGTGGGGCAGGCCGCGTCCGGTCAGCTCGCCCGGGGAAGTGGCCGACGAGCTCGGTGACCGGGTGCTGGTCAGCCTGGCCGGGCTGGGCGGCGAGCTGTCCGCCGTGGTGCTGCGCGACGGCCGGTTCCGCCTGGTGCGCCTCGGTGACCTGGACGAGGTCGTCGAGATCACCAAGCAGCTGCACGCCGACCTCAACGCGCTCGCGCCCGACCACCTGCCCGCGCCGCTGGTCGCGGCCGTCACCGCGTCCGCCGAGAAGCGCGCCCACCTGCTCGACGAGCGGGTGGTCCGGCCGCTGGCCGACGCGATCGGCGACCGTGAGCTGGTGATCGTGCCGACCGGACCGCTGTACGCGCTTCCGTGGCCCGCGCTGCCGTCGCTGCGTGGCAGGCCGGTGTCGATCGCGCCGTCGGCCACGGCGTGGGTGACGGCGATGCGCAGGCAGCCGATCGATCCGGTGGTGCTGGTCGGCGGGCCCGGGGTGCCCGGCGCGATCGGCGAGGTGACGCAGCTGCGGTCGGTCTACCCGTCGGCGACGCTGGTCGACGGCAGCGCGGCCACCAGCTCTGCGGTGCTGCGGGCGCTCGACGGGTCGGGCCTCGCGCACCTGGTCGCGCACGGCGCGCACGAGCCCGCCAACGCGCTGTTCTCCCGGCTGGAACTGGTCGACGGGCCGTTGTTCGCGCACGAGACCGCGCAACTGCGGCACCCGCCGGACCGGGTGGTGCTCGCCGCGTGCGAGCTGGCGATGAGCCACATCCGGCCCGGTGAGGAGGCGCTGGGTTTCGCCGGTGCGCTGCTGGCCAGCGGGTCCCGCACGGTGGTGGGCGCCATCGCGCGGGTCGGCGACCGGGCGGCCGCCGACGCGATGACCGACCTGCACCAGCGCCTGGCCGACGGCACGTCACCGGCCGTGGCGCTGGCCGAGGCCACCGCCGCCGATCCGCTGCGCCGCCCGTTCCTCTGCCTCGGTGCGGGCTAGCGCTCCGCGGCGCGCACGAGCTTCGCGGAGAGGAACTTGATCGCACCCGCCAGCGCGACCCGCACGAGGGGGCCGCTGCCGGGGATCTTCTCCTGGAACGAGCCGCGCCAGATCAGCCGCGTTCCGCTCCCCTCCGGTTCGAACAGCACCTCACCGCGGTAGTCGCGGACCACGGCGGGCTCGGCAAAGGTGTAGACGTGGCGCCGGTCCTGTTCGTACTCGAGCGTCTCCTCGCGCATCAGCAGCGGCCACGCGCCGACGGCCCGGATCGCGCCGACGCCGCCCTTCGGTTCCGCCCAGCGGTCCCAGCGCGCCACAATGATGAGCGGCTTCGCCCAGTCCGACCACGTGACGGCGTCGGTCTCCAGCCGGAACAGCTCCGCGGGCGACGCGCTGCTGGTGCGGATGACCTCGAAGGAGAACGTTGTGGCGGGCATCGGTGACCTTTCCGCTCGGGTAGGGGTTACTCAGCAGTAAACCAGGGGGTTACCGGATGCGGGCGGGCTGACCGTGGGGTTTCATGAAGTCATGGGCATCGACTTCAACGAGATCAAGAAGAAGGCGCAGCAGGCGCTCGATCAGAACGCGGACAAGATCGAGAGCGGTATCGACAAGGCAGGCGGCTTCGCCAAGTCGAAGTTCGGCCAGCACGCGAGCAAGATCGACAACGTGACGGGGAAGGCGAAGGACTTCCTGCACAAGAACCAGTCGGGTGGCGGGCACGGCGAGCCCGGCCCCGGGCCGCAGGGCGGACCCGGACCGGCCGGACCGCAGAGCGGGCCGACCAGCCAGCCCTGACGGCTACCGCACCTCGCCGATGGCGGTGCCGTCGGCGAGGGTGGTGATCCGGCCGCCGCGTTCACCGAGCGCGCGCAAGCCGTCCCGGGCGTCCGGCGCGTCCAGCGCGACCCGGACGCCCGACGGTGTGCCCTGCCTGGACTCCGCCAACGCCCGCGCCCCGTCGTGACCCGAGGTGATGCTGACGGCGAGCCCACCGGTGGACGCCAGTGATCCGCGCATCGCGCCGAGCCGGCCGAGTGCCTCGTCGAGCACCGGCAGCAGCGCGTCCCGGTTGCCTTCCGTCATCGCGCGCACCAGTTCCGGGCGGGTGGCGGCCACGCGCGTACCGTCGGTGTAGGAGCCCGCGGCCAGCGACATCGCGACGGGACCACCGTCGGCGCCCACCGCGGCCAGCACCGCCGCGAACAGGTGCGGCAGGTGGGAGATGCGGGCGACGGCCTCGTCGTGGGCCGCCGCGGTGAGCGGGACGACCTGCGCACCGAGGTCGATCGCCAGCCCGGCGACCTCCGCCCACGCGCCCAGTTCGGTGTCGTCCTCGACGCACACCACCCACGGCGCTCCGCCGAACAGCGCCGCGTTGCCCGCGCGCCAGCCCGACTCCGCGGTGCCGGCCATCGGGTGCCCGCCGACGAACCGCGTGTCCGGCGCGAACGACCGCGCCGCCGCGAGCACCCCGCTCTTCACGCTGGTCACGTCCGTAAGCAGGCAGGACGGGGCGCACTCGCTGACGGCGCGCAGCACCTCCTCGATCGCGGTCAACGGCACCGCGAGCACCACCAGCGCGTCCCGCTCCGCAGCCCGCCGCAGCGCCGCCTCGACATCGGTGGAGGCGTCGAACCCCTCGGCGACCGCGGCTTCGGCGTCAGCCTCCGCGGCGGTGGCGCCCCAGGCCCGCCGCCCGACGGCCGCGGCCGCGCGCAGTACGGAACCGCCGATCAACCCGAGCCCGATCACGCATACGTCTCGCACGGGGGGTCATCCTGCCAGGGCGTCGAGCGCGAACGCCGCGTACATCGCCACACCGGCGGGGAAAGCGCTTTCGTCGTGACGCACCCGGTTCGAGTGGTTGGTCGGCGCCTCGGCCGGGTCGACGTCCGGCGGGCACGCGCCGAGGAACGCGAACGCCCCCGGAACGCGCTGCAGCACGTAGGAGAAGTCCTCGGCACCCATCATCGGATTGGCCATCAGCTCGGCCCGCCCGAGCACCCGCTGCGCGAGGTCCAGCACCCGCAGCGCCTGGTCCGGGTCGTTCGCCGTGACCGGGTAGCCGGGCTCGACATCGACCAGCACGCGGCAGCCGTGCGCCTCGGCGACCGCCTCGCACACCCTCGGCAGCTCGGTGCGGATCAGCGCGCGGGTCGGCTCCGAGAGCGTGCGGACGGTGCCCGCGAGCTCCGCGGTCTCCGGGATGATGTTCGTGGTGGTGCCCGCCTCGATGCGGGTCACCGACACCACCGCCGGTTCGAACACGCTGACCCGGCGGGTCACCATCGTCTGCAGCGCACCGACCATCGCCGCGGCGGCGGGCACCGGGTCGATCGCGTTGTGCGGGCTCGACCCGTGCCCGCCGCGTCCGGTCACCTGCACCGTGAACGTGTCGTTGGAAGCCATCAGCGGGCCGGGGCGCGTGGTGATCAGCCCGGACGGCACGTGCGCGAGCAGGTGGATGCCGAACGCCCGCTCCACCCGCGAACCGGCCGCGTCGAGCACGCCCTCGTGGATCATGTGCCGCGCGCCGTGGTAACCCTCCTCGCCGGGCTGGAACATGAACACCACCGACCCGGCCAGCTCGTGGCGATGAGCGGCCAGCAGCCGGGCGGCCGAGACGAGCATCGCGGTGTGGCCGTCGTGCCCGCACGCGTGCATGCATCCGTCCACTTCGGAAGCGAATTCCAGACCGGTGTCCTCCTGCAGCGGCAGCCCGTCCATGTCGCCGCGCAGCAGCACCGCGGGCCCCTCCTTCGCGCCCCGCAGCACCGCGGTGAGCGCGGAGGTCGACCGGCCCGCCGTGATCTCCAGCGGGAGGCCCTCCAGCGCCCGCCGGACGGCGTCCTGCGTCCGCGGCAGGTGCAGGCCCTGTTCGGGACTGCGGTGCAGCTCCCGGCGCAGGTCGACGGTGGCCGGTTGCAGGTTCCGGGCCTCGCCGAGCAGCGCGGCCAAGCGGGTGTCCGGCAGGGGTGGCAAGTCGGTGGGTCCGGTCATCATCCGATCCTCGCAGAGCGACTGCACCGATGATCCGTCCAGGTATACGGTGTGCGCTATGTCGGTGAAGGAGCCGGTTGCGGGATTCGCGGTGGCCGTGGTCCGGGAGGACGGCAAGTGGCGCTGCAGCGCGCTCGACGCCGTCGCACTCTCGGGGCTGGACGCCGCCATCACCGAGCTGGCCAAGCTGCGGTCCACCGGGGCCGTGTTCGGCCTGCTCGCGGTGGACGACGAGTTCTTCGTCATCGTGCGGCCGAGCCCGCGCGGCCCGTCCCTGCTGCTGTCGGACGCGGCGGCCGCGCTGGACTACGACATCGCCGCCGACGTGCTCGACGTGCTGCGGGTCGACCTCCCGGACGAGGACGACGACGCGCTCTGGCCCGAGGGCGACCTCGACATCCTCGCCGACCTCGGCCTGCCCGGACCCGAGCTGGAGGTCATCGCAGGTGAGGTCGACCTGTACCCGGACGAGCAACTGCAGATGATCGCCCAGCGCTGCGGGTTCGGCAGCCAGTTCACCGCGCTGCTCGACGAGATCTGACGTGTCCGACGCCGACCTGGTGTCCGTGGCGCTGGCCGCGGCGCGCGAGGCGGGCCCGGACGTGCCGATCGGCGCAGCCGTGTTCGCCCCGGACGGCCGCCTGCTCGCCCGCGCCCACAACGCGCGCGAGGAGCGCGGCGACCCGACGGCGCACGCGGAGGTGCTCGCGCTGCGGGAGGCGGCGCGCGCGTTCGGCGACGGCTGGCGGCTCGATGGCTGCACGCTCGCGGTGACGGTCGAACCCTGCACGATGTGCGCGGGCGCGCTGGTGCTCGCGCGGATCGCCCGCGTGGTGTTCGGGGCCTGGGAGCCGCGCACCGGCGCGGTCGGATCGCTGTGGGACGTGGTGCGCGACCGGCGGCTCAACCACCGCCCGGAGGTGCGTGGCGGGGTGCTGGAGGACGAGTGCGCCGCGTTGCTGGTCGAGTTCTTCGCCGGTCACCGGGACGTGTGATCCCGCGACGGGTCGGGTAGCCCCGCCGGTGTCCGCGAGATTGGAGGGGCGATGAACGTCGTGAGGAACCGGATGTCGGGCCGGTCCCGGCGGGCCGGCGGCCGGGCGCGGGAGCTGTACGGCCGCCTGACCGGCAGCAGGCGCCACCAGGTGGCGGAACGCGCCGAGCGGATCCGGGGCGCCGTCCGCGAGACGACCACCGAGGTGGCGGACTGGGCGGCCACCGCTGGGCGCGACGCGCAGCGGCGGTTCCGCAGCAGGTGAGGACCACCTGCGAGCCGCTTCCGGGCGTCTAGTAACCTAGTCGGCGGTAGCGTGTCCGAGCGGCCGAAGGAGCACGACTCGAAATCGTGTGACGGTTGACCCCGTCCGTGGGTTCAAATCCCACCGCTACCGCCGGTACGAACGCCGGGCCCCCGCGGGAGGTCCGGCGTTCGTCGTTTCCGGGCGCGCGCACCCGCCG
>Ga0164243_10002554_pt1 | contig 29969 bp, 28 predicted proteins | sample OricompcompostOP_FD_108781 | JGI IMG/M metagenome (GOLD analysis project Ga0164243, IMG submission 108781) | Organic Plus compost microbial communities from Emeryville, California, USA - Original compost - Organic plus compost (OP) | ecosystem: Engineered > Solid waste > Mixed feedstock >... | reverse complement strand
TGGGTCAGGCCCTGGGTGGTGATGGCGGTGATGACCAGCCTTGCTCTCGACACGGGAGAGCATCACGGACCGATCTTGCACATGTCGTGAGACATGCCTTGCAGATGTCCTGAACCAGAACACCTCCGTCACCGCCAGGCGATGTCGCCGGACATCGCGAGCACCCGGACCCACCGCGACGTGGGTCCGGGTGTTCGTCTTCTCGGGGACGAGGGCCGCAGACCGATGGGCACAGGAGGCCGGTGCGACCGGTGAGTCATCTGTGTAGCAGATGGCCTGCCCGAGTTCTCTGCGTTGGACAGATGCCCGGTCACCTCGGAGGGTTGTTCCGTCGAACGATCGACCCGCGGCGCGGCGCCTAACGGACGCCGAGAGCGCCACGAAGCCGTGATGGAGGTTGGGATGTCAAGCGATCAGGTCGAGGTCCTTGTCGTCGGCGGCGGCCAGGCGGGCCTGGCGATGAGCGAGCACCTGAGCGACTACGGCGTACCGCATCTCGTGCTGGAGCGGCATCGGATCGCGGAGAGGTGGCGCACCGAACGGTGGGACTCGCTGGTGGCGAATGGACCGGCCTGGCATGACCGATTCCCCAACCTCGAGTTCGGCATCGACAGGGATGCCTTCGCGACCAAGGACGAGGTCGCCGACTACTTCACGGCCTATGCGGAGAAGATCGCGGCGCCGATCCGGTGCGGGGTCGAGGTCACCTCGGTGCGGAAGAACCGCCAGCGCCCCGGCTTTCGGGTGGAGACCTCTGCGGGAGCCATCGAGGCAAGGTTCGTGGTGGCGGCGACGGGACCGTTCCAGAAGCCGGCCTTCCCGCCGATCGTGCCCGCGGAGTCGAGCCTGTTGCAGCTGCACTCCAACTCCTACCGCAACCCGTCGCAGCTTCCCGACGGCAACGTCCTGGTCGTGGGCGCGGGATCCTCGGGTGTCCAGATCGCCAGCGAACTGCAGCGAGCGAGCCGCCAGGTCTATCTCTCGGTGGGCCCGCACGACCGACCCCCGCGGCGCTATCGGGAGCGTGACTTCGTCTGGTGGCTGGGCGTCCTCGGGAAGTGGGACGCGACCACGCCGGCGGCGGGAGCCGAGCACGTCACGATCGCGGTCAGCGGTGCGGACGGCGGCCACACGGTCGACTTCCGAGAGCTGGCTGCCAGCGGCATCCAGCTCGTCGGTATGACCGAGTCGTACGCCGACGGCGTGATCGGCTTCGCCTCGGACCTGGGCGACAACATCGCCAGGGGTGACGCGAACTACCTCTCCCTGCTCGACGAGGCTGATGCCTACATCGAGCGCAACGGCCTCGATCTTCCCGAGGAGCCCGAGGCGCGTGCTTTCGGTCCGGTACCGGCGTGTGTAAGCCAGCCGCTCCTTGAGCTGGATCTCGGCGAGGTCGGTATCACCTCGATCGTGTGGGCGACCGGCTTCACCGCGGACTACGACTGGCTGCAGGTCGACGCGTTCGACGAGTCCGGCCGGCCGCGGCACCAGCGCGGCGTCTCGCCCGAGCCCGGTGTCTACTTCCTCGGGCTGCCCTGGCTCTCGCGCCGTGGGTCCAGCTTCATCTGGGGGGTCTGGCACGACGCCAAGTACCTCGCCGATCACATCATGATCCAGCGCGGCTACTTCGCCTACGGCAGGGAGCCGGAGCTCTGAGATCGTCGCGGCACTATTCTCGGCGCCAGCGTGACGGAGGAGGTGTCGGATGACGTCTGGTCGCGGAGGCGACGCCGCGCCGCTGCTGCGGCGGCTCCCGTCGTTCACGCTGGTCCAGCTGCGCTACTTCGCAGCTGCTGTGGAGCATGGTTCCATGACCGCCGCCTCGCGCGAGTTGGTGGTCTCACAGTCGGCGATCTCGACGGCGATCGCCCAGCTCGAGAAGGAGCTCGGCGTCACCCTCGTGCTCCGCCACCACTCCCGCGGCTTGGCGCTGACCGAGGCGGGTCGCGCGTTCCACGCCGAACTCCGCCCCTTCCTCGCCCACAGCCAGGAGTTGGCGGACGTCGCCATGAACGCCGGGCAGAAGCTCGTCGGCGACCTGACCGTGGGCTGCTTCGCCACCCTCGCGCCGTTCCGGCTGCCCCGGATCCTCGCGGCCAGCCGCGAGCGCTACCCCGAAGTCCACGTCCACGTCCTCGAGGCCGAGCACGCCGAACTCAAGCGTGCCCTTCGAGCCGGCGAGTGCGAGGTGGCGCTTGCCTATGGGTACGACCTGGAGGACGACCTGGTGGCCACCCCCGTCGGATCGGCGCCGCCCTACGTGCTGGTCGCCGAGGATCATCGACTGGCCCACCGCTCCGATGTCGAACTGCGTGAGCTTGCCGATGATCCGATGGTCCTGCTCGACCTTCCGCACAGCGCCGACTACTTCGTGTCGCTGTTCCTCGAGCGGGGCATCGAGCCGCAGATCCGGCACCGTTCCAAAGGCTTCGAGACGGTCCGTGCCCTGGTCGCGGCCGGAGAGGGCTTCGCGGTGCTGAACCAGCAGCCGGCCCACCGGCTGACCTACGCCGGCCGCAGCCTGGTGACCCTATCGATCAAGGACCGGATAGCGCCCCTCGATGTCGTCCTGGTGCGCGCTCGCGGCGCTCGGGCCACGCGGAAGGCGGAGGCCTTCATGCGGCTGTGCCGCGACAGCTACCGGTCCTCGGAATAGGTCCGCGAGGCCGAGAGCGTGGCGATCGGCCAAGTCATCTGTGTAGCCGATGACTGTTACGGATTTTCTCTGCTGGACGGATGACTTGGCTCACACCGAAAGTAGCAGGACACATTCCGCACTTCGGAAGGCTCGGAGCACGACATGAGCACCACACCCGCGGAGCCGGCCTCGCCGCTCGAGGCGCGCACCATCGAGCACATCCCCGTCACGGAGCGACATGGTCGCGCCTCACAGCTCTTCACCATCTGGTTCGGGTCGAACATCATGCTCTTGACCGTCGCGACCGGCATCCTTGCCACGGTCGGGTACGGCCTCTCTATCTGGGCAGCGGTTCTCGCCCTGGTGATCGGCAACGTCGTCGGCGGCGTGGTGATGGCGCTCCACGCCGCCCAGGGGCCCCAGATGGGCGTGCCACAGATGCTCCAGACCCGGGCGCAGTTCGGGTTGTACGGCAGCCTTCTGGTGGTCGCGATCGTCGTCTTCATGTACACGGCCTTCTTCGCGTCCAACATGGTGCTGGGCGGACAGGCACTCGCCGAGCTGACCTCGATCGGGGAGACCCCGGGGATCGTTCTCGTGGGTGTCCTGGGTGTGGTCGGTGCCATCTACGGCTACCGCGTCATCCACGCGATGGCCGGCGTGCTCAGCGGGTTGGCAGGGCTTGCGCTGGTGTTGGCCTTCGTCATGCTCTTCGCCGTGGTGGGCGTTCCCGCGGACGCCTTCAGCTCGGGCTCGTTCAGTTGGACCGGCTTCATGGGGACCATCTCGTTGGCGGCGCTGTGGCAGATCGCCTACGCGCCGTACGTCTCGGACTACACCCGCTACATGCCGAAGGACACCGGAGTACGAGCCGCCTTCTGGGGGACCTACTCCGGCTGCGTACTCGGGTCGCTGTTTCCGATGCTCTTCGGCGCCGTGATCGGGGCGGTCTGGCCGACGGCAGACACGGTGACCGAGGTACATCGCGGAGGTGGCGCGCTCGGCGGGATCATTCTGGCGATCTTCGCCTTGAGCATCGCCGCGACGAACGCGATGAACCTCTACTGCGGAGCGCTCTCGACGCTGACCATCGGACAGACGCTGAGACCGCGCTGGCGACCACGGGCGTTCACGCGGACCATCGTGTGTGCGGTGATCTTCGCGGTTGCGCTTGCGATCGCGCTGCTGGGCAAGGGCGACTTCCTGGACAACTTCGAGAACTTTATGCTGCTGTTGCTCTGCGTCCTCATCCCGTGGACCGCGGTCAACCTGGTCGACTACTACCTGATCCGCCACGGTGAGTACCACATTCCGTCGCTCTTCGAGCCTGACGGAGGCGTCTACGGCCTGGTGAACGTGCCGGCGGTCGGATGTTACGTCCTCGGCATTGCAGTGCAGGTGCCGTTCCTCTCCAACGAGCTCTTCACCGGTCCGGTCGCGAAGGCGATGAGTGGCGTCGACATCTCCTGGATCGTCGGCCTGCTGGTCATCTGTCCGGTCTACTACTTCTGGGTCCGTGCCACGACGGGTTCGCGCGAGCGGATCGCGGCCGAGCCCGTGACGACGGTGACGGAGAAGGCATGACCGACCGCAGCGGTGAGGATTGGGTGACCCTGGCCGCGACGTTCGAACTGCCGCGCTCGGCCTGGATCGAGGGGCCGGTCGCCGCCGCCGACGGTGCGACCCGGGCGACGTACGACCCCGCGACCGGAGAGATGCTCACCGAGGTCGCCGAATGCGGCCCAGCCGACGTCGATCGCGCCGTGGTCGCGGCGCGTCGGTCGTTCGAGTCGGGCGCCTGGTCACGGCGTCACCCTCGCGATCGCGCCACGGTGCTCCAGCGGTTGGCCGAGCTCATCCTCGAGCACCTCGACGAGCTTGCGCTCCTGGACAGCCGGGACGGCGGCAAGCGGATCGTGGACACGGCCACGATCGACGTCCCGGGCGCGGCCGGGATCCTGCGCTGGTATGCCGAGGCGCTCGACAAGGTCTACGGCGAGATCGCCCCGACGGGTGCCGGAGATCTGGCCCTGGTGAGCCGGGAGCCCGTCGGTGTGGTCGCGGCGGTCGTCCCCTGGAACTATCCGCTGGAGATGGCGATCTGGAAGCTGGCGCCGGCCCTGGCCGCGGGCAACAGCGTGGTCCTCAAGCCGGCGGAGGAGTCACCGCTCTCGGCGCTGCGGCTGGCCGAGCTCGCGGCCGAGGCCGGGCTTCCGACCGGCGTGCTGTCGGTGGTCCCGGGCAGCGGCCCGGTCGTGGGGCAGGCCCTCGGCCGGCACCTGGACGTGGACGCGGTCACGTTCACCGGCTCCACTGCGGTCGGGCGGCTCTTCCAGACCTACGCCGGCGAGTCGAACATGAAGCAGACCTGGCTCGAGTGCGGAGGCAAGAGCGCGGTCGTCGTACTCGATGACGTCGAAGACCTCGACGCCGTTGCCGACGGGGTCTGCGCAGGGATCTTCACCAACGCGGGCCAGGTGTGCTCGGCGACGTCTCGGCTCGTGGTCCAGGCAGGTATCGCCGACGAGCTCGTTGCCAGGGTCGTCGAGCGGGCCGAGCGGATCGTCGTCGGGCACCCCTTCGACGCGGCCACCGATGTCGGTCCGATGGTCTCCAGCCGGCACGCGCGCCGGGTGCTCGACTACATGGCGCTGGGGGCGGACGAGGCCGAGCAGGCCTGTGGCGGCGGCGTCGTCGAGGGCGCTCCCACGGACTGCTACCTCCGGCCGCAGGTGCTGCTCGGCGTCCACCCGCGGGCCCGGATCGCCCAGGAGGAGGTCTTCGGGCCGGTCCTCGCCGTCATCGAGGCGGGGACCGAGGACGAGGCGGTTGCCGTCGCCAACGGCACGCCGTACGCGCTGGCGGCGGGGCTTTGGACCGACAGCCTGCGCCGGGCGCATCGTGTCTCCCGGCTGCTGCGGGCCGGCACCGTCTCGGTCAACTGCGTGGATGCGCTCGACGTGGCGACGCCGTTCGGTGGCTTCGGACAGTCCGGCTACGGCCGTGACCTCTCCCTGCACGCCTTGGACAAGTTCACCGGCCTCAAGACGACCTGGATCCGTCATGGCTGAGGCCGGCCTGACATCGGCACGCACCGAGTTCGAGTACGTCGTCGTGGGCGGCGGGACCGCCGGCTCACTGCTGGCCACCCGTCTGGCCGAGGCCGGTCGTGACGTCGCGCTGATCGAATGGGGGCCCGACGACGAGCACGAGCCACGGGCCCGCTCGCTGCGGCTCTGGGACCAGATGCTCGAGGGCGAGTACGACCTGGACTACCGCTCCAAGCCCAACCTTCGCGGCAACTCGCACATCCGGATGGCCCGTCTCCGAATCCTCGGCGGATGCTCGACCGCGAACACGATGATCGCGTGGAAGCCGCTCCGCGGTGACCTCGAGGAGTGGGTCGACCGCGGCGCGGAGGGATGGGGGCCAACGACCCTCTGGCCGTACTACGACCGACTTCGGGTGCCGATCCAGCCGGTCGCCGAGGCCGATCGGAACCCGTACGTGGCTGACGTGGTCAGCAGTGCCGCGAAGGCGCTGGGCGTGCCACAGCAGGAGCGCTGGAACGACGGCCGCCTCGACCAGGACGCCAACGGAGCGGGCTTCTTCGAGGTCGGATACACCCCCGAGACCAACCTGAGGGGCTCCACCTCGATCCACTATCTGCATCCGGCGCGGGCGAACGGCACCGGACCGCTGGTACGCACCGGGTTGCGGGCCGTGCGGGTCATCTTCGAGGGCGACCCGGTCCGCGCGGTCGGTGTGACCGTCACCGATGGTGACGGAGGCGACCTGGACCTCCGCGCGGGTGCCGAGGTCGTCCTGTGCTGCGGGGCGGTCGACTCACCACGGTTGCTCCAGCTTTCCGGCGTCGGCCCCCGTGCCGTCCTTGAGGCCGCCGGCGTACCGGTCGTCGTCGACCTGCCGGGGGTCGGCGAGAATCTCCAGGACCACGTCGAGGGCCTGGTCGTCTGGGAGGCCACGCGTCGTCCGCCCGAGACGTGCGCCAGTGGCTGGGACGCCGGCACGATGGTCGCCCGCGGCGGCGACAACCGGCCCGAGGTGATGATGCACTTCCCGGTGGTCCCGTGGGCGGTGCAGGCCGAACGCTACCTGCGTGACCGCGGCGCCGAGCCGCTGCCGTCCGAGATCGTGGCGATCGCGCCGAACGTCGCCCGGCCGCGTAGTCGCGGCCGGATCTGGATCGAGTCCGCCGACCCGGAGGTGCCGCCGGCGATCGACTACCGGTCGTTCACCGACAGCGAGGGGCACGACGAGCGGATGCTCGTCGAGGGAGTACGCCTGGCGCGCCGTATCGGTGCCGAGGAACCGATGCGCTCGTGGGTGGCACGCGAGGTCTTCCCGGGCCCCCACATCACCTCGGCGGAGGAGCTGTCGGCCGTCGAGCGAGAGATCCACCAGACCGTCTACCACGTCTCCGGGACCTGCCGGATGGGTGCTGCCGACGACCCGAACGCGGTCCTCGACGAGGCGCTCCGGGTTCGTGGGGTCGATGGCCTCCGGGTGGTCGATGCCTCGGTCTTCCCGACGCTCACCTCGGTCAATCCGGTGGTCACCATCATGCTGATCGCGGAGCGCGCGGCCGACCTCCTCCTGACATCGGCTCCTGACATCGGCAAACCAGATGGCCTCGCTGTGAAACCTCCGTTGGACGGATGAGGTGTCACCCCCGACCCTTGTCTCAGTGCCCGTATCCACTTGCGAGTCTCGCCGAAGGATTCCGCTGCCATGAAGCACACGCGTATCCGTCCCTTCAACACCAAGGAGACCTATCCCGAGCAGGATCTCGACAACGACCTGTGTCAGGCGGTCGTGGCCAACGGCGTGGTCTACATCCGTGGTCAGATAGGCCAGGATCTCGACACCCGTGAGAACGTCGGCGTGGGCGACGTCGTGGCGCAGACCGAGAAGGCGATGGCCAACATCAAGCTGCTCGTCGAGGAGGCCGGGGGGTCGCTGGAGGACATCGTCAAGGTGGTCGTCTATCTGGTCGATATTCGCTACCGCGAGCCGGTCTACCAGGCGATGGGCAGGTGGCTGAAGGGCGTCTTCCCGGTCTCGACCGGCATCGTCGTATCGGCGCTGGCGCGGCCTGAGTGGCTGGTCGAGATCGACGCCACCGCTGTCCTCGCCACGGACGCCGGGCGGACGCCGACCCGATGACCTTCTCGCTGCTTGCCCGCGATGCCGCCACCGGCGCGATCGGCGCGGTGATCTCCTCCTCGTCGCCGGCGGTCGCCGCGCGTTGTGTCCACCTCGCTGACGGCATCGGGGGAGTGCTCTCACAAAACGTCACCGACCCGCGGCTGGGCCCCAAGCTGCTCGACCTGCTCGCCGGCGGCCTCGACTCGGAGACAGCGCTCGCCACCCTGGTCGCCGAGGAGCCTTTCACCGACTGGCGCCAGCTGATCGTGATCGACACGGCGGGGCGTACCGCGATCCACTCCGGCCGCCAGGCCCTCGGCGTGGTGAGCGAGTACGCCGTCGACGGCGCTGCGGCGGCCGGCAACATGCTGGCCACGCCGCAGGTCCCGCGGCGGCTCGTCGATGCCTGGAGTACGACGGACGGCCCGGTCGAGAAGCGGCTGCTCGCGGCGTTCGCGACGGCCCTCGACGAGGGCGGGGAAGAGGGGCCGGTCCATTCTGCCGGGCTCGCCGTCATCGACGGCTCCGGATGGCGTGTCAGCGACCTTCGGGTCGACTGGTCGCAGGATCCCTACGCCGACCTCGCCGCCCTGCTAGACGTCTGGCTCCCGCAGCGCGACGACTACATCACCCGGGCGCTCGATCCGGACGCTGCTCCCTCCTACGGTGTGCCCGGCGATCGGTGATGAACGCCAAGGAACGCGTCGCCGCCGACGTTCGGGCACACGCTGCGGCATTGATCGGGCTCTCCGAGCGGATCCACGCCAATCCCGAGATCGCCTGGGAGGAGCACCGAGCGGCGCGTTGGGTCGGGGATGCGCTCGCCGGGGGAGGATTCGACGTCACCCCTTCCTACCTCGGGCTCGAGACCGCCCTGCTCGCCACCGCCGGATCGGGTCCGCGCCGGATCGGGATCTGTGCCGAGTACGACGCCCTGCCGGGTCTGGGTCATGCCTGCGGCCACAACATCATCGCGGCCACCTCGGTCGGCGCGGCCCTCGCCCTCGCCTCGGTGGCCGACGAGCTGGGTCTCACTGTCGAGCTCTACGGCACCCCGGCCGAAGAGGGCGGCGGCGGGAAGATCGAGATGCTCGACCGGGGCGCCTTCGCCGGGCTCGATCTGGCGATGATGGCTCATCCGGCCCCGGTCGATGTCGCCGAAGCCCGGCCCTTCGCCGTCTCCCACTCCCACCTGGCCTACCGCGGCAGGGCGGCGCACGCGGCGGCGTACCCCGAGCAGGGCGTCAACGCGGCCGATGCCTTCGTCGTGGCTCAGACGGCGATCGGCCTGCTTCGCCAGCAGCTGACGCCGGGCGTGCGCGTGCATGGGATCGTGACCAATGGTGGGGAGGCGCCCAACGCGATCCCGGAGCGCACGGAGGGCCGTTGGTACGTCCGCGCCGAGACCCTCGCGGAGTTGGCCGAGATCGAGCCGCGGGTGCGCCGCTGCTTCGAGGCGGGCGCGCTTGCCACCGGCTGTGAGCTCGAGATGACGGCAGAGAGCAAGCCGTACGCCGAGTTCCGGACCGATGCGCGGGCGCTGGCGTCGTATCGGCGGAATGCGGAGGAACTCGGCCGCTCCTTCGACGCGACCGGTGAGGCCGCGCGGATGAATCGCGCATCGACGGACATGGGGAATGTCTCCCAGGTGGTGCCTGCGATCCATCCCTATGTCGGGATCGAATCCCTGCCGGCGCTCAACCATCAGCGCGAGTTCGCGGCGCACTGCGTCGGCGGCGCGGCCGATCGGGCATTGCTCGATGCGGCGACGGCGCTGGCATGGACCGCCGTCGACCTGGCCGTCGACCCGGCCGTCGACACCGTATGAGCTGACGGAGGAGGCCATGGCCGCAGCCAACACCAGGATCGGTATCGCGCAGTGGCATGCCGAGGTGGACCGTCCCGAGCGCAACCTCGAGGTTGCGATCCGGGCCATCGGCGAGCTCGGCGACCGGGGTAGCGATCTGATCGTCCTGCCCGAACTATGGGCGAGTGGCTATGACGCCGATCGGTTGGCGGCTTCTGTCAGGGCCGCCGCGGAGCCGATCGGTGGGCCGCGAGGAGTTGCGCTTGCCGATGCGGCTCGGCGAGCCGGCGCCTGGCTGGTCGCCGGATCGGTTCCGGAACTGGCCGGTGATCGTCTCTACAACACGACCGTGGTCTACGGCCCCGACGGCACCATCCGGGGCACGCACCGGAAGGCGCACCTCTATCGGCCTACTGGCGAGCATGAGGTCTTCGCCGCCGGCGCGCGGGTGACCGTGGTGCCAAGCGAGCGCTTCGGCCCGCTCGGCGTGGCGATCTGCTTCGACGGGGACCATCCCGGTTATGCACGTGCGCTTCGCGATCGTGGCGCCCGGGTTGTGGTGATGGTTGCGGCGTACGAGTCCGGCGCCGAGCGCTGGTGGGACCTGCTCTATCCCGCGCATGCCCTCACGAATGGGCAATGGTGGGTCACCGTGAATCAGTGTGGTGGTACGGGTTCGGGTGCCATGTTCGGTCGGAGCCGGGTCATTGCGCCCGACGGTCGGGTGCTGGCCGAGGCGCCCGGTCTCGAGGGCGCGGCGGCACCGCACCTGATGACCTGCGACGTCGATCTCGAGGGCGAGGTGCGCCGGGCCGATCGCGAGACCTTCGATCTGTGGGCTGGTGCCCGCCAGGACATTTACTGACCGCTTCGCTCCCGTCGGGCGTCCTCCCCGCTCTCCTGGCGAGCATCCCGGTCATCATGCTGGCCAGCACTCGGTGCCGCCGGATTACGGTCGTGCCCGGACATTGGGACCCGGCGAGGCGTGACAAGGGCGATGATTCTCCCCTACGATATTTAGAGAATCTTCGATCTATAGAAGTCTTACGGGTGAGGAGCCGGAATGCCTGACAGCCCAGACGAGAAGCGCACCGCGGTCGGGAATCCGGCAGTCGAGATGACACCGATCGGCGCGTTGCCGCCTTTGGGTGAGATCCCGGCGACGATGCATGCGCAGGTCGTCCGCCCGGATCGATACGGGGATCCCGCCGCCGCGTTCAAGTCCGAAGTAGTCCCGACACCCTCGATCGGACCAGACGAAGTGCTGGTCGGTGTGATGGCCGCCGGCATCAACTACAACAATGTCTGGGCCGCGCGCGGCTACCCGGTCGACCAGGTCAAGATGCGGCAGAAGCGCGGTGAGACCGAAGACTTCCACGTCGGCGGGTCCGACGCCGCCGGCATCGTCTATGCCGTCGGGGCGAACGTGACGAACGTCGAGGTGGGACAGCACGTCGTCACACATCCGGGCTGGTGGGACGCCGATGACCCGTGGATCGCCGCGGGTCGCGACCCCATGATCGCTCCGTCTGCTCGCATCTACGGCTATGACACGAACTACGGCTCGTTCGGGCAGTTCACCCGCGTTCAGGCCCACCAACTGATGCCCAAGGCCGAGCACCTGACGTGGGAGGAGGCGGCCGCGCCGAGCCTGGTCGGGACGACGGCCTACCGGATGCTGCACGGGTGGGCGGGCAATACGGTCGCGGAGGGGGACGTCGTACTGGTCTGGGGTGGCTCCGGCGGCCTTGGGACCCAGGCGAGCCAGCTGTCCCGGCTGGCCGGAGCGATTCCGATCGCGGTGGTCTCGGATCCGAAGCGGGGTGCCTTCGCCGAGAAGTACGGCGCTGCCGGATGGATCGACAGGCGAGAGTTCGACCACTGGGGTATCCCGCCCCGTGTCGACGATGCCGCGGGTCAGAAGACCTGGCTCCAAGGTGCGCGCGCATTCGGGAAGAGGATCTGGGATCTGGTGGGAGACCGCACCGACCCCGCCATCGTCTTCGAGCACCCCGGGGAAGCCACCATCCCGACGAGCATTTTTGTCTGTCAGCCTGGCGGGATGGTGGTGATCTGCGCGGGAACCACGGGGTATGACGCCGTCGTCGACCTGCGCTACCACTGGACGCGTCAGAAGCGACTCCAGGGTTCGCATGGCACCAACGACGACCAGGCGTATGCCTACAACGATCTGGTGCGGGACGCGAAGATCGACCCGTGCCTCGGCCGTCTCATCAAGTTCGACGAGATCCCGGACGCCCATGCGCGTATGGGACGCGGTGAAGAGGTCTTCGGCAACGTGGCTGCCCTGGTCGGAGCCCCTGAGCCAGGCACCGGTCGAGCGGGATGATCCCAGACCCGTTGCGACACAACCACTCTCGAAACAGATCCAACAGGAGGAGCGATATGGGTAGCCAAGACTTCGTGAAAGGCCAGGACTCCGATGACATCACGTGTGAACAGGATGGCCCGGTCGGCATTCTGACCCTCAATCGCCCCGAAGCGATGAACACGATCTCGCATGATCTCGAGAACGCGATGCATCGCGCGTTGGATCGCGCCGTCAGCGACGACACCATTCGCGCGATCGTGCTCACCGGCGCCGGCGAGCGTGCCTTCTCGGCCGGCTATGACCTGACCGAGACCCCGGACTTCGCCAACACGGCGGAGCGGCTCGGCTATTGGTGGGACACCGATAAGGGCACGCCCGACAAGCACTGGCACCTGTTGAACCTCGAGAAGCCGGTCATCGCGGCGGTCCGCGGGTGGTGTCTGGCCGGCGCCTTCTGGTATTCGCTCGCCTGTGACGTGACGATCGCCGGCGAAGACGCGGTCTTCGGTCAGCCCGAGATCCGCGAGACCCAAAACAGCACGGCGCTGCTGCCGTTCCTGATCGGCTGGAAGAATGCTGCTCGCTATGCGCTGACCGGTGATCACTTCGATGCCCACGAGGCGGAAAGACTGGGGATCGTGAACGAAGTGGTCCCTTCCGACCAGGTCTTGCAGCGGGCGGTCGAACTCGGCAAGCGTTTTGCGATGGTGCCGGCCGACTCGGTCCGTCTGAACAAGCGGATCATCGCCTTCACGCTGGAGACCATGGGCCTGCGATCCGCGCTCAGCGGGGCCAGCTTCCTCTCGGCGATGGTGCACAGCTGCGCCGACGACTCCCCCGAGTTGCAGGAGATGTTCGAGGTACGCCGTAGCCAGGGCATGGGCGCGTCGCTGAAGGTCCGCGACGACAAGTTCCGTCCGGAGCCCGGCGGGCCGCGAGCGAAGCGAGGCTGAAAGCCCGAACCCCTGTCTCGTCGAGGTGCCTGGCCTACGCCGGCACCTCGACGAGTGCATTTCGGCGAGTGCACGTTGGGCGCGGCGGCCAGGCGCGGAGTCCTTCAGAAGGAGCCAGCGCGTACGGCCACGCCGTAGGAGTCGCACCCTCAGAGCGGCTTGATCAGGAAATACAGGTTGTGGTCGGGATCTCGGAACGGCGCGATCCTGAGTCCCCAGTCGGGTTTGTCCGCCGGGCCGTGGATGAACTCGATCCCTCGACCCTGCAGCCGACGGCAGGCCTCGTCGACATCGTCGACCCGGAAGCTGACGTGGTCCGGCCCGGCGGGATTGTCGTCGAGCTCGGGTGAGCGGTCCCGGTGCGCGGCGGCCGTTGCGGTCTCGAAGAGGTACAAACGGGTGCCGGAGCCGAGGTTCACCTCCGCGTCGTGGTCACGCTCCTCCACGTCGAAGCCCAACCCTTCCCGGAAGAACGACGCCGCGGCAGCTACGTCGCGCACCGCGATGCCGAGATTGTCCAGCCGCAACTGGCTACTCGTGTCTGCTGTCATGACTCTCCTCCTGCGTTCTCGTGCTCTCTCGATGGCGCGTCGGTCATGCCGCGCTCAAGCTCGCTAAACCGGCGCCGACGATGCAGGCGCCCAAGCCGGCGATCTGCGCGGGCCGAAGCCGGTCGCCGTAGCGCAGGAAGCCGAGGCCGCCGGTGACCGCGGGAGCGGTCGCGGCGATGGCGACGGAGGCGACCGTGCTCATCCGGGTCGCGGCGAGGCTGTAGGCGATCGTGCCGAAGGAGCCGGAGATGCCGACCGACAACACCGGCCAGATCCAGGAGACCCCAGGTTGTATCCGGGTGCCGGCCCGGGTCATGGTGCGTCGAAGGGCGGCGAACAGGAACGCCGAGGCGACCAACCGCGCGACCAAGATCGACTCCAGCGGCGTGTCGGTATTACCGAGGGCCACGTAGTAGATCGTCATCAGGAAGCCCGAGGCGAACGCCTCGATGGTGGGGAAGGGCCGCCAGTCGATGCTGGCCAGTGGATCGGCTCGCCCCTCGGGTAGGGAGACCAACAAGATCCCCACGACGCACGGCACCATGCTGATCGCCGCGACCGGTGACCAGCCCGCGCCCGACAGCGTGACCACCAAGAGCGTGAAGACGCCGGCGCCTGCACCCGACACGCCGGACGCGGGGCCGGCAGCCATCCGGGTGCAGGCGTCATAGAGAAGAGCCAGGCTCCAGCCGCTCCCGACCCCGGCGGCAGCGCCGGCGAGCACTCCCCGCCACTCGAGCTGTTCACCCGACAAGACGAAGCAGGGGATCAGGATGAGCAACCCGCTGGCCTGGGACCATGCGGTGAGCCGCAGCGAGCCGAGCCGCCCGGCCCCACGCGCTGCCTCGTGGGTGGACCAGCCCCAGGCCAAGCTCGCGAGAACTGCCAGCGCTGGTCCCATCGGGGCTTATCCGACGCGTTCGGGTTCGCAGGCGAACGCCGTGGTGGTGGCTGCGGACGCGTCCGGAACGATGAGGGCGTCGACGGCGTAGGCGCCGTCGGCAGTGACGATGAGCGGATTGACATCGACGCTCGCCACCTGGTCGCCCAGGGCGAGGGCAAGCTGGTCGAGTCCTTCGATCGCCGCGACCACGGCCCCGACGTCGAGAGGTTCGGTGTCTCGGGCGCCCTCGAGGAGCTCATGCCCACGCATTCGCTTGACGATCTCTTCGGCCTCACCGGGGAGCAGCCCGGCCGGGACCACCTGGACCTCTCCGAGCAACTCGGTCCAGATGCCTCCCAAACCCACCACGAGGAAGGTGCCCAGGTCGCGATGGCGGGTGATGCCCAAGATGAGCTCGACCCCGGTGAGCTGGGGCTGGACGAGCACTCCGCCGTATCCGGCGTCGAAGAGCCGGGCAGCGGCGGCGCGGACGTCCTCGGGGGTCATCAGGCCGGTGACGACCCCACCGACCTCGGTCTTGTGGGTCACCTCGCTGTCCGCCAGCTTCACCACCACCGGGAAGCCGACTTCCAGGGCAGCGCTCACCGCATCCTCGGCAGAGGTGACCTCCGCCGAGGAGGCACAGCTGATGCCGTGGCTTCGCAACAGGTCCATGGCGCGTGAGCCGCTGAAGGCGTCGGGGCCCAGCGGCGGCACGGTGTCGACGTCCGAGCGCCCGCGACCCCTGGCGACGGTTCGCGGCCGGGAGGCGAAGTCGACGAGATGAGCGAGGGCGCGTATGCCCGGCTCGAAGCCGGACAGGAGCAGAACCCCTGCATCCAACGCCTCGCGGACCCTCTCCGGCGGCGAGACGCCCCCGACGGAGTCCAGCAGGACGAACAACGCCGGGACCTTCCCGGCCAGCTCCAGCGCGGTGTCGAGCTGACGCTGGAAGCGCCCGTCACCGGTGGGTTCCGTCGTCTGATCGACGACGGCGACCACGAAGTCGATGCTCTCGTCGTGGGCGAGGAGGCTGGCCAACGCAGGGTACGCCGCGCTCTCGTCCTCGACGCCCCACCAGTCCAGCGGGTTCTTGACGTCCAGGAAGTCCGGCAGGATCGCGCGGACCCTGGCGGCCGTGTCGGGGGCCAGGGTGGGATGAACCAGGCCGGCCGGCTCCGCCGAGTCGAGGACCATCTCGATCTGACCGCCGGACGCTGTCATCGTGGCGAGGCCACCGCCACGGGGACGTGTCGGGGCCTGCAGCGCGATGGCGGTCTCCAGCATCTCCTCCAGGGACTCGACCCGGATGACGCCGTGCCGTCTGAACCTGGCATCGACCAACCGGTCCGGCACCGCCAGCGCTCCGGAGTGGGCCTCCGCGGCCTGCTGACTGGCTTCGGTCTTCCCGGTCTTGAGCACGATCACCGGCTTTCCGCGCTCGGCCGCGGCGTCGCAGGCGGCGAAGAAGTTGTCCGGTCGCCGGATGGTCTCCAAGAACAGGCACACCCCTCGGCACTCGGGGTCCTCGACCATGTGCCAGAGCAGATCATCGGCAGCCACCACCGCCTCGTTGCCGGTCGAGGCCGCATAGCGCCAAGCGACGCCGCGGTCGTTGTTGATCAGCGCGGTCGAGATCGACCCGCTCTGTGCGATCAGGCCGAGGCTGCCGGGCCGGTACGGCTTCACCTCGTCCATGAAGAGACAGGCCCGGTTGTCGAAGTTGATCAGGCCCTGACAGTTCGGGCCGAGGATCGCCATCCGGTGGGTGGCGGCCAGCTCTTGCAGTTGCCGCTGCCGTTCAGCGCCCTCGGATCCGGTCTCGGCGAAGCCGATCGCAAAGACGACCGCCGCGGATACCCCCGCCGCTGCCGCATCGGAGACCACATCGAGGACACGCTCGCGGTTGACGGCCGCGACCACGCAGTCGGGGACCTCGGGTAGGGCAGCGACCGAGGAGAAGCAGGGTACGCCGAGCACCTCGTCGTAGCGCGGATTGACGGCGTACACGGTGCCGTCGAAGCCCCCATCGGTCAGGTTGTGGAGGGCCGCTCGTGCGGTCTCGCTGTTGGGGCTCGCGCCGACGAGTGCGACGCTTCGCGGACTGAACAATGCGGTGAGATCCACGGTCGATCGACGGGCGGGCATAGGACACCTCTCTGTTGGCAGTGCGAACTCGGGGCCGCGGCACGAGCGCGTCCCTGCAGGGGTTCCGGGCGATCTCGCCCGTGGGGTCAGGACTTGTTGACGGCGGTCACCATCTGCGCGTCGATGCGCAACGCGACCCGAGAGCCGGCCGGTGGCGGCATTGCCCGGCCACCGGGGAGATCCATCCGCAGTTGCGGCACGTCGTCGATGCCGACATCGCAGGCGACGTGGATGTGATTGCCCATGTAGACCGCCGAGTGCACGGAGGCGGCGATGCAATCGCGAGCGGCCGAGGCGTCGGCGAGCTCGAGCGCATCGCCTGGGACCGCGAGGCTGACCGGCTGGGACACGTCCAACCTCGTCGATGCGGGCACCGTGAGATCCAGGCCGAGGCACGAGACACGCACGGTCCCCGCTTGGACGTCGCTGACAGAACTACAGGGGACGATGTTGTGGCCGCCGAAGAACGACGCGACGAACGCCGTTTCTGGCCGCGCGAAGAGGTCCTGCGGGCGTCCGACCGACTCCACGTCGCCGTCGCGCATGACCGCGATCCGGTCCGACAGGGTCAGCGCCTCCTCACGGTCGTGGGTGACGTAGAGGACGGTATTGCCCAGTTCCTCGTGCAGTCGGCGAAGCTCGCCCGCCATCCGAACGCGCAGCTCCCGGTCGAGCGCGCCCAAAGGCTCGTCCATCAACAGCAGATTCGGCATGAAGCTCAAGGACCGTGCCAGGGCGATGCGCTGCTGCTGCCCACCCGAGAGCTGTCGGGGGAAGCGGTCACCGAGATGCTCCATACCGACCAGGGCGAGCACCTCCTCGGTGCGAGCCTTCTGCCGTTCCTTCGACCACTTACGCATCCGGAGCGGATACAGGATGTTGTCGCGTGCGGTCATATGAGGGAACAGTGCGTAGTTCTGGAAGACCATCCCGATCTCGCGCTTGCCCGGGGGAAGGCTGGAGATGTCCACGCCGCCGAGCCAGATCGACCCGGACGTCACCGGCATGAATCCTGCGATCATCCGGAGCAGCGTCGTCTTACCCGATCCACTGGGCCCGAGAATGGTGAGGAAGAGGCCCTCCTCGACGGCGAGTGAGATGTTCTTGACCGCTTCGACCTCGCCGAACGTCTTGACGACCGAACGTAGGTCCAACTTCACCCGGGGTTCGTCGGCAGCGACCTGGGGCCGGTCCTGCGCTTGTGTGGTTCCGGTGGATGACATGATCAATCAGCACTGCCTTTCCGCCACCGTGTGGCGCCAAACATGAGCAGACCTGTGAACAGCATCAGCAGGGTCGCGATTGCGGTGATGAGTGGCTGGAGGCCGGTTCGTACCGAGTCGTAGATCGCCTTCGGGAGGGTGATCACCTGCCCGCCGCCGACGAAGTTGACCAGAACCGCTTCGTCGAACGCGGTCACGAACGCCAAGATGGTCGCGGCGGCGATGGCGGGGGCGAGCAGTCGGAGCGTGATCCCGAAGGTGGCCCGCAGTCGGGTGGCGCCCAGGCTCATCGCGACGAGCTCCAGATCCGCCGAGATCCGCTTGAGGCTGGCGCTCACCACGAGGAACACGAACGGGAGTGACAGCATCGAGTCGGCGAGGATCACTCCCAGGCGGGTCCCGACGAGCCCGGCGTCGACGTAGAAGGTGTACAGCGCGACGGCGTACGCGACCCCAGGCAGGATGAGCGGTGCGATTCCGAGGATGCGGAGCACCGGCTTCCCAGGCAGGCGGGTGCGCTCCAGCGCGATAACCGCAGGGACCCCCACCGCGACGGCGACGAGGGCGGCCGGCAGCGCGATCACGAACGACGTACCGACACTCGACATCCAATAGCTGGAGCCGAACAGGTCGCTGTACTGCTTGAACCCCCAGTGCGTGGGTGGGAAGGCGACGTTCTTTTCGGCGGAGAAGGACAGCACGACCACCAGCGCTGCGGGCACCAGCATGAAGAGGATGACAGCCACTTTGATGACCATTTCCACGCCGGAAATGGCCCTCTCGGGAACGGTCCGCTGGATGCTCATGAGACCACCGCCCGGGCGAGCCGTTCGCGACCCACCAATAGGTAGGTCACCCCGATCACCAGCAGGCTCCCGGCGAGGAGCACCAGCGCGGAGACCGCTGCCGAGGTGACGTTGTAGAACTCGAAGATGTCCTGGGCGATCAGTGAGGAGGTGAACGGGGCGGTCGCGCCGCCGAGCAGGACCGGTGTCAAGAAGAACCCCACCGAGATGATGTAGACGACGGTGAAGCTGGCGACCAGGCTCGGCGCCGAGAGCGGAACCACCGTATTCGCTAAGGCTCGGAGCCGACTTGCGCCCAGGCCTTCGGCCGCCTGCACGAGGTTGGTGTCGATGGAGGCGAAACCGGCGAGCAGGGGCAGGACGGCGTAGGGCAGCATCTGGTAGGTCATGCCGAAGACCACGGCAAACTGGTTGTAGAGCAGATCCAGGGGTGCCGATCTCAGCCCGATCCCGGTCAGCACCTTGTTGACCAGACCGTGGGTCTCCAGCAGCACGGTCAGCGAATACAGCTTCGTCACCGTGCCCATCAGGAACGGCAGCAGGATCGCCGACCACAGCAGTCCCTTCATCACCGGACTGCGCGTGGTGCGCAGACACCAGGCGACTACCGAACCCACCAGCACGCTGATCACGCCTACGATGGCCGAGTCCACGAACGTCGTCCGGATCACCCGGGTGTTGGCGCTGTTCGCGAAGAAGTCGTGGAGGTTGCCGAAGCCGTGTGGGTCTCCGAGCGCGATGGAGACCAGCTTGACGAGAGGGACGATAAGGAAGGCCGCGATCAGGGCAACGGCCGGTAGAGCGAGCAGGAGCCCGGTGCGGACCCCCCTCTCGGCGGACCAGGCGCGCGGCGCGCGGATCCGAGCGATGCTGATACTTGCCATGGCGCCAGGCTCTCCTTTGTCAGCCGGCGAGGAACTTCTGCCAGGCCTGCTGCAGGTCGGTGGTGTGTTCCTCGATCCACTTGTCGTCCTCGGGGAGGGTCTCCTTGTGGGCGGTGGGAAGAGCATCGGCGACGTTCTTGGGAAGCAGGTCGAGCAACTGCTTGGTGGGCGTCGGGTAGGTCAGCGCCCCGGACCATTTGGCCTGGTTCTTGGGGTGGTCGACGACCCACTGGATGTATTTGAAGGCGGCATCGCGGTGTGGGGCGTCCTTCATCACGACCATGCCGTCCGCATCGCTGCGGGTGGAGCCTTCCCAGGACATCTGCAGGTCGGGGATGTTGTCCCGCTTGACCACGAAGGCACGACCGTTCCACATGATCGCCGCTCCGACCTCCTTGTCGATCAGAACCTGTTGCTGCTCGGCGCCTGAGGAGGGGAACACCTTGACGTAGGGCTTGATCTCTTCCAGCTTCTTGATGCCGCGATCGATGTCTTCGGGGTAGACATCCGCCGGGGCGACACCGTCGGCCTCGAGAGCGAAGAGAATTGCGGTATAGGACTGATTGACGATCGCTCGCGGCCCCGGGAAGTTCTTGACGTCCCAGAACTCCTGCGGGGTCTTCGGGCACTTCTTCATCACCGCGGGATTGCACGCGATGATCGTGGCCGTGGTGCCGATCTTCACCTGATAGTCGGTGAAGGCATCGGATCGGGCCTGCTTCTTGAGTGCGTCCATCAAGGACGGCGGGAACTTGGCGAGAAGGTTTTTCGCCAGCAGCACCTGGGCGTTCTCGGCGAAGACGACATCCGTCGACACCTTGCCCGACTGCGCCTGGAGAAGGGCGGGGGCCATCGGAGAGTTTCCACTGACCTGGTAGTTGACCTTGATGCCGGTTTCCTTGGTGAAAGGATCACCGAAGTACTTCTTCTCGGCATCGGTCCAGACACCGCCCCAGGTCGAGACGGTGATAGTTGTGCCTGCCTCGGTGCTGCCACCGGCACTGCTTCCCGAGCCGCAGGCGGCCGCCATCGCAACGATCGCGCCCGACAACACAAGCGCTGAGATCCGTTTGAACATGGTCTTCCTCGCACTCGTGGGGCGGTTCCCCATCCCAACCCCGGCCTTTGCGGGACCCAGGGGCGACAACGCCGCGCGGCCCAGCACCAACGGTTAATCCTTCGATACTTGTCGAAGTACTGCGACTTTAGACCCCAGCAAGTGGCGCGTCAACAGATTGTTGTGATGGAGGTCACCCCGGCTCGATGGGGTCGTCGGGAGGGTTCGATGATTGCCGAATGATAGAATCAGCAGACCCTGTTCCTGCTGATCCGCGTCAGGCCGCTAGGAGTGCTGCTGAGGGCAGGTGGCCGAACCGAAGGAGTGTCCGTCATGAGCACCGCCCCAGCGCGAGCCTCGCTTCCGCTCGAAGACGTATTGAAGGCGCTCGCCGACCCGATCCGGCTCGAGATCATCCGGCGCATGGCCCTCTCCGACGAGGTGGCGTGCACGCTCCTCGAGCAGGTGCTCGACGTGGCCAAGTCGACGATCTCCTACCACATCAAGGTGTTGTACCACGCCGACCTCGTGGTGATCCGCAAAGAGGGGCGGTACTACTTCTACTCGCTTCGTGGCGACGTCTTGGACAGCTACTTGCCGGGATTCAAGGACCAGGTGGCGCAGCGCGAGCCCTACGCCGTGAAGAGCTGAGACTCACCGCGCGTTGGCACGAGCAGAGCTCGCCGCGGGACCGGGTCCGGCGGTGCACCTCGCTCTCCGTCGCTGGCGGGGTGATGGTCGGGTGGCGCTACCCGAGCCGGCTGCGCGTCTGGTCGACCGCCGGTGAGGTCCCGCCACGTCGGAGCGCGGCCAGCGACTGGCCGAGGATGATCACTGCCACGAGCACGGTCGCCACCTCGGAGGAGACCCACGCGATGCTGCCGGCCAATGTCTGGTCGCCCAGAGCGGTGACGCCCCATCGTGGGTCCGGGTCGTCGAAGAAGGGGACCATCGGTCGGGTGGCGAGCAGCACGGCGAGTCCGAAGACGGCGTGCAGCGGCGCACCCGCGAAGGTCTCGGTGAGCCGTCGAGGCGCGCTCGCGGGCGAGCTGGCGACCAGCGGGCCGAAGAAGAGCCACCCGGTGAGCAGGAAGTGCAGCAACATCAGGTTGTGACCCCAGACTGTGTGCATCAGGGCACCGAACAGCGGGGTGAAGTAGACGCCGTAGAGCGAGGCCAGGAAGAGCGACCATCGCACCGGAGTGCTCGTCAGTGCGCGTACGGCCGGCGTGGCCGGGAGCCTCGCCAGCGCCTGCCTCAGCGCAACCCGTTCAGTGGGCACCGCTGCGATGATCAACCGATGGGGCGCTGCCAGCGCCAGCAGGATCGGGACGACCATCGCCAGCGCCATGTGCTGGGCCATATGGATGCTGAAGACCATCATCCCGTAGCCCTCGACGCCGGTCGTTGTCGCCAGCTCGAGGATGGCGATGCCCGCGAGCCAGGCAAGGCCGCGCCGAGCCGGCCAGCGCTGCCCCCGGCGACGAAGGGCGAGTACGCCGACGGCGTACCCGGCCAGGGCGAGCAGGCCGAGCAGCGGGACGAGCGGGACCGGCTGCAGGTGCACGCCTAGAACCCGGGCGAGACTGGGTGGTTGCGTCGGCATCCACATCGGACCGGTCATCGCCCACATGCCGTCGGCCCCACCCATCGGGGTGGTTGGGTCCATGGCCGCCACCGGCATCATCCGGTCATGCCGCCTCGGTCGGGCGGCCGAGGCGGCGCTCCAGCCGGCTCGCGCGCAGCCGGAGCCCGGGGTCGCCGTTCGCCTCACCGAGGGCACGCAGCGCCGCTGCGGTGGTGGCCCGGCCGCAGCGATGGGCGGCATGGTCGTCCGCGGCGAATTCGACGAGGAGGTGGACCGACCGCTCGAGCGCCCGGGCGGAGGGGAGCACGGGAAGGCAGCGGTACTGCAGGTCGGCGAGGTGCAGCAGCAGATGGTGGCGCTGGAGCAGATGCCCGCGCTCGTGCTCCACCACCGCGTCGAGCTGCGCCGGGGTGAGTGTCTCCCGGAGCCGGGACGAGATCACGATCACCGGGCTCCGCCCCGGCACGCTGACCGCGCTCGCCTCGGTGCTGTGCACCACCAAGGTCGACGTACGGCGGGCGCCGGCTCGGCCCCGCCGCCCCTCGTCCGCGGTCGTAGCGGCGAGGGCGACCGCTGTCCGGAGACGATGCCGGGAGGTCGCCGCGACCACGGCGTGGTAGAGCATGGCGCAGATGACGCCGCCGCCGACCGCGGTCATCAAGCACGCTGTGACGGTGAGCCCGATGCCGTCGAGGACGTGGTGGAGGGTCACCTGGCGATGCTGCTGCTCGGAGAGGGTGGTGGCGGCACCGATCGCGCAGCCCAGGCTTGCGAGCAAGGCGACCGCCCCGCTGCCCAGGGCGCCGATCCAGAGCAGCAGGGCCGTGCGCGGGAACCGGCTGGTCCAGCGGCGCCGGGTGACCACCGGCGGGATCGCCACCATGATCACGGTCGCGTAGGCCAGGAGCAGGCAGCCGGCCGCGACGAGCGGCCCGGTCACGGTGCTCCGGCCGCCGGCGGGTCGTCGCTGACCAGGGAGCGCAGCACGGCCATGTCCTCGGCGGTGAGATTGCCTGCGAAGCTGAGCAGCGCGCCGGTGCGATCCTCACTGCGCAACAGCGCCTCCAGCATGTCGTTGGCCACCACGCCGGCGTCGTGTCGGGCCACGCTGAAGAGCAGCTCGCCGCCCTCGGAGCGGGTCTTGTCGACCTCGCCGGCCCGGTGCAGCCGGTCCAGCACGGTGAGCACGGTGGTGAGGGCCGGTGTCCCCCCGTCGGGACCGGCCAGCGTATTGGTGATGTGCCGTGCGGTCAGGGGCGTCTCGGCGTGCAGCAGCAGGGCCAGCACCTCGTCGCGGAGGGCGCCGTGGCGACGCCGTGCCGAGCCGCTGGTGCCCTCGGTGCGGTCGGATCGGGTCATGAAGCCTCCAGGAGTCGTTGGCCGACGTAGGCATCCCCGCCGCGGGCCGGGACGGCGAAGACCGCGCTGCCGACGTGGGTCGTGAAGCGGTTGAGCGCATCGTGCTTCTGGGTCAGCTCGCGTTGGATGGGTAGGAAGCCGAGCCGGGGGTCGGCCTGCCAGGCGAGGAACATCAGGCCGGCGCGGCGCGCGCCGGCCTGGTAGCCGTCGTCGAAGTTCCAGCTGCGCCGGTAGATCCGCGCCCCGCCGGTGTTCTGTGGGCTGGCCAGCCGGATATGGGCGTCGGCGGGGATCGCCAGCTTCCCGGCCTTGGTGCGTGCGGAGAGATTCACCGCCTGGTGCTCCCGGCGGCGGCCCAGGGCGGCACCGGTCGCGGTGCTCCGGCCGATGACGTCGTCACGGTCGGACTCGGTGTGGTCGAACCAGGAGTCGAGGTCGATCAGGATCTGTCGGGCCACCAGATAGCTCCCGCCGTTCATCCACGCGGGTGAGCGGGCCTGGACGGTGACCTGCCAGAGCGGGGAGCCGAGCTTGGGGTTGTCGGTCCCGTCGCGGTGGCCCATCAGATTGCGGCTGGTGGTGGCCGGGTTCGTCGATGCGACGGCCGTGTTGCGGAAGCCCGGCCGCGACCAGCGCAGCCGCACCGCGTCGGACAGTTCGGCGCGGGCATACGACATCACTGCTTGGACGACGCCGGACATCTTGAGCGGATCCTCGGCGCCGACCTGCACCAGGAGGTCGCCGCCGGTGAGCCGGGGATCGAGTCGGTCGGTCGTGAAGTCGGGCAGGTCGACGAACGCCTCGGGTCGGTGGTCGGTGAGCCCGCAGGCCTCGAGCAGTGCGGCTCCCACCCCCGGGGTGATCTGCAGGCTCGCCGGCCGGAGATCGAGGGCGGCCGCACCGGTCGCGCGCGGGTCGGCCGGGTCGTGGCCGGTCGGGAAGGAGCCGGCCACGGCCTGGTCGGCGAGACGGCTGACCTCGGTGAGGAACGCGATCGCGGCGGCGCGCGCTTTCGCCGCCGTCCGGCGGGCCGCGGGGGAGAGGTCGAAGGCGAGCACGGTCCCGAAGGCGGGGACCCGATCACCCAGGCCCATCGGCAACCCGTGGTCGGAGCCGTTGTGTTCGGAGGGGCGCAGGCGGCCCTGTTCGTCGGCTCCGGTCGTCGGCGAGTCGGTCCGCTCCCGCCCGGCCAGGAAGCCGCCAGTGGCGCCGACGGCCAGTCCGGCGGCTCCGGTCGCCCCCGACCAACCGAGGAGCGAGCGTCGACCCAGGCGTGGCCTCGCGGCGCTCGGCCGGGTCTCCTCCTCGTCCTCGGTCATGGTGCTGGACCGCCCTACTTGCCGCTTGCGGGGGTCGGACGATCGGCGGTGTCGATGACCGGGAAGTCGGTGGTCACGGCGGCGCCGCTCTTGAAGTGCCAGGTCATCGGGATCGACGAGCCCACGCTGAAGTCGCCGGTCAACCCCATCAGCATGACGTGGTAGCCGCCGGGCTGCAGGGTGACGGTCCCGCCGGCCGGGATCGGGATGCTGGTCACCGCGACCATGGTGCCGGCCGACCCCTTGGTCACAGTGTTGTGCAGCGTCGCGCTGCGGGCCGCCGGTGTCGAGACGCCGACGACGGCATCCGCGCTGCTTCCAGAGTTCGTCACCGAGGCGTACGCCGTGCTCTCGGTCGACTCGCCCATGCCCGGCATGCTGCTCATGTCCATCCCCGGCATGTCGGACATCTCCGACATGCCATCGCCGGCGACCGCGGAGACCCAGCCGTCGCCGAGCTTGATCGAGTCCGCGTCCGCGTGTGCGAAGGAGATCGATGACGCCGTCGGGTCGGTTGCGGTGGGGTCGCTGCCACAGCCGCCCAGGAGCAGGGTGAGGGCCAGGGCGGTGGCGGTGGCGCCGCCGGCCAGGAGGCGACGGCGGGGTGTGGCCGGAGACCTCATGCGTAGTCCTTGGTCAGTGTCGGAAGTGCCTTCAGGTAGGCCTGGGGGCCGGCGAGTTCGGTGAAGTAGCCGACCGCGCCGCCGTGCTCGTTCAATACGAGCACCAAGGCGCCGTGGGTGACCTCGTAGTCGTGCTTGGTCACTTTCGGCTTCTCGATGTAGACGCCGTAGCTGCGCGCGGCGGCGATCACCTCCGAGATCGATGCCCGACCGGCATGGAAGGTGGGGGAGTAGGCCTGGATCCACTGGCGCAGCCGGGCGGCGGTGTCGCGGTGCGGATCGGTGCTGACGAACTGCACCCAGACCTTGTCGGTGACGTCGCTGGGGAGCTTGCGGAGAGCGGCGGCGAGATCGGCCATCGTGGTCGGGCAGACGTCCGGGCAGCTGGTATAGCCGAAGTAGAGCAGGGTGATCTTGCCCTGGGCCGGCGAGGCGAACGACCAGCTGTCGTGCCCCTCGGCCTGGGAGATCTGCTGACTCGCCGGCCCTAGCGGCGAGTCGGCGATGTCCTTGTACTGCTTGATCGTCGAGAGCTTCACGCTGGCCTGAGCATCGTCCGACGAGGCGCCGCATGCGGAGGCGGTGGCGAGGAGCGCCAACCCTGCGGCGGCCGCCGCGAGTCTGGCGGCGAGGGTGGTTCGACGGGTCACTCGACGAATTGTAGAGCACACTTGATGCTCGCCACGATCGGGCCTGCGCGGCGCGGACCACGGCGTCCGTAGACTTGGTCGGGTGGTGAGCGCAGCACTCGGAGAGACCTTGGGCATCGCCGAGGTGGCCTGCGTCGTCCCCGAGACCGACGGTACGACGATCCGGTTGCGCTACCTCGCCCGCGGCGCGGATGGCGCGGCGCATGAGTTCACCGAGGTGGTCGAGCTGCCCGGCCCGTTGGACCGGGTCCCGGTGGCGACGCGGGATCGCCTGCTCAGGCTGCTTTCGTTGGCCGGGTCGCTCAGCTATTTCAAGGCGTTCGCGCCGGCGACCCTCGTTGTACCTGACGGACTGACCCGCCGGGAGCGGCGGTTCGTCACTGATCTGACCAGGTACGGGCTGGGCGAGTTCGCCTACGTCAACCGGCTCCCAGAGGTCTTCGACACCCAGATCATCGCGCCGGAGGTCGCCGAGGCGGCGCCGCCGACCCCGCCGAGCGACCCGAGACGGGCCCTGGTCGCCGTCGGCGGCGGGAAGGACTCGATCGTCTCGATCGAGTCGCTCAAGCAGGCGGGCCTCGAGCTGGCTCTCTTCTCGGTCAACAGCTACGCGCCGATCGAGGCGACCGCCGCCGTGGCCGGGCTCCCGTTACGGACCGCCCGCCGCCGCCTCGACCCGGAGCTCTTCCGGCTCAACGAGGCCGGTGCGCCCAACGGTCACGTCCCCGTCACCGCGGTGAACTCCCTGATCGCCCTACTCTCCGCGCTCGCGCTCGGCTATGACACCGTCGTCTTCAGCAACGAGGCGAGCTCGTCATACGGCAATGTCGAGTGGGCCGGTCAGACGATCAATCACCAATGGTCCAAGAGCATCGACTTCGAGCGGCTGCTGCGGGAGAGCCTGCCGTCGGGTGCCCCGGCGTACCTCTCGCTGCTTCGCCCGGTCACCGAACTGCGCATCGCCCGACGGTTCGCCGAGTACGTCGACTACCACCGAGTCTTCACGAGTTGCAACCGCGCCTTCAAGCTGCGCGAGGCCGACCGGACCTCGTGGTGCGCCGACTGCCCCAAGTGTCGGTTCGTGTTCCTCTGCCTGGCGCCGTTCCTCACCCGCGCGGCGCTCCTGGACATCTTCGGCGGGCGCGACATGTTCGCCGACGAGGCCCAGGTGACGGGGTTCCTCGAGATCCTCGGTGCCGACGGTCTGCTCAAGCCGTTCGAGTGCGTCGGGGAGCCCGACGAGTGTCGGGTCGCCCTGACGCTGCTGCGCGGGCACGAGGACTGGCGGGACCATCCCTTCCTGGCCCGGCCCGAGCTAGTGGGCCTCGCGGCGACGCCGGTCGAGCGGGAGACCGTCTTCGCCTTCCGCGAGGGGGAACACTTCCTGCCGGCTGGTCTCGAAGCGGTCGCTCGTGCGATTTGAGGACCTCTCCGGCAAAGCGGTGGTGATCTGGGGTGCCGGGCGTGAGGGCCGCGCCGCACATGCGGAGCTGACCCGGCGCGGACTCGCCGCGCTGATCGCCGTGACCGACGGCGGTGCGGTGCCTGCCGAGCTGCGCGCGGTCACAGCGACCGGGGCGGACGCGGTCGACCGCCTGGAGTCGGCCGACGTCGTACTCAAGTCTCCGGGGGTGCCTCGCACCGCCCCGGAGCTTCGCGGCCTGCGCGAGCGCGGGATCCCGATCACCTCGCTGACCGACCTCTGGCTCAGCGCCGATCCCCAGCGGGTGATTGCGGTGACTGGGACGAAGGGCAAGAGCACCACCTCGGCGGCGATCCACCACCTCCTCGACGGCCTGGACGTCCCCACCTCGCTGGTCGGCAACGGCGGCACACCGGTCACGGTCGGTGATCGCTCCGACGCGCGGATCGCGGTGGCCGAGGTGTCCAGCTATCAGGCCGCCGACCTGACCGCTTCGCCGCGGGTCGCCGTGGTCACCTCGCTCTACCCCGAGCACCTGCCGTGGCACGGCAGCTACGAGCAGTACGTCGCCGACAAGCTCAACCTGGTCGCCCATGGGCCCGACGTGGTCGTGGTCCCCGACCTGGCCGGTGAGCTCGCTGAGCAGGTGCGGAAGCGGGTCGGGCTCGCGACGCGGCTGCTGACTCCGGAGCAGATCGGCCTGGCCCCCACCTCTGACGACGGCCTCGGCTGGCACGGCGTCGGTGACCTCGGCCGCGCCGAGATCGGGCTGCGTGGCCGGCACAACCTCACCAACCTGGCGCTGGCCCTGGCTGCCGTCGCCGCGTTCCTCGAATCGGACCGGGGCCAGAGGGCGGCGATGCTGGCCGCGGTCCCATCGTTCGCCGCGCTTGCCCACCGCCTGGAGACGGTGCCGTCCTCGGACGGCCGGATCTGGGTCGACGACAGCCTGGCGACCGCGCCCGAAGCGGTGGTGGCGGCGTTGGAGGCCTACCCGGACGTGCCGGTGACCCTGATCGTTGGGGGCGCCGACCGGGGCCTCTCCTTCGCGCCGCTGGCCGGCTATCTGGCCGAGCGCGACCCCGCGATCGCGGCGATCGCCGTCGGCCCGGCCGGGGCCCGGCTGGTCCAGGAGTCCGGCACCGTCCTGCGCGCGCTGCGGCTGGCGCCGGACTTTGCCACCGCGCTCGCCTGGGCGCGGCAGATCGCCGCCCCCGGGGGCATCATCCTGCTCTCACCGGGAGCGCCCAGCTTCGACGAGTTCGCGAGCTTCGAGGAGCGATCGGCGGCCTTCAGGGCCGCCGCGACGGCCCGGGAGTGAGCCGGCGACGGCCCGCTTTGTCGAGACCGCGAGAGCCGACCGCGACCCTCAGGTTAGGGTGGCCTTAGTAGTCGCAGGTCGGACTGAAGGGACGGGCGCAGATGGGCGCACCGGTGGCCGTCGGTCTCGAGCGCTTCGAGATGCTGCGCGGACAGACTTTCCAGCGCCACGTCCACGAGATCCACCAGCTCGCCTGGGCGAGCAGCGGGGTCGTGATGGTCGATGTGGACGACCGATGCTGGGTGCTCCCGCCCAACCTGGCGCTGTGGATACCGGCCGGGGTCTGGCACGCCACCGTCGCGCTCCGGGCCAGCGTGCTTCAAGGGATCTACCTGCAGCCGGATGGCTGCCCGACGAGCTGGGGTACGCCGACGGTGGTCGCCGTCTCGCCGTTGGCGCGTCAGCTCATCGAACACCTGGCGGGTGAGGGCCTCTCGACCCCTGCGCGGCTGCGTGCCGAGGCCGTCCTCTTCGATGTGCTCTCACCGGTCGACCGGGCGGCGATCGACCTCCCACTCCCGACCGACCCCCGCGCTCGTCAGGTGGCCGACCTGCTCCTCGCCGATCCCACCGATCGGCGCAGTCTCGACCAGTTCGCCGCCCACGTCCGCTCCAGTCCGCGCACGCTGCTCCGGCTCTTCCTGGCCGAGACCGGGCTCTCCTTCAACGAGTGGCGGGTGCATGTCCGGTTGCAGGCCGCGACGGCGTACCTCGCGGAGGGTCATCCGGTGGGCCTGGTCGCCAAGCTGGTCGGCTATGCGACGCCGAGCGCCTTCGTCGCCGCCTTCCGTCGGGTCACGGGGCGTACGCCGGCGGCGTACTTCGGCAGGTTGGCGGTGGCGGCCCCGATCGACGGTGAGGTGACGGCCATGGCCTCGGAAATGATCGCCGTCGACAACGCCGGCTGATCCCGCGACGAGCACTGTCGCCGCACGGCCACTACTGGCGGATACGCGATATCGCGGCGGATGGGCGACATGGATTGGCGGATCAGCCCCTTGCTGGTCGCGGCAGCGGCTGACAACCTCTGCTAAGGCAAGGCTGACCTTACTTTTACGCCTTGCGCCGAGCGAGAGGACGAGAGGAACCAGATGGCCAGCCCGAGCCCGACGGCCCTGACCACCGACCTGGCGACAGGTCACGACGCGGAGGTCGAGGCGCGCTTCGCCGCGATCGTCGACGAGCTGACCCGGCGTGGGTTCCTCGCCGGCGGGGTCGGCGCGCTCGGCGTA
>Ga0164243_10002552_pt1 | contig 29978 bp, 20 predicted proteins | sample OricompcompostOP_FD_108781 | JGI IMG/M metagenome (GOLD analysis project Ga0164243, IMG submission 108781) | Organic Plus compost microbial communities from Emeryville, California, USA - Original compost - Organic plus compost (OP) | ecosystem: Engineered > Solid waste > Mixed feedstock >... | reverse complement strand
AGCCTCGCGCGGAGGACCTTGATGACGAGCATGGTCTTCCAATCGGGGACGGAAAAGCGGGCGCGGTTTCCATCTAAGGTGATGACACCCGAGAAGACCTGGTGGACGATATTGTTAGCTTTCCATGATATTGTTTGGCATTGGCGGGCGCTTGTGTGCTTACATCGCAGCGGACATCACCACAGAGGAGAGCGATGGCGAACGGATCGACAGCCGTCGTTTCGTGGGCATGATATACTCTAGGACGATAGTTAGTAAATCCTCCCCCAAATTTAACAACGCCCCTTGACGTGATAGACACTTAAAACTTACTGCTTTGCTTGCATGATATGATAGTATGACAGCCATCTGAGATCCAGCTGGCCCCTATTCACCGACGACGGATGCAGACTAATCGACTGATTATTTCCAATATTCCTCAGCGGCCTCGAGCCCGGCGGATCGCGCACGAGCAGCTTAGGATAGAAACTCCACGCGATTACCGAGGCAGTCACGGCATCGTTGTCGCTATTGAGATCGACTCTCTGGGGAATCTCGTAGAATTTCTGCTGCCTTCGACTGCGAGAGCCCGGAGAATACCGCATCCGGTTCAGGGCCTTGCGCTCCTCGTCCGCGAGGAGGAGGAAGCCCGAGTCGGCCAAGGCGACGAGCAGCTGACCCTTGAGGTCTTCGATGTTCGCCAGCGTCTGTTGGCTGAGGTAATTCTGGCGGCAGAACTGGAAATCTTTACCGGTCTGCTGGTAAACCCTCCTCCAGGAGACGTAGGCGTTGTAGATGGTGAGGAGGTCTGAATCGCCTCGTCGGAAGGCCATTCTGGCAGCGTCTGCCTGAGTCCGCTGGCCGAAGGGGGCTGAGAAAGGTGACTTGGCGGAGAGGATCGCTGCGACGGTGATAGCCATATCCAAACATTTGAAAACTGTACCAAGAAGAATGAGTTTTCCAAGGAACACGTCCAGAGGGAGACGAGCTAGTTGCCGTCCCAGGGGTGTCAGCTCCTCGGCCGCCGTCAAAGCCCGCACGTCAACGAGAGCGTCAATGGCACGGCGGATATTCTTCTGAGATGGAGGGTCGAGCGCTTCCTTGAGCGTTTCTTCGATGCCGCCAATCTTGCAGATCTTTACGCGAATAGCGAGATCTTGCAACGAAAGACGAAGCATCTCGGGGGTTTGCTGGTCGCTGATGAGTTTGTCATGCCGGTGCTTTGTGAAAAGGTGGAAGCATAGGCCCTCTTGGACACGACCTGCACGACCGCGACGCTGCTTGGCGTTTGCGCGAGAGATAAACGTATCGATGAGGCGGGATAGCTGTCGCTTTTCGTCGAACCTCATTTCTTTATGCTTTCCGGTATCAATAACGCAGGTGACATCGGGAATGGTGATACCAGTTTCGGCGATATTGGTCGCAAGGACGATTTTCCTGACACCGGGCGGCGGAATGAGGAAGGCAGCTTCTTGGTCTTCCGTCGCAATACTCGAGTGCAAGGGATATATCTGCCAATTGGAGCCGAAATGAGGATCTCCAAGTAGCATATCGTTGAGTGTCCTAATCTCCGCCATACCAGGGAGGAACACTAGAATAGCCTTGCTATACCGAGTGTAGGACTCGTCATCGGCAACCTTAGCAATCAACTGGACAATAAGATCGAAATCGATTCGGTACTCATCCATTTGTGAAAGAGTGGTTCTTGTCCTGGGCGAATACTGAGATAAATCTCCCATCAAGCCGGCTTTTGCGGGTTCTGGTTCTGGCTCGGGTATGTCATCATCCAAGTCAATCATCTCAGCTGTCTTGCGATCCTCGCCAATGGAATACCCGGTAAGTTCGACAGCATCTTCCAAGTATCGTGTTTGAACCGGGAATGTGCGACCGGGAACTTCAAGGATCGGGGCGCCTCCAAGATACCTCGAGAACTGGTTTGCATCGACAGTGGCGGACATGAGAACCACTTTGAGATCCGGTCGCCGCTTAATGAGCTTCTTCAACACAATCAACAAAAAGTCGCTATCAATAGAGCGTTCGTGGACTTCATCAAGCACAAGATGAGTGATTTCCGTGAGATCATTCGAGCCCTCGAGCATGCGCATAACGATACCCGTGGTCGCGTAAACTAGGCGCGTTTCTCTAGACGTGGTTGATTCCAATCGGATGGAGTAGCCAACTAGTGACCGAGTGGTGCCCAAGTCGCCCCTGTTCTCGCCGAGTTCTTCACTCACACGGCGCGCCAAAGAGACGGCCGAGATTCGCCGTGGCTCTGCGCAGTATATCTTGCAGTATTTGCCCTGAGAAAGCTGGTGCTCAAGAATGAACGACGGAAGCTGAGTACTCTTGCCGCTAGATGGTTGGGAGACGTCGGCGTTAGATTTACATTTAAAGCCATCTAAAAGGAGTAGAGTAAGAATTGGATTAGGGATAACACGCTTACCATCCAGTTTCACCACAAAGTATTACCACTTGGTTAGTCTCGATCGCTGCTAGCACCTTTGACTTGAAATTCCACATGGGGAGTTGGCGACGAGATTCCTACATACGAAGGTTAGAATTCACCATTTCTAGCACACATTGGCCTCCTCGGTCGTGGATGCGTCCAGAGTCTTACCAGCATGACGTTGAATTTGCGAGTGCTGCTCTTTTCAGCCCATAGAGCTTGGAGGCGATCGGCGGATTCGACAGTGCTCTTGCCCCGGTCTTGGCTTGAATCGTCCTTATTGTCCGTTTGGTTCCTAGCAGCAACTCTCCCACGGAACTCTTGAAGGATGACACCATCTTCTAGTTCCTGGTCTCGCCGTTGTCTCACTAACGAGCGCATCTCGCTCACTTCAGCCCGATCGGCAGCGTCGAGCTGGTTCTTGCGGATCTCGGAATATTCGACCCACAAATCTCTCCATACAGGCGGCAGCTTGAAAAACACTTTGTCTTCCTTCGCCGATGATCCGAAAATATGGAACAAGGCATAGGTCGCTATAAAGGCCTCGGATTTAGCTTTTTCTGGGGTAGCAACGGAAACCATGGTGAAGGTGGAACGAGTCGGTGTTACATTAACACTGACTTCGGGCACAATGTTGTCGGCAAGGATGTCCTGCGGCGTTTTCCATTCGATAGTGACCTTGTAGCGGTTCGCAAAAGCCGAGTCAGACACCAAAGTGTACGCTATCGAGGCTGAAGAATCCCTTTACAAGGTGTCAGTAAGGCTGTCCGACGCTTATTGCCTTTAGAATGTTTAAAAGACGGATACGTTCCAACTCACCTTGCTCGGCATGAATCTTGCAAAATCCTCGTAGGGTTAACGCCCGCCCATTTTGCGAAGTCTCTGATAACCAATCTGGTTCCGCTAGAACTATTCACAACTGTTTGGGATTTTCCAGTCTCCTGGTCAACTTCCGTCGTCGGCAGGCTTGAGAAAAGATCTGCGAGAGCCTCGTCCTCGTCAGCATTGCTCGCAGCTAGGATCTCGGCAGCGATCCTCTCGGCTTCTAAGTTGACGTCGTCGACGTCATTCTCATCCCCCCCGCCGGGCTTGTTCGTTTCTGGGACTTGGTTCTCATCAGGTTGGGGAGCTTTTGACTCGAGTTTTCGAGCTTCAGAAAACTCTTTCTCTAATATAATCTTTCGGGATCTCCACTGCATCTCCGCAAGACCTTTATCAAACAAGACATCCTTGTCAATCCTGTCAATTTTGGCTTGCAACTTCACAATCTCCATTTCCTGCTCCTCGTTCAGAGCGGGTTCGGGGCCTTTGCCCCTCGCATTCTTGCCTCGCCTCTTGGTATCTAGTAATGGCCGCTCTAATGCAAAGAGCTTTTCCCTGGCTTTCAGATACTCAGGTATGAGATCATCCGGCTCGATATCGCTATCACAGAAAACAGCTACTTTTTTCTTGGCAGCAGGCTTCTTGGATGAGTTGGAGCCATTGCGTTTGGAAGCCGTTTTGTTCTGAGCCTTAGCCTCTTCCACATTCTCTTTGGTTCGATATGCATTAGCAGACTAGTTGACCGGCACCGAGTTGTTTCAGTGTTGGGACTGGGCGAGAAATAACATGCGTACCTAAAGGTTTACGAGCCGGTCGGGGTCTTGCATCATAAGCGGGCAGCTCATCAGGCCCACATTCCTTGGCAAGCCAGTCGAGAGCTTCCTCTAGACCCCAGATAGCATCCTTTGTATTGGATGGGATATTTGGCGACATGTCTAGGACATACGAAATGGCCTCACGACTCCGGTTTGCAGGAATACCAGCTGAAATAAGAGTATGCTGCAAGGTCCAGAGCCTGATGGTCAGGTCTTCCTCCGGAGGCATCTTGCCTGAAGAATTGGTGGAGGCGGCCTCCGAGGACATGCTCACGGCGGCGAAGCGACTCTCAGCCCTGATAAGATCCAGCACATGATCCATGATCTCCGGCGGCAACCACCTTGGACAATTGATGGGGTCCGCGCTGGATCTTTGAAGACGGCGGTCCGTCTCCAAGCGCGCCTTCTGACGTTGGGCGTCACGCCTGACCTTTGGCGCATGCTTCTCAACGAGCAGTTGAAGTTCTGCCACCTCAAGCTGTCTTTCAAACTCCTCGGGGGTAAGCTCAGGCTTCTGGGGAGCTGCCGATGCCGCTAGTCCTGCCTGGCCAGATGCTGAAGGTGTGCCTGGGGTTTGATTAGAAGCCGTCCCAGAACCCGGCTTTGCCTGGGTTGCCTTTGAAGATGGGCCATCTGGCTCAGGCTGTTCGACGCGGGGCTTCGAAGCAATGGAAGTTGTGGCAAAACCCCGGGCAGGATTCGCCGCGGGCTTCTTCTTTTTCTTATTTGGGGCCATGGGAAATGTCTCCTGGCTCTATGTTCTTGGACCAGTGTGTGTTGATTAAAGGTTGGCCGGAAAAGGTCCAATTTGATGACGTCTGGATTGCTGGGCGTGGGGGCAAAACACACTGGACTGAAAACCACGGGAGCCGGACCGTAGAAATTTGATGATGCTAAGGAAGAGAAAATAGGCCAAGGGAACCGACGATAATAAGATAGCGGCGAAACATCTCTTTAGGCCCGTGATAACTAGTGGACAATCTTCAGAACTGACGGACAATTTTCACTCGTACCCACGTTTTTCAACGTTCAAGGTTGCCTTGAACCTCTCGGCAGCTCTCGCCACGAGTCTCGAATCAAATTAGCGGTTGATGCTCCGCTCCAGCGCTAAATCCCATGCCGTTAAGCACAAGGTTTTGTGGCGACTAGTGGTATTAGTGCCCTTCCACCAGGGCTTCCATGTAGTTGGGCATCTTCTGGGTGCTGGATTAATCACTGGGGCGCAAACGACGGAACCTGAGTCCCAAGAGCTCATGTGCTAGCAGAGGGTTCAACTCCCTCGTCGGTAGGGTCTAGAGCGTCTCTGCTCAGTCAAAGCCACCAATTAGCTGCAGAGGATCGGTGAGGTACATTCCAAATTCCAGCATATGAGAAATGAGAAACAGCACGAGCTTGAGCCTTCTCGACAAGTAAACCTCTTCGGAGACAGGCGATGGAACTTCAACCTGACGCGGGGTGCCAAGTGCAACAAATCTCGTCCTTAGCTGGCAGCAGCTGCAATGGAGGGACCTCACTGCTCTGATTCGCCAAGGCCATAACCCCACCATGCCCCTCCTTGACTCATTCTTAGTCACAGATCCACACACAACTTTTTATTCAACACACATGTTGATATTGTCACTTTTTTTTCTCATCAGCCCAGTCAGTGTACATCATCAATAGTGTACACGTACGAAGTACAACCTCTGGTATAAACTCCCCTCCGCCCCTGGGTGTTGTTTTTTGAGCATCATAGACGGCGCCGGGAGATCTTGGTGAGTCTCGGACCCGGCTCCTAGCGTAGTCTTCAATGTTGTTTGCCCTGAGCTTCTAGAAGCATTGCAACCGTTGCGTAAAATGTCCTGCTCGTAAATCGGCGAAACTTTTGACTTAAGACGTCCCCTGCCTGTCGCCTGTCACAACCCGATGTACTTGGCGCCTGCCTCTCTCGTCTTGGTGCTTGAATGTCTTTTTTTAACATTTTCGCCCTTCCATAGCCTCGATCTCCTCTGTCGTTTCGAGTAAACGCGATCAATCCCAACCACCGGGCCAAACCTGGCTGAACTCTTCACTCGCTAGCAAGTTCGGGGTCACCTCTCAATTGCATCCAACAACCCCAAGGTCTCAATGCGCCCTACCGGGTTGGCATCCTTCCTTTAGCCCGCCCCAGATGCGTAGATTCGATCCTGCCTAATTGAAGCTACCTTTCCCCCTACCGCCGTTTCCCCCCAATCCGCTCGAGTAGATTGACGTTCGAGCGCCGTTGGAGCCATGGCCGAAACCACGACAGATGGCCCCGTGGCCTTCGATTTCCCTGCCGCAAAGGCCGCGTTAATGTCCTCTTCGACGACGGCTCGCCAAGCTCAGCTCCGTGTAATCGACGAGAAGATAGCCCAAAAAGGTACCGATTCCGAACTCACATATCTCGGGTCACCGCTCGAGTCCCCTGCGGAGTCCCTCGGGGAGTCCTCGCCGCTTGGGGATAAGTGATGCTAACAGCACTCTCGCAACAACAGACCTCCCCCCCGCCACCATCACCCCTCTTCTCAAAGTCCTCTTCTGGACCCACGAAGCTTACCACGATCGCCCCTCGAGGCGAGCAGTCCAGACTTGTCTCGTGTCCATAATAGAAAGCGGACTCAACCCCGATCTGTTCTCCCCATTCGTCACCGCCGTCGTTCAAGAGTGCCAAAGACCAGGTCTTGCCCCCACAACTGCCTTCGTCCTTGTCGAGTGGTGCAGTCTTCTTACCCAGCATCTCTCCGGCACGTCCCAATGGAATAAGTTCGGCTCTCAGATCCTTCAGGGCCATGCCCTCGTGCTGGAAAAGTGCCTCGGTCCCTCCGCTAAGCCTGGTGTATCGCATTCTGCTACGGTTATTACCAGACGTGGTCTTCGGAAGTTGCTTTTTCAAGACGGCCCTGCCGGCGAACAAGTCCTCATCAATGCAGTTACTCAACTAGCGGCGAAGGGAAGTCAACCCACTGCGCGCAATGGTCCATTTCTGGGCATCATCGCCGGTGTATCATCGCGCATTCCCACAGCCAAACCAGTTCTCGAGAAGCTAAAGAGTCAATACACCACCTTCTACTCTAGAGAAGTTGTAAATTCGCGAACCTCAGTCCCTGAACACATTGCTGGTGCCTTTTCGGACTACTTCTCGGACTTTTCGTCTCTCGAGGAATTCAAAGCAGAGGTCGTCCCCGCTTTAGAAAAGGGTCTCCTACGGGCGCCCGAGGTTGTGCTCTGCAACGTCATAGTGCCTCTTGTTAGCTCACTGCCAAAATCTTTTGACCTGACCGAGATTTTGGCGAAGAACCTCTTGAAGCCAATTCTCTCGAGCGCTAAATCCTCCAACGCCGCCGTAAGGGCAGGGGTATATGCCTCTTTCGCCGCGATCTCATCACGCACGAAAGCGTCGCCCTCGCTTGACGCGGCTGTTGACGAGATTCTGGGCCCCCTAAAGTCTGGAAAATTGGCTTCAGTCGACCAGAGGCTCCTACATGCGCAACTTCTAGAGAAAGCGCCCGTTTCTAATCCTAAAGCTGAGCAAGTTGCTTCTGGCCTTGCCTTGATTGCGCCAAAGGAGGGCAACGAAGCCTGTCTACAGGCGGAAACTTCGACACTTGTCAGCTGCTGTCTCCAGCTCTCTCTCGACATCGCTAAACCTGTGGCAGAGGCCTTCGTCAAGGGCCTAGCTGATAAGAAGATCCCAAATCGGAGGATTTGGATCTTGAAAACCGGCCAAATATTAGCAACTGCCTTAGACGACGATGCATTGACAAAATCTATTGCCCCCTTCGCTGAGGCGACAGTACCAAAACTGCTGGATTCTTATAATGAGGTCATCGCCAACCCTCTTGCAACCTCTCAGAGCGGCCTTATCGTTGGCGGTTACGTTTTTGCCGGTCTTGTGCCCCTTTTACTGGCCAAGCTCAACAGCGGTGCGGTCAAGACTGCCCTCTCCAAAGTCTCTCTTTCGAAGCAATGCCTCTCGTTAGAGCCTAAACCCTCCTTCCTTCTCAATCCTCGTATCTTTAGCAAATTGACCATTGAAGACGAGTACGTTTGGCTTTGTCGGACGCTTCTGTCGATTCCTGCTGAGTCTCGCCAGGTCATGGCGCCTCCCGCTGCCCTTGCCTGGGCGCAAGCTCTTATCTTCCTCGCTTGTTCATCGACTCTCAACCCCAAAGTTACCCGGGAGGCGAGGGAACGTATCTCGGCGGCCTATTTACACGAGCCAGAGGCAATTTCCAAGCTTTTGATCAACGGTTTATGGGGCTGGATAAAATCCGTCGAGGTGGCTGATAAGGAAAGCGTTCCCATCATTTGCAAATCTGAGAACGATGCCTTATTCCCCGTGCTGAGGAGCATATGCTTAAACCGAGCCACTGCCCAGGAATCAGGCCAAGATACTAGCATACAGGAATTGGATGAGCAACTATGCTCACTGGTTGTCCTTGGCCGGACTGAGTTGGTTGGCGGCGCCGGATGGATAGACCTCTGTCTTAAGGCCGAGAGGGATCCCGGTGAGCTTTCTAGGAAATACGAAGACTCCCTAATCAACCACATGATGGTCGCTGCTTCTGGCGAACAACAGGTAACGTACCTCACAACACCTTTGACGACACCATTGTGACTTGAATATCTCTCAGCTGACATTAAGGGTGTCGCCCCGGACTAGGTTGCGAAGGTGAGGGATGCCGCTTGCAAGGCCGCTGCCGAGTTGGCATTCGTGTCTCCAGCCACAATGACTTCCCGTATAATATCCTTGATTGAGGATGACCTAGACCCGGCTCGTCTCGAAAACATTGGCCCTGTCGAGGCTGCAATTTTCAAGACCCCTGAGGGGACTACTTTCATCGATGTTCTTGCCAACAAGAAAAAGACCGTGCCCGACAAAAACGCAAAAGATTACGACATTATGAAGTGGGAAGAGGAACTGAGGGCTCAGCTAGCAGAAAAGAAGGGTCAACAGAAGAAATTGACTGCCGACGAGACTGCCAAGGTAAATGCTCAGCTGAAGAAAGAAGCCGGAATCCGCGAATCCGTGCGCGCCACCGCTGCCAAATTAGACCGGGGCATTGGTATAATCCGGAGCCTCGCAACTGGACCTCCTACCGAAGATATAATGTGGATTCAGCCGGCGGTGAAGTCTTTGCTTTCTGTCATCGACGCCGGAGCTTGTTTAATTACCGGGGATTCTGCCCCCAAGGCATTCATCTCCTGCTCCGACAGGGTTTCAAGCCGCCTCGGTCCCACTCGCGTCTCTATCGGCGCCGCAACTCTTCGTGCAAAGGGCGTTCTGTCACTTCCCGAAGAACTTATGCAAGAGCCACTTGATGACTTAATAACTCGTGTGTTATACCGACTACGATTTGCTGGAGAGCAGCGCCCCTTTGACGCAGTCTCATTCATTTATATGGTTCCCCTCTTGCTCAACGTACTTCACACCGGTGGGGCTAGCAAGACGGAAGATGACCGGGACGCTCAGTTGGTCCTCGCCGTCGAGGTTTTGGCGTTCCATTCGGACGTTTGCGCAGAGGAGGCTGTCCCCAGATCCGATATACTGGAGACCCTCATCAATTCCATGCAGCAATACTCTCAGCACTACAAGGCCATTAAGGACTGCTTCGCTGATATCTGTCGGTGTGTAGCGCCAAGCATGACCACTGATGAGATTGAGGTTCTAGCCAAGGGAGCAATTGTCCCGCAGGACTCCGTCCGGACAGCTGTCCTGCAGTCCATAAGTTCTGAGGTTGATATGAGCGAACTATCTTTCTCGAACGAGATATGGATCGCCGCCCATGACGACGAACCTGAAAATCGTACTCTTGGCCAGGAAATTTGGGAAGAGAGTGGATTTTCCATCTCACCAGATGTTCCATTCCGAATGCTTCCTTACCTCGAAAGCAAGGATGCTCAGTTGCGCAGGTCTACGGCGAGATCTCTCGCAGAGGCGGTGGGCGCCCACGCCTCCACTTTGGACAAAGTTCTAGAGAAGCTCAAGGCGGCTTATGTAGAGCTCGCCAAGCCGAGAGTTCAGAAGCTTGACGAGTACGGCATGCCCAAGAAGATGGACCTCTCTGACCCATGGGAGGCTCGTCACGGTATTGCTCGAGCGCTGAAGGAACTCGCTCCTCACCTCACGAGAACCCAACTCGATCCCTTATTCGACTTCCTCATCCAGCAAGGGCCACTTGGAGACCAGAATGCCTCCGTCCGATCCGAGATGCTCGAAGCTGCCATCGAAATTATCAATATCCATGGCAAGGGTATGTTGGAGAGGTTGATGAAGGCCTTTGAGAAAACACTCGAGGGCCCAGACAAGAACACGGAGGCATCTGACCGTGTCAACGAGGCTGTGGTCATCATGTATGGTGCGCTCGCTCGTCACCTCAAGCCGGGTGATTCCAAGTTGCCGGTCGTCATAGACAGGTTGATAGCCACGCTCAGCACTCCCTCAGAAACTGTCCAATACGCCATTGCAGAGTGCCTTCCACCACTTGTGGTCGTATACGGACAAAAGTCCTCTCGCTATTTTGCAGAGATTTTGGAAACACTTTTGTCTGCCAAGAAGTACGCAGCGCAGCGCGGCGCAGCCTACGGTTTAGCCGGCCTTGTCAAGGGTAGGGGAATCGGCTCACTTAGAGAATTCCGCATAATGAGCACGCTCAAGGGAGCGATGGAGAACAAGAAGGATGCCAGTCAGAGGGAGTCGGCTCTTCTCTCTTACGAGCTTCTCTCAGTCATTCTTGGCCGTATTTTCGAGCCATACGTTATCGAGGTCGTTCCCCAGCTACTTACAGGATTTGCCGATGGCAATCCCAATGTCCGTGATGCAGCTCTGGAAGCAGCAAAGGCCTGTTTTGCTAAGCTTAGCTCGTATGGTGTCAAGAAGATCCTTCCTACACTGCTCTCCGGATTAGACGACCAGCAGTGGCGAAGCAAGAGGGGTGCCTGCGATCTCTTGGGAGCTATGGCTTATCTCGATCCTCAACAGTTATCATTGAGCCTGCCGGAGATTATTCCACCGTTGACCGCCGTCCTCAACGACAGTCACAAAGAAGTCAGAGCGGCCGCAAACAAGTCGCTGAAGCGATTTGGCGAAGTCATCACCAACCCCGAAGTACAGGGTATCGTCGATATCTTGCTCAAGGCCCTCAGCGATCCCACCAAATATACAGACGACGCGCTGGACTCCCTCATCAAAGTTCAATTCGTACATTATCTCGATGCGCCCTCCTTGGCCCTGGTCACGCGTATCCTTCAACGTGGCCTTGCCAGCCGATCCGGAACGAAGCGGAAGGCTGCCCAGGTTATTGGCAGTCTGGCCCATCTTACAGAGCGCAGGGATCTTATTATTCACCTTCCTGTCTTGGTCGCGGGCCTCAAGGTGGCCGCTGTGGACCCTGTTCCTACCACTCGCGCCACGGCTTCAAGAGCTCTTGGATCCCTAGTGGAGAAACTTGGCGAGGATGCACTCCCGGATCTCATTCCCGGTCTCATGCAAACCCTCAAGTCGGATACCGGTGCGGGCGATCGCCTTGGTTCCGCCCAGGCTCTCAGCGAGGTTCTTGCCGGCCTTGGCACTTCACGGTTGGAGGAGACCCTGCCTACGATTCTCCAGAACGTCGAGTCTTCGAAGCCAGCCGTCCGAGAAGGATTCATGTCTCTATTCATTTTCCTGCCGGTATGCTTCGGCAACAGCTTCGCCAACTATCTTGGAAGAATTATTCCTCCTATTCTTGCTGGCCTGGCGGATGATGTCGAGTCCATTCGTGAGACATCTCTTCGAGCTGGTAGACTCCTTGTTAAAAACTTCGCAATGAAGGCGGTCGATTTGCTCCTCCCAGAGCTCGAACGTGGCTTGGCCGATGATAGTTACCGCATTCGGTTGAGTTCCGTGGAGCTTGTCGGAGATCTCCTGTTCAACCTCACTGGTATTAGCGCTAAGGACGCTGAAGAGGCTGAGGCTGAAGGTGAAGCCGAGGAGTCCCTCATGGAGAAGGCAAGAGACGCAGGAGCGTCGCTCAAGGAAGTCCTTGGTGTTGAGAAGCGGAACAAGATTCTTTCGGCTCTCTATGTGTGCAGATGCGACACTGCTGGTATTGTACGAGCAGCTGCGATCTCGGTCTGGAAGGTTCTTGTTCCTAGTCCCCGGACGCTCAAGGAGCTCGTTCCGACCCTCACACAACTGCTCATCCGCCGTCTTGGTAGCTCTAACATGGAACACAAAGTCATTGCCAGCAATGCCTTTGGTGAACTCATTCGCCGAGCTGGAGATAACGTCCTGTCGACAGTCTTGCCTACACTCGAAGAGGGCCTCCAAACCACGGACGTTGATGCCAAGCAGGGTATCTGTCTCGCCCTCAAGGAACTTATCTCCTCAGCTAGCGAAGAAGCCCTCGAAGACCATGAGAAGACCCTCGTTTCTGTCGTTCGGACCGCTCTCACAGATTCCGATGACGACGTTCGCGAAGCAGCTGCGGAGGCCTTCGACTCTCTACAGCAAATTATCGGCAAGCGGGCTGTTGATCAAGTACTTCCGTACCTCCTCAATCTTCTCCGATCCGAGGAGGCTGCAGACAATGCCTTATCAGCTCTCCTTACCCTTCTCACGGAGTCCACTCGATCAAACATCATCCTACCGAATCTTATCCCTACCCTCATCACACCACCTATCTCTTCTTTCAATGCCAAGGCGCTTGGGTCTCTCTCCCGCGTTGCTGGTCCTGCAATGAATCGCCGCATGCCCCATATCATCAACTCCCTCTTGGACAACATTGTCACCTGCACGGACGAGACTCTGAAGCAAGAGCTTGATGAGTCCTTTGATACGGTGCTCTTGTCGATCGATGAAAATGAAGGTCTCCATACTGTTATGAATGTCATGCTCCAACTTATCAAACATGACGATCATCGTCGCCGCGCCGCTGCGGCACACCATCTCGGCCGGTTCTTCGAAGTTGCGGAGATCGACTATTCCAGGTATAACCAGGACATCATTCGTGCACTTCTCAGCGCGTTCGATGACGGAGACCTGGACGTAGTCAAGGCCGCCTGGGCCGCCCTCAGCCAATTCACCAAGAAGCTGAAGAAGGAAGAGATGGAGAATCTCGCGCCCTCGACCCGTGTTACTCTACAGCTGGTCGGCGTGCCAGGCGCAAACCTGCGCGGCTTCGAGCTCCCCAAGGGTATCAATGCCATCCTTCCAATCTTCTTGCAGGGTCTCATGTACGGTACGGCCGACCAGAGGACTCAGTCTGCTTTAGGCTTGTCGGATATCATTGATCGCACAAGTGAGGCGTCGCTCAAGCCGTTTGTAACCCAGATCACCGGTCCGCTTATTCGTGTGGTGTCGGAACGATCAACGGAAGTCAAAGAAGCTGTTCTGCTAGCCTTGAATAACCTCCTTGAGAAGATACCTCTGGCTCTCAAGCCCTTCTTGCCCCAGCTCCAGCGGACGTTCGCCAAGTCCCTCGCGGATCCATCGAGCGAGGCTCTACGGTCCCGCGCGGCTAAGGCCTTGGGCACGCTGATCAAGTATACACCGCGAATCGATCCCTTAATTGCAGAGCTGGTAACTGGCTGCAAGACGTCGGACCCTGGAGTCAAAACGGCAATGCTGAAGGCCCTATACGAGGTTATTAGCAAAGCCGGCGCTAACATGGGCGAGACATCACGGACTGCCGTCCTGTCGCTCATCGATATGGAGACTGATGAGAGGGATGACGCCATGACCGTCACCAACGCGAAGCTCCTCGGTGCTCTCATTAAGAATGTGCCCGAGGAGGCAGCCAATGCCTTGATCAAGAACAGAGTCATGACCGGCAACTTCAGCAATTCATCTGTCCTTGGTCTCAATGCAGTCCTACTCGAGTCGCCCGACATCCTGCTCAACGGTCCTATGGCTGAGGATCTACCGGAACTCCTCTGCCGCGGTATGAAGAACAAGATCGTAAGTACTTATAAAATAGATCACAGAAACGCTGCGAACATAAAGTTAACCATGAAACAGAATTTTATTGCCGAAAACTGCGTGCTTGCTACCGGGAAATACCTGCTACACGATTCTTCCAAGCCCTTTGAGACTACGAAGCAGATATTTGACACGCTCGCTGAGATTATTCCTCCCGGAAACCCCAGCGACTCTCGGCGACTTGCACTAGTACTCATCCGAACCCTGAGCAGGGTTAACATTGACATCGTCCGACCCCATACGCCTCTACTCGCACCACCTATTTTCGCCAGTGTGCGGGACACGGTGATCCCAGTCAAGCTCTCCGCTGAGGCGGCCTTCGTTGCCATGTTCAGCGTCGTCGACGAGGAGAGCAAGATCTTCGACAAATTCATGGCCGGACCAGGTGAGCAACTTCCTCCAAATACGAAGCGCAGCATGCAAGACTACTTCAAGCGGGTTACTCTGAGGCTTGGAGCGCAGGCCAGGGAGCGGAGGGAAGCAGAGGGTGGTCAAGGTGGTCTCGGTTTGTCTAACGATGAGGTCGAAGACGAGAAGGAGATCTGGAGCGTGGGTAGGGTGGATGTTGGCGAGGGTGTGTTCGACAGTTAGAGGAGAGACCCTGTGAAGAAGGAAGACTCTGTCAAAAGTACATGTGTATGTATCATCGAGCTTTTACAATTACAATAGCTCTTCGAGAAGAAACCTCAAGCAACGAGTTTCTTGTTCGAAATCAGTATCCATGATGTGAGCTTGGGTGACGTACAGCAGTGGAGCACAAGGAGGTGCGAAGTACAGTGCGGAAAACCGACGTAGGGCTTCTCTCTTTTGTGAATTTGATGATTTCATTCTCATTTTCCCACTTTTCTGCCAGACTTTACGAAGTAGAGGGTAAAGTCTTCTTCAGCAAAAAAAATTCAATCACGTGACTTTACCTTCGGTCACTGCAATCGTAAAGTTTCTGCCCCGCCTTGATCTCGTCAGCAGCCCTCGCCTACTTTTCCCAATCAGGGCTAGTCTTTGACCGCCCACAAGTTGGAAACCTACCCTGAGGGGACCGAATCTCGACCACAGTCACGACTAGAAAAAAATCTCCCCTTCACTCCGAGATTTCAAATCCATCTCCCATCACCAACCGATAATCGACCATCGCCGAATTTAATCGTCCAAGATGTAAGATGATCTCCCCATTCCCTGTTGATTTTACCTCAATTCGCTAGCCCACTATCCCCCCCTGCCGGAAGAAACGATCAACCGTGGAAAGACAAGTGGTGCTTGGAGTGAATGTGGTGGAAGTGGGTGATTCTTGGGGCATGACCACCTGGCGCTGGCTCTGCGGCCCTGACATTCATCCCCCCTACACATCTGAATTTCTACAGCAACCCGATTCGATGATGATAGAACGAGCAACTTGTGTGCGGGGAAGATGATATTTTCCAATTCCGGAGATGGATTCTGTGGCTTTGGGGATGAAATATTCAACAGACAGCACGCGAACTTTTTAGGCGGACATGGAGGCTAACTGAGGGTTCGCCCAAACTATAGGGCCAACCTTCTCACCCAGAAGCGCCTGGCCGCGTCGGTCATCGGCTGCGGCAAGAACAAGATCTGGCTAGACCCCAACGAAGTCAACGAAATCAGCAATGCCAACTCTCGTCAGACGATCCGAAAGCTCATCGCTGATGGCCTCATCATCCGAAAGCCCGTCACCATGCACTCCCGATCTCGTGCCCGCGAGCTTAACCTCGCCCGAAGGGACGGCCGCCACCGAGGTTTCGGTAAGCGCAAGGGTACTGCCAATGCCCGTATGCCTACGTACGTCTCTCCCTATACATTGGAGAATACCCGCCGGTGGCCTAGGAAGGAAGGCATTGGAGGTTGGCCTTGGAGGGGCCGCTGAGGCCATCCCTAGAACGATGGCTTCCCGCCATTAGGCTGACCCTTCACCACTCCTTGAGGACCGACGAGTCATTGATTTCCATGTGCTAATTGCTCGTGCAGTGAGATCCTTTGGATGCGCCGCCAGCGTGTCCTCCGCCGCCTTCTTGTCAAGTACCGTGCCAGCGGAAAGATTGACAAGCACCTCTACCACGAGCTCTACCACCTCAGCAAGGGTAACACCTTCAAGCACAAGCGTGCCCTCGTTGAGCACGTAAGTCGAGACCAAATTCCACCACGTTTTTAGTAGGTGACGCCACAGCCGCCAGTAAACTAACACTGCTCTTTTTCTCCTGCAGATCCACCGTGCCAAGGCCGAGAAGCAGCGCGAGAGGTTGCTCAAGGAGGAGATGGATGCCAAGCGTGCCAGGACCAAGGCCGCTCGCGAGCGCAAGTTGGAGAGGGCGGCGGCGAAGAAGAATGCTCTGCTAGAGGATACCGAGGAGTAAAGAACGATGATGATGACGGAGACGAATACGAAGACGACCTAAGAATGGACAGGTTGGTCCTGTCGTGCCAAGGCTATGGCCAAAAGGAGGCTGCATTCGGAGTCAAAGGGTTTTCGGGTGTCTTGTTGTTGTTGTTGTTGTTATACGGCCTCCCAGCTCTAGAGATGCTGGCAAGGTCACCTAGGGTCTTTCGGTACAAAAAGGTAGCATTGCACTCGATACAAGAGACTACATTACGTCTAAATGAATGCCGGTTATCTTTTTCTGTTTTTTCACAAAATGCTCCAAATTTGACCAATTGACCAAATTCGACTAATATTGACCCGTTGCAGAGACGTAGAGAGAGGTGCCTGGCAACATATGGGAGAGACGAGGTCTGTTGAATATCTCCGGCAAGACCTTGACCACCAATATCGAATAAGGACTCTTTCAGCTTTTAAGGTTGACAGCATGCTTCCTCAACAACGGGTCGCGAGACGGTCTCGCGACCATCAAATTGTAGAAGACAAAAGAACCAGAAGACACACCAGTGCTTACGGGCTCGAGAAAAATGGAATGCAATACTACGCAAGATTACAGGCCAAAACTTAACTAGGGGCTCTAGATATATCATGCTAGGATACAGGTCTAGAGATGAGGAGGCCATCTCGTATAATAGAGCCAGAACCCATAACCAGCTCAGGGATCCACGAGAGTCAGGGCATTGCTCATTCCCTCGCCCAACGCGGTTCCATTCTAACTTCGAGCAAAGTCCCCCCTCCAAAAGAACTAGTATCGGCAAAGCTCGGTGTGACACGTTCGAATGCTTGGCACTTGCCAAGCGGCAAACCCCCCATCCGCTAGAGTCAAAGAAGAAATGAGGTAAGAAACGAAGAGAGGAGGCTCAAGAAATTGGATCAGAAGGCTTCAAATTGTCCCTTAAAGGTGGTGAAGTGCGCCGGGACATGTCCGCATGGCTCCCGTGGCCCCCTCGCGGGGGTTAGGGAAGGCCAATTGGTTTGGTTGTGGTAACAATCTCGTCACGCCCAATTTAGTTGAGTTGGGAAAGAAAAGAGGAAAAAAAAAGGAAAAAGTTTCGGTGAGGAGCAACTGTGGTGGGCTGAATTTAAGGGCTTGCTCCTTTGCCGGGCCGTCAAGTGAGTGACGGCTGGCCGCATCTGCTCTTTACAGAATGCCGCGATGTGCAAGAGGCTTGCCAGGTTCTGGGACTAAGGTCGTGTAATTTACTGAACTCAAACCGACTTATGCCATGACTGTGGATGCTCCATACTGTTTAAGGTCTTTACATTATCTCGACAGTATCCTTGGTGGTGATGTCGATGCCCTATCCGGGCACGCGCTCCATCTCCGAACAGGGCATGTATGTTTGCCAAGGATGCTTAGTGTGTGCTCGACGATATTAGTGTTAACAATTGAATCGGTTTCTTCCTCTAGCTCGATGCTGAGAATCGCTGTTATCAAACTCAGCGCCCCTCGTCTCCGGTCATGGTTCAATACATTCTGCCACCTGCACTCGAGGTTCCAGGAGATAGCCCCTTTCTTCACACCCCTCCGGGGCGTAACCCGGTGACAGCTTGAACGAGACCATTAGGACCCAGATTTCCGATTTCCCCATGCTCCGCTCTTGGCGCTAGTTGAAAGGGGAAGCTTGCTCTGCATGCCTTGCATTGCCGGCCGCCATGATGGCGAAGAAATAACACCAGAATATAGTTAATTTGAATGTGTCTTTCAAACTACATCACCTCGTACATTGACGGGAACGAGAACTAGCGGACCTCTTATCAGCTTGGGGAGCCATATACTTCTTCCGGAGGCAATGAAATTTGTAGATGTGATAGAGTGAACGTTGTGAAAAGAGTTGCTACTGACGGCGCAATATTATCAGACGATTACTGTGACCAAGTTTGTTTGCTTTGGATAGAGATGGCAACGTCCATCCCAAGATTAGAATTTTATATACATAGAGGGTTTTCCTGTTCTTCGCATCAGCCAAAAATAAATAAGGAAAACACCTATCTCGGGAGAAGCGTGCGGGACTATCTCTAATTCTCCAAGCGAAAGATCAGCGCTGGGGAGACTGAGGGACGAAGGCCTTCCTGGTCTAATCCGCAGAAGCGCCCATGGAGAGAGATTCGAGAACAGATGACCTCTTCTCACTTGCAACATCGGATTTTCCATCCTCATCAATCCTAAGGGTTTCTGTTATATTCGGTGTGGCATCAACATGACTGTTTGTTTGTAAGTACACGGAGCCATTGCTCATAGAAATCTCCTCCTGTGATATGTACGAAGAGGTCGTCGGACACCGCCGTCGAGTCATGCTCCCGAACAAAATCCGAACCGTAATGATGAAGCAGCACGGGGGTTTAAGTGACGACTCGGATCGTCAACATTCGATGCCCCCGTCGAGTCTATGAAGAGGTTGAGTCGTCCTTTGATAGAGGTCTTGAGTGGGTCACGTGCATGTCCAATGGTCGTCTACTCCAGCATGAGGATGGATTCGAGGCCGTTGTACACCATTACTTTGGTGCTTGTACCTCTACTTCCAGTACAATTAATTGTCGCGCATCAATCATTGCAGTCAATCACCGTTCACAGAATGTTACAATGTCGTAATACGTAGGCTGAACTCGCTGCTGAGAACAGTGCTGTATTCACTACCCTGACATCCCTACAAATAAAGGGAGAGGTTCAAGAGTGGTGGCGTGATGCCGATGGCAGGCCTCAATAACTTGGATCACCCCGGCTCGCTGGATGCTGATTCTGGGCTTCTCGCTTGAAATTGTTGGTCCACTTGCACCCAGCTTCAGTGCGGAAGATCCATTGATTGGGACGGCTGAGTATTTCTCAACGTTCAATTGATCCAGCTTGAATTGTCCTGTCTCGAGCTGTGTGTTCAGCCATCTGCTATTCTTGGGAGTGGTACCAGTACTCACAGCAACCATAGCTACAGCTAGCCTCTGAGGTCAACGCTAAAGCCGCCAGTGTCGTCTGCACCCCGCTCGAAAGTCACATCAAATTGATCACCGACCGCCAAAGGTCAATTATCCGCCGCCAGAAGGGCACATGTCTTGAGGCCAATCGTGGACACGCCGTCTTCCCATCTTCACATCTCTCCCACATACCCACCGCTTCCATATATCACGCGACAAAGCCATCCGCAATGTCGAGGCACGCATTGAGGCTGCCATTGGGGTCCCTATGGAGGACCACGCCATCCAGCTCCGTGCCTTGTCTGACAAGGGTGGCCGGCCTCAGCACCACCAGGAGCAGGAGATCACCGGGAGGCCATTACTACTCGTCCGTGTCTTTGGATAACCAGACTCAGGTTTGTACTGCCCAATCCCCTTCCATGGGATCCAACACGATACTTCGAGATGATGCACATCGATCCTTCTCTGCGTCGGTTACTAACTTCCCGCGTGCGCCGTTCCTTAGGCTCTCTCCGCCCACCTCGACCAAGCCGATCCCGCGATTTTCAATATAGTCCTAAAGGTGCGATAGCAGTTTAGACGACTGGGGAATGGAAGCATCACGCGCTAACTTAGGGGCCGGATATGTAGGAAGAGAACCGACAAAAACACTTCATCAATTTGATTCCCTCCGAGAACTTCACGTCCAAAGCTGTCCTCGAAGCCCTCGGAAGTGTTATGCAAAGTCAGCCCACCTTGATACCCTTCTTTCAAACTAGCTCCCAACTTCCCTGGAGACCCTGGAAGCTAACACGGAAACCTATATTTCCTTTTGAGTAGATAAGTATTCCGAAGGCTATCCTGGCGCTAGATACTACGGAGGAAATGAATTCATCGACGAGGCGGAAAGGCTGTGCCAACAGCGCGCGTTAACAGCCTTTGACCTTGAACCGTCTCAATGGGGCGTCAACGTTCAGCGTAAGTTCTGATCGACCTGGAGGTCCCTCAATCGGTCTGCAGTCTAACTCATGCTGTGTTTCCTTCGCCATCTAGCCCTCTCCGGTGCTCCCGCGAACCTGTATGTCTATTCGGCTCTTATGGGAACTCATGATCGGTTAATGGGTTTGGATCTACCGCACGGAGGTCACCTCTCCCATGGATACCAGACCGCGACGAAGAAGATTTCTTTCATTTCCAAATACTTCGAGACGCTCCCTTACCGGCTAGACGAGAGTACCGGCTACATCAACTACGACCAACTTGAGGAACTGGCGACCCTGTTCCGTCCCAAGATAATCGTTGCCGGAGCTAGCGCCTACAGCCGCTTAATCGACTATAAGCGCATGCGCGAGATCTGCGATAAGGTTGACGCCTACTTAGTTGCCGATATGGCCCACATTTCCGGCCTTGTCGCCGCCAACGTCATCCCCAGCCCCTTCCCCTTCGCCGATATCGTCACGACCACCAGTCACAAGAGTTTGCGCGGACCCCGTGGCGCCATGATCTTTTTCAGGAAAGGCGTCCGTCGTATAAACCCCAAGACGAAGAAGGAGGTGCTATATGATCTTGAGGGACCAATTAATAGCTCCGTCTTCCCCGGACACCAGGGAGGCCCACACAACCACACCATCGCTGCTCTTGCAGTTGCTCTCCACCAAACTCAGACCCCCGAGTTCCGCGCGTATCAGACCCAGGTGCTCGCCAACGCCAAAGCTTTGGCTCGTCGTCTCGGCGATTCTAAGGAAAAGGGCGGCCTAGGCTACAGCATCGTAAGCGGGGGAACTGACAACCATCTCGTCCTCGTCGACCTCAAGCCCCAAGGCATTGACGGTAGCCGCGTCGAGAGGGTGCTCGAGCTCGTAGGTATCGCTGCTAACAAGAACACCGTCCCCGGCGACAAGTCCGCCTTAATACCTGGCGGCATTCGTATGGGAAGCCCTGCCATGACTACCAGGGGATTCTCGGAGAATGACTTTGAGAGGGTCGCTGATATCATTGACCGAGCCGTCACCATAACCCTAAGGCTCGACAAGGCGGCGAAGAAGGCGGCGGAGGAGAAGGGAGAGGCGAACCCTAGGAGACTTAAGTTCTTCCTCGACTATGTTGGCGATGGCTCATCGGACCCGGAAATCGTTCAGCTGAAGTCTGAGGTGGCCGATTGGGTGGGCACGTACCCCTTCCCCTGGGACTCTCGGCAAGGCAGGTGACGATGCCTAGATATTGAGGGGAATCTGGTAGATGGAAAGCAGAAGTTGGGCTTTTTTCGATAGAGCAATATGTATCGCTAGGTAGAGGATTTTGATTGCGGCAAGCACTTTTGATTTTACTGTCTCGTTTACTTGGCTTATATACTCATCTCGATCAGTGCACTTTCCATGAACTAAACACATGCCACTAAACACATTCCGGAGCAAAAGTTGGTTTAAAAATAATAATAAGGAGCTATATATAAAAGAGAGATCCCATTCAACATTTGTCCTGACCAAATTCCCGTTTCCTATGCACCCTGCGTCGCGAAAGATGAGTAAACGCTCCAAGTGGGCGATAAGTCTTCCGGCCTCGGGCCGCGCCAAAAATATGCTTCGTTTCTCATCTCGGAAAAGCACAAGGTATCCAACACACAAAGATGCAAACATCGAAAGATCAAAGCAAAGCGAGTAAACCAACGAAATTCAAAACAAGCAAGACTTCTTCACGCATGTCGCGTCATATGCAAGACGTCAAATCCCTGTCCATAGTGCTTCTCCCAGTCAAATTCAGACAGCCTATTCTCCACACCAAAGGCCCTCACAATCCTCTCAGACTCGCCCTCGTCACCATTAATGACGGGACGAGCCTCGGCCTTGGTCTTCGCCGTGGCACCCTGGCCCCAGATGTGCGTCTCGTCGGCATTCAGGAACGTGCCGATGCTCCTGAACGTCAGAGAGATCCTCTCGCCTCCAAAGGACAGCTCCTCGGGCGTTTTCTCAAAGTCCGGACGCTTGTCCTGTCGGATGGCGTGCAGCCAGCGCTCGTTCGTTTTCAGGCCCATGCGGCAAAGTGAATTGTGCGGAAGCTTGGCGCGTTGGACCTGACGCTTGGTTGATGCGGGAGGGGACTTGGGAGGGGAAGATTCGGATTCAGTGGGGGACTTGGGCTCCTTCTCGGGGCGCTTTGTGCGGAAGACCATGGTTCGTTCGGCACCGAGGCTTAGGTTCGCTATGTAAGAATCCTTGACGATATCCAGGGTCTTGTCACTGTGCTCTGAGATGTAGTCTTTGCCACCACGATAGAGCTGGATCAGGACGTGGTTCACCGTATGTCCCAGGTGCTTCTCGACCTCTTCTTTCAGGCGGAGGATAGTTGGAGAGAATGGCTTCAAGGGTGGAGACTCATCGGCTGGATGGCGGTAGATTGGCATGCTCCCGTCAGGTTCAACATGACCTTGCACAGCAACCAGGCGCGGGACCTCGCCGCCGAGATGGCTCATATGCTTCCAGTCAACCTCATCTTTGACTTTTTCAAAGATTCCAGCCTCTAGGTCTTCTGGCAGAATGTCATAGATGACCTTGGTATCGCCCTCGCAGAGGGGTTCAGATTCGTTCTTCAGGGTGGCTCCATCTGCATTAGCCCGTTCTTCAGGCTTGACCGCCAATTGGGAGGTTCCGGGCTTCTTGGGGGATTTGGAGCTGAGAGTCGCGGGATCGTTTTTCACAGGGGCCATCTTTGAGGGTATCGGCTTGGTAAGCAAGTTTTCTTTGGTTGGTGATGCTATTTCGGGAGGCGCTGTTGATGGGAGATCGGGACTTCTAACGGGCACCACGTCTGAACTTGTCTCATTTTTATTATTTTTGACTCCATCTTCTGGTAATTTCTTGTCAATTCCAGCGATCGCGATGTTATTCTTGTCATTCGAGGTGTCATTCGATTGTGGCGCCTGTGAGGCTGAGGCTGCAGCATCCTTGCTAGGCAGCACCACCGACGCCCTCTCAGTGACATTGACAGGGCGATTCTTCCCTGACTCAGACTTGGAAGTAGGAGATGACAACGACAACTTCTTCATCTCTTTGGTAATTTCTTTGGCGGGTTTTGATGTCTCCGACGCCTTTTGGTTAACAGTTCTGGCTCTCGACGTAGCGGCTCGCTTGACCGTGGGCTGGAAATCGTCTTCGCTGTTGTCACTGGAGGCTTCTAAGTCGGGGTCCGCCTCGATATCCAACGAGTCATCTTCTTCGTGAGTCGATGACTCTAGCTCCCTTGCGAACTTTTCTTTTAACGCGGCGATTCTCTGTGACAACTTTCCGCGTGTTTGAGAGGGCCGAAGGGGCGGTGCACGAGCGGTGTCCTTTGGCTCGGGTTTGGTTGTTCTTTCGTCTTCGTTCTTCCCTTTCTCTTTCTCTTTCTCTTTCTCTTTCTCCTTCCCCTTCTCCTTTCTTACTTCCTTTTCCCTTCCCTTTTCATTTGCCACCTTCGCCTTCTTATCCAACTCTTTCGACTTCTTTTCCTCGGCCTTCTTTTCTTCTTTACCCTCGTCCGCGCCTCCAATGGATTTCACAATCGCCCGAGCATTGACAACTTCGCACCCGCTCACGTCAGTCAGACTCGCGATGGCGACCTCGCGCCTCGCTTCATTCGACCAACCGCAGCAGTCTCGAACAAGAATAATGGAGTAGCCGTGAGCCGCAGCATCCACAGTTGTAGCATGGACTCCCACATTGACAAGAGATCCGCATACATAGAGGGTCGTAACCAGCTTAGAGCGCAGTATTTGGATGAGTTTCGTGCCGTTGAAAGCAGAGTACTGGGTCTTCATGATCAAGACATCCTTTTTCGGATTGACAACCGCCTTAAGTGGGTTGGCTAGTTGCCAACCAGGTGTTCCCCTCTGGACGCAAGCAGCCGTCGTCGTGCTCAGAAATGCCTCCGGGTCGATACTCTGGTCTCTTCCAGGCTTAATTGTCTGAGCAGCCGAAGGAGGGAGAAGTTTGTCTTGCGTGATAATTTGCTGGCTTTCAATAAATTGCCTCGGTTTCTCGAAAACGCTCTGGACCCAGACAACAAGGCCAATGTCGTGGAATCCGGTCGCCAGCTTCGCCGCACGCTCAACAAAGTCGGCATTAGTCGAAGAGATGTGTAAGGCGCCGTCTTTGGAGACGAAATCATTTTGGAAGTCGATCATCAAGAGAGCCTTTTGGGTCGGCAGGCTTGGGAACTTTGTCTTGTCGATGTCACGCAGTGAGGCGGGAGGTGCCGTAGCACCAGGCCGCGAGGTTGGCCTCGAACTCATCTTGAGCAAGAAAGGTTATCCTCTTGGGTAGAGGAGAACGAAAGCCTCAGGGTTTCCTCAACACTCTTCTAAGATGATGCTGAAGTATCTGTTCAGTGTTAGAATAGGTCTTTTTATCCTCGATTTTGTCCAAAAGCTACTGGAGGTTTCCTACCTAGTATTAGGATATGCATGTAAGAGGACGAAGCTTCAAGACGTTGTATATCCAACAAAATCTAGTCCAAGTGTTGCCTTCCGACCTGAGATCCGAGCCACTGCCTATGGCGGCGACGTTCGTAAAATACTGAGGATGACAGGAACTTGGATATCGAAGGTCTGCTGAGAGAGGTGAAGAGCACCAGCCTAGCTTCGTCTCAACTCGGTCCCCGCAAAATCGGCGGCCTTCAATATCAACAAGGGGATTTGGAGGAACCCAAGGTTCCTCAGATATGACTCCTCACTTTCACTACTCGTCCCTACAATACCAATAAGTCGTTAACTCGCTATTTGTCAATATCGGACGATAATATATAGGAGCAGTCGTGATGTGATGGGAAGCAGTCAAAAATTGGGACTTTTCCTGAGCGGAGCAGTAAAATCCTTTGAAGGCAACTGGTCTGCGCTGCAGAGAGCGGTACAACTCGGAGAGAGAAAGCAAATGAAAAGGCGGAGTGGAGATATACGAAGTAGGAATGTCCAAAGGAAAGGGAGCAACTGCTTCTATTTCCATCTCCAAAGTTCTGCAGTCGGGTTTTTTCTCTTTTTCTTTTTTTTTTCTTCTGCACCGCCAAAATCGCATCTCACATCCCGCTCCGACCCCAAAACATGACCATTTTAATCACAAAATGTAGGAGTGTGCATGATGCATACAACGCTCACCTCACCCTAGTCTGCGCTGTGCGCTGTGGTCACACCGACGACGCCCTTGCAGATGAAGTCCGAGTGTGCTTTTGACCTCCTCACGAATGACTGCCCAGAGATAGTCTGGAGAAATAGAGATGCCAGGAGATATTTTCAAATTCCTTTTGGGGATAATTATCAAGCCGAATATAATATTTTGATTTTGATTCAGTAAATAATCGACTGATTAACACACGAGATCAAGGAATGAAAGAACAAGAAAAATACGAGGTGGTGCTGGAAGCAAAGTCCAGACAGCTGCTGCCAGCCGCCTGGAAGATTGGACTTGAGCTGTCCAAATTGTCCGAATCCCAGCCAATATCACAGGACAATTGGAACGACATCTCCATCAACAACACATCTTCTAGCCTCGAGCCTCGTCCGGAAATAGACCTCTATTCCTCGTTCCTAGAGCCTTAGAATCACTCTCCCGTCCAATTTATCCCAATTTCTACCGGCCGAATGATACTTCACGCGACTCTACCCTCCAGCTAAATCGCGCCCGACCTTGAATTCTCCCCGAACCCAACTCCAGCGCCCTTCCTAACTTCCTCACCTTCACTCCCCATCCCACCTCCACGATGTCCAGCAACAGCGGAGTAAGGACGTCTCCCGACGGCGACGTGGAAATGGAAATGGATCCCAAGATCAGCGTCGATTCTGAACCCGCGCCCGCGCCCTCTGGCAATAGTGACAGACGCCAATCTCTCACTCCCACTGCCGTCATGGTGACACATCCTCGACCAGTCGATCTCGCCCACACTGGCTTAAAAAGGTCAATCGCTGTGGCGCTAGACTACGTCGGCTTCGACAGTGCGGACAGCGTGGCAATGGAGAGCTTCGCGCTTGCTGTTGAGGAGTGTATGTTTCTCATTCATCTGACGACGTCTCCATTGTAGCTAACTAGGCCGGTTGCCTACCATACAGATCTGCAATCCTTGATCGAGGCCCTCAAGCACCAGGCCCTTTCCGCCCGCAGAGAGCAACCTAACCCGGCGGACTTTGAAACGATTCTACGAACATTCAACCTCCCTATTGATTCCTTGAAACCTCATGCAAGGCACCCAATCCCGAAGAACCTTCTTGTCCCCAAGACCAAGAATATTAGCGTTCCCCGCGGTTCGTATCTACGACCACTGCCTACTCTTTCCGAAGAGCTCAGCGGAAAACCCGAAAAGGAATCCAAAGAATACATACCCTCGCAGTTCCCCGAATTCCCCAGCCGACATACCTTCGTCTCGACACCACGTGAGGAGTCTCGCGACAAGAAGGATCCAAATCTAATGCGTGAAGAGGTATCAAAGGCGGCAAAACAGGGAGAGGATGCCCTTAGAGGCCTGTTACGCGCGTCGAAAGTACGTCAGCAGAAAGAGGTACGGTCACAGACACAACGGTACCCCGCCAGTCGCGAGCGATACAAGCTCTGGGAGCATGCTATGGAGAGGATGATGAAGTCGCGGGATGGGCTTTCGGCACTCAGAGACAGCACGTCGGAGAAACCATTGGGGGATCAAATTGCAAACGCAAGCATGATTGTCAACTCGGCAACTGAATCTCACCGCCGAGAGGGGGTTCGCTCAACGCGAAGGCCGGCGGCTCGGACAACATGAACCTAGCAGCGGACATTGTGCTGAGATAATGTTGCAGAGAGCGACGTCGAGTATCCGACTGGCCGCGCCTTGAGATACTGGGATGAAACAGAATGCGGAGTATTAGTGCTGCAGCTAAGATGCAGGCGTCGTATGTGCAAGCACTCTACTAACTGGACGAAGACATGAGACAGAGGGGATGCATTTGGGAGTTCTTGAAGACCCACTGGCTCAATGTACAGCAATGCGTTAATGCTTATAGATACCCTACCAAAGTAATTCAATGCCATAATACAAGGCCATTTCCCCTTGACCTTAAATCATATTCTGCCTACGAAGTACTGTGACCTGAGCTTTGATCCTCGGTGCCCCCCTGGCCGAGATCTGGAAATGCCTGGCACCTGCCCACACTTGATTTCGCCTCATCCACTTCTTCACCTCTATTGCCCCACATTGATCACTTTTCTCTTGTCACCCACCCAAAAATTTTGGTGTGGCCCTAATTTTCATGCACACAGAAACGTCGGTTGAGTAGAAATCGCAAATTTCCCAAAACGACCCTTTGTGGCCACAGACAGACCCGAGTCAAGAAGAGCCTGTGTGTACCCACGAACAGGAAACGCTGGGGCAGCGAATTGGATCTCTTTTCTGCTGTATTTCCCCCCCACCAACCCTCTCCCTACCTCTCTCCCTTGCCCGACCGACCCCTAACAAATATCTAATCCCACAGGTGAACATCACCACGACACACAAGCCCTCGATCGCGATCCACCACCACATCTGCCCTCCGCCATTCCTTCCAACTCATAATCATCATGGCTGAGCAATTGATTCTCAAGGGCACCCTTGAGGGCCACGTAAGTCTACATCTGCGCTCTCGTTGCCGTTGCCGTCGTCCCGCTCGACTCTGAGGATGAGGGCTCGTCATCGGATCAAATTTTCTAATGGACATGCCTACTGACTGCTTTTCAGAACGGCTGGGTCACCTCGCTGGCCACCTCCATCGAGAAGTATGTTATCGAATCGCCCCGTCGTCCCTCGCCTTGTGGATAGGCCCGTTTATCGATTATTTCTTGCCCTGCCCCAGCGACGCCTGGATGGAGCCGGCTTGACCATCTCCCGGCTCGAAAAAGTGCAAGTGTGCTAATTTTGGTTGGATTATAGCCCCAACATGCTCCTCTCGGGCAGCCGTGACAAGACTCTCATCATTTGGAACCTCACCCGCGACGAGACCCAATACGGATACCCCAAGCGAAGCCTCCACGGCCACTCCCACATCGTCTCTGACTGTGTATGTGCCACCTCTGGGCCCCAGGGCTAGCCTCGGCCAGTCGACCAGGCTTTTTTCAACATAAGGAGTTGGGGTACTAACGAAATTTTCAGGTTATCTCCTCCGATGGTGCTTATGCCCTCTCTGCCTCGTGGGACAAGACCCTCCGCCTCTGGGAGCTCGCCACTGGCACCACCACCCGCCGGTTCGTCGGCCACACCAGCGACGTCCTCTCCGTCTCTTTCTCCGCCGACAACCGCCAGATCGTCTCTGGTGCGCGCGACCGCACCATCAAGCTCTGGAACACCCTCGGTGACTGCAAGTACACCATCACCGACAAGGGCCACACCGACTGGGTCTCTTGCGTCCGATTCAGCCCCAACCCCCAGAACCCCGTGATTGTCTCCTCCGGCTGGGACAAGCTCGTCAAGGTATGTAGAAATCCTTTCTCCCGGTCTTCTTTCCGAACTTCTCGCTCTCCCGTAGACTATGTGTGTGTACATGATGCTTTCAAGTATTTGCTACTTCAGAACCCTGGCTTACGAGCTTGTGGTAATGAGACCAATATCACCATATCCTGATTTTTCCACCCTTTTGCACATATGTCAAGCGAGAAGTGGAAAGACCGGGCTAGTTTTTTTTCTTTTTACAGCCAGTTCGCAGGATGCTAACGCGTTTCTTTCCTCTGCTCGACAGGTTTGGGAGCTCTCCACCTGCAAGCTCCAGACCGACCACATTGGCCACACCGGCTACATCAACACGGTCACCATCTCCCCCGATGGCTCCCTCTGCGCCTCCGGTGGCAAGGACGGCACTACCATGCTTTGGGATCTTAACGAGTCCAAGCACCTCTACTCCCTCAACGCCAACGATGAGATCCACGCTCTCGTCTTCTCCCCCAACCGCTACTGGCTCTGCGCTGCCACTGCCAGCAGCATCATCATCTTCGACCTCGAGAAGAAGAGCAAGGTCGATGAGCTCAAGCCCGAGTTCACCGCCGTTGGCAAGAAGAGCCGCGAGCCTGAGTGTGTCAGCCTTGCGTGGAGTGCCGATGGCCAGACCCTCTTCGCCGGTTACACGGACAACATCATCCGCGCTTGGGGTGTCATGTCCAGGGCGTAAGAGCCTCCTTACCTACCTGTTCTTTCTTCTCTCTTCTCTCTCGATTGTGACGGTTAGCTCTGGGGTGTTGGGGATTATATCACAAAGGGCTTCTTCAGGTTGAAACAGACTTCGGATGGTCAAAAAGGGGAAAAATTTTAGGAGCAAGCAACTTCGAGAGGGAAAAGGGGCTGGAGCGGAGATGGGGAGAGAGGGGGTTGGCGGAAGTTGGTTGTCGTAGCACGTTTTTGAGTGGCAAAATGGTAGATCATGGTCGGGCGTCAACAGGCTGTCTTCCTCGCGGTCATTTTATTGGTCTTTTTTTGCGCGTAAACCCAGGTTTCGAAGGCGGGAAGAGTGATGATGCTATTTTTTCAATGTTGTCATAGAACCTTCCTACCCAGAACCTGGCTTCGGCAAAATCGGCAAGACGAGGCAGGCATTTTAGTTTTTGGGTGGCTGTATATGTATATAGCCTTCTCAAGTGAAAACCATGCAATGAATGGATGATTCCAAAGACGAAATTCACCGAAGCATTCCTGTACGTGCACACATGTGTCTCAGCAGCCGTT
>Ga0164243_10002550_pt1 | contig 29992 bp, 29 predicted proteins | sample OricompcompostOP_FD_108781 | JGI IMG/M metagenome (GOLD analysis project Ga0164243, IMG submission 108781) | Organic Plus compost microbial communities from Emeryville, California, USA - Original compost - Organic plus compost (OP) | ecosystem: Engineered > Solid waste > Mixed feedstock >... | reverse complement strand
TCGCGGTGGCGGCCGGCGCGTTCTTCCTGGACGAGGCCCTGACCGCGACGGTGGTGGCCGCCTTCCTCCTGATCCTCACCGGATCGGTGCTGGCCAACGCGCGGGAACGGAAACCGGCCGGCCGGCGGGTACCATGGTCGGTACGGCAGACGAGCCGGGCGGACGGCCGCGTGGAGTCCCCTTGAGGGGCTCCCCGAGGAACGTCCGGGCTCCACAGGGCAGGGTGGTGGCTAACGGCCACCCGGGGTGACCCGCGGGACAGTGCCACAGAAAACAGACCGCCCGGCGCTTCGGCGCCGGGTAAGGGTGAAACGGTGGTGTAAGAGACCACCAGCGCCTGGGGTGACTCAGGCGGCTAGGTAAACCCCACCCGGAGCAAGGTCAAGAGGAGCGCCGTGAAAAGCGCTCTGCGCGGACGTTCGAGGGCTGCCCGCCCGAGTCCGCGGGTAGACCGCACGAGGCCGGTGGCAACACCGGCCCTAGATGGATGGCCGTCGCCGGCGGGACCGCGAGGACCCGCCGGAACAGAACCCGGCGTACAGCCCGACTCGTCTGCCGCTCCCCTCCTCCCCGGGAGCCTCCGGGAGCTCCGGGAGCACTCCCGACGACCGCCGGGAGAGACCTCCTTCTCCTGCGCCGACGCCCCGTGTGCCCCCGCTCACGCGAACCGGCGCGACCCGTCGTCACCGGTTCTTCACGAGCGGCGGGAATCCTTCACCTTCATGTCCTCCTCGTTACCGTAGTGAGGTGTGAAGCGCCTCTGGCATAAACGCAGTTGGCCGAAAATCTACCCCTCGCGTGAGTGAGGGGGGCGCCGACAGGGGTGCTGTGAAGCAGATGTGACGGTCCGTCAGGTGGAACGGAGGGCGCGTTGTCGCACTCCGGCCCGGCTCGTCCGGGCTCGTCGCGACTACCACAGCGGAACGTGCGAGCGATGGGTTCACGACGAACTCATTTCACTGACGAGCTGTTCAGTAAGCGGGGCTTCCGCGCGCAGCGGGGTGATTAGCATGAGCCGTACGTGGTCGGAAGATCGCCTTCTGTCGGCAGATCCCGTCCCCGGCCCGCGGCCGTCGTCGTACGGCCGCCTCCTTCCCCTGCTCTCACCGACCGAGGGACCGCTCCATGCCAGTGCCTGCTTCTCCCAGCCAGCACCCACCGGCGGGGGCGCCGCGCACCTCGTTCGCCGCACGGGCGGCCGTGCTGGTGGTGACCGCCGCCGCCGGTGGCGCGGCGCTCGCCCTGGCGCCGTCCGGCGCCACCTCGTGGACCCTGGCCGTGGTGCTGGCCGGATGGGCGTGCGTGGCCGTCACCGTCCTCGTCGACCACCGCCTCGTCCGCAAGGCCCGCTCCACCGCCGCCGAGCGCGAGTCCGAGACAAGCCGCCTGCGCGCCGAATCCGCCCGCCGCTCCGCCGAGATCTCCCACCTCGCCGGCGCCACCCTGCCCGCCGTGGCCGAACGGCTCCGCGAGGGCACGAGCGCCGCCGACGTGCTGGCCGCCGTGCCCCCGCCCTCCGACCCGCAGCTCTCCCGCGTCACCCACGCCTTCGCCGTCACCGTCGAGGAGGACGTGCGGCGCGTGATGACCCTCGAGGACGAGTACCGCGCGATCCGGGACGAACTCGAGCAGGCCGCGACCGAACACGACCGGTTCGTACGGGAGACGATGCCGGCCGCGATCAGCCGGCTCCGCGAGGGCCGCTCCGCCGACACCGTGCTCGCCGAGACCGAGCTGCCGCACCACCCCGCCCTGCGCGGTTCGGCCGAATCGTTCATCCGTGAACTCGCCCGCAGCGAGCGGCGCGCCGCCGCCGCCCAGGCCGCCTCCGCCAAGGCGCTGAGCCGCGTCCAGGCCAAGGCCGTCCAGATGCTCGCCGACCTGCGCGAGATGCAGGAGCGGCACGGCGAGGAGGTCTTCGGCGACCTGCTCAAGCTCGACCACAGCACCTCCCAGCTCGGCCTGATGACCGACCGGCTGGCGCTGCTCATGGGCGGCCGATCCAGCCGCGCCTGGAACAAGCCGATCAAGATGGAGAGCATCCTCCGCGGCGCCGCCGGCCGTATCGCCGCCTACCAGCGGGTGCGCCTGCACTGCTCCACCCGTACCGCGGTGGCCGGGTTCGCCGCCGAAGGCGTCATGCACCTCCTCGCCGAACTGATGGACAACGCGGCGAACTTCTCCCCGCCCATCGACGAGGTGCACGTCTACGTCGAGGACCGCAGCGCCGGCATCGTCGTCACCATCGAGGACAGCGGCCTGAAGATGGCCGACGCGGCCATGCGGCGCGCCGAGGAGGCCGTCACCGGCCGCGTCACCGACCTCGCCTCCCTCCAGGGCACCCGCCTCGGCCTGGCCGTCGTCGGCCGGCTCGCCTCGAAGTACGACATCGGCGTCAACTACCGTCCGTCCTCCCGCGGCGGCACCGGCGTGGTCGTCCTGCTGCCCCTCCACCTGCTCGCCCAGCACCGCGAGCCCGCCCCGCACGAGACGTCCGGGCGGGGCGAGTCCCTGGCCGGGCGCGGCGCCGCGGCCCGGGGCGTGCCCATGGAGTCCCCGTCGGCGTCCCGCGCGCCCGCGCTCCCCGCCCGGGACGCGGACGCCCTGCCCTCCGGCGGCTCCTCCGCCCGCTCCCGGAGCGACGCCGACGCGCTGCCCGTCCGGGGCTCCCACGACGTCGACGCCCTGCCCCTCCCCGGCGCCAACGGCTCCCGCGGCGACCGTGACAACGCTGCCGACGCCCGCCCCGCGGCGGCCTGGCCGTCCGACACCCCTAAGTCCCCGGCCCCGTGGACGGAGCGCACGGGCTCCATCACCGAGCGGCTGTCCGCCCTGCCCACGGTGCCCGGCCAGTCACGGCACCGTAAGCCGGACAGCACCACCCCGAACGGCCTCCCGGTCCGCGCTCCCGGCCGCACCATGGCCGAGGCGGAACGCGAGCGCGAACAGCGCCAGTCCGCCGCCGCCCGCTCCGGAGACACCGGGTCCGGCCGGCGCGGGGCGCGCGACGCCGGCTCACGGTTCGGCGCCTTCCACCGAGGCGCCCGCCAGTCCGGCAACGGCACCACCGGCGCCTCGGACAACGCCGCCACCGGCGCCGCCGACGCGCCGGGCGACGGCACCTCCGCGGGAACCGGCGCCGACTCCCTGCCCCCCGCGGCTCCTTAGTCCCACCCCTCCCGTACGGCGCCGAGGCCCGGCCCCGTACGGCGCCCGGGGCGACGGCGCCCCTTCCCGCTCGAGCACGTGAGATAGGAGGAACGGGCCGGTGACCGGCCAGGCCGGACACCACCGTCCCAACACCCACCATGCAGACCACGACCACCGACAACAGCCTCAACTGGCTCCTGCAGGGTCTTCTGGAGCGGACTCCCGGCGCACGCCACGCCCTGGTCCTGTCCCGGGACGGCCTCAAGCTCTGCTGGAGCGAGCACCTGACCCTCGACCTCGCCGACCAGCTCTCGGCCATCTGCTCCGGCATCCAGGCCCTCGCCCAGGGCGCCTCCATGGAGTTCGGCGACGGCACCGGCGGCGTACGGCAGTCGATGACCGAGTTCCACGGCGGTCTGCTGTTCATCGTGGAGGCCGGCCAGGGCGCGCACCTCGCAGTCGTCGCCGGGGAGGACGCCGACCCCGGCGTGGTCGGGCACCAGATGATGGAGCTGGTCGAGCAGATCGGCGACCACCTGCGCGCCGAACCGCGAACCGAGGCCGCGGGGAGCGGCACCTCGTGACCCCCCGCAAACCCGTCGACACGGGTGACCCGGACCGGCTCTACACCGTCACCGGCGGGCGCAGCCGCGCCGACGAGTCCTTCGACCTGGTCACCCTGATCGTCAGCGAGAGCGCGCCGACGCCGGGGATGCAGTCGGAGCACGCCCGGATCCTCGAGCTGTGCGAACACCCCGTCGCCGTGGTCGAGATCGCCGCGGAACTCGGGCTGCCGGTCACGGTCGTACGCATCCTGCTCGGTGACCTGCTGGACACCGGGCACATCACCGCGCGCCACCCGCGCGCGGCGGCGTCCGTCGCCTCCCTGCCCGATTCCGCCCTACTCCAAGAGGTGCTCCATGGACTCCGCAACCTCTGAGCTGCCCACCCACCGCACACCGCTCCGCGACACCGCGGAGACGGGGCTGAAGATCGTCGTCGTGGGCGGGTTCGGCGTGGGCAAGACGACCCTGGTCCGCTCGGTGAGCGAGATCCGGCCGCTGAACACCGAGGAGGTGATGACGCAGGCCGGCGTGGGCGTCGACGAGACCGAGGGGGTGTCGGCGAAGACCACCACCACGGTCGCCTTCGACTTCGGGCGGATCAGCCTCAACGACCGCATGGTGCTGTACCTGTTCGGCGCGCCCGGGCAGGAGCGGTTCTGGTTCCTGTGGGACCGGCTGTTCTCCGGCACCCTCGGCGCCGTCGTCCTCGTCGACACGCGCCGGATGGACGACTCCTGGTACGCCATCGACCGGCTGGAGCACCACCGGACGCCGTTCGTCGTCGCCGTCAACCGGTTCGACGACGACGGCGTCCGGCACTCCCTGGACGAGATACGCCAGGCGCTCGCCCTTCCCGAGCACGTGCCGATGGTCGACTGCGACGCCCGGGTCCGGGCCTCCGGCAAGGACGTGCTGATCACCCTCGTGAACCACCTCCACGACCTGGCCACCGCCAAGGAGGCGACACTGTGACCGATCAGGCCGATCCCTTCGCGCAGCAGGCCGGAAACCCACCGCCCCCGGGGTGCCCCGCGCACGCCGGGGCGGTGGGCCTCACCGGGCTGGACTTCCAGCAGACGCCGTCCGAGCTGTACCGCACGATGCGCCGCGAGCACGGCCCCGTGGCGCCGGTGCTGCTCGACGGCGGCATCCCGGCCTGGCTGGTGCTCGGCTACACCGAGCTCACCTATGTCACCAACCACGACGAGCTGTTCGCGCGGGACTCCCGGCGCTGGAACCAGTGGGAGAACATCCCGCCGGACTGGCCGCTGCTGCCGTACGTGGGCTACCAGCCGTCGGTGCTGTTCGCCGAGGGCGAGGAGCACCGGCGGCGGGCCGGTGTGATCACCGACGCGCTGGAGGGCGTCGACCAGTTCGAGCTGGCCAACGAGTGCGGTCTGATCGCCGACGACCTCATCCGCGGGTTCGCCGGCAGCGGCCAGGTCGAGCTGATGTCCGACTACGTGCACCCCCTGCTGATGCGCGCCGTCGTGCAGATGTGCGGGATGCCGGCGACCGGTGAGGACACCCGCCAGCTCGTCGACGACCTGCGCATCTCCCTGGACGCGGCGGAGGGCGAGGACCCGGTCGCCGGGTACAACCGGGTGGGCGAGCGGCTGCGTCAGCTGGTCAAGGAGAAGCGCATGGTGCCCGGCCCGGACGTCACCTCGCGCATGGTGATGCACCCGGCGGGGCTCTCGGACGAGGAGATCGTCCAGGACCTCATCTCCGTGATCTCGGCGGGCGAGCAGCCGACGTCCAACTGGGTCTGCAACGCGCTGCGTCTGCTGCTCACCGACGAACGCTTCGCCGTGAACGTCTCGGGCGGCCGGCTCAGCGTCGGCGAGGCGCTCAACGAGGTGCTGTGGCTGGACACGCCGACGCAGAACTTCATCGGGCGCTGGGCGGTACGGGACGTGCAGCTCGGCGGCCGGCAGATAAGGGCGGGCGACTGCCTGGTCCTGGGCCTGGCCGCGGCCAACACCGACCCGCAGATCTGGCCCGAGGGGCACGTCGGCGCGGAGAACGCGGCGCACCTGTCCTTCAGCAACGGCGAGCACCGCTGCCCGTACCCGGCCCCGCTGCTCGCGGACGTGATGGCCCGTACGGCGGTGGAGACGCTGCTGGAGCGGCTGCCGGACCTGGTGCTGTCCGTGGAGCCGGAGGAGCTGGTCTGGCGTCCGTCGATCTGGATGCGGGGCCTGATGGAACTGCCGGTGCAGTTCACGCCGGTGGTGCAGTAGCCCTCACCGGGCGGCAGTCGGCAGTTGGCAGAGGCGGTTCGCGGCAGGCCGCGGTCGGTACGGCGACGGGCGCTGCCCCCGCGGTGGACCGGCCGGTGCGGAACCCGGCCGGGCGGGGGCGGCGCGTGTGACAGGGGTCGCGTACCGCTGACCGGGATCAGCCCTGGACCGGCGTGAACCGGACCGGGAGGCTCTGCACGCCGCGGGTGAACACACCCTGCTCGGCCGGCTGGAACCCGTCGGCGAGGCGGACGTCCGGCATGGCGTCGAGGAGCTGGCTGATGCCGGTCTCCACCTCGGCCTTGGCCAGCAGCGCGCCGACGCAGAAGTGCCGGCCGAGCGCGAAGGCCAGGTGGTCGGCGGCGGCGGAGAAGGCCTTGGTGGTGGCCAGGTCCTCGCGGAAGATGTCGAACTGGTCGGGGTTCGCGTAACGGCGCTCGTCGCGGTTGGCGGCGCCGATCAGGCAGGTGACGGTCGCGCCGGCGGGGATGGTGCCGCTGCTGAGGGTGACCTCCGTCGAGGACTGCCGCATGATCATGTGGACCGGCGGGGTGTAGCGCAGGGTCTCGGCGAAGGCGCGCGGTATCAGCGAGCGGTCGGCGCGGACGGCTTCGAGCTGGTCGGGGTGCGCGAGCAGGTTCGCGAAGATGCCGGCGATGGCCTTGTCGGTGGTCTCGCCGCCGGCGGCCAGCAGCAGGCTGCAGAACGCCTTGATGTCCTCGTCGCTCATCCGCACGCCGTCGACCTCGGCGCTGCACAGCACGGACAGCAGGTCGTCGCCCGGGTTCTCGCGGCGCTCGCGGATGATCGGCAGCATGTACTCGGCGAACTCCGCTCGGGTCCGCTCGCCGGCCGCCGTCACCTCGGGGTCGCCGGCCAGGTTGCCGAGGAAGGCGATGACGGCGGTGTACCAGCGGTGGAAGCGGGGGTGGTCGGCCTTGTCGAGGCCCAGCATGTCGGCGATGACGTTGACCGGGAAACGGGTCGCGTAGTCGTCGACCAGGTCGGCCGAGCCCTTGTGGCGGAAGGCGTCGATCAGTTCACGGGAGTTGCGCTCGATGACCGGCAGGAACTTCTGCTCCAGGTCGCTGCCGCGGAAGGCCGGCGCGACCAGGGCGCGGCGGACGGCGTGCTCGCGCCCGCTGAGCTGGAGGATCGTCCTGCCGTGCACCGGCTCGAGCTGCCAGGCGTAGTTGTCGGTGGTGAACTCGCCGGCCTTGTCCTTGAAGACGCGCTCGACGTCCTCGTAGCGCGAGACGATGTAACTCTTGGTCGCCTCGTGCCAGATGAGGGGCGCGGTCTCCCGCATCACGCGGTAGGCAGGATAGGGGTCGGCGGCGAACTCGGGCGAGAGGATGTCGGGCACCTGCTGGGCGGTGGACATGGGGCTCCCTGCGATCGTGATTCATGTACTGCACAAGGTTATTGATCATCTGTCAGCCGCGACAGACCGCCTGATGACCAGATTCGCTTGAACGATGAACAGGCCGAAAATCGCCCCTGCGGCGCCCTCGCGGCGGCCTCCCGCCACGGCGCCCCCGCACACGAGAGCCCTGCCGTCCGAAAAGGACCGGCAGGGCTCTCCTTACCGTACGAGTGTCAGACGCACCGCTCCGAGGAGGCCAGCCCGACGAACCCCGCCCACGCGTCACGCGAGACCGTGAGGACGGGCCCGGAGGCGGCCTTGGAGTCGCGGATGTGCACACCTGCTGTACCGTTCGCGACCTCTACGCATTCGCCGCCCTCGGTACCGCTGTAGCTGCTCTTGAACCAGGCGAGGCCGGAGGCGACGGTCGAGGACTCAGCGCTCTTCATGGCGATCCCAGCAACCTTTCGATGAACTCCGTTGACTCTCGCGGACTGAGAGCCTGTGATCGGATGATCCCATAGAGCGCCGCGGCCAGAACCCCTTGTTCCGGGTCGGTCTCCAAGGATCCGATGCCTCGCGCCTCGGCATACACGAACTTCTTGCCGTCCTTGCGCGTGACGACCGTGAACGGACCGTTCACGCCCGCGTTGTCCTCGCGGTCGAGCGGCATGACCTGGATCTCGACGTTGCGCTTCTGTCCGATCAGCAGCAGGTGCTCCAGTTGTCCCCGCAACGCGGCCATACCTCCGTAGGGGCGTCGTAGAAGCGACTCGTCGAGCACGAAGCTGAGGAAGGGTGCCGGCCGGCGGTCGAAGATGTCCTGTCGGGCCAATCGTGCCGCCACGCGCTGTTCTGTGGTCTCTTCGTCCAGAGGAGGACGCCTCATACCGAGCAGTCCTCTCATGTACTCCTCGGTCTGGAGCAGTCCGTTGAGGACGGGCATGCTGTAGGAGACGAGTTCAACGGCCTCCTTCTCCAGCGTCGCCATCCCCTGGAAGAACACCGGGTACTGAGCCCGCTCCACCTCCTCCTTCCACACGCACAGCAGCCCGTCCGCACCCAGCACCTCGTCCGCCCGTTCGATGGTCCGGGGTGACGGAATCCTCCGCCCCTGTTCGAACGACGCGACCGTGGCCGCCGAGTACCCGATCCGGCTCCCGAACTCCGCCCGGTCCAGCCCTCCCCGCAGCCGCAGCGTCTTCAGGGTCTGCCCGAACGCGGCAACCACGCCCTTCCCCGCCCCGTCCTCGGGCCGACGCGCGCCGCCCTCGCCGTCGTCGATCTCCCATCCGTCCCCGACACTCACGACCGTTCCGCCGTCCTCGCCGCCCGCCAGGGCGTCCGCGCCCGTACGCTTCGACATCGACCACCGCCTCCTCGGGCTCAACGCGCCCGCCGGGGACGCCGTCACGCCGCACGCCTCGTACGCTCACCGACACGTCGCGTACAGCGGCCCGCGTCAGTGCGTCACCCCTGGTCACGCTGGGCGACCGGCGTGACCGTGGACGGCATGACGAACAACCCCGCCGGTCCCACCGGCCCCGGCCGACTCGCCACCCCCGCCGCTCACTTGGGCACCGCATCACCGGGCCTCATTCCGGTGTCCCGCACCTTCGCGATGCGCTTCACCTCCACCCCGCGCGGAGCCCGTCTCGCCCGCCACCTCACCGCCGTCCGCCTGGACGCCTGGGGCCTTCCGTACGGCACCGACGACCACGACGCGATCGTGCTGATCGTCGCCGAGCTGACGGCGAACGCCGTGCTGCACGGCAACGTCCCGGGCCGGGACTTCCACCTCCGTCTCGCGCTCCTGCCCATCGGGCCCCGTTCCGTCGCCGTTCGCGTCGAGGTCACCGACTCCCGGGGGGAGCAGGTCCCGCCGCGGCCATGCGTATCCCGGCCGGAGGTCCCCGCCGTCGACGAAATCGGCCGGGGCCTCCTCCTGGTCGCCGCGCTCGCCGCCCGCTGGGACTGGCACCCACGGCCGGACGGCCCGGGCAAGACGGTCTGGGCGGAGTACGAGACCGCGACCCAATCAGATGTACATCTGCTGCATTCGTGGCATGAGTGAACCGGTGATCGAATCCATGGCCGAGGTCCGAGGCCACCTCGCCGACGTCATCGACCGTGCCCGGCGGGAGGAGACCCCGACGATCATCACCCGGCGCGGAAAGCAGGAGGCCGTCGTGATCGACATCGAGGAGTACCAGCGGCTGCGCCGGCTCGCCGAGGACGCCGAGGAATCCTGGCTCAACCGGCTGGCCGACGCAGCCGAGTCCGAAGGCATGGAGGGGGCGGTCTCGCTCGAGGAGATGGCCGCCATGCTCCGCACCGACCGGGACTGACCGCATGGGATACGTCACGCGCTTCACGCCGCATGCGCAGCGGGACATGCTCAAGATCCCGCGCCCGGACGCCCTGCGGATCCTGTATCGGCTCACCGAGTTGCAGAAGGCGATGGACGCCGGCGACACAGCGGCCTTCGACATCAGGGCCATACAGGGCCACAGCGCCCGGTGGCGGCTCAGGGTCGGTGACTACCGCGTCGTGTACACCGTGGAGGACGGTCGGCTGATCGTGTGGGTCCTGGTTCTCGACAATCGCCGGGACGTCCACCGTCAGGTGCCCTGACGTGCCGTCCCGGGAACTAGGTACCTGACGACGACGTTCGCGCCCGCCGAGCCCGCCCCCGGGTCCGCCGCGGCCTCAGGTCCGACGTCACCCGCCCGGGAGTCGTACGAGGAAAATGCGGCGACGTGCCCCCGGGTCCCGCGGTAGGTTCCCGCTGTTCGAAGGGGGAGCCCGTGACCAAGCTGAACCAGATCATCGCGGTCGAGAAGGGTGTCAAGAGCAAGTCGCTCCAGGACATCAACGCCGCGCACGGCAAGGTGCAGAAGCCGGCGCTGCTGGCCGGCATCTCGCGCACGTACCAGCCGAAGGACGAGGAGGGCGAGCAGCTGCCGCCCGAGTCCACACGGGTGCAGGCGCAGGCCGAGGACGTGCTGCGCGAGGTGTCCGCCTCGCTGACGCGGCTGTTCGACGTCACCGCGACGAAGGACTGGGCCAACTGCCTGGCCCGCGCGGACGTCACGGTCGACGGGCGGACGCTGGTCGCCGACGTCCCCGTCAGCTACCTGCTCTTCCTCGAGAAGCAGCTCGCCGAACTGCACGGCTTCGTCAAGAAGCTGCCGACGCTCGACGCCGCGGAGTCCTGGTCCCTCGACCCGTCCACGGACTGGTGGAAGACGGACCCGGTGCGCACGATCCGCACCAAGAAGGTGCCGCGCAACCACGTCAAGGCGGAGGCCACGGAGAAGCACCCGGCGCAGGTTGAGGTGTACTACGAGGACGTGCCGATCGGTTACTGGACCACGGTGAAGTTCTCCGGCGCCCTTCCGGCGCGGCGGGTGAACGAGCTGCTGGAGCGGGTGGAGAAGCTCCAGCAGGCCGTGAAGTTCGCCCGAGAGGAGGCCAACGGCACCGAGGTCACCGACCAGCGGGTCGGCGACGCGGTGTTCGGCTACCTGTTCGGCTGACGCGCGGCGCGGCCACAGGTGGCCACCACGATCGCCCCCGCGTGCGAGCGCGGGGGTGCGCCACGGGCGCGGGACGGGTGAGGACCGGTCCGTGCCAGGAGCGCAAGCTGACACTGAAGTTCAGCCTGAAGAGCGGTCCGTCGCAGAGACGGCCGCGGTCAATCTCAGACTCTCGCTCCAGTCTCAGCATCGCCGCCGATCGCCGGACCGAACGGGGACGGACGAACGCCGTCGGATGCGAGTTCGACTCTCGCCTGCGCCTCTCTTCACGGCGCGGTAGTTCAAAGGAAGAACACGACGGCCTGACGACTGATCCGTCCTCCTGAGCCGCCGGCGTGCGCAATTGGGTGGCATCCCCAGGGGCCCGGGAGCTGGATACGACTCCCGGGCTCCGCCACGTCCGAGGAGCACCTAACTGTCGAACGAGGGTTCCCGGTAAGTTCGCGTGTGCGTAGGGGTGTTGGCGATGTGCGCGTGACGGGGGTCGCGGGATGGCGGGTTCAGCGGCCGAGTGATTGGCATGTTCTCGACCTGGACAAGGACTCGACGCCCTGGGACCCGGAGCGGGTGCGGCAGCTTGCGAGGTTTCTGCACGCGGACAAGCTGACTGACGTGTGGGGCGGGGCGACGACCTCCGAGAGGGTCAGTTCACGCTCTGCGCGCAGCCGACGGGCCGTGGCGGCCGGTCGCCGCGGCGCAAACCGCCGTTGCGCTGAGGGGGCTTGAGCGAGCGCCGGACGGTGGGGTCGAGTACATCCTCCAACGGCAGCGGCAAGCGGCAGGGGCCGCGTAAGACGTGCGGCAGCCGTTCCACCCGCCGGTGTGCACCCGCGGTCCCGCGCGGGCCCACCCCCAGCCGGCGGTGTGGAACGGCTGCCGCCTCCCCCCTGGATGTGGCTCGACGGAAGGCCGCTGCCTCAACTGTGAAGCTTTGGTGCAGAGAAGTTGAGCATAGATTCTCCACCGGCCGCAATGGTGCGGATGTGTTAATTCCGGTTGTGTGGATCACCCGGCCCCGCGGCGCGGATCGCCTCAGCCCCGCCCCACGTACGGCATCCCCGTCGCCAGCACCGTCGCGAACTGCACGTTCGCCTCCAGCGGCAGCTCCGCCATGTGCCGCACCGTGCGCGCCACGTCCGCGACGTCCATCACCGGCTCCGGCGCGATCTCCCCGTTCGCCTGCAGCACCCCCTTCTGCATGCGCTCCGTCATCTCCGTCGCCGCGTTGCCGATGTCGATCTGGCCCACCGCGATCCGGTACGGACGCCCGTCCAGCGCCAGCGACTTGGTCAGGCCGGTCAGCGCGTGCTTCGTGGCCGTGTAGGCGACCGACCGCGGGCGCGGCACGTGCGCCGACACCGAGCCGTTGTTGATGATCCGGCCGCCCTGCGGGGTCTGCCCCTTCATCTGCCGGTACGCCGCCTGCGCGCACAGGAACGCCCCGTTGAGGTTGGTGTCCACCACGTGCCGCCACGCCTCGTACGGCAGTTCCTCCACCGGCACCCCGCCCGGGCCCGACGTACCCGCGTTGTTGAACAGCAGGTCCACCCGCCCGAAGCGCCCGACGGCCGCCGCGAACAGCGCCTCCACGTCCGCCGGTTGTGACACGTCCGTCGGCACGGTCAAGGTCTCCCCGCCGGCCGCCTCCGCCGTCTCCTCCAGCGTCTGGGCCCTGCGGCCCGCCAGCACCACCGACCAGCCCCCGCGCAGCAGTTCACGGGTCACCGCGCGTCCGATGCCGGAGCCCGCCCCGGTGACCACCGCGACCCCGGCCCGCCCGTCCCGTCCGTCCGTTTCCTTGGCGTTCATGGGCCCGCAGCGTACGGGAGGGCTCGCCATGCGGACCTCATACGACCGTCACCCGGATGCTGTGTACGCGTCAACGCGATGTCGTCCCCGGCCACTGCAATTCCTCCCGGACCCACAGGCTCGCCAGGGGAGGACCCATGACGCAGGACCTCACAACACGCCACCCCCGCCCGTCCCACCACCCCGAACTCCGCGCCGCCGCACGCCACATCGGCCGCCGCCGCTTCCTGACCGCCACCGGCGCCGCCGCCGCGCTCGCCTTCGCCGTCGGCCTGCCCGGCGCCGGCACCGCGGCCGCCGCCGAACTGGACACCGCCCGGCTCCCCGCCGACCCCTTCACCCTCGGCGTCGCCTCCGGCGACCCGCACCCCGACTCGGTGCTGCTGTGGACCCGCCTCGCGCCCGTCCCGTACCAGGCCGACGGCGGGCTGCCCGCCCGCCGCGTCACCGTCGAGTGGGAAGTCGCCCTCGACGCCCGCTTCCGCAGCGTCGTCAGACGCGGGAAGGCCGCCGCCCACCCGGAGTTCCACCACACCGTGCACGTCGAGGTGGGCGGGCTCGCCCCCGGCCGCGTCCACCACTACCGCTTCCGCGCCGGCCGCTTCGTCAGCCCCGCCGGCCGCACCCGCACCGCCCCCGCCGCCCGCAGCCGTGCCGCCGACCTCACCTTCGGCGTCGTCTCCTGCCAGCGCTACGACCAGGGCTACTACACCGCGTACCGGCACCTCGCCGACGAGGACCTCGACGTCGTCCTCCACCTCGGCGACTACCTCTACGAGTACGCCGTCAACGACGCCGCCGGCGCCCGCGCCTACCCGGCGGGCACCCTGCCGTCGGGGCTGTTCAACCACGAGACCGTCACGCTGGAGGACTACCGGCTGCGGTACGCCCTCTACAAATCCGACCCCGACCTGAGGGCCGCGCACGCCGCGCACCCCTTCGTCGTCACCTGGGACGACCACGAGACCGAGAACAACTACGCCGACGACACCCCCGAGAACAGCGTCCCGCCGGAGGAGTTCCTGCTGCGCCGGGCCGCCGCCTACCGCGCCTACTGGGAGAACATGCCGCTGCGCCGGCCCCAGCTCCCCGAGGGCCCTGACCTGAAGCTGTACCGCCGGCTGCACTGGGGCCGCCTCGCCCAGTTCGACGTGCTCGACACCCGCCAGTACCGCTCCGACCAGGCCTACGGCGACGGCTGGCAGTACCCGGGACCGGACTCCGAGGACCCCTCGCGCACCCTCACCGGCGCCGCCCAGGAGCGCTGGCTGCTCGACGGCTGGCGCCGCTCCGACGCCGTGTGGAACGTCGTGCCGCAGCAGGTCACCTTCTCCCAGCGGCTGGACACCCCCACCCCGCCCGCCAAGGTCTCCATGGACTCCTGGGACGGCTACCCGGCCTCCCGCGAGCGCGTCCTGGCCGGCGCGCGGGCCGCCGGCGTCGAGAACCTGATGGTCCTCACCGGCGACGTGCACGTCCACCACGGCTTCGACATCAAGCGGGACTTCGCCGACCCCGGCTCGCAAACCGTGGGCACCGAGATCGTCACCACGTCCGTCACCAGCGGCGGCAACGGGTCGGAGAAGCCGGCCAACTACGACAACCTCACCTCCGCCAACCCGCACCTGCGGTTCTACAGCGGCCTGCGCGGCTACACCACCGTCACCCTCGGCCGGGAGCGGGCGCGCGCCGACTTCAAGACGGTCTCCCACGTCACCACGCAGGGCGCGCCGCTCACCACCGCCGCCTCCTTCGTCACCGAGGCGGGGGACCCGGGGCTCAAGCCGGCGTGACCGCCGGGCCGCCCGCCTCCTCGCCCGGGTAGCGGACGCCGACGCGGTCCCGGATCGCGTCGAGCGTCCGCATCACGGCGAGGGTGCCGTCCAGCGGGACCACCGGCGACTCCGTCTCCCCGGCCCGCAGCGCCCGCATCACCTCCGCCGCCTCGTGCCTGAGGCTCGCCCGCGGGCCATGGGCCGGGTCGGCGGCGAACTCCTCGGCGTCCCGCCCGTCCCGGTGCAGCACGAACCGCTCCGGGAAGAAGAAGCCGTCCGGGATGTCGATCCGGCCCTCCGACCCGGTGACCGACGCGGAGGTGGCCGTGCCGCCCACGATGGAGCAGTGCACCGAGGCGAGGGCGCCGTTCTCCCAGGAGAGCAGCGCCCCCGTCTGCAGGTCCACGCCCTCCTCGGACAGCATCGCGCGCGCCACGACGTCCGACGGCTCGCCGAGCAGCAGGTGCGCGAACGACACCGGGTACACCCCGAGGTCCAGCAGCGCGCCGCCGCCGAGCGCGGGGTCGCGCAGCCGGTGCGTGGCCGGGAACGGGCCCGAAAGCCCGAAGTCCGCCTGGACGTGCCGTACTTCGCCGATCGCGCCGTCGGCGACCAGCGCCTTGAGGCGGCGCACCATGGGGTGGCAGTACATCCACATGGCCTCCATCAGGAAGCGCCCGCCGTCCCGCGCCAGCGTGACCAGTTCGGCCGCCTCGCGCGCGTTCAGCGTGAACGGCTTCTCGCACAGCACGTGCTGCCCGGCCTCCAGCATCATCCCGGCGGCCGCGCGGTGCGCCGAGTGCGGGGTGGCGACGTACACGACGTCGAGGCCGTCGTCCGCCGCGAGCGCCTCCCAGTCGCCGTAGGCGCGCGGTATGCCGAACCGGTCGGCGAAGGTCTTGGCCGACTCCACCGAGCGGGACGCCACGGCGACGACCTCGGCGTCGGGCATGTCCACCAGGTCCGCCGTGAACGTCGCGGCCATGCCGCCGGTCGCCAGGATCCCCCAGCGCACCTTCTGCTCTGTCATCCGTCCCACCCTGATCGTTCGTTCGCCGTATGGTCGACGAGGGTTGATGGAAGCGCTCCCATGACATCGCCGTCGACGCCGAGCACTCCGTACGAGCTGAGAGCATAGGGAGCCGATGGCATGAAAAGGGAGGGGCACATGCCCGAGGGTGGGGCGTCCATATCGAAGCGGCCGGCCGGACCGGCCGGCACGGGGGCACCGGAGGGGACCCCGGACACGGGACGCGGCGGGCAGCCGCGGACGACACCGGACCGTACGGCACAAGGGGGGCGGGGCCCGGACGTCCGAGGCGCGACCCCTCGAGCCGCGGTCCCCGGCCGGCGGACGAGTCTGCTGGTCACGCTGCTCCTCGGCGGGCTGACCGCGACGCCGCCGCTGGCGATGGACATGTACCTCCCGGCGCTCCCCGAGGTCACCCGGTCCCTGCACGCGCCCGCCGCGACCGTCCAGCTCACCCTCACCGCCTGCCTGGCCGGCATGGCGTTCGGGCAGCTGCTCGTCGGCCCGATGAGCGACCGCTGGGGCCGCCGCCGGCCGCTCCTGGCCGGCCTCGCGGTGTACGTCGTCGCCACCGTGCTGTGCGCGGTCGCCCCCACCGTGGAGCTCCTCGTCGCCTTCCGGCTGGCCCAGGGCCTCGCGGGCGCGGCCGCCATCGTCATCGCCCGCGCGGTCGCCCGCGACCTGTACGACGGCGTGGCCATGGCCCGCTTCTTCTCCACCCTCATGCTGATCTCCGGGCTCGCGCCGATCCTCGCGCCGGTCGTCGGCGGGCAGATCCTGCGGGTGACGGACTGGCGGGGCGTGTTCGTCGTCCTGGCCGTCATCGGGGTGCTGCTGGCCGCCGTGGTGTGGGTGAAGCTGCCGGAGACGCTGGCGCCGGCCGACCGGCACGACGGGGGAGTGGGCGAGACCCTCGGCTCGATGCGCCGGCTGCTCGCCGACCGGGCCTTCACCGGCTACACCCTCGCCGGCGGCTTCGCCTTCGCCTCCCTCTTCGCCTACGTGTCGGCGTCCCCGTTCGTCATCCAGGAGATCTACGGCGCCTCCCCGCAGACGTTCAGCCTCCTGTTCGGGCTCAACTCCGTCGGGCTGATGGTGACGGGGCAGGTCAACGGCAAGATCCTGGTCGGACGGGTCCGGCTGGACCGGGTGCTCGGCGCGGGACTGGCCGTCGTGCTCGTCGCGGCGACGACGCTGCTGCTGCTGTCGCTGGGCGTGTTCGGCGAGACGGGGCTGCTGCCGGTCGCCGTCGCGCTGTTCGTGCTGATGTCCGCGATGGGCATCACCCTGCCCAACACCCAGACGCTCGCCCTGCTGCGCACCAAGCACTCCGCGGGCTCCGCGTCCGCCCTGCTCGGCACCACGTCCTTCCTCGTGGCCGCCGTCGTCACCCCGCTGGTCGGCATCGCCGGCGAGGACACCGCCGTCCCGATGGCCGTCGTCCAGCTGGCCTCCGCCCTGGTGGCGACGGCCTGCTTCCTGGGAATGTGCCGCCCGTGGAAGAGCGGGACGAGCACGAAGGGCGGGGGCGTCTGAGCACCCCGCGACTGCGCCGGGGCACGCCGGAACGCGCCGGGCTGGACGCCGGCGAACTGCGGCGCCTGGCCGAGGAGGTCCGCGCCCGCACCGAGGGGCCACGGCCCTGGGCGGCGGGCGCGGTGGTGGTCGTCGGGCGCGGTCCGGTGATCGCCGTCGAGGAGGCGGCGGGCTGGGCGGTGCGGTACGCGGGCTGGGACGAGCAGGAGGACGCGCCCGTCGAACTGCCGCCGGAGCAGCGGGTGCCGATGACCGTGGACACCCCGTTCGACCTGGCCTCCGTCACCAAGCTGTTCACGGCGGTGGCCGCCGTGCAGCAGATCGAGCGGGGCACGCTGGGCCTGGACGCGCGCGTCGGCACGTACCTGCCGGACTTCACGGCGGTTGTACGGCACGGCATCACCGTGCGCCACCTGCTCACCCACACCTCCGGGCTGCGCCCCGAACTGCCCCTGTACGACTGCGCCGACGACGCGGAACGCCTGGCGATGCTGCGTGCGGAACGCCCGGTCGCCGCGCCCGGCACGTACCGCTACTCCGACCTCAACATGCTGCTGCTCCAGCACGTCCTGGAACGGCTCACCGGCCGCCGCCTCGACGTCCTGGTGCGCGACGGCATCACCCGGCCGCTCGGCATGGACGCGACCGGGTTCGGGCCGTGCCCGACGGCGGCGGCCACCGAGGACCAGCGGCGGCCGTGGGCCAAGGCGGACCGGGGCATGCTGCGGGGCGAGGTGCACGACGAGAACGCCTGGGCGCTGGGCGGGATCGCCGGCCACGCCGGCCTCTTCTCCACGGCGGGCGACCTGGCGGTCTTCTGCCGCACCCTGCTGGCGGGCGGCTCCTACGGCCCGGCCCGCGTCCTCGGCCCGGACCACGTCGACCTGATGCTCCGCCCCCCGGGCCTGGGTTTCGCCGTCGACCAGCCCTACTTCATGGGCGCCTTGGCGGGCCATGGCGCGGCAGGCCACACCGGCTTCACCGGCACGTCCGTGGTCCTCGACAGAGCCACGGACACCTTCACCGTCCTCCTCGCCAACACGGTCCACCCCCACCGCCCCACCCCACCGGACAGCACCCCACGCGCGGAGGCGGCCACGCGGGTGGCGCGGGCGGTGCGGGGGAGATGAAACGCTCGCCATTGAGACAGCCTGCTCGGGCCAACGGCTGGGCGCCACCGCCGCGGACTGCTTGAATGCCGCGGTGATCACAAGCGTGTGCGCCGTCGCGGCCGGCGCGCTGACGGCATGGCTGCTGCGCCGGACGGTACGGCGCCGCGACGAGCGGGCCGCACGGGGCGAGACGATCGAGGTGCCGTGCATGCTGCGGTACCCCGCCCGGGAGGGGCGGTGGCTGCGGGGGCGGATGGCGGTGGGACCGTCCACGGTCGCCTGGAAGCCGCGCACGCGGGCCGGCGCGAAGCCGCCCGCGCCGACCGCGTTGCGGGAGGCCGGCACGCGTGGGCCCTCGTGGCGCGACGGGCTGAGGGTGAACCACCGGTGCACGATCGTCGTGTGCGACTCCTCCGTGGGCGCCGTCGAGATCGCCGTGATGCCGCACGACCTGGGACACCTGCTCCTCGCCCTGGAACGGACCACGGCGGAATGAGGACGCCCGGCGCCCGCGTGGGGGCGGGGCGCCGGGGCGGAGCCGGGCGTTCCGCCCTCGCCGGTCCTCGTAGAATCTCCGGGTGAACGCCCCCGCCCCCCTCCCCGCCGCCGACTCCCTGCGTGCCGCCCTCGACGGGCTGCTGGACGGGGTGCCCTCGCGGCAGGCCGCCTCGGCTGTCGAGCGGCTGATCGCGCACTACCGGGGCGCCACCCCCACCGACACCCCCATCCTGCGCGACCGCGCCGACGTGGCCGCGTACGCCGCGTACCGGATGCCCGCCACCTTCGAGGCGGTGCACTCCGCGCTGCGGGCCTTCGCCGAGGCCGTGCCCGGGTGGGCGCCCGGGAGTCATCTCGACGTGGGCGGCGGGACCGGCGCGGCGGCGTGGGCCGTGAGCGCGACCTGGGACGGGGAGCGTCCGGTGACCGTGCTGGACTGGGCCGCGCCCGCGCTCGACCTCGGCCGGGAGCTGGCCGCCGGTCACCCCGCCCTGCGCGGCGCCCGCTGGGAGCGCGCCCGGATCGGGTCCGCGCTCACCCTGGAGCCGGCCGGCCTCGTCACCGTCTCGTACGTGCTCAACGAGCTCACCGCCCCCGACCGCGCCGCCCTCGTCGACGCGGCCGCGGGGGCCGCGCAGGCCGTGGTGATCGTGGAGCCCGGAACCCCCGACGGCTACGCCCGCATGATCGAGGCCCGTGACCGGCTGATCGCCGCCGGCTTCCACGTGGCCGCGCCCTGCCCGCACAGCGCGGCCTGCCCGATCGTGCCCGGCACCGACTGGTGCCACTTCTCCGCGCGGGTCAGCCGCTCCTCGCTGCACCGCCAGATCAAGGGCGGCACCCTCCCCTACGAGGACGAGAAGTTCAGCTACGTCGCCGCGACCCGGCTGCCGGTCGCCCCGGCCCCCGCCCGCGTCGTCCGCAAGCCCCAGATCCGCAAGGGCCAGGTCCTCCTCGACCTCTGCGAGAAGGACCCCGCCCTGGGCCGCACCACGGTCACCAAGCGCCACGGCGCCCTCTACCGCGCCGCCCGCGACACGGACTGGGGCGACCCCTGGCCGCCGCCGTCCGCGCAGGACTGACCGCCTGAGCATCAGCCCGCGTCCGGCGAGACGCACCGTCTTGTCAGCCTGGTACATTCGGGCCATGGCCCAGAACCAGTCGTCCGCCCCCGACACCTCGCGCCGCAGCGCGCGGTCCCGTCGCGCCATCTACGACGCCGCCCTCGCCCTCGTCGCCGAGGTGGGGTACCCGAAGACGACCATCGAGGGGATCGCCTCCCGCGCCGGCGTCGGCAAGCAGACGATCTACCGCTGGTGGCCGTCGAAGGCGGACGTGCTGCTCGAGGCGTTCCTGGACCTGAGCAACCAGACCGCCGAGGCCGCCGGACAGGTGCCGTACAGCATCCCGGACACCGGGGACCTCGCCGCCGACCTCAAGTACGTCCTGCGCGCCACGGTCGACGAGCTGAGCGACCCCGCCTTCGAGGCGCCCTCCCGCGCCCTGGCCGCCGAGGGCCTCGTCAACGAGGAGCTCGGCCGCCGCTTCGTCGCCCAGCTCCTCGAGCCGCAGCTCCAGCTCTACGTCGACCGGCTGCGCGCCGCGCAGGAGGCCGGCGAGGTCCGCCCCGGCATCGACCCGCGCATCGCCCTGGAACTCTTCGTCTCCCCGCTCGCCCAGCGCTGGCTGCAGCACACCGGCCCGATCACCTACGAGTACACCGACACCCTCGTCGACTACGCCCTGCACGGCCTCGCCCCCCGCTGAGACCCGCCCTCACCGCCCCGTCACCGAGCTGACCGGCCCCGGCACCCGCGTCCGGTACCGCGCCAGCCGCCCCGGCGCGTCGGTGAGGACGCCGGCGCAGCCGAGCGCCAGGGCGCGGTCGCGCTGGGCCGGGGTGACGACGGTGTGCGCCCACACCCGCGGGATCCCCGACCGCACCGCCCGCTTCACATCCGCGTCCCGCGCGCGGATGTCGACGTCCAGCAGGTCGACGAAGGAACGCCACCGCTCAGGCCGGTCGGTCCGCATCTGCTCGTCCGAGCGCCACAGCTGGGTCAGCAGCCCCAGCCGGTGCACCCGCTCCGCCACCCGGGGGTCGTTGGTGTTGACGAACACCGACCGGGCCAGCCCCCGCGCCCGGATCATCCCCGCCACCCGCTCCAGACCGGCCGGGTCCTTCAGCTCCAGCATCAGCAGGATCCGCCCGCCCAGCCGGTCCAGCACCTCCTCGACCGTCGGCGGCCGCTCCGACCGCCAGCTCCCCGGCAGCCGGTCCCGCGGACGCAGCCGCACCCCCTTCCACTCCTCCGCGTCCAGCTTCCGCACGAGCCCGCCCAGGAAGGTCGTACGGTTCAGGGTCGCGTCGTGGAAGACCACCGGAGTGCCGTCCCGCAGCACCCGGGTGTCGAAGTCCAGCACCTGCGCCGTACCGCGCCGGTACGCCGCCATCAGCCCCGACATGCTGTTCTCCGGCACCTCGCGCGCCCCGCCGCGGTGCGCCACGTACGTCACCCGGGGCAGCGAGTCCACCGTCAGCGGCCCGTCGCCCCACTCCAGCGGGTGCGAGCCGCCGTGCCCGGTGAGCGTCAGCGCGGCCAGGGACACCACGGACACCAGGGCGGCCGGCGCCGACGACGCGATCCACGTGACCATGGCGCCACGGTAGGCGGGCCCACCAGGGCGAACCGTGCACCGACACCCGGTCCGCAGCCGCCCGGAGGATGTCCTCTTCGCCCCACCGGTCAGCTTGCGCCCGGTGCCGTCACCCTCGTCCCACCTGCGGTGATTACGTGCTCCGGGCCCCCGATGCGCACGATCGTGGGACCATAGGGCATGCTGGAGCGCACGACGGCGAGGCGAGGGGATAGATGAGCGCGGACTTCGGCGGCCGGAGCGGCCGGCAGGGCAAACTCTCCCAGTGGCTGCGCGGACGCCGCCCGAAGCAGGCCGCCGGTGACGACGGCCGTGAGGCCCTGCTGCTCGCCGCCGCCGAAGCGGGACTGCCGCTCGCGCCCGCCGCGCACCCCGCCGGCTACCGCTGTTCCTGCGACCGCGTCGGCTGTCCCACCCCCGCCCGGCACCCCGTCTCCTTCGCCTGGCAGACCCAGTCGACCACCGACCGCGCGCAGATCGAGCGCTGGGCCCGCCACCAGCCGCAGGCCAACTTCATCACCGCCACCGGCATGGTGCACGACGTCCTCGACGTCCCCCTCGACGCGGGCCGCGAGGCCCTGGAGCGCCTGCGGACCGACGGGGTCGAGGTCGGCCCGGTCGCCGAGAGCGACGACGGCCGCATGCTGTTCTTCACCCTCACCCGTGGCACCCCCGAGGACGAGGACGAGTGGTGGCCCTGCGAGCTGGACTGCCATCCGGAGACCATGGACGAGCACCCGGGCCTGCGCTGGCACTGCCGGGGCTCCTACGTCCTCGTCCCCCCGGCCCGCCTCCCCGGCGACGACGACCCGTCGGTCCGCTGGGTACGCGGCCCCGAGCACGCGCTGCCCGACCCGCTGAGCCTGCTGGAGTACCTCACGGACGCCTGCGCCCGGTACGCGGACGGCCGCCCCGACCCCACCGGCGCCGCCTGGCCCCTCCGCCACTGACCGACGTGGACCGCGGCTCCTACTCGCCCTTCGCGGACGTCAGCCCCTGGATCCGCCCCAGCACGTCCACCGGACCGTCCGCCGGGTCCAGCGCCACCTCGTTCGACACGAACTGCATCGTCAGCGACTGACCTATCTCCCCGCTGGTCAGCGCCAGCACGTCCTCGTTCGGCGTCGGCACCGACGCACCGGCCGCCGCCGTCTGCTTCTCGAAGTGCCGCGTCGTGAAGAACACCAGCGCCCCGCCGTCCGCCGTGCGCAGCGCCAGCGGCGCGTAGTCGCCGTTCACCAGCGGCTCGTCGATGTACTGCGTCGCCAGCCCCGGCCGCACCGACTTCTGCTTCCGGGTGTCCCGCCACCCGCTGGTGTGCGGGCCCTCCGCGAAACCGTCCCCGCCGTCCTTCAGGTACGCGGTGTACTTCTGGCTCAACTCGCCCGGCGCGACCGCGACATCGGCGGAATTCGCGGGCACGGCCTCCGCCCAGCCGTCCTTGTCCTTCTTGAACTCCGGTACGTCGTCCGGGGAGACCAGCGTCAGGTACGCCACCTCCCACGGGTCGTCCAGCGCGTCGCGGGTGAACACCAGCAGCCAGCGGACGTCACCGCCCTTGTTGGCGGCCGTGTCGGCGAGGAACCAGCGCGGCCAGCCCGCCTTGGCGGGGATGGTGAACTTCGCGTCCGTCAGCTCCAGCGGCGCGTGGCTCGGGTTGCCGTCCGGGTGGTTGACCTTGCCCGCCTTGAGCCGCGCCCCGTCGATGTCGGCGAGCGCGCCGGTGGTGCGGTCGGCGTCCAGGGAGGAGTCGTACGCCTTGTCGGCGGCGTTGTACGCGGCCGTGAACTCCTTCAGCGCCTCGGCGGCTTCCGCGCGGGTGGCCGCCGGGAGCACCTCGCGCTCGCCGTGCACCACCACGCAGCCGCTCGCCGTCAGCGACAGCGCGGTCACGGAGGCCGCGACCAGCGCGGTACGGCGAGGCCCGCGGGTCACGCGGAGTCCGTGGAGCCTACGAAGACCGAGATCCCTGCTCATCCGGTTGCTTCACCTTCCCCTTCCCGGAGGCGAACCCTACCGGGGCGAGGAACAGCGCGAGCGTCGGGACCAGGTACAGCAGCCACACCGTGACCTGGAGAACGGTCGGATCGGGCTGGAAGTTGAACACGCCCTTCAGCAGCGTGCCGTACCAGCTGTCCGGCGGGATCGTCCCGCTGACGTCGAAGGCCCTGTCCGTCAGCCCCGGCAGCCAGTCGGCCTCCTGCAGATCGTGGAAGCCGTACGCCAGCACGCCCGCCGCGACCACGACCAGCATCCCGCCGGTCCAGGTGAAGAACCTCGCCAGGTTGATCCGCAGCGCGCCCCGGTAGAACAGCCAGCCCATCAGCACCGCGGTGGCCAGGCCGAGCAGCGCCCCGGTCACCGGGTCCGAGGAGCCCTCCCCGGCCGCGCGCACCGACGTCCACACGAACAGCGCGGTCTCCAGGCCCTCCCGGCCGACCGCCAGGAACGCCGTGGCGACCAGCGCGGCCGTGCCGATCTCCAGGGCGGCGTCCAGCTTGCCGTGCAGCTCGGCCTTGAGATGCCGGGCGGTGCGGCGCATCCAGAACACCATCCACGTCACCAGGCCGACCGCCAGGATCGACAGGGTGCCGCCGAGCGCCTCCTGCGCCTCGAACGTCAGCTCCTGGGAGCCGAATTCGAGGGCGCAGCCGAAGCCCAGGGCGAGCGCCACCGCGATGGCGATACCGGTCCACACCGGCTTCAGCGCGTCCCTGCGGCCGGTCTTCACCAGGTAGGCGACGAGGATGCAGACGACGAGGCTGGCCTCCAGGCCCTCGCGCAGGCCGATCAGATAGTTCGCGAACACGGTTCTACGCCTTTCCCTCGAACAGCGTCCGGCCCCACCAGTCGTCCTCGTCGCGGACGCCGGGCGGGACGGCGAAGACCGCCGAACCCACGTGCTGGATGTACTCGTTGAGCGCGTCCGTGGCGAGGTTGCGCTGGATGGGGATGAAGCCCCGGCGCACGTCCCGCTGGTACGCGAGGAAGAACAGGCCCGCGTCCAGGCGGCCCAGGCCGTCGGTGCCGTCGGTGAAGGAGTAGCCGCGGCGCAGGATCGTCGCGCCGCCGTTGGAGTCGGGGTGCGCGAGCCGGACGTGCGCGTCGGGCTTCATCGCCTTCAGGAACGGCTCGTCGCGCTCCTTGGCCTTGCCGGCCGGGGCGCCCTCGCCCTTGTCGCGGCCGAAGACGTCCTCCTGCTCCTGCAGCGAGGTGCGGTCCCAGGTCTCGATGTGCATGCGGATGCGGCGGGCCACCAGGTAGGAACCGCCGGCCATCCAGTCGGGGCCGTCCTTCTCGCCGACCCAGACGAACTTCTCCAGCCGGTCCGTCTCGGTGCCCGCGATGTTGCGGGTGCCGTCCTTGAACCCCAAGAGGTTGCGCGGAGTCTGTTCCTCCGGGGTGGTGGAGGAGGTCTTGCCGAAGCCGAGCTGCGACCAGCGGATGACGACCTTGCCGAAGCCGATGCGGGCCAGGTTGCGGATGGCGTGCACCGCGACCTGAGGGTCGTCCGCGCACGCCTGGACGCACAGGTCGCCGCCGCTGCGATCGCGGTCGAGGTTGTCGCCCGCGAACTTCGGCAGGTCGACCAGGGCCTCCGGGCGGGCGTCGGCCAGGCCGAACTTCTCGAACAGGGACGGGCCGAAGCCGATCGTCAGCGTCAGCCGCGAGGGCTTCAGGCCCAGCGCCTCGCCGGTGTCGTCCGGCGGCGCCTCGGGCAGCCCGCCGAATCCGCCCTCGCCGACCGCCTTCCCGGCGGTCATCCGGCGGGCGGCGGCCGTCCAGTCCTTCAGCATCCGCACGAACTCGGCCCGGTCCTCGGTCCGCACGTCGAACGAGGCGAAGTGCAGCCGGTCCTGCACGGGGGTCGCGATGCCCGCCTGGTGGACGCCGTGGAAGGGCACGGCGCCGCCCGCGGCGGGGGAGTCCTCGCCGGCGCGGGCCACGGCGACGGCACCGCCGGCCGCGGCGGCGCCGAGCGCGAGCCCGGCGCCGCCCCAGCCGAGCAGGGCGCGGCGGGAGGGGGATGCGGAGGTCATGAGGTGCCCCTACTTGGTCACGACGGCGGCGGCGAGCTTGGAGAGCGGCTCGGCGAGCGCGTTGACCGCGTCCGACAGCTCCTTGCGGCCGGCGGCGCCCACCGTGTCGTAGGAGGTGAACACGTAGGAGTCCTTGTCCGCGCGGTACTTGCCGAGGAGCGCGTCCAGGGCCGCGAACTCCTTGTCCAGTTCGGTGACCAGGGCCGCGTCGTTCTCCTGGGCCACCGGCTTCAGCAGCGCGTAGGACTTCTCGGCGCCCTCGACGTTGGCCTTGAAGTCGACCAGGTCGGTGTGCGAGTAGCGCTCCTCCTCGCCGGTGACCTTGCCGGTGGCGACCTCGTCGAGGAGCTCCTTGGCGCCGTTGGCCATGGAGGTCGGGGTGATGTCCGCCGTGCCGACCCGGTTCTGCCAGTCCTTCAGGTCGGTGACGAGCTGGTCGGCGAGCTTCTTGTCCTCGTCGGTGATCTTCTTGTCGTGCCAGAGGGACTTCTCCAGCCGGTGCCAGCCGGTCCACTTCTGGCCGTCCTCCAGGCCGTCCTCGCGGACGTCGACCTTCGGGTCGATGTCGCCGAAGGACTCGGCGACCGGCTCGGTGCGCTCCCAGCCGACGCGGGAGGGCGCGTACGCCTTCTTCGCGGCCTCCAGGTCGCCCGCCTTGACGGCCTTGGCGAAGGTCTCGGCGAGCGGCAGGGTCTCGTCTGCCTGCGCCTGCACGTACGTGCGGTAGGCGGCGACGGCCTTGTCCAGGCGCGGGTCGCGCTCGGCGGCGCCCTTGCCGGTGGCCTTCACGTCCTGGCGGATGCCGGCGCCCTTCATGCCGGGCTTGCAGGCGATCCGGTAGTCGCCGGGCTTCACCTCGGCGGTGACGCGCTGCGTGGTGCCGGGGCCTATGTTCTCCCGCTCGGTGACGACCCGGTCGTCGGGGAAGAGGAGGTAGACCTCGGTGACCTTGGAGCCCTTGTTCTCGATCGCCAGCTCGACGTGCCCGGCCGGGAACTCCTTCGCGGAGACCTCGCACGTGTCGTCGGTCGCGGTGACCTGGACGACCCCTTCGCCGTCGTCGCCCTTCTCGGTGCATCCCGTCACGGCGGTGAGGGCGGCCGCCGCGGCGACGGCGGCGACGGCGGCGAGTCTGGCGGGGCGCATGAGTGCTCCTGTGAGTGACGGAACGATTACTCTCAAGTAAAGTGAGGCTTACCTAAGGTACTCGCCGTGACTCAAAGGCAGTGTCTTGATCCGGTCAAGGCGCCGTCATGGGAAGTCCACGGGGGAGTCAAATGATCGGCGGGGGGTGACGAGCATCTCACCCACCCCGGGGCGCGGAAGCCTCTCCCCCCGGGGGGCGCCCTCTCCGCGTACTCGGCCCGCGTACTCGGCCCGGTCCGCAGGGGTTACGGCCGGCTCGCGAAGGCCGGCAGGGCGAAACGCTGCACCAGCGGGAAGGCGTCGTCGCGGGCGCTCTTGGCGTTCAACGAGTAGACGACCGTGCGGGACAGGTCCCGGGTGGCGCCCAGCACCGTGTGGTAGCCGGGCCGGGAGCCGGTCTTGCCCCAGACCTCCCGGCCGTCGATCACGAACCGCTGGAGCGCCATCCCGTAGGTGGCGCCGTCGACGTCCGGCACGGTGAGCATCCGGTCCAGCAGCGACCGCGGCACGATCTTCCCGCCGAACAGGCCGAACACCAGGCGCTCCAGGTCGGCGGTGGTGGAGATCATGTCCCCCGCGGCCCAGCGGTCGGACATGTTCCACTCGGTGACGTCGGTGGTCCGGCCGTCGATGTCGGCGTACGCGCGGTTGTGCGGGCCGTGGATACGGGGGTCGGGGCCGCCGGGGAAGCCGGTGTGCCGCATGCCGAGGGGGCGGAAGACCCGTACGGCGGCCTGGTGTTCGTAGCTGTCGCCGGTCACCGCCTCGATCAGCATGCCGAGCACCGTGTAGTGGATGTTCCCGTACACCTGCCGCTCGCCCGGGGTGTGCGCCGGGCCCTGGGCGACGGACGCGGCCACCACCTCCTCGGGGGTGAGCGTCTCGAAGCGATGCGCGTACATCTCCTCGGTCGTCGAGCCGAGGCTCGCGCCGGGCCGTAGCCCGCTGGTGTAGGTGAGCAGGTGGCGGACGGTCGGGGGCTCGGTGAAGGACGGCGGGAGCAGGTCCGGGAGATAGCGGCTGACGGGCGCGTCCAGGTCGACGCGCTTCTCCGCGACGAGCTGGAGCACGACCGCCGCGGTCACCACCTTGGTCGTGGACCCGGCCCGGAAGCGGGCGTTCTGCAGTGCGGGCGCCCCCGTGCGCAGGTCCCGGACGCCCGCGCTGCCCGACCAACTGCCCTTCCCGCCGACCCGGATCAGCGCCGCGGAGACGTCCCCGTCGGGGACTTCGGCGAGCGCCCGCTCCAGCGCGGTCGCGTCGAAGCCGTCGGCCCGAGGCGCGGAGACGGCGGGGGAGACCCGCGCGGGCTGGGCGGCGGCCGTCCCGGCGAGGGGGACGAGCAGCAAGGGCGAGGCCAGCAGGACGGACACGGCCGTGGCGCGGACACAGGCGGTGGGGCGTACGGTCATGGAAGGGCTCCGATCGAGGCGGTGGGTGCTGCGGACGGGAACCATCCTGGTGATCAAGGACGGCGCCGGGATCGTACGCGGCGACGAGGCCCGCCCCTGACGCGCCCCTTATCAACTCGCCTGTTCTGTAGGGGACTTCCCCGGGTTACGACCCCGAGACGGACGGGCGACCGGACCGCGGGCTTCCGGTGGCCGCGAACGGTGCTTGAATGCCCCCGTGACTGCTTACGACGTGCTGCGTGTCTTCTGCGGCCCACGCGGCGGATACGGCAACGAGCTGGGCGTCGTCCGGGACGGCTCGGTCCTGCCGGGACCGGACGAGCGCCAGGAGTTCGCCGCCGAACTCGGCTTCAGCGAGACCGTGTTCGTCGACGACCCCGAGCGCGGGGTGATCGACATCTACACCCCCACCACCCGCCTGCCCTTCGCGGGCCACCCCTGCGTCGGCGCCGCCTGGCTGCTCGACGTGCCCGAACTCGTTACGCCCGCCGGGGTCGTCGGCGCCCGGCAGGACGGGGAGTTCTGCTGGATCGAGGCACGCGCGGAGTGGGTGCCGCCGCGCACCCTGCGGCAGTACGCCACCGCCGCCGAGGTGGACGAACTGCCCGTGCCCCCGAAGGGCGAGTGGATCTACGCCTGGGCCTGGCTGGACGAGCCGGCCGGGCGGATCCGCGCCCGCGCCTTTCCCGGCCGCACGGATGGGCGCGGCGACAGCCGCTCCGGTGGAGCCGGCGCCTGCGCCGGGGGCATCGACGAGGACGAGGCGACGGGCGCCGCGGCGCTGCTGCTCACCGACCGGCTGGGACGCGCCCTGAACATCACCCAGGGCGCCGGCTCGCAGATTCTCACGGCGCCGCAGCCGGAGGGCTGGACGGAGGTCGGCGGGCGGGTCCACCTGGAACGCTGACCGGCACGGCGCACGGGCGGCACCGTCCAGGTGCCGCCCGTGCGTGCGGAAGGCCGGCTCACGCCGACAGCGGGAACTCCTCGCCCAGCGCGCGGAACACGTCCGAGTTCAGCGAGAACGCCCGCTTGCACTCGGCCACGATCCGCTGCTTCTCCAGGTCGTCCACCGACACCGCGTCCAGCAGCGCCCGGTACTCCCGCTTGAACGCGGCCGGGTTGGAGATCCCCTCGAAGACGTAGAAGCGGACTCCGTCGCCCTTCCTCGCGAATCCCCAGGTGCGCTCCGCCTTGTCGCGGATGATCTGACCGCCCGAGAGATCGCCCAGGTAACGGGTGTAGTGGTGCGCGATGTACCCCGCCGGCCACGCGCGGGCCACGGTGGCCACCCGGTCGGCGTAGACGCGTGTCGCGGGCAGGGCGGTCAGGGTCGCGCGCCAGTCCGGGCCGCGCAGATGCTCCAGGTCCCGCTCCAGGGCGGCGAGCCGGAACAGCTCCGGGCGGACGAACGGGCCCGCCACCCGGTCCGACGCCAGGCCCTGCGCGCCGGACTCCAGCGCCTCGTACACGAACCACAACTGCTCGGTGTAGCGCGCGTAGGCGTCCACGCCCAGCCGTCCGCCCAGCAGATCGGTCATGAAGGTCGAGGTCTCCGCCTCCATGTGCTGCTCGTGGGAGGCGGTGCGGATCAGGGTCGAGAAGGAGTCCATGTGCCGATCTTCTATGGTTAGGCTTACCTAAGTCAATGCCTTGCCGACGCTGTGTCGGGAACTTCCCCCGTCCGTGTGCCAGGCAAACAGCCTGGGCAAACGGCGTGAGGAACGAGAAAAGCGGAGGGCCCGCGCTCCCGGAGGAGGCGGGCCCTCGAAGGTGTCGGTGCGGACGCGCCGGGCGTCACGGCAGGGTCAGGATGTCCGCCCCGGTGTCCGTGACCACCAGCGTGTGCTCGAACTGCGCCGTGCGCTTGCGGTCCTTCGTCACGACCGTCCAGCCGTCGTCCCACATGTCGTACTCGTGGGTGCCGAGCGTCAGCATCGGCTCGATGGTGAAGGTCATCCCCGGCTGCATCACGGTCGTCGCGTGCGGGCTGTCGTAGTGCGGGATGATCAGGCCCGAGTGGAACGACGAGTTGATGCCGTGACCGGTGAAGTCGCGCACCACCCCGTAGCCGAACCGCTCGGCGTACGACTCGATCACCCGGCCGATGAT
>Ga0164243_10002549_pt1 | contig 29999 bp, 32 predicted proteins | sample OricompcompostOP_FD_108781 | JGI IMG/M metagenome (GOLD analysis project Ga0164243, IMG submission 108781) | Organic Plus compost microbial communities from Emeryville, California, USA - Original compost - Organic plus compost (OP) | ecosystem: Engineered > Solid waste > Mixed feedstock >... | reverse complement strand
CGACGGTGCGTTCAGCCGGGTGCTGACCTTCGACGCGGTGTTCATGTCGGGCGAGACCGAGGTCGACTGCCGTGAGGTGGAGTGCGGCATCTTCACGTGGCGCAACCACACCGGCTTCGACGATCGCAGCCAGGACACCTACACCCCGGTGAGCTTCGCCACCGACGAGGGCCCGAACGACCCCAACGACCCGAACGACCCCACCGATCCCGTCGACCCGATCACCATCGAGGGCGGCTACCTCGACTGGGGCGTGAAGCAGTCGTTCCGCAACTACATCGCGAACATCGCCCACGGCACGATCACCGTCGGTGACGGCGCGGCCCAGAACGCCGACGGCACCTTCCGCTTCCCGGTGGAGGCCAGCGCCGGTGACGTCGCGGCCGACGGCTCGCTCGTCGTCGCCGACTTCGGCGGCTCGGTCCGCTTCACCGCCCACGACGGCGCGCTCGACCTGCTGATCGAGGACATCGTCGTCACCATGGAGGGCGATGCCGGCGTGCTCGAGGCCGACGTGGTCAGCAAGGACCTGGAGACCAGCGAGGTGCTGGTCCTTCCCGGCCTCGAGCTGGCGGTCCTCGACCTGTCGGGCGTCTCGCCCTCCGTCGCCGCCACCACGGTGACCTGGGCCGACATCGCGTCGGCGCTCACCGAGGCCGGCGTGCCCGCCTTCTCCGACTTCTACGCCGCAGGCGACCCGCTCGACCCGGCCACCGTCGTGCTGCAGCTGTCGGAGGTCCCCGACCTGCCGGGTGGCGGCGGCGGCAAGCCGGATGCGTCGGTGGCGTCGATCGACCGCACCACGGTGTCCCCGGGCGAGTCGATGACCGTGTCGGGCTTCGGCTTCACCCCCGGTGAGCAGGTCGAGGTGCTGCTGTTCTCCGACCCGGCCTGGGTGGGCACCACCGTGGCCACCGAGGAGGGCACGGCGTCGCTGACCTTCGTGGTCCCGCTGGACACCCCCGCCGGCTTCCACCACCTGGAGATGCGGGGCATCACCTCGAGCCACGTGGCCTCGTCGCCCCAGTTCGAGGTGCTGGCCTCGGCGGTGACCCCGTCGGGCAGCCTGCCCTACACGGGTGGCGACGTGCTGCCGCTCGCCGGCATGGCCGTCCTCCTGCTGGGCGCCGGGGCGGTGGTCGTGCTCACCACCCGCCGCACCCGTACGGCCCCGCGCTGATCCCGGGCGTGCCGTCGACCGGGTCGCCGTGAGGTGGCCCGGTCGACGGGGCGCCGATCAGCGAGCCAGCCTGGCGTAGCGGCGGGGCCGACCGTTGGGCCCCAGCCGCACGCCGAGCGCACGGAGCACGAACGTCTCGGTGACCTCGACGATCTCGTCGAGGTCACCGTCGCGTACGTCGTCGGTCTCGGCCTGCCCCAGGCACGCCATCACCAGCGGGATGGTGGCCTCGACGTCGTCGAGGGGGAAGTAGCCCTCGGCCGCACCCCGCTCGAGGATGTCTCGCAGGATCTCCTCGAGGACCGAGACGTGCTCGAGGATGCGCTGGTAGGCCGCCCCCGACAGGGCCAGGCGCAGCGACCGGCCCGGCGGCAGTCGGTGGGTGGCGGCGTAGCGGATCCGCTCGGCGACGTAGAGCCGCAGCTGGTCGACCGGGTTCTCGACCTCGGCCAGCGCCTCGCTCAGGTCGGCGACGTCGCGGCCCGCCTCCTCGGCGGCGAACGCCACCACCAGGGCGTCCTTGTCGGGGAAGTAGTTGTACATGGTGGTGCGGGACATGCCCGCGGTGGCGGCCACCTCCGCCAGGGTGATGGCGTCGTAGCCGTCGCGCTCGAGGAGGTCCGCGAACGCCTCGAAGATGCGCTGCCGGGTCAGACGGCGGTGCGCGTCGATCGAGCCGCCGGTGACCCTCGGCATCAGTGACCTTCGGCGGCGGGGACCTCGATGCCGAGCGCCCGGCAGGCCTCCTCGTGCATGCGCACGACCTCGACCCGAACCTCGCCGCGCTCGGTGAGCGGCCGTGACCAGGGCAGCACCACGTCGACCGGACCGTCGGCGGTGGTGGCGACGAAGCGGGCCACGGCACCGTCGAGGCCGGTCATGGTGGCGGCGGTGGCCTCGACCCCGCCCAGCCCCTTCACCATGCGCAGGCAGTCCTCCGCGTGGTCGTCGTTCATGTGGCGGCAGATGGCCTCGACCACCTCGGGAGCGAACGTCGTGGTGCCGGCATCGGTCATGGTCCTCAGGATAGGCGGCGCCGTCTGACCCCTCGTCGGCGGGGAACCCCGTCGGGACCCGTCCCGCCTGCCCGGTAGCCTCGCCGCCGTGAACGGACCCTTCGTGCGGGTCGGGGTGCTCGGCTGCGGCACCGTCGGCTCGTCGCTCATCTCCCTGGTGCAGCGCCAGCGGGCCACCATCGCCTCTCGCACCGGGCTCCAGCTCGAGGTCACCCGCGTGGCCGTCCGCGACGTCTCCCGCCCCCGGGCGGTGGAGCTCGCTCCCGAGGTGCTCACCACCGATCCCGCGGCCGTGGTGGCCGACCCCGCCGTCGACGTGGTGGTGGAGCTGATGGGAGGCCTCGAGCCGGCCCGCACGCTCGTGCTCGAGGCCCTCGCCGCCGGCAAGCCGGTGGTCACGGCCAACAAGGCGCTGCTCGCCAGCCACGGTCCCGAGCTCTTCAAGGCCGCCGCCGACGCCGGCGTCGATCTCCTCTTCGAGGCGGCGGTGGCGGGGGGCATCCCCTTCGTGCGGCCCCTGCGGGAGTCACTGCTCGGGGAGCCGGTGCACCGGGTGATGGGCATCGTCAACGGCACCACCAACTTCATCCTCACCCGCATGACCGAGGCCGGGGCCGACTACGCCGAGGCCCTCGCCGAGGCCCAGGCGCTCGGCTACGCCGAGGCCGACCCCACCGCCGACGTGGAGGGCCACGACGCCGCCGCCAAGATCGCCATCGTGGCGAGCATCGCCTTCGGCGCCGCCGTCACCGTCGACGACGTGGTGGTGGAGGGCATCAGCGGGATCACCGCCGCCGACATCGCGTTCGCCGGCCGGCACGGGTTCGCGGTGAAGCTGCTCGCCGACGCCCAGCTGACCGACGGCGACGACGGCCCCGAGATCGCAGTGCGGGTGAACCCGGTGCTCGTGCCCGAGACCCACCCGCTCGCCTCGGTGCGGGAGAGCTTCAACGCGGTGTTCGTCCAGGGCGACGCGGTGGGCGATCTCATGTTCTACGGCCGAGGCGCCGGTGGCGACCCCACCGCCAGCGCGGTGCTGGGCGACCTGGTCGACGCCGCGGTCAACCTCGACCGCGGCGCCCACGCCTCGGTCGGCGCCCTCGCCCCCGCCCGCATCCGTCCTCCGGAGGAGGCCTCCGCCGCCCGCTACCTGAGCCTCCAGGCCGTCGATCAGCCCGGCGTGCTGGCCGCGGTGGCCGGGGTGTTCGGCGAGCACGGCGTCTCGATCGCCTCGATGGAGCAGGAGGGCGGCAGCGCCGACGGGCAGGCCCGCATCGAGTTCGTCACCCACCGGGCCGTCGAGCGGTCGCTGCGCGCCACCCTTGCCGCCCTCGAGGAGCTCGACGTGGTCCACTCGGTCGGGTCCGTGGTGCAGGTGCTCACCGACGGGGGGGAGGGCGCGTGACCGGGCTGCGCTACGTCTCCACCCGGGGCAGCGCTCCCGACCTGGGCTTCGCCGACGTGCTGCTCGCCGGGCTCGCCCGCGACGGCGGCCTCTACGTGCCGTCGGAGTGGCCGTCGCTCACCGTCGGCGACCTCCAGCGCTTCGCCGGCGCCCCCTACGCCGAGGTGGCCACGGCCGTCATGTGGCCCTTCGTCGAGGGCGCCATGACCCGTGACGAGCTGACCGCCCTCGTCGCCGACTCCTACGCCACCTTCGACGCCCCCGAGGTCGTGCCCCTCACCGACCTGGGCGACGACCTCTGGCTGGCCGAGCTGTTCCACGGTCCGACGCTCGCCTTCAAGGACGTCGCCCTCCAGCTCGTCGGGCGGCTGTTCGACCACGAGCTCACCCGGAGGGGCGAGCGGGTCACGGTGGTGGGCGCCACCTCGGGCGACACCGGTTCGGCCGCCATCGAGGCCCTGCGCGACCGCCCGTCGGTCGACGTGTTCATCCTCCACCCCGAGGGCCGGGTGTCCGAGGTGCAGCGCCGGCAGATGACCACCGTCGATGCGCCCAACGTGCACAACCTGGCCGTCAAGGGCACCTTCGACGACTGCCAGGACCTGGTGAAGGCGCTGTTCGCAGACGAGGGGTTCCGCGACCGGCGCAACCTGTCGGCGGTCAACAGCATCAACTGGGCTCGGGTGATGGCCCAGCTCGTCTACTACGTCACCAGCGCGGTGGCGCTCGGCGGCGCCGACGGCCGGCCCGTCGCCTTCTCGGTGCCCACCGGCAACTTCGGCAACGTGTTCGCCGGCTATGGCGCCCAGCGCATGGGCGTGCCCATCTCGCAGCTGGTGGTGGCGTCGAACCGCAACGACATCCTCACCCGGTTCCTCACCAGCGGCACCATGACCATCGGTGAGGTGCACCCCACGCTCAGCCCGAGCATGGACATCCAGGTGTCCTCCAACCTGGAGCGGCTGCTGTTCGAGCTCTACGGCCGCGACGGCTCGGCCATCGCCGAGCTGATGGCGCGGTTCCGGGCCGAGGGCACCGTGTCGGTCGACAGCGGCCGCCTCGACCTGCTCGCCGAGCACTGGTCGGCTGGTCGGGTCGACGACGAGGAGACCTCGGCCACCATCGCCGAGCTGTATCAGCGCACCGGTCGGCTGATCGACCCCCACACCGCGGTCGGGTTGGCGGCGGCGCGCGAGGTGCGCGCCGATCCCCGGGCGCCGATGGTGGTGCTGTCCACCGCCCACCCGGCCAAGTTCCCCGACGCGGTGCAGGCGGCCACCGGGGTGCACCCCGAGCTGCCGCCCCACCTGGCCGACCTCTTCGAGCGGCCGGAGCGCTACGAGGTGGTGGCCAACGACTACGACACGGTGCGCGGTGTGATCGAGGGCACGCTCGACGGGCTCCGCTGAACGCGGCACCGCCGAAATGGGCCAGAATCGCCGGATGAAGTACGTGGTCTGCGTCCCCGACGGCTGTGCCGACGAGCCCGTCCCCGAGCTGGGCGGCCGCACGCCGCTCGAGGCGGCGTCCACCCCCACGCTCAACGCCCTCGCGGCGCGCGGGGAGGTGGGCCGGGCTGCGGTGATCCCCCCTGGGCTCCCACCGGGCTCCGACGTGGGGAACATGGCGATCTTCGGGTACGACCCCGCCCGCTACCACACCGGCCGGGCGCCGATCGAGGCTGCCGCCCTGGGCCTCGTGCTGCGCCCCGACCAGGTGGCCTACCGCTGCAACCTGGTCACCGTCGGCGACGACGGCACCATGGTCGACTTCGCCGGTGGACACCCCTCCAACGAGGACGCGGCCGAGGCGATCAAGGCCCTCGACGCTGCGCTCGGCGGCGACGGCGTGGAGTTCCACCCCGGCGTGCAGTACCGCCACATCATGGTGGCGCCCGCCTCCTGGGCCGAGGCCGAGTGCACCCCGCCCCACGACCTCACCGGCCAGCCGGCGGTGTGGCCCACGGGGCCCGCCGCGCCCGAGCTGCAGCGCATCATGGACGCCTCGCGCGACGTCCTCGCCGGGTGCGGCCTGGCCGCCAACCAGGTGTGGCTCTGGGGTCAGGGCTTCCAGCCCCAGATGCCCAGCTTCGAGGAGGCCTACGGCCTCGACGCCGCGCTCGTCACGGCGGTCGATCTGGTGCGGGGCCTCGGCGTGCTCACCGGCATCGAGGTGGTCGAGCTCGACACCGCCACCGGGTGGTACGACACCGACTACGAGGGCAAGCGCGACGTCGCCCTCGACGCCCTCGCCGACGGGGCCGACCTGTTCATCGTGCACGTCGAGGCGTCCGACGAGGCCGGCCACGCCGGCAACGTCGAGGAGAAGGTGAAGAGCCTCGAGAGCTGGGACCGGCGCATCCTCGCCGGGCTGGTCGACGGCCTCGACAAGCTGGGGCCGTGGCGGCTGTTGATGCTTCCCGACCACGCCACGCCGCTGGGGCTGCGCACCCACACCTCCGAGCCCGTGCCGTACCTCCTCGTCGACTCCCGGGTCGACGGCCCCGGCGGCACCTACACCGAGGCCGGAGTGGCCGGCGCCGAGGCGGTGCCCGGCCACGAGCTCATGGGTCGCCTGCTCAGCGTGCGCTGACCCCGCCCGGGTGCTGAAGACGGCTCCCGGACGTGCCGATGTCCGGTGCGGCGCCTCCCCGGCGCCCACGAACGACAGGAGCCACCGTGGGCTACGGCTACACCCACTACAACGACGAGGTGTTCCTCGTCGCTGCCGCACGCGACGCCCTGGGAGCTGAGGACGTCATCGCCGCCGGGATCTTCTCGTGGGCGGGGCTGTCCGCCGCCTACGCCGCCGGAGGCACGCTCGGAGGGTCGGCCGGTGCCGTCGCCGGCTCCGCCGTGACCACCGGTCTCGGCGCCGCGGTCGGTGGACGCCTCGCCGCGGAGGGCACCGCTGCGGCCCGGGGGGAGACCGTCCCGCTCGTGGTGGCCGTGAGCGCCGACGCGGTCCACCTCCTCGACTGGGACGGCGAGGCCGCCGGCCCCGAGGTCCGACGCTTCGACCGGGCCCGCCTCGACACCGAGGTCCACCGTCTCGGCGCCTCGTTCTTCGTGACGCTCACCGACCGGGAGACGGGGGAGCACTACTCCGTGCACGGAGCGAAGGGTCCCCTGGCTCGGGGCCGTCGCCCGGACCATTCCGTGATGGTCGCTCTCGGCCTGGCCTGAGGAGGGCGAGGGCCCGCCCCTCCAGGGGCGGGCCCTCGTACCTCCAGGCGAGCCCGGTTCAGCCGGTCACGGCCGCGTGGGTCTCCACGCCCGTGGCGGCAGGGGGTGCCGGGGCGGTGGTGGTCGGGACCGGGCCCGCCTCGGTGGGCACGTCGAGCACCTGCTGCACCAGGCCCAGCGGGAAGTCCCCATCGGTGGCGCTGCCCGTGGCGTAGACGATCACGTTCTTGGCGGCCGGGACGGTGACGGCGCCGGGGGAGAGGGCCGGCAGGGGGGTGCCGTCGGTCAGCTGCACCCGAACGTCGTAGGCGCCGGCAGGGAGCACCGCCGAGGCCTGCTCGCCCGCGGCCAGCCCAACGATGGCGACCTCCCCGTCGACGAGGACGTCGAGGGCGGGGGCGTCCGCCGCGTGGCGGACGGTGACCCGCGACGAGCCTTCGGGCACCGCGCTCAGGTCGTTCACGAACGGGGTGAGGACCGGGGCTCCGCCGACCAGGTCGGCGACCACCGCCAGGTCGGCGCCGCTCGGCACGTCGAGGGTCTGGTCGATGACCTGGTTGGCCGGATCGCTGGCGTCGGACCCGGTGGGCACCACGACGACCGGCAGCGGCCCGGCGGGGAGGGTGAGGGGGCCGGCGACGTCGCCATACCGGAAGTCGGTGAGCACCCGGTCGGCCTCGTCGGTGCCACCCGCGTACACGTCGACCGCGACGCCGGGGATGCCGTGGACGATGGTGACGCGGCTGTCGGCGGCGCTGGCCCGGTCGGTGAGCACCGGGAGGAGCAGGGCGAGTGCGGCGGCGAGGGCCACGAGCCCCACCAGCGGTCGTCGGATGGTCGTGGTCATGAGGTCTCCCTCTGTCAGGAGCGGCCGGGCGCCGCAGCTTTTACCACTAAACAAGGACGGAGCCGATCCATTCCCGTCGGCCTGAGATTCCGCGCGAACTCCGCGGGCCGCACCCGCCGGGGTGCCCGAGCCGGTTGCCCGGGCCGGTGCCCGCCCCTACGCTTCGCAGGTCGCCCGCCGGCCTCCTGGCCGGGTCCGGGTGCCTCTCCCCGCCGTCCGGCGGACCGCCCGGCTCTCTGCCGTGGCCACCACTCCCTCTGAGTCCACATCCCCTGAGCCCACACGAGGCCGCCGCCTGCGCCACCGCTCGCCGGCCCTTCTGCGAAGGACGTCCCCCATGGCCGAACTGGAACGCACCGCCCTCGAGGGCAAGGACCGGGACGAGCTCGTCGCCATCGCCACGGCGCTCGGCGGCAAGCCCGCCTCCCGGGCCAAGAAGGCCGACATCATCGACCTCATCCTCGACCTCACCGGCGTCACCCCGGCTGCCGGCGACGAGGCGACCGACACGGTCGACGATCCCGCCCCCGCCCCGGCCCAGCTGCCGCTGACCGACGAGGTGGACGAGGGCGCGGCCGCCGCCGAGCCGGCCCCTGCCCGGCGGCCCCGCACCCGCCGCAGCCGCACCGCCGCGGCGGCCACCACCGAGACCGAGGTGGCCGAGCCGGCCGCGGACGCCGGCGACGGCGCGCCCGCGGAGGCGGTGTCGACCGCCCCCGCCGAGGCCGACGGGGCCAGCGACGCAGCAGCCTCAGACGGCTCCGCTGCCGAGGGTGCGGCCGACGGGGGCGACGCGTCCGATGGCACGGCGTCCCCCGCCGGTGGCGACGCCCCGGCGGCCCAGGCCGAGGCCGAGACCGGTGAGGGCGGCGGTCGCCGGCGTCGGCGTCGTGGCCGTGACCGTGGCGACCGCGCCGGAGGTGCCGAGCGCCCCGACGAGCCGTTCAACGGCGAGCCGGTGGCGGTCGAGGGCATCCTCGACCTGCGCGACGAGGGCTACGGCTTCATCCGGGTGAAGGGCTACCTGCCGAGCCGTGACGACGTCTACGTGTCGGTGAAGCAGACCCGGCAGTTCTCGCTCCGGCGGGGCGACCTCATCACCGGGGCCAGCCGGCCGGCCAGCCGCAACGAGAAGAACCCCGCCCTGCTGCGCATCGACTCGGTGAACGGCGTCGATCCCGAGCAGGCCCGCGCCCGTCGCCGGTTCGAGGACCTCACCCCGCTGTTCCCGGACGAGCGGCTCCAGCTGTCGAGCCGCGACGAGCCGTACAACATGACTGCCCGCATCGTCGACCTGATCGCCCCGATCGGGAAGGGCCAGCGGGGCCTGATCGTGTCGCCGCCGAAGGCGGGCAAGACCACGATCATGAAGCAGATCGCCGCCTCGATCGAGAAGTACAACCCCGACGTGCAGCTCATCGTGCTGCTGGTCGACGAGCGGCCCGAGGAGGTCACCGACATGCGCCGCTCGATCAGCGGCGACGTGGTGGCCTCGACCTTCGACCATCCGGCCGAGGAGCACACCGCCATCGCCGAGCTGGTGATCGAGCGCGCCAAGCGGCTGGTCGAGGACGGCAAGGACGTCGTGGTCATCCTCGACGGCATCACCCGCCTCGCCCGGGCCTACAACCTCGGCGCCCCCACCTCCGGGCGCATCATGTCCGGCGGCATCGACACGGCCGCCCTGTACCCGCCCAAGAAGTTCTTCGGCGCCGCCCGCAACGTCGAGGAGGGTGGCTCGCTCACCATCCTCGCCACCGCCCTGGTGGAGACCGGCTCCCGCATGGACGAGGTCATCTTCGAGGAGTTCAAGGGCACGGGGAACATGGAGCTGCGCCTCGACCGGCGCCTCGCCGAGCGCCGGATCTACCCGGCCATCGACGTGGACGCCTCGTCGACCCGCCACGAGGAGCTGCTCTTCGACCGGAAGCAGCTGCAGCAGGTGTGGAAGCTCCGCCGGGTGCTCTCGGGCATGGCCGCCGAGGGCGGCAGCGGCGCGGCCGGCCTCGAGATGCTGATCGACCGCCTCGGCTCCTTCCGCACCAACGACGAGTTCCTCGCCGAGATCGCCAAGGGCTGAGCCCGCTCCGGGGCCGGCCCGGATTGCGATTCGGGGCCGTTCCCGGCACACTTGACGGTCCCCTTGTTTTCCAACGGAGCGCAGCCATGAAGGCCGACATCCATCCCGAGTACGTCGAGGCGACGGTTCGCTGCTCGTGCGGCAACACGTTCACCACCCGCTCGACGCAGGCCGAGCTCACCTCCGAGCTCTGCAACGAGTGCCACCCCTTCTACACCGGCAAGCAGAAGCTGGTGGACACGGGTGGCCGCATCGAGAAGTTCGAGAAGCGGTACGGCAAGCGCCGCAAGTAGCGGCCCGACCCGTCAGCGTCCCGAGGGGCCTGCCGTTCCACTCGATCCCGAGCAACGCTCGAGGCTGCTCGCCGCCAAGGCGCGCGCCCTGGTCGCCGACCACCTCGGCGTCGACCCCTCCGGGGGCGGCGACGAGCTGCGACCGGGCACGTTCCCCGGCGGCGCCACCGTGCGCGCCGGTGCGGCGGGGTGGGTGCTGCTCGACGAGCGCCCCTCCCGCGGCCTCGGCCCCGCTTTGATCTGGGCCGAGCGCGAAGCGGTCGACGAGCTCCACGTCATCGTCGAGGACCCCGCCGCCGCCGGGCTGCTGGCCCGCCGGTCGACGGCGTTCCGGCGCGCACCGACCGTGTGGCGATCCGAGGGCCGTTCCCTGGCGCCCGCCGAGGCGGCGCCGTTCCCCGCGCCCGTGGAGCCGCCGGCCGTCGCCCGTGAGGTCGTCGGCCTCCTGCGTGACGCCGGTGTCGAGGTCACCGTCGAGCACGGGGAGATCCGCGGCGAGATCCGAGGGCTCGAGGTGGCCCGGGTCGTCGTCGACGACGACGGCAGCGCCCGCGTCGAGGTGGGCGTCGGCCGCCACGACCGCGAAGCCTTCGCGCTCGTGCACGGTGACCTCCCCACCCCCGAGGCGCTGGCCTCGGTCGTGCGCAGCGTCGACACCTGGCGCCGCCCCGAGGCCGAGGCCCACCCTCTCCGCCGCCTCGCGCCCGAGGGCTGGCTGCGCTGGCGCCTCGTCGAGGAACCCGCCCTGGTCGGCGCCGCCGAGCTGCGTCCGGCAGAGCCGGTCGTGCCCCGGGAGAGCGTGAAGGACACCGCCGCCACGATCGCCGTCGGCACCGACCTGGAGGGCCGACCCCTCGTGGTCGCCTGCTCGGTCGGCATCGACCTCGACGTCGTCCCCACCGGAGCCGACGCCCGCCTCGCGCTCGCCCCGGAGGCCCAGCTGCTCGTGGTGGTGCCCGAGCGCGACGATCACCCCGTCACCCGCCGCCTGGCGGCCGACCTGGTGGCGCCGGCCGAGGTCGTGCCCCTCGCCGGCGACTGGCGCGCCGACGGCCCCGGACCGGGCCGGTGACGTCGTGAGCGGCCTCCTCGACCGGCTCCCCGACCTGGAGCGCGAGCACACCGAGATCGAGGGCCACCTCGCCGACCCGGCCGTCATCGCCGACCAGCGCCGGTACGCCGACCTGAGCCGGCGCTACCGCGACCTGGGGGAGCTGGTCGTCCGCCTGCGCGAGCTGCGCCAGGCCAACGAGGACCTCGCCGCGGCGCGCGAGATGTACACCGAGGCCGATGGCGACGACCGCGAGGTGCTGAAGGACGAGATCGACAGCGCCGAGGCCGCCATCGCCCGCCTCGATGAGGAGATCAAGGTCCTCCTCCTGCCGAAGGACCCCAACGACGACCGCAACGTGATCGTCGAGCTGCGCGGCGCCGAGGGCGGGGAGGAGGCCAACCTCTTCGCCCGCGACCTGTTCGAGATGTACCGGGGCTACGCCGCCCGGATGGGCTGGAAGCTGGAGGTGATGGAGGCCCAGGAGTCGGACATGGGCGGCTACAGCGACATCACCTTCCGCCTCTCCGGCGACGGCGTGTGGAGCCGGATGAAGCACGAGGGTGGCCCCCACCGGGTGCAGCGGGTGCCGGTCACCGAGAGCCAGGGCCGCATCCACACCTCCTCGGCCACCGTCACCGTGCTGCCCGAGGCCGACGAGGTCGACGTGCAGATCGATCCGAACGACCTGCGCATCGACGTGTACCGCTCGTCCGGTCCGGGCGGGCAGTCCGTCAACACCACAGATTCGGCGGTGCGCATCACCCACCTGCCCACCGGGGTCGTGGTGTCGATGCAGGACGAGAAGAGCCAGATCCAGAACCGGGAGAAGGCGCTGAGGGTGCTGCGCAGCCGGCTCCTCCAGGCCGAGCAGGAGCGTCAGGCGGCGGAGGCCTCGGGGGCCCGTCGGGCGCAGACCGGTGGTGGCGGCCGCTCCGAGAAGATCCGCACCTACAACTTCAAGGAGAACCGGGTCACCGACCACCGCATCGGGCTCACGATCTACAAGCTCGACAAGGTGCTGGCCGGCGAGCTCGACGACGTCGTCGACGCCCTCGTGGCCGACGAGCGGGCCCGGCAGCTGCGCGAGCGCGACGACCAGGCATGACTCCGCCGGAGCTGCCCGAGGGCGCGGTCTCCTGGCGGATGCTGGCGGCGGAGGCCGAACGCCGCCTCGCGGACTCCGGGGTCGTGGCCGACGGCTCGCCGGCCGCCGAGGCCCGCTGGATCGTCGAGCGGGCGAGCGGCAACGAGGGTCCCGAGTACGCGCTCGGCCTCGACGACCCCGCCACCGAGCGGGCCGTCCACCACTTCGACGCGATGATCGAGCGGCGCCTCGCGGGTGAGCCCCTCCAGCACGTGCTGGGTCGCTGGGCGTTCCGCACGCTCGACCTGCTGGTGGACGCGCGCGTGCTCATCCCGCGCCCGGAGACCGAGGTCGTCGCCGGGCTCGCCCTCGCCGAGCTCGACCGGTGCCGCCCGACCGCCGACGTCGCCGGCCGCCCGCTGGTGGCCGTCGACCTGGGCACCGGCTCGGGCGCCATCGGGCTGTCCCTGGCGGCCGAGCGCAACGGGGTCGAGGTGTGGCTCACCGACGCGTCGGCCGACGCCCTCGACGTGGCCCGGGCGAACCTCGCCGGGCTGGGGCGGGCGGGCACCCGGGTGCGCATCTCCGAGGGCGACTGGTTCGGTGCCCTCCCGGCGGAGCTGGCGGGCACGATCGACCTGATCGCCTCCAACCCGCCCTACGTCGCCGACGACGACGAGCTGCCGAGCGTGGTGCGCGACTGGGAACCGCCGGGCGCTCTCTTCGCCGGGGCCGACGGCCTCGACGACCTCCGCACGATCGTGGCCGAGGCACCTCGCTGGCTGGCCCCGGGGGGCGCGCTCGTGGTCGAGCTCGCTCCCGTCCAGGCTCCCGTGGTCGCCGAGCTCGCCCTCGCCTCCGGCTTCGCCGCCGCGGAGGTGCACCTCGACCTGGCCGGGCGCGAGCGCGCCGTCGTCGCCCGCCTGGGCTGACGGGCCGACCGGACAGGCGCGACGGCAGGGTCCGCCGCCGGGGTCACGCCGACCGCGTGACCTAGAGCAGCGCGAAGCCGTTCACCAGGCGGTCGAACTGCGGGTGGTCGGCGTAGATCGACCGCGACTGGATGGCGTAGAGCACGTCACCGCGCTGCACCAGCAGGGCCCGCACGGTCACCAGGTCGCCGCTGCCGTTGCGCAGGCCCTCGATCTGGGCGAGCAGCGCCGGCTGGCCCTGGAACGAGGTCTGGTTGGAGTCCGACACCTCACCGCCCAGCTCGGCCGCCCACGCGATGGCCTGGGAGCTGAGCGTGGCCTCGGGGCTCTGGGTGGCGTCGACCGGGATCTCGGCCCAGGAGATGGCGAGGGTGGTGTCGGGGTCGTCCTCGGGGCCCAACGTGCTGACCCAGGCGGAGGCGGTGCCCTCGAGCGGGACCGGGAAGGGCGAGGCCTGCTCGGTGCGGTTCGTCGGGAGGCTGGCCTTGAAGTCGGCCGCCGGCTCGGTGAACTCCTCCCAGCCGTCGGGGCTCTGGGCGGCGATGGCGGGGACCTTGTTGCGGATGTCGGTGATCACGTCGCCGCCCGGCAGGATCCCGAGCAGGACGCCGGCGAGGACGATGGCGGCCACCGCGAGGATGGCCAGCAGGAGCGGGACCTTGAGGCTGCCCTGGCGGAGCTGGGAGCTGCCCGGGGTGGGCTTGCTCATCGGCATCTCGGCCTGGCCGCGCAGGTCGTAGGCGCACAGGCGGCACTTCACCGCCCCTTCGGGGTTCTTCGCCCCGCAGCCGGGGCATCGCACGGACGCCATGACACTCTCCGTCGGCGGGTTCGCCTCCCGACCTGAGCGAGAACCTACGCCAGAGACGGCTCGGAGGAGGTCATCAGCGCGCCTACGATTCGGCATGCCCGTCGTCCTGGCCCTCCTCGCCTCGCTCATCTGGGGCAGCGCGGACTTCGTCGGGGCCAACGCGTCACGGGAGCTGGCGCCCTCCACGGTGATGCTGTGGTCGACGATCATCGCCCTGCCGGTGCTCGCCGTGGTGGCAGTCGTGAGCGGTGATCTGGTCCTCGACGGGGCGACCATGGGGTGGGGGCTCTTCGCCGGCGTGACCGGGGCCGTCGGCCTCACGGCCCTCTACCAGGGCCTGTCCACCGGGGTCATGGGCGTGGTCGCCCCGATCTCGTCGACCTCGGTGCTCGTGCCGGTGCTCGTCGGCGTCGCCACCGGGGACGAGCTCGCCCCCCTCCAGACCGCCGGCGTCGTCGTCGCCATCGTCGGCATCGTGCTCGCTGGCGGCCCCCACCTCCGGGAGTTCCGCACCGGCGGGCACGTGCCGATCCTGTGGGCGCTCGCCGCGGCGCTGTTCATCGGCCTGGCCCTGGTCGGCCTGGCCTACGGGTCGGAGACCAGCTCGGTGTCGGTGCTCCTGTGCCAGCGGGTGGTGTACGTCGGGGTGCTGGCCCTGATCGTGCTGGCCACGAGGGCGCCGCGCGTGCCCGGCCGTCGCCACCTGGCGCCCCTCGGGGCGGTGGGGGCCGGGGACATCACCGCCAATGGCCTGTTCGCGGTGGCGTCCCGCAGCGGGCCCCTCGCGGTCATCTCGGTGCTGTCCTCGCTCTACCCGGTGGCCACCGTGCTGCTCGCCCGGCGGCTCCACCACGAGCGGCTGGCGCGCGAGCAGGTCATCGGCGTGCTCGCCGCGTTCGCGGGCGTCGCCGCGGTCGTCGCCGGCTGACCGGTCCAGGTTGCCGACGACGCCGGCCCCCGGGGTGAGGCATCCGACGCGACCGGGTGACAGGCTGTCGGGGTGCGGAGGCCGAGGTGGTGCGAGGTGGCGGGTGCCGTCGCCGTGGGTGCGGTGCTGCTCGGGTCGGCGGCCTGCGGCTCGTCAGGCTCGTCGGGCTCGTCGGGCCCGTCCGGTGGCGATGAGCAGGTCGCCGGCGGCGGCACGACGGTCGCCGTCGGCCCGGCCGATGCCGAGTTCTGCGAGATGGTGACCTCCATCGGCGAGGTCCCCGAGAGCTACGTGGGCTCGTCCGCGCACCTCGCCGACGTGGAGGCGCTGGTGGCCGTGGCCCCTCCGGCGATCGTCGGTGATCTCGAGACCTTCCGGCTCCACATCGCGTCGGGTGGGATCACCGACGACCCGGACAGCAAGGACATCGCGAACTATCCGCCCGACGTTCGTCGTGCGGTCGAGCAGCTCGAGGCCTACGTCACCTCGACCTGCTGACCGCTCGCGCCGCCGGGCGGGGGGACCGCCGGAGCGTCACGGCGCGCCGCTCAGAAGTGCCAGGGGTAGGCCGACCAGTCCGGGTCGCGCTTCTCGAGGAACGCGTCGCGGCCCTCGGCGGCCTCGTCGGTCATGTAGGCGAGGCGGGTGGCCTCCCCGGCGAACACCTGCTGGCCGACGAGCCCGTCGTCGACGAGGTTGAAGGCGAACTTCAGCATGCGCTGGGCGGTGGGGCTCTTGCCGTTCACCATCCGCCCCCACTCCAGCGCCACCTTCTCGAGGTCGGCGTGGGGGACCACCTCGTTCACCGCGCCCATCTCGTACATCTGCTGCGCGGTGTACTCCCGGCCGAGGAAGAAGATCTCCCGGGCGAACTTCTGGCCCACCTGGCGGGCGAGGTAGGCCGAGCCGAAGCCGCCGTCGAAGCTGGCCACGTCGGCGTCGGTCTGCTTGAACCGGGCGTGCTCGGCCGAGGCCAGGGTGAGGTCACACACCACGTGGAGGCTGTGGCCCCCACCGGCTGCCCAGCCCGGCACCACGCAGATCACCACCTTGGGCATGAAACGGATCAAGCGCTGCACCTCGAGGATGTGGAGGCGCCCGCTGCGGGCCGGGTCGATGGTGTCGGCGGTCTCGCCCTCGGCGTAGCGGTAGCCGTCCCTGCCCCGGATGCGCTGGTCGCCGCCTGAGCAGAACGCCCAGCCGCCGTCACGGGGCGAAGGGCCGTTGCCGGTGAGCAGCACGCAGCCCACGTCGCTCGTCTGCCGGGCGTGGTCGAGCACCCGGTAGAGCTCGTCGACGGTGCGGGGCCGGAAGGCGTTGCGGACCTCCGGGCGGTCGAAGGCCACGCGGACGGTGCCGTGGTCGACGGCCCGGTGGTAGGTGATGTCGCCGAGATCGTCGAAGCCGGGCACGGGGCGCCAGGCGTCGGGGTCGAACAGCTCCGAGACGGTGGTTTCTCCGGTCACGTCTGGAACGTACTCGCCTACGATCGCCAGGTGGCGCGGAGGGGGACCGGCGCCGCCGGATCGCACGACCGCACGCATCGACGGCGTGGACGAGGGGGGTGGACCGTGGTGTTCGGGAAGCGCAGCCGGGCCGAGGGAGCGGCGAGCCGCCTCCGGGGCCTGGCCTTCTTCGAGGGCTTCAGCGACGGCGAGCTCGAGCGGGTCGCGGAGCTGGCCGCCGATGTGCAGGCCGAGGCCGGCGCCCTGCTGATCGATCAGGGTCGTGTCGGCACCGAGTGCTACGTGATCGAGGTCGGCTACGCCGGGGTGTGGGTCGGCGACGAGCACGTCGTCAGCCTCGGCCCCGGTTCGATGGTCGGGGAGATGGCGCTCGTGGAGCACTCGCCCCGCCGGGCCAGCGTCGTGGCCGAGACCCCGGTGCGGCTCCTCGCGTTCGACAACCGGTCGTTCAAGGAGCTGTTGAAGGAGATGCCGAAGGCGGAGGAGCGGGTGAAGGCCCTCCTCGCCGCCCGCCTCAAGGCCAACTCCGCCCTCCACTGACCCGAACTGGTTGGGTCTCGCCGTGCTGGGGGTCGTTGGTTCCCAACCAGTTCGGCGGGGCCCCTCGAACTGGTTGGGTTTCACCGTGCTGGGGGTCGTTGGTTCCCAACCAGTTCGGCGGGGTCAGGAGGTGAGCTCGACGGTGGCGTCGGCGGCGCGGCGGGCGGCCCGGCCGACCAGCTCCTCGGTCTGGGCGAGGGCGATCAGGGCCGGATCGGTCGAGGAGCACCAGGTGCGGTCGCCGTTGGGGGTACGGGCGGCGAGCAGCACGTGGGTGGGGCCGGTGCGGTCATGGGGGACGGTGGCGCTCTCCACCGCCACCTCACCGACCCAGCGGTCGTCGAGCTCGACCCGGGGGAGGGCGTCGACCTCGGCCTGGGGCTCGGCGTGGCGGTACGCCCCGGCCCGGGGCGGATCGGTGGAGAGGATCACCACCGCGTGCTCGGTGGTGTAGCCGCCGTTGGCGGTGCACAGCCCGAGCGAGCCGGCGTCCTCCCGCAGCACGCCGGCCATGGTGGCGAGGCCGTGGCTGGTGTAGTCGTTCAGCGGCCCCCCGGCGAAGGTCATGCCGCCGGTGACGGTGAGGGGGCGGTCGGCGCCGACACCGCCCCAGCCGGTGCCGTCGGCCGCCGGGTCGGCGGGCGCCAGCCCCAGCTCCATCGCCCCGATCTGCACGGCCACGGGGAAGCACGAGTAGAGGTCGACGTGGGCGATCTCGTCGGGGCCGGTGCCGGCCAGGGCGTAGGCGTCGCGTCCGGCCAGGCGCAAGGCGGGCGACGAGCACAGGTCGGCCCGCTCTGAGACGTGCCAGTGGTCGACCGCCTCGGTGCCGGCGTGCAGGAACACCCACCGGTCCCGGGGCACGCCGGCCCGCTCGGCCGCCGCGACCGAGCACAGCAGCAGGCCCGAGCCCTGGTCGACCTGGTTGTTGGAGCACAGGCGCTTCGTGTACGGGAACGAGATCATCCGGTTGGCGTCGGTGGGCGTGGTGATCGCCTCGGGGGTGAGCGCCTCGCGGAGCCACGCCTCGGGGTTGGTGGCCGCGACCTCGGAGAAGGCGGACCAGAGCCGCCCGAGGCGACGGCGGTGGTCGTCGACGCCGAGCCCCAGCCGGGCTCGCAGGGCGACCTCGAAGAGGGGGTAGACGTGCACCGGCAGGCGCACGCCCCGCTCGACCTCGAGCGCGCTCACGAGGGGCCGGTCGAGCCCGATGCGCTCCGGCTCGGGCACGTCGTCGGGCTGGACCGTCCACGCCGGCTCCCGACCCTCGGCCCGCAGCCGGGAGCGGGACCGGGCGGCCTCCCCACCGCACACCGCCACCACGTCGAGCTCGCCGGCCTGGATCTGGGCGGCCGCCCGGGCCACCGTGACGCCGACGAGGTTGCCGCCCACCACCGTCGACGCCAGGTGGGGCGGCATCACCCCGAGGCGCTCCGCCACGGCGAGGGCGGGGTTCCGGTAGGGCCAGCTCAGCTCGCTGATCGTCCGCAGCGACCCGACCGCGGCGAGCAGGCCCCGCCCGCCGCTGTCCTCCTCGGCCCGGCGCAGCCCCTCGGCCATCAGGGCGGCGGGCTCGAGCACCTCGTCGCCCCGCTCGGCGCGCACGGTGACCTGGCCCACGCCGACGAGCACGGGCAGACGGGGATCGAGGCCGCTCGGCATGGCCGGTGACCGTACCCAAGCCCGGAGGCGAGCCCCCGGAGGGCCGTCACTACACTCGGCCCATCGACGTGCTCTGTGTCTGCACCGCCAACATGTGCCGCTCGCCCATGCTCGAGGCGTTCCTCGGCTCGGCGCTGCGCGCCCGGGGTGCCGAGGCCCACGTGCACTCGGCCGGCACCCGGGCCGACGGGCGACCCGCGGTCGACCACGTCGTCGAGGTCAGCGCCCAGCGGGGCCACGACATCTCGGCCCACGGCAGCCGGCTCCTCGACCGTGACCTGATCGACGGTGCCGACCTGCTCCTCCCGCTCGCCCGGGAGCACCTCCGGGAGATCGTGGTGACCTCCCCGGAGGCCTTCGCCCGCACGTTCACCCCGAAGGAGCTCGTGCGCCGCGCCGGCGCCGTCGGAGGCCGCCGCCCGGACGAGCCCCTCGGCGCCTTCCTGGCCCGGCTCCACGAGGGCCGCACCCCGCAGGCGCTGCTGCGCGACGACCCGATCGACGACGTCGCCGACCCCATCGGCGGGCCCCGGTCGGGCTACGAGCGCACCGCCGCCGAGCTCGAGCAGCTCGCCCTCTCGATCGCCGCCCTGCTGGCCCCCACCACGGCCGGCACGGCCCCCCTCTCGACCGCTCACCAGGAGACCTGAGATGCCTTGGCCCTCTGACGACGACCGCGAGCTCTTCGGGCTCATCGAGGCCGAGGAGCAGCGCCAGAACACCACGCTGCAGCTCATCGCCTCGGAGAACTTCACCTCCCCGGCGGTGATGCGGGCCACCGGCTCGGTGCTCACCAACAAGTACTCCGAGGGCTATCCGGGCAAGCGCTACTACGGCGGCAACCAGGTCGTCGACCAGATCGAGGACATCGCCCGCGACCGGGTGAAGGCCCTCTTCGGCGCTGAGCACGCCAACGTGCAGCCCCACTCCGGCGCCAACGCCAACCTCGGCGTCTACCTGGCCGTGCTCGAGCCCGGCGACAAGGTGATGGGCATGTCGCTCGACCACGGCGGCCACCTCACCCACGGCTCGCCGGTGAACATCTCGGGCCGCCACTACGACTTCGTGGCCTACGGCGTGACCCCCTCCGACGAGCGCATCGACTACGACGCCATGCGGGAGGTCGCCCTGCGGGAGCGGCCCAAGCTCATCATCGCCGGCGCCACCGCCTACCCCCGGGTGATCGACCCGCTCGCCATCAGGGCCATCGCCGACGAGGTCGGCGCGCTGTTCATGTTCGACGCCGCCCACATCGCCGGGCTCATCGCCGGCGGGGCCCACCCGAACCCGGTGGGCGTGGCCGACATCGTCACCTTCACCACCCACAAGACCCTCCGGGGCCCGCGGGGCGGCTGCATCCTCACCACCGCCGAGCTCGGCCCCGCCATCGACAAGGCCATCTTCCCGGGCCTCCAGGGCGGTCCCCTCGAGCACGTGATCGCCGCCAAGGCGGTCGCGTTCCGGGAGGCCTCGCTGCCCGAGTTCCGCGACTACGCCAACCAGATCGTGCGCAACGCCGCCGCCCTCGCCGAGGCGCTGGCGGGGGAGGGGTTCCGGCTCGTCTCCGGCGGCACCGACAACCACCTGCTGCTGGTCGACCTGCGCAGCTTCGACGCCGAGCTCACGGGCAAGGAGGCCCAGGCGGTGCTCGACCAGGCCGGCATCACGCTCAACAAGAACACCATCCCCGACGACCCCCGCTCCCCGTTCGTCACGAGCGGCGTGCGCATCGGCACGCCCGCGGTCACCACCCAGGGGATGGGTGAGGCGGAGATGGGTCAGATCGCCGCCCTCATCGCCCGGGCCCTGCGCGGCCGCGCCGACGACGCCGAGCTGGCGGCCGTCCGCGACGACGTCGCCACGCTCTGCTCCAAGTTCACCCCCTACAGCTGATCGGGACGCTCGGACCGTGCCGAGCCTGGGCGCCTACGGGGTGGTGCTGGCCGTCGCCGCGGCCACCACGTTCGCGTCCATGTTCCTCGTCCGGCGCCTCGCGGTCCGGGTGGGTGCGGTCGTGCGGCCCGACGAGCGCCGGGTGCACAAGCGCCCCACCCCGACCCTCGGCGGGCTCGGCATGCTCGTCGGGCTGCTGGCCGGCATGGGCACGGCCTGGGCGATGGGCTCGTTCGACGCCATCTTCTCGGGGAGCACCGAGCCGCTCGGCCTGGTGCTCGCCGCGGTGCTGATCGTCGCCGTCGGGGTCATCGACGACCTCAGGGAGGTGTCGGCGCCCGCCAAGGTCGCCGGCATCGTCCTGGCCGCCAGCGTGCTCGTGATCTCGGGCATCTCGATGCTCGTGTTCCGCGTGCCCTTCCTCGGCGTGTTCGTGCTGTCGAGCGACTGGTCGTACCTGCTGTCGGTGCTGTGGGTGGTGGGCATGACCAACGCCATCAACCTCATCGACGGGCTCGACGGGCTCGCCGGCGGCATCGTGGCCATCGCCGCCGGGGCGTTCTTCCTCTACTCCGTGGAGCTGGGCGACGAGGGGTTGCTGCTGCCCGGCAACATCGGCGCCCTCGTGGCCATCCTCACCCTCGGCGCCTGCCTCGGGTTCCTGCCCCACAACATCCACCCGGCCCGCATCTTCATGGGCGACGGCGGGGCGCTGCTGCTCGGGCTGCTGATGGCCGCCTCCACGATGGTGGTGGGCGGACGCACCGCCCGCAGCTTCTCCGGCAGCTCGTTCTTCTTCTTCGCTCCGGTGCTGATCCCGGTGGTGATCCTCGGCGTGCCGATCTTCGACATGCTCTTCGCCATCGTTCGCCGGGCCCGCAGCCGCTCCGGCATCTCCACCGCCGACAAGGGCCACCTGCACCATCGCCTGATGCGCCTCGGCCACGGCCACCGGCGCAGCGTGTTCATCCTGTGGGCGTGGACCGCCCTGCTGTCGGGCTTCGTCCTCTACCCGATCTACAGCGGCTCGGGCGACGGCCTGGTGCCGTTCGGCATCGCGGCCATCCTGCTGTCGCTCTACATGCTCCTGCACCCCGGGCTGCGCTCGTCGCGCGACCGCGAGAACGGCACCACCACCGCCGTCTCCGGCGCCGGCGGCGTCGGCGAGGTGGCGTCCTCCCCGGTCGCGGCGGCCCCTCCCGCCGGCGCGGCCGCGGCCTCCGACGGGCTCGAACCGGTCGATCCCGCCGCCCTCCCGGCGGTGGGCCCGGTGTCGCACCGCCCCGCTCGGCGCGACCCCGGCGAGGAGGCCGCGCCATGATGTCCGAGGGATTTGCGGGCTGTTTCTGGGCTCGCCTAGTTTGTGTACCGCTTCACAAAGTCGCGGCGACGCCGTGACAGGACTCGCGGCCCGAGGACCGGGGCGGGGAGATCGGGCGACGGGCCCGGGCTCGTCGCCTCCACACGTCCCCACGGGCGGCACGACTCGACAGGGCACACGGTGACCGTTTCGCAACGGCGCGAACTCACTCAGGAGATGCACCGCACCACGGGCGGCTACGAGCTCGTGTTCTCGCCGTTGCTGCTCGCCCTCGTCGGCTTCGGCATCGACAAGCTCCTGGGCACGGTGCCGGTGTTCACGATCGCCTTCGCGGTCCTGGGCGTGGTCGGCGCCGTCGTCAAGATCGTCTTCCAGTACAACTCCGAGATGGAGAAGCACGAAGCGAGCGGTCCGTGGGCGAAGTGACCGACATGGAGCTGGTCGCCATCGGGGCCACCGCTCCGGAGGGCGTGATCGCCAAGGACATGGTGAAGAAGGCGGCCGTCGTCGGCCCCGTCCTCATCGTGGTCTTCGGCCTCATCTGGGGTCTCGACGGCGCGCTGTCGACGGCCTACGGCCTCGCCCTCGTCGTGGCCAACTTCGTCATCGCCGCCGCCATGCTCTCCTACGCCGGGCGCATCTCGCCCGGCTTCCTGATGGGTGCCGCCCTGTTCGGCTACCTCATCCGGCTCACGCTGATCTTCCTGGCCATCTGGCTGGTGAAGGAGGCCTCCTGGGTGGAGCTGGTGCCGATGGGCCTCACCATCATCGGCACCCACCTCGGCCTCCTCCTGTGGGAGATGAAGTACGTCTCCCTGTCCCTCGCCTACCCGGCGCTCAAGCCCAACGCCGCCTCCAAGGAGTCGACCTCCAAGTGATCTTCGGACTCGAGTTCCCGCCCATCGAGAACCTGGTCGAGTGGCCGAACGCCTTCGGCCCCAAGGATTCCTGGTACGGCTTCAACAAGGTCGCCCTGATCAACCTGGTCGCGGTGGTGGCGACGGCGCTGCTGTTCCTCCTCGCCCGCCGCAGCAAGGGGCTCGTGCCCAAGGGCGTGCGCAACCTCGCCGAGTCGGCCGTGGCGTTCATCCGCGACGGCATCATCAACGAGACGATGGGGCCGGAGGGCTACCGGTACCTGCCGTTCCTGGTGAGCCTCTTCTTCTTCATCCTCATCGGCAACATCTTCGAGGTCATCCCGTTCTTCCACATGCCGGCGAACGCCCGCATGGCCGGCCCCGCGGTGCTCGCCCTCATCACCTGGGCGATGTTCATCTGCGTCGGCATCCGCCACCAGGGCCCGAAGTACTTCTGGAACGCGGTGGCACCCCCCGGGGTCCCCGGCCCGCTGCTGCTGGTCGTGGTCCCCATCGAGGTCCTGTCGGTGTTCATCGTGCGGCCCTTCTCCCTGGCCGTCCGACTCTTCGCCAACATGCTCGCCGGCCACATCCTGCTGGTGACCTTCAGCGTGCTCTGCATCACGCTGTTCTCGGCCAGCCTGCTGGTGCTGGTGCTGCCGTTCTCGTTCGCCATGCTCGTCGGCCTGACCGGCTTCGAGATCATGGTGGCCTTCCTGCAGGCCTACATCTTCACGATCCTCGCCGCCGTGTACATCGGCAGCTCGCTGCACGCCGAACACTGAGACCGCCGGAGGGGCCCTCGTCCCTCCCGACCGATGTCGTCCTCGGGGAGCCGGGGGCGCAACACCCACAACAGGAGAGCAACGACCAATGAGCATCCTCGCCCAGATCGCGGCGGATCAGCTTCCCAGCGCCGATCAGAAGAGCATCGCCGCCGCCGGCCAGGCCGGCCTGGCCTACGGCCTCGCCACGCTCGGCCCGGGCATCGGCATCGGCTACCTCGTCGGCCAGTCGGTCCAGGCCATGGCCCGCCAGCCCGAGGCCGCCGGCATGGTCCGCACCACCATGTTCCTGGGCATCGCCTTCACCGAGGCCCTCGCCCTCATCGGCTTCGTCGTCTTCATCCTCCTGAAGTTCGTCTGATCAACCTGTTCGGGTGTGCAGGCGCCCACCCCCGCCGTGAGCGGGGGTGGGCGGCTCTCCCGCCCGGATCGTCCTACCCGACCACCGACACCGAACACCACGCTTCGAGGAGCCCAGAGTGCTCGCACTGCTGACAACCGTTCTCGCCTCCACCGAAGGGCTGGGCGAGGCCGGTGCTGAAGTCGCCGAAGAGGTGAAGAACCCGATCCTGCCCACCCTGAACGAGATGTTCTGGGCACTCGTGTTCTTCCTGCTGCTCTGGGCGCTGATGAAGTTCGTCCTGCTGCCGCCCATCATGAAGACCTTCCAGGCCCGCGCCGACAAGGTCCGCGACGACCTGGCCGCCGCCGAGGCCGCCGAGACCGCCCGTCTCACCAAGCTCGAGCAGTACGAGGCCGAGCTGGCCGGCGCCCGCGCCGAGGCCGTCGCCCTCATCGAGCAGGCCCGGTCCGAGGGCGACGCCGAGCGCCGCACCCAGATCAGCGCCGCCGAGGCCGAGGTCGCCGCCCAGAAGGCACAGGCCGCCGCCGAGATCGCCGCGGCCAAGGCCGCTGCCCGGGCCGAGCTGTCCGGCAGCATCGCCGACATCGCCGTCGGCGCCGCCGAAGCGGTCGTCCAGAAGCCGCTCGACCGTGGGTCCCAGGCCCAGCTGGTCGAGGACTACGTCAACCGCGCCGGCTCGCAGAACTGACCGGGACGAGGAGACCAATGAACGCCATCATCCTGGCCGCCGAAGAGGGCGCACACCACGCCAACACCTTCCTGCTCCCCGGTGACATCAACGAGGTCATCTGGGGCTCCATCTCCTTCCTCCTGATCGCCGGCCTCCTGTACTGGAAGGGCGGCCCCGCCATCAAGGGGATGTGGAACGGCCGCATCGAGCGCATCGCCAACGAGCTCGACACCGCCGAGTCCGCCCGTCGCGAGGCGGAGGCCAAGCTGTCCGCCGTCGAGTCCGACATCGCCGACGCCGACACCGAGCGGGCCCGCATCCTGGCCGAGGCCCGAGAGACCGCGGACACCGTGAAGGCCCAGATCATCGAGCGGGCCGCCACCGACGCCGCCGACCTGCGGGCCCGGGGCGCCGCCGACGTCGAGGCCGCCAAGGCCCAGGCGGCGAGCGACCTGCAGGCCGAGATCGGGGTGCTCGCGCTCGGCGCCGCGGAGGCCGTCGTGGCCAACAACCTCGACGACGCCACCCAGAACGAACTCATCGAGAACTACATCAACCGGGTGGGTGCCGGCTCATGAGCGACCGCAGCAACCTGTACGCCGACGCCTTCTTCACCCTGATCAAGGCCGAGGGCAACGCCAACGAGGTCACCGACGAGCTCTTCCGCTTCTCGCAGACCGTCGAGGGCAGCGAGGAGCTCCGCCAGGCGCTCTCCGACCCCCACATCGAGGTGCAGCGCCGCCAGCAGATCGTCGAGGACCTCCTCGGCGGCAAGGCCTCGCCCCTCACCGTCTCGCTCGTGTCCCTGGTCGTCGCCAACGGCCGGACCCGCGAGCTCCCCGAGATCGTCGACCGCCTCCTCAACCGGACCGCCGCCGAGGGCGAGAAGGTCATCGCCCAGGTGCGCTCGGCCGTCGAGCTCTCCGACGACCAGAAGTCGCGCCTGGCCGCCGCGCTCTCCCAGAGCACCGGCAAGCAGGTCGAGGTCGTGGTGGTCGTCGACCCCACGGTGCTCGGCGGCATCGTCACCCAGATCGGCGACACCGTCATCGACGGCTCCGTGCGCCAGCGTCTGTCCCAGCTCCGTGAGTCGTTCTGAACCGCGAGGAACCCATGGCTGAACTCACCATCAACACCGGCGACATCACTGCCGCCCTCCAGAAGAACCTGGCGGGCTACACCCCGTCGCTCGAGGCCACCCAGGTCGGCCGCGTCCTCGAGGTCGGCGACGGCATCGCCCGGGTCTCGGGCCTGCCGGACGTGGGCGTCAACGAGCTCCTCGAGTTCGAGGGCGGCACCGTCGGTCTCGCCCTGAACCTCGACGAGGACTCCATCGGTGCCGTGGTGCTCGGCGACGCCGAGGCCGCCGCCGCCGTGGAGGAGGGCTCCCCGGTGCGGGCCACCGGCCGCATCCTCTCGATGCCGGTCGGCGACGCCCTGCTCGGCCGCGTGGTCAACGCCCTCGGCGAGCCGCTCGACGGCAAGGGCCCGATCGTGGGCGCCACCCCCCGCCGCATGGAGATCCAGGCCCCCGGCATCACCGGCCGCAAGCCGGTGCACGAGCCGCTCCAGACCGGCATCAAGTCGATCGACGCCATGACCCCGATCGGTCGGGGCCAGCGCCAGCTGGTGATCGGCGACCGCAAGACCGGCAAGACCACGGTCTGCATCGACACGATCCTGAACCAGAAGGGCCAGGGCGTGAAGTGCATCTATGTCGCCGTGGGCCAGAAGGCCTCCACGGTGGCACAGACGGTGAACACCCTCACCAGCTACGGCGCCATGGAGTACACGGTCGTCGTGGTGGCCCCCGCCTCGGACCCGGCGCCGTTCAAGTACCTCGCCCCCTACGCCGGCTGCGCCATCGGCCAGCACTGGATGGACAACGGCGAGCACGCCCTCATCGTCTACGACGACCTGTCCAAGCAGGCCGAGGCCTACCGCCAGCTGTCGCTGCTGCTGCGCCGCCCGCCGGGCCGCGAGGCCTACCCCGGCGACGTGTTCTACCTGCACAGCCGCCTGTTGGAGCGGGCCGCCAAGCTCTCCGACGACCTCGGCGCCGGTTCGCTCACCGCCCTGCCGATCATCGAGACCAAGGCCGGCGACGTGTCCGCCTACATCCCGACCAACGTGATCTCGATCACCGACGGCCAGGTCTACCTCCAGGACGACCTGTTCAAGTCGGGTGTGCGGCCTGCCGTCGACGTGGGCATCTCGGTGTCCCGAGTGGGTGGCGACGCCCAGATCAAGGCCATGAAGAGCGTGGCCGGCTCCCTGAAGCTCGACCTCGCCCAGTTCCGCGAGCTCGAGGCGTTCGCCACCCTGGGCTCCGAGCTCGACAAGGTGTCGGCCGCCCAGCTCGAGCGCGGCTACCGCCTCACCGAACTCCTGAAGCAGGGCCTCAACTCGCCGATGCCGGTCGAGGAGCAGGTCGTGGTCGTGTTCGCCGGCACCAACGGCTACCTCGACGACATCCCCGTGAGCGACGTCAAGCGCTTCGAGGCCGACCTCCTCGACTTCATGCGGGGCCGGTACGGCTCGCTGCTCGACGAGATCCGCAGCACCGGCAAGCTCCCCGACGGGGTCGCCGGTGCGGTGGAGGCCTTCAAGGCCGAGTTCGTTCCCTCCGAGACGGCCGCGGCCGAGACCGACGAGGCCTAGGCATGGCCGGAGGTCAGGAGCGGGTCCTGCGGGCGCGGATCAAGAGCGTCCAGTCGATCAGGAAGATCACCCGCGCCATGGAGCTGATCGCCGCGACCCGCGTGGTCAAGGCGCAGGAGCGGGCCAGCGCGGCCCGCCCCTACAGCGACGAGATCACCGCGGTGATCATCGACCTGCTCCGGGCCGGTGCCGCCAAGGAGCACGCCCTGCTCCGCGACAACCCCGACGCCCGCACGGCCGCCTTCGTGGTGATCACCTCCGACCGCGGCATGTGCGGCGCCTACAACTCGAACGTGCTGCGCCAGGCCGAGCGGGCCATCGCCGCCGCGGAGGCTGCCGGCCTCGGCGTGTCGATCATCGCCATCGGCAAGAAGGCCCAGAAGTACTTCCGCTTCCAGGGCCGCACCATCGACGCCGCGTTCGACTCGATCACCGACCAGCCCACCTACGACGACGCCCGTGACGTCGCCGCCACCGTGCGGCGCCGCTACGAGACCGGTGAGCTGGCGTACGTCGAGCTGGCCTACACCGAGTTCCTCTCGGCGGGCTCCCAGGCCGCCACCGTCCGGCGCTTCCTGCCGCTCGAGGTGCCGGCGGTCGACGCCTCCGACGGCCCCAGCGCCGACCTCGAGTACGAGCCGTCGCCGACGGGGATCCTCAACGAGATCCTGCCCCGCTACCTCGAGTCGCGGCTGTTCTCGGCGCTCCTCGACGCCTCCGCCTCCGAGCACGCGTCGCGCCAGCGGGCCATGAAGGCTGCCACCGACAACGCCGACGACCTCACCATCACCCTCTCCCGCGTGCTCAACCGGGCCCGCCAGGACGCCATCACCACCGAGATCATGGAGATCGTCGGCGGTGCGGAGGCCCTGAGCGCCGACACGGGCGAGAAGGGCGAGCTGCTCCCCAGCCTGCTCACCCCCGAGCACGCCTTCCCCGAACACCTCGACCGGCTCGACAAGTCGAGCGGGATCCACTGAGCCCCCACCCGAGGAGCCACCTCCACCGATGACCGTCACCGAGAACACCACCGATCTGAAGTCCGGCCGGGTCGTGGCCATCGCCGGCCCCGTGGTCGACGTCGAGTTCCCCCGGGGCTCCCTGCCCGAGATCAACACCGCGCTCGAGCTCACCATCGAGGTCGACGGCTCGCCCGTCACCGTGGTGGCTGAGGTCGCCCAGCAGATCGGCGACAGCCGGGTGCGTGTGGTCACCATGAAGCCGACCGACGGCCTCCGTCGCGGCACCGAGGTGCGCAACACCGGCCGGGGCATCACCGTGCCGGTGGGTGACGCCGTGCTCGGGCACGTCTTCAACGTCATCGGCGAGCCGCTCGACGCCCCGCTGACCGACACCAACGTGGAGCGCTGGGAGATCCACCGCGAGCCACCGTCCTTCGACAGCCTCGAGCCCAAGGCCCAGGTCTTCCCGACCGGCATCAAGGTCATCGACCTGCTCACCCCGTACCTCGCCGGCGGCAAGATCGGCCTGTTCGGCGGCGCCGGCGTGGGCAAGACGGTGCTCATCCAGGAGATGATCAACCGGGTCGCCTCCCAGCACGGTGGTGTGTCCGTGTTCGCCGGTGTGGGCGAGCGCACCCGTGAGGGCACCGACCTCTGGCTGGAGATGGAGGAGTCCGGCGTCATCAACAAGACGGCGCTGGTCTACGGCCAGATGGACGAGCCGCCCGGCGTGCGCCTCCGCGTCGCCCTGTCGGCCCTCACGATGGCCGAGTACTTCCGCGACGTGCAGAACCAGGACGTGCTGCTCTTCGTCGACAACATCTTCCGGTTCGTGCAGGCCGGTTCCGAGGTGTCCACCCTCCTCGGCCGGATGCCCTCGGCCGTGGGCTACCAGCCCACCCTCGCCGACGAGATGGGCGAGCTGCAGGAGCGCATCACCTCGACCCGGGGCCGCTCCATCACCTCGCTGCAGGCCGTGTACGTGCCCGCCGACGACTACACCGACCCGGCGCCGTTCACCACGTTCACCCATCTCGACGCCACCACCGAGCTCTCCCGCCAGATCGCCTCGCTGGGCATCTACCCGGCGGTGGACCCGCTGGCGTCGACCTCCACCATCCTCGCCCCCGAGATCGTCGGGCAGCGCCACTACGACGTGGCCCGGCGGGTGCAGGAGGTGCTCCAGCGCTACAAGGAGCTCCAGGACATCATCGCCATCCTCGGTCTCGACGAGCTCTCCGAGGAGGACCGCATCACGGTGAACCGGGCCCGCAAGGTGCAGCGGTTCCTGTCCCAGCCGTTCTTCGTGGCCGAGGTCTTCACCGGCATGTCCGGCATCTTCGTGCCGGTCGAGGACACGGTGGAGTCCTTCGAGCAGCTGGTCAACGGCGAGCTCGACGACCTGCCCGAGCAGGCGTTCCTGAACGTGGGTGACGCCGACAGCGCCCGCGCCAAGGCCCGCGAGCTCGAGGCCAACGCCTGATGCCGCTCGAGGTCGAGCTGGTCTCCCCGGAGCGCACGCTCTTCTCGGGTGAGGCGACCATGGTGCGGGCCCGCACCGTGGGTGGGGGCGACATCGCCTTCCTCGCCGGCCACGCCCCGTTCGTGGGCGCCCTGGCCACCTGGACCGTGGAGATCACCCTGACCGACGGCAGCACCGAGCTGGCGGCGGTCCACGGTGGCTTCGTGGAGGTCAGCGACGACCACGTGAAGATCCTCTCGGACCTCGCCGAGCTGGCGTCCACCATCGACGCCGACCGCGCCCGGCGGGCCCAGGAGCGGGCCCAGGCCGCCATCATGCGCGGCGACGATGTCGAGGCCGAGGCGGCCCTGGCCCGGGCGAACGCCCGCCTCGCCGCCACCGGCACGATGGTGCACTGACGACCGACGACCTCGGTCAGAACGATCCACCCGGAGGGGCGCCCGAGGCGCCCCTCCGGCGCGTCCGGGCGCAGGGGGCGATGTGCCACGCTGAGCGCGTGCCGATGAGGGGATCGACGGGG
>Ga0164243_10002548_pt1 | contig 30006 bp, 41 predicted proteins | sample OricompcompostOP_FD_108781 | JGI IMG/M metagenome (GOLD analysis project Ga0164243, IMG submission 108781) | Organic Plus compost microbial communities from Emeryville, California, USA - Original compost - Organic plus compost (OP) | ecosystem: Engineered > Solid waste > Mixed feedstock >... | reverse complement strand
TGATTACGTAAAGTTTCATGATTTACCAGAGGATAGATTATTCCCTATTGAAACTTATGTAGATAAAGAACTAGATGATTTTGATCAGATGTTAGTCGAAAAATTTATCAGTGGCGAGTTCATTGATATGTCATGTATTCACGCTTTACTTAGTAATTTGTGCAAACAAGGGTTTGTTGAGCCAGGTTACTATCTTATTGGAAAGAAGCATTTTGAATGAGACCTGAATTTGTAACTCAAGAAGATCTTGAGCGTTGGAACGATAGAATTAAAAATGACCCAGGTATTCCTGAGGGGTTTGGTGAGACTGAAAAAGAACTTGAAGTTTTATATGCAGGGATATGGATTTACGAGCAGCTTACAGAGCTAGAGTGTCCCGAAACAGATATTCAAAAAATTCAATATATTGCCGGTCATTTATCAAGAGATAATGATACTTGGACTGTAGCTCAGCAGGCAGTTGATATTTATAAAACTGCACTAAATGATATCACTTCGCAATTAACTACTAGTGAATTAGATGATTATGATAATCTTTATGAAGATGACAGTGATTTGAATTAGAAAAGCTTGCACGTGAAATTAATTTTAATTAATCTTCAATTGACAACTTATATCGCAAGCTTACATTATCTTTTGATTACCGGAGGAAATAATGAGTAAAAAAGATGCAGGAATGACGACTTCTGATTTTAATTTACAGAGGCTTACTACAGCCGATTTAGCTGAACATATCAGCGCATCAATCGCAATCAATAGTAATATTGCCTTCTTCGGTCGTAGAGGTTCAGGCAAGACCGAAATTGCCAAGCAACAAATTGCTAAGGCAAAGTGTAAGGAAGTATATGTAAACCTTTCTGTTTTAGAAAGAGTTGACATGGGTGGATATCCTGATTTGATGTCCCCATCAGAAAAGCAAAGAAAGTTTGTTGAATTCCTTCTTCCTAAATTCTACGAGCCAATGATCGAAGGAGATGAAGGTGTTGTTGCTCTACTAGACGAAGTCGATAAGGCTGATACGTCTCTATGGGCTCCATTACTTGAGTTTACCCAATTCAAGTCTATCAACGGAAAGAAGCTTCCAAATCTTCGTTCAGTTATCATGACTGGTAACTTGATCTCTGAAGGTGGCGCTCGCCCATCTCCACCACTTCTTGATCGTACTGAAAAGTATTTGGTCGAAGCGGATGTTGAAGCATGGCTTGAGTGGTCCGGTCGTATCGGTGGTATCCACCCAGCTATCTTGGCTTACATCAAGGATAATCCACAAGATCTATTCGGCGCAATCGATCCAGATGATCGTTATGCAGACCCATCTCCTCGTGGTTGGCATCGTGCTTCCCAAATCGTTAGAGCTGGTGAAAAACTAAACTGGTCTGTTGATGTTCTTAACAGAAAAGTTTGTGGCTGTGTTGGTAAGGCTGCTGGTATCAAGTATTCTAACTACTACGAACACTACCAAGTTCTTCTACCCCTAATTGATAATGTCTTTGAAGGAAAGAAGCTTGAAGCAATTGTTGCAGAGTATAAGGAACTAAATCCAACCAAGCAATTGGTTGCTTGCATGATCACCTGCAACAGACTTGCTCTTCAGCTCGACAGTTCTAAGAAGGGTGAGCCACCTCCTTCATTAGTTCACGTTGGTAAGTTCCTCCAGCACGTTTCTTTGGAGAACATCCTTGTTGCCGTAAGAAGCAATATCCAATTGGATCGTATTGTTAAGTGGAATCTTGATGATCATCCAGAGTGGCAGCCACTTCTTAGCAAGGTCAACAACAGAGTCAGAGGTAAGAAGTAATATCCAAGGGATATATACTTATTAGGAGTATATATGAAATTTTCCAAAGTAATTGGTAAAATTGATCCTAATCTTGTAAGCCAAGTCGAGGATAAACTTTCTCAGGTTTTCCTCGAACTTGGTACAAGATATGACAATGACCACGTAGGATCAAAGTTAGGCGGAGACCCATTCATCTTCAGTCTTATGTATCCTGTTGAACATGTCTGTACTCAGAACATGTCCACGGCTGCAACGGATGGTAGAAGATATTACTGGAACCCAAAATTCGTAATGGGTAAGTCTCTTGCCGGTTTGAGACTAATTGCGGCTCACGAAGCATGGCATGCTATTTATATGCACCCTCAACGCAGAGGTTCTAGAAATCCAAAACTTTGGAACATCGCCGTTGACTACATTGTAAATAACGCAGTAATGGAAGATTTGAAGGTCAGAAAGAAAGACGCTAAGGATATCTTTGTAAAAAACCTTGGCAACTATATGACCCTTGAACAACTCGTTCAACAAATCAAAGATCCATTTGCTCCTATCAAGGGATTCGAAGCTTACGATCCTAACGAAGCCACTGTTGATAACAGTCCAGAGGTGGAAATGCCATCTCCAGACGAAGACAGAGAACTTACTCCAGAGGAAAAGAAGGCTTTAGAGAAGCGCGAGAAGAAGGTCAGGTATTTCTATGCTGACCCTGATCTTGCTGAGGATATGAAGAGTCCTGAGAGAATCTACGATTATCTTTTCAACTTACTACCTAAGTGCCCAAAGTGTGGAAGAATTGGCGTCTACCAGAAGCCAAACAAGAATAAGCAAAAGCAACAACCGCAACAAGGCAACGGTAATAAACAGGATAAGCAACAAGGTAAAGACAAGTCCGACCAACAAAATGGTCAAGGACAAGGTCAAAAGCAGCCTGGACAGGGTCAAGGAAACCAACCTGGCGACCAACACGGTAATGGTCAACATTCTCATGGAGATAATGGTTCTCCTTGCGATTGTGATGATCATCAAGGACACGGACAGGGACAGGGTAACGGACAAGGTCAACCACAACCAGGACAGGGACATAGCTGCGGTGATTGTGGAGGTGGAATCGATATCTTTGGTCTAGGTGGAACCTTAGACGATCACATGGATACCGATGAAGACGAAGAGAAACTAGCTAAAAGAGTTGCTGATGCAATGGAAGCTGCTAAGAGAATGGCGGGTTATGTTCCAGGAGCATTAGAAGACGAACTTGGTAAACTAGTTGCTCCAAAGGTTACTTGGCAAGATTTTATCAGAACTAAATTGCTTAGAGCAAGAAGCGGTAATGGTAGAAACGACTGGACCAAGTTTAGAACCAGACCAATGTTCTGTGGTATTCTAAATCCAAAGCGCAGAAGTTATCATGCATTCTTCGCATGCTTGCTTGATACTTCTGGTTCTATGGGTAGAGATGATATGAGCTTTGGTTTGTCTCAGCTACAGTCTCTAGATGAGCGCTCAGAAGGAGTAATCGTTCCTGCCGACGCAACTATCTACTGGGATGATGCAACCAAGATCAAGACTGCTAACATGGAAGAACTTTCCAAGGTAAAAGTTGTTGGTCGTGGTGGCACTAAGTTCGCTGAATTCTTTAGGGATTATCAGAAGAAGCTTGATCTAAAACAGAAAGCCGACTTCTTAGTCGTAATCACTGACGGATTCTTACTTGATAGCGATATTGCAGAAATGCAAAACCCAGGTGTTGATGTAATCTGGTTGATTACAAGCGGTGCGCAATTCAACGCACCATTCGGTAGAGTGTTCGATCTAAAGTCAAGATGACAACAAAAGAAGCTGACTACGGTAGAATTTTTGAGTCAAAAACTGATTCAGAAATGGTATCCAGATTAATGGAGTATCTATATCTAGATGATGTAGATACTTCAGACATCGAGGAAATTGAGCGTATCAGAGAAGTTTTATTTCACAATAAAGCAAAAACGTGGCTACATATAATCACGACTGAGATGATTATCAATTCTATCGTAGTCAGCGATCTTGACAAACATCAAGACAACTATCAGAAATATCTTAAAATATTGTCCAAGTATAGTCTGGTTTTAAATGAATTATCTATGCTATACTTGGATGATATGATTGATGAGATTATAAGGATATCTTCTACAGACGTTATTGTAGATGTTATTGAAGCTTTGGAAGGCGAGACCAGAATAGCAGTCATTCGTAGATTATCGGGAATGAGTTACTGGCGCAGAGCAATACCCAAACTAGAGTTATACGATACATTTTCATAAAATTTTCAGGGACTTGACGGCGTAATTTCTCAGAATTATAATTATGCTTGTTTGGGTAGGGAGTAACATGTCTATTGTTGGATTTATATTAATTGGTGTTATACTGGCACTTGGACTGTTTTGTAATTTAATTAAAGATGATAGCCCCCACAACCACTAAAACCATTCGTTATCAAGTAGTAGATTCTTCTGGGACCGTCCTAGATGTTTTCAATAAGAAAACAAATGCCATCTCAACTGCCTTCGAATTTGCAACAAAATTCAGAGGCGATACCTTCTTTGTCGTCAAGAAGTCTTTGAAGAAAGAAGTTACGATACTTGAGGTAATGGTACAAATGAAATTCAAGTTCTCAGATGCAGTTGATGTACTCGAAGGCATTGGGAACGCAGTGTCCGCGGAAAAGAAAAAAATTAGCGGAGCGTATAAAAAAGAAAATTGGCGCCCTTGATCGCGCAATTGTTGTGATTATAATTCTCGACGTAACAGCGGCTGTCCTTGAGGCAGCCTTTTCCTTTTTGGATTCTTCGATGCAAATTTATATTCTAGAGATAATTGAGTGCTGGTGGTCTATTGAGAATGATCAGTCTCTAGAACAAAGAAGGAAGAAGGTCTTTGCATTAACAGAGAAAGACGATATCCTTCCAGCGCTTATGAAATGGATCGAGGAGAAATCGACTGCGCTAGATGATGACTTGTGCATAGCCGCACGAGCAATTAATGTATCAAAAGAACTTTCTGATTGGGAAAAAGTTGTACAAATTGGAGCGCTTTTCAATCGCTTTAGTAAGTTCGCTGCGGAGCAGAACCTTACTACTAGGCATAATTGGAGTGCTTTTCCTACAAGATTAACATGGGCAGAAATCTCTTCAATTGAAACTAAACTACTGGGAAGTGTATTTGAATGAAAATTAACGACATTAAACCAACTGTTGAAACTGGCGGCGAAGGATTCGAGGAGCAACTATTCTCAATCCAAGATACCGGAATGATCTTCGATATCTTGCGTAATAAGATGTATTCCAATCCTATTGGAGCCATCTGTCGTGAGATTTCTTGCAATGCTCGTGATGCTCATCGCGAAGTTGGCAAGTTCGATGTTCCGGTTGAAATCAGCCTCCCAAACTCTCTAGAGCCTTTTTATAAGATTAAGGATTACGGACCTGGCATTAGCCCTGACCGTATGGCAAACATCTTTATCAAGTACACCGCAAGCACCAAGAGGAACGATAACCTCCAGACTGGAGGCTTCGGTCTTGGCGCTAAGACTCCTTTCTCGTACAGCGACTCCTTCGTTGTTGTTACTCGCTACAATGGCATCAAGTATAACTACAATGCTTTTATTGACCCAACCAAGGTTGGCAAGATGAGTTTGGCGAGTCAGGAACCTACTGACGAACCTAATGGCACAGAAATCATCATTCCAGTTAAACCCTCTGATTTCAAAGCTTTTGAAATTGGAACTCTTCAAGCTTGTAAGCATTGGACTACTCTTCCGAAGATTACTGGCGGTATTATTGATTTCAGTTTTGGAAAGACCATTGGCGAAGGCAAAGATTGGAAGATTGTTGCTAAGAAGAACGATGACCGTTACGGTTACTCCGCTAAGGAAATTAAGCTAATCATCGACGGTGTCGAGTATCCTCTTGATCTCAATCAGCTTAAGAGTTATTCTAACAACGCCATTCTAAGTTATATTTACGGCGACTTGTTCCTTTACTTCGGCGTTGGAGAACTATCTCTCGCTGCTAGCCGTGAATCCGTTTATTTGGATAAACCCACCCAGCAGAAGATTTCAGATTCCCTTGCTAGGGTTCTATCCGAACTAAAGAACGATGCACTAGCTAAGCTAGATGCTGTCCCAACTTTGTGGGAAGCTTATGTTTATGCCAAAGAGGAATTACTTGGCACATTTGCCAACCTTAGCTTCCTCGGACCTCTAACGTGGAAAGGTAAGTCCATTAATACCAATGGATATCTTTCTATTTGCCCAAACTACCAGCTTGACCAGAACAAGGTTTTGCGTTACAAGAAGGGTGTTTGGAGTAGGAAGAATGGTAACCAACCAGACAAGATTGATCGTTCTGGTGGTAGAGAGATTGTGTTCTCTAAGAACACACTTCTTTTCATCAATGACTTGGGTGTTAAGGAGCCTAGCGTCAAACATGTCAAAAAGCTTTTTGATGATGATCCAAAGCTAGAAACTGTTCAGGTTGTTTGTGCTGGAGAGAACGTAAAAATTGATGATCTTGTAAAGACTTATAATCTTATTGAGCTTGGTGCTAAATACCTCAGCTCAATTACAACTGCAAAGAAGTATACGCCGGCTTCTCAGCGTGTTCTTACCTTCCGTTATGAGCAGGAGTCTGGGCAATTCAAGCAAGTTGCTTATTCCGTTTTTGAGGAAGATACCAACACCAAGGTTCTTGCAAACCTAAGGAAGGATTCCTTTTTGAGTGGTAGATATGCAATCCTAAAAGATTCCAAAGGGGCAACAAGAGACGTAGAATCTAGAATTCTAAACATTCTTATGCAAAAGAATATTTCTATCTATGGTGTTGACTCTGGCACTCCGAAAGATAGAATCGAAGAAGACTTTGGAGATACTAAGACTCTTCAAGAGTACATTGACGAATTTTTCAAGAACAAAACTGTTGACTTTGTAAAGATTAAACACTGCGTCACGGCAGCTCGTCAGGTCAATAATTCATTGAATTCGCAAATTGCGAAGCACGCAAATAATCTTGACCAAGATACTGTCTTTTATAAGTATCACAAAACTTGCACGGATATATTGAACACCGTGGAAACTGAGTCAAAACTTCTAACCTTGTATGAAGCTTATTTCAAACAGGTTGAAAGTAATGAAGTAAAGAATTGGTTAGCCGATAATCCGGACTGGGATTTAATGAAAATTTCAAAGGAATTAAATAAAAAATATCCGCTCATTGCGTACGTTAATGTCTATGATTATGCTCAGGCGATGCCAAGCATTATTGATTATGTAAAACTTGTTGAAAATAAATAGGAGCTGAATACAAATGACCACAACCACCACTACAGTTACAAGAGTTAATTGGATCAAGACTGATCAAAACATCACCGTCAACTATAACGGTGAGACTCACATTCTCTCACTCACTGACTCTCTAGCTCCAAAGCTTCTAGAAGCTCTCAGGAACAGGGAATACGACAAGATTCCTGCCTTAGTTTCTAAGGCAAAGCAAATTGAGGCTTCTTCTGGCGGCAAGTTCGTTGTTCGCGATAACCAAATCTTCGTTGATAACGTTGCTGCGCCCGCCGCTCTTGGTAAGAAGATTCTTCAGTTCTGCGATGAGGGTCTACCTCACGAGCCACTAGTTGAGTTCGCTCGTAACCTACAGAAGAACCCTTCTTTCCGCTCTGTTCAGCAGCTCTTCTCCTTCCTTGAGAAGAATGATCATCCAATCACCGATAATGGTTGTTTCATCGCTTATAAGAAGGTTCGTTCTGACTTTAAGGACGTTCACTCTGGTACCTTTGATAACTCTGTTGGTCAGGTTGTTGAAATGCCTCGTAACCAAGTTAACGAGGATCCAAACCAGACTTGCAGCGCTGGTCTCCACGTTGCTAACTTCGATTACGCCTCCAATTTCTACGCTGGTGGAGTAATGCTAGAAGTTGAAGTTAACCCTGCTGACGTCGTTGCGGTTCCAACCGATTATAACGAATCCAAGATGCGTGTTTGCAGATACAAGGTCTTGTCTGTTGTCGAGCAAGAAGTCTCTACACCTCTAAGAGTTACCAAGCCTGCTCCAGTCGTTACTCACTGTGATGAGGATTGCGATTGTGAAGAAGAGGAAGATGATTACGAGGACGAGTCTGAGGATGAGGATTATTACGATGAATCTTCATCTTCTTCCGAATACTACGATGAGGAGGAGGAAGAAGAGGATGAGGAAGACGACGAAGAAGAAGTTGATTACAACTACGACGAAGACAAGTATCCTTACGAGGATGAACTAGATCAGTAATAGGAGTTTTGATGAAAAACATTGCAGTCCTAGGAAGCCTTTGGGGTGATGAAGGTAAAGGTCATATCACTCATTATCTTTCTCCAAGATATGATTGGGTAATTAGGTTTAGCGGAGGAGCAAACGCAGGACATACTCTTTATCGTAATGGTAAGAAGTATGTTCACAATTTGCTTCCATCTATAGATTTTACCCATGATCACGTCAAAGGTTTTCTAGGATCTGGAATGGTCCTTGATTTGAAAAAACTTGTAGAGGAAATCGATACAGCAGAGCAAGATTTCCCAGAAGTAGGTACTCGTATCGTTGTTGACCCTGACGCTTTCGTTGTTCTTCCAGAACACAAGGAAGCTGATAAAGCAACTAATGCCCACATTGGTTCGACCAATCGTGGTATTGGTCCAGCTTATGCCGATAAGGTAATGCGCAAGGGCGTTAGAGTTTCTGATTTAATTGAAGCAAAAGACTTTACAGTTGCTCAGTTAAAAGCTCTTGGAGTTGAGTTCAAAACTGTTCTTGAGATGAGAGAAGAGTTTATGACTTCAAACCTTTTATTCGAAGGCGCCCAAGGCGTTCTTTTAGACTTGAATCAAGGAATCTACCCATACGTAAGCTGTGGAGATGCTACTGTAGCTGGTATTTATGCTTGTGGTTTCCATTTCGTCAAGCTTGATGAAGTCTATGGAGTTACCAAGGTTTATACGACCAAGGTTGGCGAGGGTCCATTTCCAACTGAACTTCATGGCGAAGAGGCTGAAGCTCTTCGTAAACTTGGCAATGAGTATGGCGCTACTACAGGCAGACCAAGAAGAGTTGGTTGGATTGATCTTCCAGCCTTGGATTATGCGATTAAGAAGGGTGGCATCACTAAACTAATTTTAACTAAATTCGATATCTTAAATGGTATGGAGAAAGTTCCTCTTTGTAATTCTTACGAAGCTGGACCGCCAATGTCTTCTACGGCATTCTTCACCGCTAAGCCTAAGTATATTGAAGTGGATGGTTGGAAAGATTGTAGTGACGTAACCTATCTTGATGATTTTGTATATGAAGTTGAAAAAGCTACCGGTGTAGACGTAGAGTACATTTCAACAGGCACTCATACTAAAGATATTAGAAAATGGGATTGGTATTGATTAAATGATCGTTTGGTCGATTCATGATTTAGCCTTCTTTAAAAAATTAGAGAAGGCTAAAGTCATTTATCCTAATAAGAAAAAATTAACTTGGCGTAAGGATTTTATGGATTCTTATCTTTGGTTAGCTAACCAAATGGATAAGAGAATCGGTGGTCGTCCTCATCCAACCGCTGTTCCCTTCTGGGCTTGGTATCAATTTAAAGATGCTGATCATAAAAAACCAGATTTACGTATTCGTTGTCATCTGGATGCGGGGCAGCAAGGTGTTAGACTTGAATTAGATATTCCAGATAATCAGATTGTTCTAACTGATTTTGATATTTGGTGTGATGTTTTAAACAAACAATATATTCCTGAATCATATGATGATTATGAGGAATTCTACCGAATTCCAGATAAGAAAAAGCAATTCGGTTATGAGAATTGGTCCAAAGCTCGTCAGAAGCGTGCTGAGAAGTCTTGGCAAAAGGTTTTTGATTTGGATTTCTTTATTGAGAATAATTTTTATCGTCCAAGAGCGGAAAAAACTATTCAAGCTACTTTCTGGAAATTATCTATAGATCAAATCCAAAACATTACTCATTTCACCGCAAGAAAGCCCGCTGAGTTATGAAAAAGTCAAAAGAAGAAAGATTACAAAGAGTTTTGTTTGCTGTCTCAGCAAGAGGTGATGTGCGACCACTTTTTGGTTCGGGTCAATCTGTTGAGGCTCATATTCATGAATTTGATGATGTTGATTGGGATGATGTAGTCAGTGGCGTGCCTGCTGAGCCTGGGTTATATGTTTGGGAAGGTATTCCCTCACCAGAGTATGAGACAGACGATTACAATGGTGGAAGGTATATCTATACCTTTACTTACAATGAGAAGGGTTGGAGGAAGCCTGACCAGATTGAATGGTTAGCTATCATGGAGGGTGCTTGCCCCTGGGCATCTAAGCGAGAAGAAAAAGAACAGCCTGATTACATTAATACATTTCCAATTGAGGAGCTTTGCCCTCACAATCAGTTACATGATAAGAAAGTAACTGTTTGTCTCGAATGTGGAGAGACATTATGATTCAATTAACTGATATTGCAAAACAAAAACTAAAAGAAATTGCTGAAGCCGAGGGGCTTGAAAATCAATTCGTTCGTGTTAAGTTGCGTGGAGGTGGGTGCAGCGGCATGATGCACGACATGGAATTCACCGACCAGAAATTAGATACAGATGAGTTGATAGAATTAGATGGTATCAAAATTATTATTGATCCAATCTCTAATCAGTATCTAGAGAATACAACTATTGATTATCTTGATGCACTTATGGGCGGAGGATTTAAGTTTACCTCTCCAGATATCACTACTTCCTGTGGTTGTGGTAAATCAGTCAGTTACTGATTACCATAATTCTTCTTTTGTTTTACGCCTGTGACAAAGAGCACATAAGACTTGGCATTTTGCCATTTCATTTTCAAGTCTTTGTTGTGAGGTTCCTAACATTAACCCTACAGCAATATCTTTATCACTAACATGATCGAACTCCATCTGCCAATGATTATATTGAATATTACAAATGGCGCAAGGCTGACTTTTAGCAAGTTTAATGATTTCTCGATTTCGATCATAACAAGGATATAATTTTTTCTTTTCTTGCTCCTGAAGTCGTGCATATGTTCTGTTCTTATGGCAAAGAACGCAAACCAATTCGCATTTCGCTATTTCTCGTTTGATTTTTTCTAAAGAGAATGTTTCATGTATCATTTTTGATACCGCCATAAACTTATCCCTAAGATGGTCAAAGTCCATACAAAATGGTTCGTATTGTTTACCACAATCTAAACATGGGTGATTTTTAAGAGTATCAACTTCCTTAGCCAAATTCTGGCGTCGCTCATAATTGGATTGAATAAATTTTTCTTTATTATTTTGATATCGTGCGGATTGATATTCTTTTTGGCACTGTTTACATTTGTTGGAGTAGCCGTCTTTTGATGTTGATTTCTTATGGAATTCCTCAAAAGACTTTTGTTTAGCACACGTATTACATTTCTTCATGATTGCAACCCTTAGTTATATTATATGGGGTTATATTCACAGGTTACTATGGATTTATTAGATAAAATTGTTAAAAACTCTCCTCACTTAGATTGGATACACAATGGAACTGTGTATATTACGAGGCATGGTTCTAAAGCATATGGAACCAATACTGCAACATCTGATGATGATTATAAGGGGATCGCCATTCCTCCCAAAAGATATTATTTAGGAAGTCAGCATAAATTTGAGCAAGCTGAGCTAAATGAGCCTGATGCAGTAATCTACGAAATCAGAAAATTCTTTTTATTAGCTTCAGACTGTAATCCAAACACGATTGAAGTGTTGTTTACTGATGAATCAGACCATATTTATGTTGACCCAATTGGTGAAAAGATCCTTGAGAACAAGGATAAGTTTCTTTCCAAGAAGATTAAGTTCACTTTTTCTGGGTATGCTGTTGCTCAGCTAAAAAGAATCAAGACTCATCGTAGATGGCTAATCAACCCACCTCAAACTCCTCCAACGAGAGCTGAGATGGGATTGCCTGAGAAGACTTTGATTCCAGCAGATCAACTTGCTGCCGCTGAAGCAGAAATTAGGAAAGAACTTGATAGATATCAGTTCGATTTCCTTGAACATTCTTCAGAAGGTGAGAAGGTTCAACTTAAAGCCCTCATTTCTACGATGATGGCTGAGTTAAAGATTACCTCTGATGCAGAGTGGGTTTCTGCTGCTCGTCGTGTAGGGCTAGATGACAACTTCATCTATCTTATGCAGAAAGAAAGAGAATACACTGGCAAGAAACGTGAGTGGGATCAATACAAAAACTGGGAAAGAACCAGAAACAAAGATCGCGCTTCGTTGGAAGCTAAGTATGGTTATGACACTAAACACGGATATCATCTTGTTAGACTTATCCGTATGTGTCGTGAAATTCTTACAACTGGTAAGGTTATCGTTAAGCGTCCTGATTTCGAAGAGTTACTTGCTATTAGAAATGGCGCTTGGGAATGCGATTACCTTATTGAATGGGCTGAACAGCAAGACAAGGAGCTTGATGAGTTATATAAAGTTTCAGAGATTCTTCCTAAGATGCCAGACAGAGTTTATCTTGATAAGCTTTGCATCGAATTAGTTGAAAAGTCTCTTTCAAAATATTCTTGGTATAACGTTTCAAAACTTTTGGGGAATTTGTTCAAATGACATTTGTACATGTTATTATATTGGTTGGCATTGCTTTTGCAATTGGGGCATACTTTCTTTTATTCCATGATGATATTATGGAGAAAAGAAATGATGCTCTAAGGCTTTTGCAAAATAAAAGTGAAGCTGAAAAGATTGCAAAGGTAAAAGCTCTTTCAACTAATCCAAAGGATCTTGAAAAGTTTATCATTGATAACGCAAAGACATTGTCAGACGCCACCATTGATATTTTGGTTGCTAGACTAGAAATGTTGGCGGCTGACCGCGTTATTAGAGATGACGATCTAAAGGCAAGAATCGATACGGTTGTATCAGCCTCTGAGCCTGAAGATGCTGCGGCTCCTCCTGAGCAGAAGGCGTCTCGTCGCAAGAAGTAATGGGCTATAAGAAAAAGGTTAAAAATATGGCTTCTCGTTTAGATAAAAGACTATTAGTTATTGATATTGAAAGTACATGTTGGGAACCGCCTCAATCCAAACCTAAAGACGAGGTTCAAGAGATTATCGAGGTAGGTATTGCTGAAGTTGATATCAAGGAGCTTCGTATCGTTCATAATGAAGGTCTTCTAGTAAAACCAACTCATTCTAAAGTAAGTCCCTTCTGCACTCAGCTTACGACTCTTACCCAAGAGCAAGTTGATAAGGGAACTTCTTACAAAGAAGTTTGCAACCAACTTGTAAAGGTTTATGACAGCCCCAATAGGACTTGGGCAAGCTGGGGCGATTTTGACCGTAAGCAATTCCAAAAAGATAGCGAACTCAATGGAGTAAAGTATCCTTTCGGTCCAAGACACATTAATATCAAGAATCTATTTTCCGTTCTACATGGATTAGATAGAGAATTGGGCTTGGATGCTGCTTTAGGATACTTAGGAATGAAGCTGGATGGAACACATCATCGCGGTGTTGATGATGCCCGCAATATCGCAAAGATATTCATTCATTTGCTTAAATATGCTAGACTCGGTTTAGATCAATATCCTCTATGAGGTTAAGCAATGTTCCATGTTATCTATGTAAGAAACAAGCCTAAGAAGAAGTGGGTGCTTCAATCTATTGTTGCTTCTGCTGAGGAAGCTAATAGAGATTTACAGAAGTACGTAGATAAAGCAAAGTCCAATGGTAATCCAGATGCTGAAGGAGCAATTCAGAGTTTTGACTCAGCCTTCTTCATTCCTGAAATGCTTAGTGATATAAATCCTTCAAAGGTATTGTACAACTAAGATGGATTTAACGACGAAAGAAGTAGAAGAATTTATTTCTGAGGTTCCTCCAACCGCGGAATTTATCCATAATTTTGACATGGTCTGTCAACAGGATATTCCGCAGTTTGAGATTTGGGTTGAAATCTTATTTCATAAACTTACTAGAGAAAAAGATTCAATTAAACTTTTGAATATTGCTTCGAACCTTTCGAAACTCAAACATGGCGAAAAAGTTAGGCAGATATTTTACAATACGGTTTTATCTGACTTCAGAAAAGGTGCCGAAGATGATTTCTTTCATATCATCTTCGGTAGACCTGAAGCCTATAAGCATATTGCTGAGTACCTAACTCATATGCCAATTCATGACATTCAACCACTAGTTACTAGGCTAATTGGATGTCATATCTTTCCAGAGAGACTTTATATTGATATTTTATCACATACTTATTTCTATCCAATAGATAAATTTAATATAATCTTTAATCCAATTAGCAATGAAGTAAAAACAAAAATTCTAATAAGTAGTATATATAGTAACAATAATTCAATATTGAATAGAATAAATCTTTATTTTCAGGAACACTTAATATACTCAAACGATTTATTTAACCACTATATGTGGAATGATACTCATCCGGTTGTTGCCGCGTTAGCTTCCACTGATACATTTACGTTGGTTGGGACTTTATCAGAGTTCGCAAAGTACATATTCGAACGTGCCAATAGATTTCCTTTAACAATAGAACGTTTAGTTATTAAAGCGGCTGATATTGAGAATCTTTGGTTTGTTACTAAGGTGGCAGGTCATATTTCCAAAAGAAAGCTTCTTGAGCTACTACAAGAGCATGCCTCTGAAACTTTAATAAAATCATTCCTTAATCAGTTCAAAGATGACCCAGAACTAGAACAGCTTATTCTTTTTTCATGAAAATCACGACGTTATATACTATGTTGTGAGTTCAAATTTTTTAAATCTTCAAGAAGTCGATCAAGAGCAGGCTTTACACCTAACAAAGTTCTTTATACGTGCTAACCAGAACGTATTCTTCTTTGGTCGTAGGGGTATTGGGAAAACATTTATTGCCATGCAAGGTGCAAAGGAATGTAACCTTAAAATAAATTATATTAACTTATCTGTTATTGAAAGACCGGATCTTGCTGGCTATCCTAACATGAATACGCCAGGAGATATAATTAGTTTTAAATCTCCACACTTCTTACCTTCACTTGTTGAAAACGCCAAGCCTGACAGCGTAATTTTATTAGATGAGGTTGACAAGGCGCCTGCCGAGGTCACCGCTCCGTTGCTAGAACTTCTACAGTTCCGCAAGATAAATGGAAAGCCCATCAATGCCGCTGCCTGTATTCTTACAGGCAACCTAGCCAATGAAGGTGCTTACTCCAATGTAATTAGCTCTGCCTTATTGGATCGTGGAGCTAAATATATATTAGGTTTTAATTTTGAGAAATGGGTTGATTGGGCTAAGGCAAATGGCATTCATGATCTAATTCTAGGATTCTTGAGAGCGAACCCAAAGTTGGCTTGTGGTAACGTAGAAGATACTACATATGCTTCACCATCTCCTAGAGGCTGGACATTAGCCTCGGAAGCTTTGGACAAAGCAAAAGAACTAAAAATCATTGACATCGATACTGTTGTAAGTATTATCTCAGGGTTTGTTGGTAATACTGCTGGGTTACAGTTTAAGATTTGGTATGAATACTATCGTAAGTATGAGCAACATGTTCATACTTTGATCGATACAGGCTCCATGAAGCTTGATTTTGCCACGCTCAATGTTACAGAGAAGGCAGTATTCGTCATCTCCTGTTGTCAATATGCAAAGCAAAAGGCTTTGATTGAATCAAGCAAAGCGAAACCAAAATTTACCTGCTTGGATAATTTATGTACATTCCTATTAGTAAACAATGTAGATAATGAAATCCAAACGATGGGATTGTATAATTCTTTTGACTTTGAATTGGTAACCAAAAAGAAATTGTACATGAGCAAAAGCTTCTTTGAGCTTTTCGATCGTTTGACGAAGAACATTTCTATTAAAAAATAATATTGACAAAAATTGTTCGAGAATTATATTGCGGAGGAAATGTGAGGTTACATGGACTTACGCTCCGCAGTAATTTATATGAAACAAGGCTATAGGGTTAGGCGTGCTGGTTGGCACCCTGATTCTTATATGAAGCTTGATTGTTTGGGCGAAATTATTCAGTTCTCAAGGCATGAGTATTGGTCCATTGGTAAGGGCGAGCTTACAAAGCATAGCTATGTTACTAATGATGGTATACGTACATTTGAGGCTGATGAAGTCCTTGCCGATGATTGGGAATTGATTACTACCGGAATTCGTAAGGAATTTAGTAAACACGAAAACGGTATGGAATACGAAGACGATACTGATTGGGACAATTATGTTCCTCCGAAAGGTGGTTGGGGTTACGATGACGAAGACGAGTAGCGTTATGATGGTTTTGGGCTTTCCAGCTTCCGGTAAAAGTACCCTTACTAAAGGCTTTGTTGATAAAGGAATGGTTTCCCTCAACAGAGATACAGAAGGCGGAACCATTGCCGATTTACTTCCAAAGATGGAACAACTCCTAAAAGAAGGAAAAGATATTGTTCTTGATAACCTTTTCCCAACCATTGAGATTAGAAAGCCATTCCTTGACCTAGCTAAGAAGTATGGCGCCAATGTTAGCTGCTCTCATATGCAGACTTCCATTGAGGATGCTCAATTCAATTTCCTTAATAGAATGATTGAGATGCGTGGCAAGTTCCTTGATCCTGTTGAAATCAAAAGAGATAAGAGCCCAAACATCTTTCCTCCCGCCGTCTTCTTTAAGTATAAGAAGGAATTTCAGAAACCAACCAAGGAAGAAGGATTCCAAGAAGTAATTAAGGTTCCTTTTGCCCGTAAGGATAATCCAGCCTTTACTAATAAGGCTTTGATTCTTGACTATGATGGCACTCTTCGTGAATGCATTAATGGCAACGGCAAGTTCCCAGTTGAGAAGGATCAGATTGAGATTAAACCAAACTGTACAAAGATTCTAAAAGAATATCAGAAACAGGGTTATTTGCTTCTTGGTGTTTCCAATCAAAGCGGAGTTCACAAGGGTGAATTAACGAATGAGAAAGCTCATGAGTTATTTCAACACACAAATAGCTTGCTCGGCGTCAGTATTGATTATGTCTTTTGCCCACATCAGTCTGCACCTCCAATGTGCTATTGTAGAAAGCCAGGAAGTGGATGGGGCGTTCATTTTATCCACAAGTATAAGCTAAAGCGTCAAGATTGTATCTTCGTTGGAGATATGACCACAGATAAGACCTTTGCTGCAAGATGTGGGTTCCAATACGTAGATCAAGCAGAGTTTTTCAAATGAAAAGTTTCTTTATCGAGGTATATAGTAAGAATTTTCCTAAAAAGGGATTTCTTGCAGGCACGCTTGATGATGTACGATCTTTTCTCAAAGATCTAATTAAACCCAACTATATAGATGATATCCTAATTGATTTAGAGCGCCAAGCATCTGATCCTATTAAGTTTCCTAATATACTCATCTTTTTAGATGAGAATAATGAAATGGTTCATATCGAGGATTTTATAAAATGAAATTATTTCACATTAGTCAAAATGAAGTTTCTGGATGGGATACATATTCCGATATGGTAGTTTGCGCTGAGTCGGAAGATGAAGCACGTAAGATTCATCCACTTAGTGACATCCATGATGATGGTTGGAAAAATTCCTATGATTGTTGGTGTAAATCACCAGATAAAGTAAAAGTTGAATATTTGGGCGAAGCGGCAGAAGGTATTGGAAAAGGTATCATCTGTTCTTCATTTCATGCAGGTTAATCATGGCTAAAAAGAAAAACTCTGTAGAAACCTTAGACTATGATCTTGACCCTATAATTGAGGTAAATACCGCAAATACAGAGGCTACTTATTATTCAGATTTATCTGGGCAAGTAAAAGTTATTGGATATGATGACGAACAACTACTTTTCAAAGATGATGGAAAATTAAAACATCATATAAAATATTTAGAAAAGGCTTCTGCCAAATTAACTAAAGCTTATAAAGCAAATCTAAAAATCTTAATTGAGGCAACCATTCTTTTAAAGAAAGAACAGGCTCTTCTTGAAAGAAAGAAAAAGAAATGAGTAAGTCAATGCAAAAGATATTCCTTTATGTCGGAATTCCAGGTTCTGGCAAGTCTACGGCTGCAAAAGCTGAGATCGCAAAGGATCCCCAAAACTGGGCACGCATCAATAACGATGATATCAGAGCTATGTTGAATGGTTCTGAGTGGTCGGCTGAATACGAGAAATTCATCACCGAAACCAGAAACTTCTTGATCCGTGAAGCCCTCAAGAGAGGAAAGAACGTTATCATCGATAACCTCAATCTTAATCGTCGTCATTTTGACGATGTGGTCAAGATTGCGAAGTCTGTCAATGGTAACTTCCAGATCATCGAAAAGGCTTTCTATATCGAACTTGAGGAGGCAATCGAAAGAGACTCCAAGAGAGAAGGTAAAGCGAAAGTTGGTGAAGCTGTTATCAAGAAGTGGTGGAAGGAATCTGGTGGAAAGCAATTCAAGTTCTATAAACCTAGAACTGAAATTGTAAACACCGTTACGTATGATGCTCCTACTGTTCCAGCGCCAGAACACATTGAAGGTGCACCTGAAGCGGTACTTTGTGACCTCGATGGTACGCTTGCATTGATGAATGGGAGAAGTCCATATGATGCATCTACGTGCGATCAGGATCTCCCAAATGTTCCCGTGATAGAAACGGTTCTTGCGCATCATCTTCGTGGTCGCAAGATCATCTTCTGTTCTGGACGTGAGGATAAGTTTAAGGCACAAACTATCAATTTCATTGAGAAATATTGTATTGATCCTAATACAAAACAGCCAATTCCTTATGAACTTCACATGAGGAAAGAAGGTGATTTTAGGAAAGATGCAATCATTAAACAAGAGATCTATGAAGCTAACATCAAAGGAAAGTATAATGTTCTCATGGTGTTAGACGATCGTGATCAAGTGGTTACCTATTGGCGTTCAATAGGTCTTGTATGCTTTCAGGTCGCCCCTGGCGCGTTCTGAGTTTTAAGATGGAATGGATTGTAATAGGTCTTGTTTGCCTAGCAATATATCTTCTATTTGTTGAAGGTATATTCTGGAAACTAATCATCTTATTCTTTGGATGGATTGGTCTATATAATTATCTAGAGCATTCCTTTCCATCTACTCGAAGCACTTTCATGATAATTATGGGTGGGCATATAACATGGTCTATGTTTTTGCCCACCCTAATCGTTATTCTGGCAATGGCTACTACTAGGATTAAAAAATGAAAATTTATAATGAGCAAGGTTTTCTTACTAAAGAAGGCGAAGAAGCTACAAAGCAATTTAAAGCTGAAATCCGAAAACTTTTAACCAGTGTGCCAGTCGAGGCGGCACAAACGGTTGAATGCATTCTTAAAAAGATTGTAGGAGATACTGTTTGCGATTTCGTGCAAGAAAAGAAAACGATTGTTACGAATTTTAATTCGATGAGCGACGAGGAGTTTGACAAGTACCTCGCGGCAAAGTATACTCCTCTTTATGGTGAGACATGGTTTTTATTTGCACCGTTAACGGTAGAAGAAACTGCTAGATTTTCTGAATCATGTAAACGTAAGCTTGAGAAGGTTGATATGAGTCAATATCAACCAAAACATCCGCCTTTTAGGCGCTTAAGCAGGAATTATGGAGTGCCTGCTAATAGATGGCGTATTCGTAACACTCCGTACGATGCTGGTCGTGGTCCAGCTTTTCCATCGAAATATAGAAAATAATGTTACTCGTTCAACAGTATTTGAAGAATCACACATTTGCTCAATTAGCTGCCGAGCATGGAGTATATGCTTCCTTCTCTAAGTCTGGTCACAAATTCTCTTTGAACTATGATCAGATTGAAGCCAAGGAATCCAATCCATTAGCGCAGGAATGCCGTGGATTGATCTTGGCATTGGAAGATGGTTCTTCATTGCTACCACAAGCTTTGACGTTACCTGGACATAAGACTTCTTATGATCATTTGTCTCCAGGCAAAACCACAATCCTTGCTTACCCAATGAAGAGATTCTTCAATTACGGTCAAGGAGCAGCGGCTGATATCAACTGGTCAGATCCTAACCTTGCGGTCCTAGAAAAGCTAGACGGTACGCTTTGTATTGTTTATTGGGACAAATTCATCAACAAGTGGTGTGTGGCAACTCGTTCTGTTCCAGAAGCAGACTTGCCAATGGACAATGGAATCTTTACCTTCAGAACTTTGTTCGAAAAGGCTGTAGAGGAAACGACTGAGCTAACTTTTAGTGCCTTGACGGATTTACTTGATAAGTCTTTCACCTACTGTTTCGAGTTGACAACTCCATATAACCGTATTGTGGTTGAATATAAAACCTGTAGCATCACTTTGTTGGCGGTCCGTAATTTAACTTCTTTACAAGAAGTTAAATTTTCTAACCCTCCAGTTGAATGGTTGAAGGGTGTAGTTCCATTTGTAAAAGCATATACATACTCTTCAATCAATGAATTGGTTGATTGGGTTTCTACATTGAATCCAATGGAACATGAAGGTGTTGTTGTTCGTGACAGCAACTTCAATCGTATCAAGATCAAGAATGCAGCTTACGTTGCATACAACAAGGCTCGTGATACGATTGGAGCTTCTTATCGCAATTGTTTGGAATTGGTCCTTTCTGAAAAGGAAGATGATGTAATTCCATTCTTGCCAGAAGAAATTGTCAAAAACGTCCTTAGAATTAAGGAAGGTGTACAGCGCGTCATTAAGGAGCACGATGAAGCCTATATGGCGGCAAAGGCTCAAGCTGACGCGCAAAACCCAGGAGACAAGAAAACCTTTGCAATTCTTGTCACGCAAAACAAAAAATTGTGGTCTGCACCATTTTTCCAAATGTTTGATGGCAAGGCTTCAAATATGAAAGAATTTATCAAAAATTCGAAGGATAAAACAGGGAATTGGGGCAACTCATTCCTTGACAAAATCCTCGAATTAATTGATATATAATTTGTTGGGCTTGACATGGCGACAAACCATGTCAAGCTTTACAGAGGGGTGAGAAACCCGGTTTTAAAGGAGAATAACTATGTTAACGCTAAGAAGTTCTTTTTTACCTACCAAGCAAACTGAAAACTCTGATCGTGAATTGACGACTAAAGATTATTTTGATAGATTATGGCAACAAACAGTCAGTGATTTCTTTACTGATTTTAACCGCCCTTGGTCAACGCAGTTAGATTCAAAGAAAAATGAAGACGGCACTATATCAATTTACATTGATGTTCCTGGCGTCAAACAAGAAGATATTTCCATAGAATTAATTAATTCTTCTATTCGCGTAAAAGCCGAAAGAAAAAATAGAAATTCCTCTTGGAGTTTGGATAAGACCTTTACCGTTCCTTCAGGATATACCTCTGAAGATTTGGTAGCGGAATTAGCGGATGGAGTTTTAACTCTAACGCTAAAAGCGAAGGCGCCAATAGAACAAAATGTGAAAAAGGTAAATATTATTACCAAGAAGTAAAAATTAAATGATATATAATTAGTGTCAGGTCATGCGGTCCAGAAGAAAGCCTTAGAGTCAAATCTAAGGCTTTCTTTTTTGATATATTCTTAAGTATGAGTTTTATCTTTACACATGACTATAGCTTTGATTATGTTGCTTGGCTACAGGTGTACGAGCAAATTGATCTAGACAAAAAGCAAGATCTTGAAAAATTACAAAATAAAATAATTCAAGAGAAAAATGCGGCATTTGCTTGCTTTTTTGCCATGAGCATTAATTATAAGCCATATTTGATGCAAAAGGTAATTCTCGAAACCAAAATTCCAAAGTACGCTTTATTGTTTGCGGAAAAGGTTGATGAAGCCGACATCAAATCTCTCCAAGAAGTTGTTCTATCTTCCAAGAACTTAAAGTATATTTCTAGGTTTGGATGCTTTGTTAATAAGGCAGATAAAAAGAAAATCGAAAATATTATAATCAGATCTAAGAATGCTAAGTATGCTCATATGTTCTTAAAGCATGTAAGTGGAGCTAATCTTAATAAATTAAAGCCAATTATTCTGGATTCAAAGAAACCTAGATATTTATTCGAATTAGCAAAACATTGTTCTTCGAAGAAAGAGATTAAGAAGATTGAGGATCTAATTTTAGAATCTAATTGTTTTCTCTATATTAGATTATTTGCCGATAAAATTAAGCAAGCCAATGTAGAAAGAATTGAGCAACATGTTTTGGAAAACTGTACATCTGAGCAAATCAAAGAATTTGCAAAACATGTAAGAAACTCCCAAATGAAGAAATTCTTATTAGTTGCGTAGTAGGTCTTCTACCTTACAAAGGTGCAAATAGCAAAACTGAATTAAATCTTTCTTGGTGATATGGAGGGCGGCATAATCAGCGGATGGGTACATCAATGTGTATTTATGAGCTGAATGCTCCAACCCGAGAGCATGTCCAATTTCATGCATGGTTGTTGAGCGGAATTCCAAGGGGTCGCCACTGAAACGCTCAGTGTTCAATATTATAATTTCAGTGGAGAAATTCTTAGTATGCAACCCGAGGAGCTTGCCCTGTTCCTCTTCTACCTCTTCGACGAATGGGTCATAGATACTCATTTTAGTAATTGCAATAGCTTTACGATCTTTAATGGTTAGAAACTCACCAGCGGTGGTAAAGTAATGAACTCTAAAGGTTAAGATGCCCCCAGTCTTCTTTTCCCACTCTGCTATGGAAGAAGCAATTAGAAAATTCTCACTCATGTCAAAGGCTTCGTCTACATAAAAATGCCTTTCGACCTTGATTGGACCTACAGTATTAACAACTATAGGTCTGAAGATAAGTTCTCGTGTCATTTGTGTTAGAGTGAATAAGAATGTAAAGATGACTAAATTTTTGCAAATACGTGCTAACACATGAAAAAACTTCTTCATAACCTGTATATAACCTATTAATTTATTGATATTTGTATACTATGATGTACAAGATCAAATTCCCTCCTGGTGCGGTTAAGGACTTTTTGACGGATGCTCTTCAAATGACGGGCTTGCCAAATTCTCAATATAAGTATCATCCTGAAGGATCTACTATTGAGTTTACCCCAAATCAATTAAAATCCGTAATTTCATATCTTAAAGAAATTAGAGAATTTGCTGAGCAGGACGGTGATGAGCTTGATCAAATCAAGGATATCGATGCTGCTTTGGAAACCATCCGTACATCAGTTATGGGTTCCCCAAACATCGCTCAAGCTTCCTCTCACGTTGAGAAACTTTTTAAGTTCTGTGCGAAGTTCGAGGCTAAAGCTGTTAAACTTGCAGAAGACTCTAAGGCAAAGGTCAGAAACCGTGGAACCGTCGTTTTTGATGCCAAATCTCCATCTGTCAAAGATAATAAAGACCATTTTCCTATTAATGACGAAGCTCAAGCCCGCAATGCCTTGGCAAGAGTAAATCAATTCTCCTCTGTGCCATCCTGGTACAAAGGCGACTTAAAGTCTTTGATTAATGCGGTTTATCGCAAGGTTAAAGAAAAGTATCCGTCAATTAAAGTTGACAATGATAAGAAGAAGCCTGGCAAAGGTTAATTTTCTTTAATTTGACAGATAATTTTCCGCGATTTACATTGCTTGTATGACAAACGCACAAGCAAATGTTGGCGAACCCGTCGCAAGTAGAATTGCAAGGATGAAGCAATCTCTAGCTCGTCTAGAGGCTTTGGAAAGGTTCTTTCCGGATTTGACTGTTAAGTCAGACGCGATGAAGGATATCTACCAAAGTAAACTTATCTGGAAACATGTAGACCAACTAGAAGTTATTAAAGGCTCCTATGTGTTAAAAGTTCTTCCATATAAAGATATCCAGGTTACTTTTAATGATCATGATAAAACCTACCAGTCTGAGTATAGGATTTACACGGATCCTATGGAAATTATTTTGGTTGGCGAATATTGGAATTCGGAAGAAGGCTCCCTATCAAAAGGGATTATTACAACAATTCAATTCCAAGATTATATGAGTGTACTTGGTACAAACCTTTACTCTGATAAACTTTTAAAACAAATAGAGTACGAGCTTTACTTATATATTAAGCGCACAATTATGACAGCGCCAAGTCGTTATAAAATAGAAAACGATCATTTCCTTCCTGATAAACTTCAAACATTAATCACATTCTCATAATTATGGACTCCCCTAAATATAATAGAACGCCGCACCTACCATGGTCACCAGGCTGTACAAACGACGATAAGATAGCGACTGATTTAAGTATGTTGCTTAATAACGATCTTGTCATTACCGAGAAAATGGACGGTTCCAATACTTCTTTGGAAGTTAACGGCTGCTTTGCCAGAACACATTCTGGTCCTCCAACTCATGCATCTTTTGACGGTTTGAAGGCACTTCATGCAACCGTTCAGCATAAGATTCCTGATGGGGTTCAGCTATTTGGTGAATGGTTATTCGCGAAGCATTCAATTGCTTATGAAAAGCTCCCACATTACTTTATGTTGTTTAACGTAAGGAGTGTGCTGGATAATATTTGGTATTCCTGGGAAGAAGTAAAAATGTGGGCGGAGGAAATTGGCGTTCCAACCGTCCCTGTATTATTTGAAGGAAAATTATCATCAGAAAAAGAATTAAAGAATAAGATTGATGAGTTGGTTGGACAACCTTCAGCTTGTGGCGGGGAACGTGAAGGTGTTGTTGTCCGAATCCAAGAAAGCTTTGTAGATTCAGTATTTAGCCAATGTGTAATGAAGTGGGTTAGAAAGGATCACGTCCAGACTTCGGAGCATTGGAAAAACCAAGTAATTACCAAAAACAGGCTGGTGATATAAATCATACAAAGTTCCGCTCAAATAATTTATAGTAATATTCAAGTATTTGAATCGGGGCTTTAATCCCAAAAAGGATAAATCGTATGATACGCCGTTTTCATTTTGTAAGAAATGAGGATGTTTCTGGTGTAAGTGGTTGTGGAATAATAGCAGAAGGTTGTGTGTTCTCTAACGGTACAGTCGTTCTCGAATGGCTTAGCGAACACCCTTCAGTTAATTTCTACAAGTCTATTGAAGATGTAGAATTTATTCATGGACATCATGGCAAGACTAAGATTGTATTTGATGATCCAGAAGATGTAAGTAAGAAAGATGAGAATTAAGAGAACTATTTTTATTGGCGATATTCATGCTTGTTTAGAAGAACTTAAAGATTTATTGAAGTTAATGGATTACGATCCCAACTTTGATAGAGTAATTTTGTTGGGAGACCTTGTTGATCGTGGTCCGGATTCTATTGGTGTACTTAGATACGTTCGCCAAATGGGATTCGAGTGTGTTCGTGGCAACCATGATAACAAAATCTTAAAGTGGTATAACAATAATAAGCAACATTATCAAAGCCCTGGTCAAGCATATTACCAGGATTTAAATGATGAAGATATTGAATTCATCTTTAAAATGCCGACCTATATTAAGGTAACGGATAATGTTATTGCTGTTCATGCGGGATTGAAGCCATATATTCCGATTGAAAAGCAGAAACCAGATGACCTAATGCACTTGCGTTACAGAGACAGTAACGGCAAGTTTGTTTCTTTAAGGACCATCTGGAAGCTTGGAAAAGAAGGGGCTGACGCTCATTTCTGGACTGAATCGTGGAGTGGACCCGAAAGTGTGTTCTATGGACACAATGTTTGCGGATTGGATCAACCACTAATCGAAGAAGTCAAGCCAGGTGTCAAATGCTACGGACTGGATACAGGATGTTGTTTCGGTGGTAAGCTAACGGCGTTCGTCTTGGAAACTCAAGAAATCTTCCAAGTACAGGCAAAGGAAGTTTACTTCAAGTCTGGATTTGAAGCTGATTGAGGTGACATATGAAAGAAGCGAAAGCCGATTTGTTTGATATGATTTTGGATGAAGATACGGATGCAATCTGCATCACGACCAATGGACAATATAATAGGTTTGGTCATGCTATCATGGGCGGCGGTTGCGCTAAAGTAGCGGCTGACCGTTACCCAGAATTACCAAAAGCCTTAGGCAAGTGTCTAAAAGTTTTCGGATCTAATATTCCCTATATAATTGGGGCTGTGGATGAAGAGGCAAAATATCTTACCCCAACCTATGAAATGATTAAGGATAAAAAGTTTAAATGTTTAATTTTTAGCTTTCCAACAATTAACAAATTGGCTGATGGCGGCAACTTACAATTAGTTAAACAATCTTCCGTGATTATGAAGGACCATGCAGATCATTATAAATTAAAAAAGATTGTGCTGCCGAGACCAGCGGTTGGACTTGCTGGGTTGAAATGGGAAGATGTTAAAAAAGAAATTGAAGATATATTAGATGATAGATTTTTGATTGTATCATTTGCGCACGAGGAATAATGAAATTTATACAGTGTATGTTTTGTAAAGGAGAGTTGGAGATTCTCCCAGAAAAGGGCTCATCTATTCGCAAAAAGGTTAAATGCACCAATTGTGGATTCACAAATGGTTCCGAACCGAAAGAACCTGAGGTCGTAATTATTCGACGCAGACCCAGCACCTGATTTGTTATATAGGTCCCCATGAGATATTTAACGCTTGGCTCCTGCCTCAAAAACGAGGAATCTTATATGAAAGACTTCGTCAAGTACCACAGGTACGTTGGCGTTCAGCATTTCGTTTTCTATGATCGTGAATATCATAAGATGAAGGAAATGTTCAAGGATGATCCGGATGTAGAGATTGTCCATTTCCCGGACATTCCATTCAATGTTCATGCAATCGCTTGGGCAAATCTAATTGGATTGAATAAAGGCAAAACCAAGTGGCTTGCTCTCATCGATGCTGACCAAGTTTTGGTTCCTGTCAAGACTCACGATGTAAAAGAAGTTCTTCGTGAGTTTGAGCCATATGCTAGCTTGCAATGTAATTGGCATACCTTTGGTTCTTCCGGAAGAGTAGAAAAAGGCGAAGGTTCCTTATATGAAAGATTTCTAAAACGTGCAGTTCCGCATGAGGGAATCAATAATCATACACAATTTATTTGCCAACCAGATAGGACTCAAGCCATTAGAACAGATGATCCTCATCATCCACATGTAAATCCTGGTGAGATATCAGTAAATACCAACCATGCTAGAGTTCAAGGACCATTTAATACTCCTCCTCTTCATGATAAGTTATGGATTGCCCATTACATCAATAAATCTAAAGAAGAATGGAACATTAAGAATGCTAAGGGTAGGGCAGATATCTTTGGGCAGAAAATGCCATATCATCTTTTCGATGAGCAGGATAGGGCGTGTAACGCCGAAGAAGAGCATAGGGTTCTAGAACTTTGGAAGAGCGCGAACAAAGGATAACTTATGCCAGATAATTTAATTATTGTCCCAGTTTATCCGCCAGATTTTCACTGGGCAACGAACTTATTAGACAGTGCTCACCCTTCGGAAAACATTGCATTGGGATTTTCTAATCAAAATGATGCTAACTCTTTCCACCACCCTTTCCCATTCAAAACATTAGTTTCTAATGTCCCGGATAATGAAATTGGATTTATTGGAAAGAAAAAATTAGATTTACTTAAACAAGTATATTCTGATTATAAATATATAGCAATTATAGATGTAGAGTGTAAGTTTTTAAAACCTGTAACTAACTCTTTAGAGGAAATTTGGAATAGCAATTGTTTCGTAGCAAATCATTCAGTTGATGGTTCTAGAATGATGAGAGAGTTAAATGAAATATGTGGATATGATCATAATGATGATTTGTACCCATGGTTTAATTGTATTCAAGTATTTAAATCTGATTTAATTCCTGGATTCTTTAGTTGGTTAGATAGTAAAAAAGAAGTTCTCGGTGCCCGTTTAAATTTCGAATTTCTGCTATTTGCACTTTATTGTCGACATGAACTAAATATGCCATGGCGCGTGTTAGAAGGACATGCTTGGCATGGATTAGTAGAAAATGCCGATGAGTTAGGCAAACCTCATAATAAACATATACTAAATCAAATAGTATGGAGTACATACTTAAAAGATATCGAACAATATCCGAATATCAAAATGCTATTCCATCTTGATAGATACCCAATAAAATGATTACAGTTAAATTATATATTGTAACCTTTAGGAATCATACTGGATTGCATGATTGTTTGGAATCATTAAGTAATACCAATGTTCCACATAATGTTACTCTAAATATTAATGTGATTAATAATCATAGTGATTTCAAGATAGATAAAAAATTTAATAACATTAATGTAATGCATAATACATTGCGCCCGGATTTTTCAACGGGGCATTTAGCCAGAAGTTGGAATCAAGCGATTATGCATGGCTTCAAAAGCCTTACTAATCCAATAGCGCAAATTGTAGTTGCGTGCCAGGTAGATTCTATCTTTAATAAAGATTGGTTAACTAAATTAATCGATCAACATCGAAAGTATAACTTTATTACTGCTGGTTACGGAGATGCCTTTTTAAGCTTCACTGTTAATGCAGTTAAGACCATTGGTTTATTTGATGAAAGGTTCTGTAATATCATTCATCAAGAATGTGACTATTTTACTCGCGCCCTTATCTTCAATAAAGATAAATCAAGTATAAATGATTTTCATCATGGCAGAGTCCTTAATCCAATTTTAAACTCTGTCAATGATGATTCTATCATCCTTAGGAAAAATAGCAATACGAGTGTTACATGGAACTCTACCATAGAGTGCCATGAGCATATTACAAAATTCTTGGTTTCCAAATATGCGGGAGATCCGCGTGTCTGGAATATAAATAATCCACCAAAACTACTTAAGAAGCTGGTAATGTTTTACCCTTATTTTGAATTCAATGTGTCTGATTTTAATTCAAAATATGAAGTTTATTGATTGTGAAAAGAATATGGTAGACAAATATAATTTCGATTTGGATATGACTGGATATAATTCCAACTCCATAATTCTAAAAGTAATAAATTCTGACACCGAAGTATTAGAGTTTGGTCCGGCTCATGGTCGTATGACTAAATATCTAAAAGAATCCCTGAACTGCAAAGTCTGTATTGTGGAAATAGATGAAGCGGCAGGAAACAAAGCAAAAGAATTTGCAGATAATTCTTTCATTGGGGATTATTGGGGAGATATTGAAAACTATCTTTGGCTTGAGAATCTAACTAATATCGAAAAGAAATTCGATTATATTATTTTTGCAGATGTATTAGAGCATCTTTATAATCCTTGGCAGGTTTTAGAATCTACCAAGTCCCTTTTGAAAGATGATGGATCTGTATTAATCTCTATCCCAAATATGGGTCATAACTCTATTATTATAGATTTATTAAATGGTAAATTTGAATATAGGACGATTGGTCTATTAGATAATACCCATATCAGATTCTTTACTAGAGCTTCTCTTGAGAGAATGGTAACTGATGCTGGTTTTGAAATCGAAAACTGTTTCGATCCTCGCAATGCAGTTGAATGTACAGAATTTGGAAATTCCTATTCTGACGTTCCAGAACATGTTGCAAAGTATCTAAAAGAACGCCAAGATGCGGATGTTTATCAATTTGTTTGGGCTCTAAAATTATTAAAATAAAATGAAATTATTTAAGCTTTCATCAATGGTTAAAGGTTGGTTTGTAGGACATTTTCAACCAACAATTATCGACACAAAAGAAGTTGAAGTTGCTGTCAAATATTACGCAAAGGGCGACTACGAGGCTTCACATCATCATAAGATTGCTACTGAAGTCACCGTCATAATCTCGGGAAGGGTTGAGATGAATGGTGAAGAATATGGAGCTGGTGATATTATCGTAATTGAACCAGGAGAATCTACTGATTTCAAAGCTTTAACCTATAACGTAGTTACTTGTGTCGTAAAGTATCCAGGAGCCAGCAATGATAAATACGTCGACTAAACCTAAAATTATGATTGCTCACCGTGGCAATCTTGAAGGTCCTAATCCTGAAAAGGAAAATCATCCAGACTATATTGTTGAGGCGGCTAAGCAAGGGTTCGATGTAGAAGTTGATGTATGGTTAATCGGTTATAAATGGTTTCTTGGTCATGATGAACCACAATACGAAGTTAATTTTGAAGTTCTTTCAAATCCTAAATTTTGGCTTCATTGTAAAAATATCGTTGCTTTAGCCGCACTTACTGAAGCAATGCATTGCTGGGACTATTATGACTGCTTTTTTCATGATACAGATGATGTTACACTTACTTGTCGTTCCTGG
>Ga0164243_10002547_pt1 | contig 30024 bp, 25 predicted proteins | sample OricompcompostOP_FD_108781 | JGI IMG/M metagenome (GOLD analysis project Ga0164243, IMG submission 108781) | Organic Plus compost microbial communities from Emeryville, California, USA - Original compost - Organic plus compost (OP) | ecosystem: Engineered > Solid waste > Mixed feedstock >... | reverse complement strand
GGGCGGACTCCCCGGGAACCGACGTCGTGTCGGCCGTGATGCCGGCGTAGTGCTCCGGATCGTGCCCGCGGATCGCGGCGTCGAGCTGTCCGCGCAGCTCGGCGGCCGGATCCAGCCGCGGCGCGGTGCGCAGCAGGCGGGCGATCGGGGAGGCGGCGTCGACCGCGTCCAGCGGCGCGGCCGCCAGCAGCACCGGAACCCCCAGCGCGGCGCCGTAGAACGTGACCGAGCCGTGGTCGCCGATCACCAGGTCCGCGGCGACCAGCGCGGCCCGCCAGCCCTCCTCCGGCGGCAGCACCACGACCCCGGCGCGCTCCCACGCCGCGGTCCAGCTGCGCACCTGCCACGGGGTGTGCGCGCACCAGGTGTTCGGGTGCAGGGCCACGGCCAGGCGGTACTCGTCCAGCGGGAGCCGCCGGGCGAGCCGGGTCACCAGCTCCGGGTTCCGCGCCAGCAGCGCGTCCTCGCCCCACGTCGAGGAGAGCACGACCAGGCGCTGGTGCGGGCCGGCGCCGAGCCGCTGCCGGTAGCTCTCCCGCAGCGGGCGGGCGGCCAGCATCCGGTCGAAGCAGGGATCACCGGCGACCAGCGCGGCGTCGACGGCCTCCGGGCAGTACCGGCGCAGCCGTTCCCGCTGCTCCGAGTGGGACAGGACCGCGACGGACGGGACGACGGAACCGTCGTGCACCAGCGTCTTCGCGGAGAGGCCGAACACCGGGGCGGCGGACCCGGAATGCCCTGCGGGTTCGGGAGATTCCGCGGGCTGTGGGGATTCCGCGGGCGCTGCGGTCCCTGCGGACTCCGAGGATTCCCGGAATCCCGGAATCCCGGAATCCCGGAATCCCGGAATCCCGGAATCCCGGCTGGAATTTATTGTATCCCATCCCGTGCGGGAGGATGATCAACGGTGCTCGCAGCTCGTGCAGCGGCCCGCCGTAGCTGGCCGCCACGGCGAGGTCGAACTCGCCGCGCACCGCCTCGTCCCAGCTGATCGGCTCGATTCCCCGGCTGCGCAGGAACTCCGCGGTCCCGGTGGTGAACGCGCTGGTGCCGGGGCAGGTGAAGGCGGTCTGCACCCGGTGGTCGCCGGACCACAGCGGCAGCACGTCCAGCAGCCGGGTCGCGGCCGTCGCGGTGTGCACGACCACCAGCACCGCGCGCTCCTGCGGAACGGTCCGCCACCGGCGCCCGTCCTCGCCGACCAGCACGTCGGCCCACGGCAGCGACCACATGCGCGCCATCGTAGCGCCCGGCCGGTGATCGCCCCGATCAGTCCACTGTGGATCTGCAGGCGCGGGGTGACTGCTGCAACTGTTGTGCAACAGAGGTTGACGGCGGGGTGTTCTGCCTGAAATGTTCACCTGCACGTCAAGGCGACGGGGTAGCAGGAAGTCCGGTGCGAATCCGGCACGGTCCCGCCACTGTGAGTGGGGAGTCGCCTCCGATCAGCGCCACTGCCGCGTGCGGCGGGAAGGCCGGAGGTGATGGCGATCCGCGAGTCAGGAGACTGGCCCCGCCGCGCCGAACCCACGGGGTCGCGGAGCCCCAGAGGAGGTACCCGGTGCACCCGGATCGACTGCGCACCACCACGCCGAGCCGACCGATCGCGTCCCCGCGCGTCGCGTAACCGCGAGTGAGCCGCCGCGCCGCACCCCCGGCGCGCGTCCCGCCCCGCCCGCGACACGTGGAGACGACTGTGCTTTCGACGACCGGAGCGCGGCGCCCGGCGCCCGCGCTCGACCGCATCATCGCCCGAGCGCGCGCCGGCGCGCTGCACCCCGAACACCCTGACCGGACCGGCGACTCGTCGCGCACCGCGGTTCCGGTGCGAGCGGAAAACCCGGAGCAGCAGCGGAATCCGGCGTTGCCCGCAAGGTCGGAGCTGCTCGGGAGGCCGAACCCGCCCGGAGATCCGGCTGTGCCGGTAACTCCGCCGGGGAACCCGGAACCGCCCGGAAATCCGGAACGGCCCGAGAACGCGGGGCAGCCCGGAACTCTGGAGCAGCCCGGAACTCCGGGGCAGCCAGGAACCGCGAAGCTCCCCGGCGACGCGACGGCCTCGGTGGCGTTCCGCACCGACCAGGCCGTCCGCCACGCCGGACGCCGCAGCGGCTACGTGAACACCGTGCTGAGCCTGCGCGTCGGCGCGGCGGTGGGCTCCTGCGCCACCGAACCCGGCGAGCTGCCCGACGACCTGGTCGGCGACCTCGTCGGCCGCGACGTCGACGCGCTGCTGGACCACCCGGTGCGCGCGGTGCGGGTCGCCGCGCTGGACGCCTACCTGGCGAACCTCGCCCCGCATTCGGCACATCCCGGCAGCCGGCCGGTGCGGATTCCCGCCGGCACCTCGCTGGAGAAGTCGATGGCGCGGGCCCGCGCGGTGGCGCGGCTGGTGCCCGCGGGAGCGCGGGTCGCGGTGATCGGGGTGGTGAACTCGCTGCTGGTGGCGCTGCGCGAGCGCGGGCTCGACTACGCGCCCTGCGATCTCAAGGGCGGCCGCACCGAGTGGGGCGAGCCGATCACCACCGACCACGCCGCCGCGATCGAGGGCTGCGACGCGGTGCTGGCTTCCGGCATGGTGCTGGGCAACGGCACCTTCGACGACATCGCCGAGCGCTGCGGGACGCGGCCGCTCGTGGTTTTCGCGCAGACGGGGGCCGCGGTGTTCCGCGAACTGCTGGGCGCCGAGGTCAGCGCGCTGTCGGCCGAGCCCTACCCGTTCTTCTGGCTCAGCGCCGAGGACACCGTGCTGCACCACTACGCGGGGAGTGGGGCATGACGGTCGCGCACCCGAGTGCGGCGGTGGCCGGCAGCCTGCTGGACCTGGTCGGGCGCACCCCGGTGCTGCGGGTGGGAACGCCGCTGCCGCACCGGCATCCGGGTTTCTGGGCGAAGCTGGAAGGGCTCGGTCCCGGCACCATGAAGGCCCGCGCGGCGCTGTCGATGCTGCGCTCCGCCCGCGAGCGCGGCGAGCTGCCGCCCGGCGGGACGGTCGTGGAATCCAGCAGCGGCACCCTCGCGCTCGGGCTGGCGTTCGTCGGCGTGGCGCTGGGGCATCCGGTGGTGATCGTCGCCGACGGCGAGCTGGACGCGATGACCCGGGCGCTGCTGCGGGCGCACGGAGCGCGGGTGGAGATCGTGGACCGGCCGCACCCGGTCGGCGGCTGGCAGCGCGCCCGGCTGGAGCGCGTGCACCGGCTGCTCGCCGAGATCCCCGGCGCGTACTGGCCGGACCAGTACAACAACCCGGACAACCCCGCCGGCTACCGCGACCTGGGGCGCGAACTGCTCGCCCAGGTCGAGGACGTGGACGTGGTCGTGTGCAGCGTCGGCACCGGCGGGCACAGCGCCGGGATCGCCGCGCAGCTGCGCGACCAGCGGCCCGGCACGCGCCTGGTCGGCGTCGACGCGATCGGCTCCGGGGTGTTCGGCCGGTCCGCGGGCAGGCGGCTCATGCGCGGGCTCGGCAGCAGCATCCACCCGGACAACGTGGCCTACCGGCACTTCGACGAGGTGCACCTGCTCGGCCCGGCCGAGGCCGCCGACACCTGCCGCCGGCTGGCCGCGGGCGCCTTCGCCACCGGTGGCTGGAGCACCGGCGCGGCGGCGCGGGTCGCCGCCTGGTGCGCCCGCGAGCTCGGGTCCGACCGGGTGGTGGCGGTGTTCCCGGACGGGCCCGCCCGCTACTGGCAATCGATCTACGACGACGAGTTCCGCCACCGGCACGGGCTGACCGCACCGGCCGCGGAGCCCACCGAGGTCCCGGCGTTGACCGGTTTCCCCGGCCGGGCCGAGTCCCCGGCCGACGGCCCCGGCTGGGTCCGCTGCCGCGCGGTCGCCGATCCGTGCGCCCGGCGCACGACCGCGACCCGCTGCCCGGTGTGCGAGGAGGAGACGACACCGTGACGAGCAAGAACGCCTTCCGCCGGCTGTCGCTGCCCGCGCGGCTGCTGGTGATCAACCAGTTCGGCATCAACGTGGGCTTCTACATGCTGCTGCCGTTCCTGGCCTCCTACATGAGCCACCTCGGCTACAGCGCCGCGGTGATCGGGCTGGTGCTGGGTGTGCGCAACCTCAGCCAGCAGGGGATGTTCCTGGTCGGCGGGACCGCGGCGGACCGGCTCGGCTGCCGCCCGATGATCATCGCGGGGTGCGCGCTGCGGGTGGTGGCCTTCGGCCTGTTCGGGTTCGCGACCTCGCTGCCGGGCCTGGTGGCGGCGGTGGTGCTGACCGGGCTGGCCGGGGCGCTGTTCAACCCGGCGGTGCGCACCTACCTGATGCACGAGGCCGGGGAGCACCGCGCGGAGGCGTTCTCGGTGTTCAACGTGTTCCAGCACGCCGGGACGCTGGTCGGGCCGGTGCTGGGTGCGGCGCTGCTGGCGATCGACTTCCGGGCGGTGGCGCTGGTGGCGTGCCTGGCGTTCGCGGTGCTGACCGCCGCGCAGGTGCTGGTGCTGCCGCACCGGGAGGTCGAGCCGCAGCGCGGCGGGGTGCTGGGCAGCTGGCGGGAGGTCGTGGGCAACCGGCGGTTCCTGGGCTTCACCCTGGCGCTGTCGGCCTACTTCGGGCTGTACAACCAGCTCTACCTGACCCTGCCGCTGGAGGCGCAGCGGGTGTCCGGGCTGACCTGGGCGATCGCGGTGGTCTTCGGGGTGTCCACTGTGATCGGTGTGGCCGGGCAGGTGCGGATCACGAACTGGTGCCGGGCGCGGTGGTCGTCCGGGTTCTCGGTGATCGTCGGGTTGTCCTGCATGGGCCTGTCGTTCGTGCCGCTGGTGCTCGGCGCTCCGCTGCTGGAGGCGCCGGCCGATGCGGCACCGCTGGCGCTGGTGCCGGTCGTGGTCACCACGGTGCTGTTCACCGTCGGGCAGGCGATCACCAACCCGTTCGCGATGGAGCTGCTGCCGCAGGTGGGCAGCGAGCGGCTGGCCGGGACGTACTACGGCTTCTACTACCTGGTCTCCAGCCTGGTGGCCGCGGGCGTCGGCTGGCTGGTCGGGGCGCTGCTGGACGCATGCGCGGGCCCCGAGCTGCGCTGGCTGCCGTGGCTGGCGCTGTGCGCGGTCGGGGTGGCCGGGGCGCTGGGGACCGCGGCGCTGCACCGGCGCGGCGTGCTGGCACCGGCGGAAGGAGCGCGGGCATGAACCGTCCACTGTGGAGCAGGAGGGGAGTGCTGGCCGCCGCGGCAGCCGCCCTGCCGCTGGCCGGGTGCGCCCCGGCCGCGGGCGGCGGGAGGCTGCGGGCCGCGTTCCCCACCTCCGGCGCGAAGGAGACCCTGGACCCGCACACCGCCTCGCTGTTCGTCGACCAGGCCCGCGCCAAAGCCCTGTTCGACACCCTGGTCGGCTACGCCGACGACATGAGCGTCGTCCCGCGGCTGGCCGAATCCTGGGAGGCCGACCCCACCGGCACCCGCTGGCGCATCCGGCTGCGCCCGGCCCGGTTCCACGACGGGCGGCCGGTCACCGCCGAGGACGTGCTCTACAGCTACCGGCGCATCGCCGACCCGGCCACCGCCGCCACCTCCAGCGACCACTTCGCCGACGTGGACTTCGCCGCCAGCCGGGCGCGCTCGGCCACCGAGCTCGAGCTGGTGCTGCGGGCGCCGAACTTCGAGTTCCCCGCGGCCTGGGGCGCCCCGGCCACCGAGATCGTGCCTGCCGGCACCACCGACTTCCGCGCCCCGGTCGGCTCGGGTCCGTTCCGGTTCGGCGCGTTCGAGCCCGGCACGAGCGCGGTGTTCTCCCGGTTCGACGGGCACTGGGCCGGGGCGCCCGCGCTGCCGGAGCTGGAATTCGCCTCCGTGGCCGAGGAATCCGCCCGCGTGTCCGCGCTGTTGTCCGGGCAGGTGCACTACGCCCACGACGTGAGCGCGAACGCCGCCCGGCGGCTCGACGGGGACGGGCGGGTCCGGGTGCTGTCCGCGCCGCGCAGCACGATGCAGGCGGTGGCGCTGAAGGTCGACCGGCCGCCGTTCGACGATCCGCGGGTGCTGCAGGCGGTGCTGCTCGGCGTGGACCGGCAGGCGCTGGTCGACATCGCGCTCAGCGGGCGCGGGGAGGTGGGTGACGACCTGTTCGGCAAGGGGCTGCGGCACTACCCCGCGGACCTGCCGCAACGCACCCGCGACGTGCCGCGCGCCCGCGCGCTGCTGCGCGAGGCCGGGGCGGAAGGGCTCCGGTTCGAGCTGCTGACCAGCGACTCCGACCCCTACTTCGAACCGGCCGCGACCGTGCTGGCCCAGCAGGTCGGCGAGCTCGGCATCACCGCCACGCCGCGGGTGCGGCCGTCCGAGACCTACTTCTCGGACATCGAGCAGCAGGGCGTGGCCGCGCACACCCGCACCGCGGCGCTGCCGGTGAGCACGTTCCTCGCGCAGCGCATGACCAGCGGCAGCGGCAGCAACTACACCGGTTTCCGCTCCCCGGAGTTCGACGCGCTGCACCGGACCGCGCTGGCCACCGCCGACGAGGCCGAACGCGCCCGCCTGCTCGCGCAGGCGCAGCGGCTGGCCCGGGACCGCAGCGGTTTGCTGGTGTGGGGCTTCAGCAACTGGAACGTCGCGGTGTCGGCGCAGGTCAGCGGGGTCCGCGCGGCGGTGCCGAACTCGCTGGACTGGGCCCGGTTCGACCGCGCCGCGCTCGGGTGATGCGGGACCTGCTGCCGCGCGTGCTGGTCGGGCTGGTGCAGATCGCCGTGGTCGCCACCGGCGTGTTCGCCCTGACCTCGTGGCTGCCCGGCGACACCGCGGTGGTGGTGCTCGGCGAGCACGCGACGCCGGAGCGGGTCGCGGTCCTGCGCGAGCAGCTCGGGCTGGACCGGCCCTGGGGCGAGCGGTTCCTGGACTGGGCCGGCGGGCTGCTGCGCGGCGACCTCGGGACCTCGCTGCTGACCGGGCGGCCGGTGGCCGAGCAGCTCGGCGAGCAGCTCGCCGGGACCGCGTTGCCCGCCGCGCTGACGCTGCTGCTCGTGCTGCCGCTGGCGGTGCTGGTCGGCGTTGCCGGTGGTGTGCGGCCGGATTCCCGCGCGGATCGGGCGCTGCGGGCGGTGATCGCGGTGCTCAACGCGATCCCGGAGTTCGCGCTCGGCATGGTGCTGGTCGGGGTGTTCGCGGTGCAGCTCGGCTGGCTGCCGGCCACCGCGGCCGGGCTGTCCGGGCTGCCGCTGGCCGCGCAGCCCGGCGTGCTGGTGCTGCCGGTCGCGGTGCTGGTGTGCAAGCAGCTGTGCCCGCTGGCGCGGCAGGTGCGCGTCGGAGTGGCCGGGGCGAGCGCGGCCGGGTTCGCCGCGCACCTGCGGATGCTCGGGATGCCGGAGCGGACCGTGCTGCTGCGGCACGTGCTGCCGAACGGGCTCGCCCCGGCGGTCCAGCAGCTCGCCCGCACCGTCGACGGGCTGCTCGGCGGGGTGGTCGTGGTGGAGGCGCTGTTCGGGCTGCCCGGCGTCGGATCCGGCTTCGTCGACGCCGTCGAGGCGCGGGACCTGCCCGTGGTGCAGGCCTACGCCGTGGTGTTCGCGCTGACGACCGTGCTGGTCAACACCGCCGCCGACGTCGCCGCGCGGCGACTGGTCCCGCAGCGGGAGGTGATCGCGTGATCCGGGCCGCCGGGTGGGTGCTGCTGGGAGTTCCGCTGTGCGCCGCGCTGGCCGGTCCGCTGGTCGCGGGCTCGACGCGGTCGGCGGCCGATCCGCTGCTGCCACCGGACGCCGCGCACCCGCTGGGCACCGACGTGCTCGGCAGGGACGTGCTGGCGCTGGTGCTCACCGGCGGGCACACCGTGCTGGTGCTGACCGGGACGGCGCTGCTGCTGTCCTATGTGGTCGGTGTGCCGCTGGCGCTGGTGCTGGCCGGGCAGTCGCGCCGCCGGCTGGAGGAGTCGGCGCTGCGGGTGCTGGACGTGCTGCTGGCGCTGCCGGGCCTGCTGGTGCTGCTCGTGCTGGCCGCCACCGGGCGCACCGGTGCGGGCGCGCTGGTGGTCGCGGTGGCGGTGCTGCACCTGCCCGCGGTGGTGCGGCTGGCGCGCAGCGCCGCGCTCGCGCCCGGCTGCCGCACCTCCGTGGAGACCATGATCATGCAGGGGGAGCCGTGGTGGCGCATCCACCTCTGGCACACCGGCCGGGCGGTGCTGGCACCGGTGGCGGTGGACGCCGGTGGGCGGCTGGTGCTGGTGCTGCAGCTGATGGCCTCGGCGAACTTCCTCGGCCTCGGGCTCGATCCCGCTGCCGCCGACTGGGCGGTGCTGGTGGACCGCAACCAGGAGGCGCTGTTCCTGCAGCCCGCGGCCGTGTTCGCCCCGGCGGTGCTGCTGGTGGCGCTGTGCGCGGGGGCGAACCTGGTGGTGGATCGGAAGGCGGTGGCGAGGTGCTGAGCGCGCGCGGACTGCGGGCCGAGGTCGGCGGGCAGGTGTTGCTGGACGGCGTGGACCTGCAGCTGGCTGCCGGGCGGGTGCTGGCGGTGGTCGGCCGCTCCGGCAGCGGCAAGACCACGCTCGGGTACGCGGTGCAGGGCGAATCGCCTGGTGGCGCAACGCTTTCCGGCAGCGTCGAACTCGCCGGGACGGATCTGCTGCGGTCCTGCGCTCAGCAGCGGCGCAGCGCGCGAGCGGCCATGCTGCCGCAACATCCCGCCGCCGCGCTCGACCCGATCCGCCGCGTCGGCGAGGTGCTGCGCGAGCTCGCCGCGCTCCGCCACGACGACCGGGAGGCCCGGCACGAGGCCGTCCGCGCCGCGCTCACCGCCGCGCGGCTCGACCCGGATTCCGGGCTGCTGCGCCGATTCCCGCACCAGCTCTCCGGCGGCCAGCAGCAGCGCCTCCCACTCGCCCTGGCCCTGATCACTCGCCCGCAGCTGGTCGTGCTCGACGAACCCACCACGGGCGCGGACACGCGCACCAAGGCCGAGCTCGCGGAGCTGTTCGCCGACCTGGCCGCCGGGGGAACGGCGCTGCTGCTGCTCACCCACGACCTGCCGCTCGCGCGCAGGCTGGCCGACGACGTGCTCGTGCTGCACCGCGGCCGCGTCGTCGAACGCGGCACCCGCGCACTGCACGAGCCCGAACACCCCGTCGCGCGGGAAATCCTGGCCGCTGAGCCGGATCTGACCACCGAGCCCGTTGAGCACTCCGCCGAACCCGTCCTGACCGCCGAAGGACTCGGCCGCAGCGCCGCGGACGGAACCGCGCTGCTGCGGGACGTGGACCTGACCCTGCACGCCGGGAGGTGCGCAGCCGTCATCGGGCCGTCCGGAGCGGGCAAGACCACGCTGGCCCGCTGCCTGGCCGGGCTCACCAGGCCCGGCACCGGACACGTCCGCCTCGGCGAGGTCGGGCTCGCCCGCGCCGCCCGCGCGCGCCCGCGGGAACACCGGCGGCAGGTGCAGTACGTGCACCAGGACGCGCCCGCCTCCTTCGACCCGAAACGACCGCTGCTGCGGCAGGTCGCGCGCACCGCCGAACTCCTCCGCGGCCTCACCCGCGACCGCGCCCGGCGGGAAGCGGCCGACCTGCTCGCCGAAGTGGGCCTGGAACCGGCGCAGCTGCACCGCCGCCCGCCCGAGCTCTCCGGCGGCCAGCTGCACCGCGCCGCCGCGGTGCGCGCCCTGCTGGCCCGGCCGAGCGTGCTGATCTGCGACGAGATCACCGCCGCGCTCGACGCGGTGCACCAGGCCGAGCTGCTGCGGCTGCTGGCCCGGGCGAAGCGCGACGGCACCGCGGTGGTGCTGATCAGCCACGACCTCGCCCCGGTGGCCGCCCTCGCCGACGACGTCCACCTGCTGCACAGCGGGCGGCTGGTCGAATCCGCCCCACCGCACCGGCTGCTGGCCGAGCCGTCCTCGGCGGAGGCGGCCGACCTGGTCGCCGCCGCCCGCGAGCACCACAGCTGGGCGGCTCACCCGCCGCGGGCGTAGTCGGTGGCGCCGCACCAGTCGACCAGCACCACGTCCTCACCACCGACCACCCAGGCGTCGTGCCCGCTGGGCAGCGAGGTGATCGCACCGGGCCCGGCCTCGAACTCGGTGCCGTCGGCCATCTGCACGTGGATCCGCCCGGAGACGTGGTACTGGAAGTGCGGCGCCTCGCACCACTCGGTGCCGGCGATCGGCCGCACGTGCCGGCTCCACTGCCAGCCCGGGTGCAGGATCAGGCGCCCGACGGTCCCTCCGTTCATGTGGAGCAGTTCCATCCGCCCGTGCTCGAAAACGCGCGTCTCGTCCGGGAGCGCGAACTCCCGGCACTCGACGGTCTGCTGCATGGTCATCGCGGACCTCCTCGCCTCTCGCGTCGAGACTGCGCGCCCGGCCGGGGCTGGGACAGAGACTTACTCCCCCTGCCGGTGGTGGGGGATATCCCTGTGCGATGCTCCGGGCGCCGGAGCGGGCGGGGTGCGCGCGGGCAGACTCTCGGTGGCGCGGGGGAACCCGCACCGCTTCAGAGCGAGGGGAGTCATCGATGCAGCGAGGTCCGCAACGCCCGACCCTGTCCCGGCGGCGCCTGGGGGCGCTGGCGCTGGGTGCCGGAGCGCTCGGGCTCACCGGCTGCGGCGCGCAGGCCACGTCCCGGCTCGGGGCGCAGAACACGGCGGCAGCACCGGCGCCCGCGGGGGCCGCGCCCGCGGCGGGCGCGCTCGGCGCGAACTTCAACGGCGCGCCGGAGATGGTCACCTTCGAGGAGCTCCGCGCGGCCGGCACCGACTGGCTCCGCGGGTTCCACACCATGCACGACGACCCGGGCAAGGGCGCGGTCCCGCTGCTGCGCACCGCCTCCGAGCGCGGCTACCGCACCGCCCTGTCGCTGAAGTTCCAGTACCACGACAAGGACCTGCCCCGCCCCGGCACGCCCGAGATGGACGCGGAGCTCCGCCGGGTCGACGCCGTGCTGGACGCCGCGCAGTCGTGGCTGGACGTGCTCGCGGTCGGCAACGAACCGTTCCTGGAGACCAAGCCCGGCCAGCAGGACCAGCGGCTCAACGAGTTCTACGAGGCGGTGGCCCGGCACGTCATCGACCGCCTCGGCCCGCAGCGCCGCACCCGCTTGTACATGGGCGCGCTGAACCACCTGGAGAAGGCGGAGGACCGGACCCCGGCCACCGCCCGCTGGGTGGAGTTCGCCGCGCGCACCCCGGAGCTCGACGGCGTGGACATCCACCCGCACGTCGCCGATCCCGCCGACGTCGGGGTGTACGTGGACTACGTGCTGTCCCGGCTGCGGCCCGACCAGTCGTTCCTGGTCACCGAATTCTCGCTGGTGCTGCTCTGGCAGGACCGGTTGAAGGAGCCGATCTCCGACCGGTACGCGGCCGCGAGCGGCCTGCAGCGCGGCACCCCGGTGTGGCGGGCGATCCGGCAGGCCATCGAGCACCCGGTGCCGCAGGAGCAGTGGAACCTGCTGCTGTCCACCAGCCCCTGGTACGAGAACCACAAGCACTTCCTGCGCGAGCAGGTGCAGCGGTTCCGCGGCACCGGCCGGCTGGCGCTGGCCTCCTACGGCCTGGCCCACGACGACGCCATGATCGACAACTTCGGCCTGGGCAAACCGCCGTGGCTGCTCAACAGCCTGTTCGCGAGCCGCACCGTCCAGCCCGCCCCGAACGGCCTGCCCGGCCAGGGCTACGCCTGGCTCGACGACTTCCGCGCCCTCCAGCAGAACCCACCGCGCTGAGCACCGAGCCCTCCGCGAACGCCCCGCGGCACGCGGCGGCTCGGTGGTGCTCAGCCGGGAGCGCCCGGTGAGTTCGGGCCCCGCCGTGCCCGGCTCCGGTTCGGCCCGGGGCGGGCCCGCTGTGGTGCAGTTCCGGCAGCACGTGCGTGGAACGCCCGGGAACCGCTGGTGATCCCGGTGATCATCGCGGGTCGTGATCGGACGAACCTCTGCAGCGCCGGGCGGTGGTCGGCGTCGCGGCTCACCACGTCGGAGCCGCAGCGGTCCAGTGAGACCCAGGGCTCGGGAGTCACCCTGCCGCGCGTCCGGCAGCCGCCAGGGGTCGCGGGGGATGGGTGAGGTGGTGCGCGTACCCGGCGAACCGCGACGGCCGGAACATCGGGGACATTCAGGATCGGAGCGACGGCGCGGGACCGGGCGTGCGGGTGAGTGGGACCGGGCCGCGCAGGGCGGCGAGTCTCGACGACGCGAGCGTCAACGTGGTCGCAATGGCTGGGAGAGCTACGTTTTCGGCTCTGCGCGGGCGGATTCGGGTGAACCTGCCGTCGTTGTCCGCGGGCTGGGACGCGCCGCGGCCGCGTTGACAACCCCGGTCGCGGCGCTGGAGCATTCCCCTCGTGCCCGGATTCAGCTCCCTCACCCGCCGCCGGCACGTGGACCTGCGCCGCGTGTCGAGCCAGGCCTGTCGCTGATTTCGCCGCCCGCGGCTGAGCACCTGCGCCCCGGCTCCGCCCGGCGGTCCCGCGCATCCCACTCCTGTCCCGTCATCGTCCTCGCGCGCCGTTTTCGCCGCTGTGGCAACGAATCCGCAGCGGACGACCGCGCGCGGGCAGAACCAGGACTCCCATGACCCACGTGATCAAGACCGACCAGGAGGCCCTCGACGCCGCCGCCGAGCTCGGCGCCCGGTTCGCCACCGGGTCCGCCGCGCGCGACGCCGACCGGGTGCTGCCCGGTGCCGAGCTGGACGAGCTGTCCGCGAGCGGCCTGCTGGGCATCACCGTCCCGCGGGAGCACGGCGGCGCGGCGGTCTCGTCCCGCACGCTCGGCGAGGTCTTCCGGCTGCTGTCGGCCGGGGACTCCAGCATCGGCCAGATCCCGCAGAACCACTTCTTCTTCCTGAACGTGCTGCGGCACAACGGAACCCCCGAGCAACTGGCGTTCTTCCACGCCGAGGTGCTGGCCGGCAAGCGGTTCGGCAACGCGCTCGCCGAGGCGGGCACCAAGGACGCGCAGACCTTCCGCACCCGCATCACGCCCGCCGCGGGCGGCGGATTCCGGCTCAACGGCACCAAGAACTACTCCACGGGCGCGCTGTTCGCGCACTGGGTGCCGGTGTTCGCGCTCGACGACCGGGAGCGGCTCAACGCGGTGTTCGTGCCCGCCGGTGCTGACGGGCTGACCGTGCTCGACGACTGGGGCGGGATGGGCCAGCGCACCACCGCCAGCGGGACCGTGCACCTGGAGGACGTGCACGTACCGGACGAGCACGTCGTGCCGCACCACCGCACCTTCTCCCGCGAGGAGACCTTCGGCGCGTTCGGTCAGTTCCTGCACGCGGCGATCGACGTCGGCATCGCCGAGGCGGCGCTGCGCGATGGCGGTGCGGCGGTGCGCGACCTCGCCCGCCCCTGGTGGGAGTCCGGTGTGGACACGGCTGCGGCTGAACCCCTGGTGGTGCAGCAGTTCGGCGAGTTGGCGCTGCGCGCGCGAGCGGCCCGGGCGCTGCTCGGCGAGGCGGGGGATGCGCTGGACGAGGCCGATCGGGTGCTGGCCGAGGAATCCGGCACGCACGGCGCCGCCCGCGCCGCCGCCGAGGCTTCCGCGGCCGTTGCCGCGGTCCGCGCGCAGGCGGACACGGCCGCGGTGTCGGTGTCCTCGGACATCTTCGCGCTGGCCGGGACCCGCTCGGCGCTGGACGAGCGCAACCTGCACCGGCACTGGCGCAACGCGCGCACCCACACGCTGCACGATCCGCGCCGGTGGAAGGTCCAGCATCTCGGCGACTACGAGCTCAACGACATCTTCCCGCCTGCCAACGGAATCGTCTGAACCAGCCCCGGGATCGCACAGCAGATGGGACGATCACAGCCCGCTGCAACTGCGCCGACGGAACGGGCTCACCCGACGACCCGGACCACGCCGCGCGAGGGCTCTGAGGCGAAGCCCTGGTCGTTGACGACGTGCAGCCGGTACTCGCCGGGTTCGGCCGGGGCGCGCAGGTCGAAGTGCTCCCCGGTCTCCGCGCGGGTGCCGCGGAAGCCGTCGGCGGCCAGCAGCAGCCGGTCCTCGCGTTCCCAACGGCCGGTGCGCGCCAGGTCCGCGGGCAGCAGGTAGGCGCGGCCCGGTGCGGTGCCGCGCGCTCCGGTGACCGGGGCGCCGGGCCGCACCTGCTGGTCGGGGACGTCCGCGACCGGCGGTTCGCGCAGCGCGCTGTCGCGGCCGCGCTTGTCGGCGATGCCGGAGCGGGTGCGCACGTAGCGGTTGAGCACGTTGCGGTAGTTGATCGCTTCGCTGAGCTGGCGCCGCAGCATCCACCGCTGCACCCGGCACACGTCCGGATCGATGCGCCCTTCCAGCCGCTCCCAGCGCCCGATCAGCCCGCGCACGCCTTCGACTCCGGCGAAGGTGCTGTCGTACATGCTCTGCGCGAGCGTTTCGCCGGTGTGCGGCAGGACCTGGTCGTAGCGGACGTGGTGCAGGAACAGCACGAGCTCGGCCGGGGTGCTCGCCAGCCGCTCGTAGCGGCCGGCGGTCGGTTCGGGGTAGAGCGCGCTGTAGCCGGACCCGGCGCGGGTGCGGTCGTATCCGAGGCCGGTGGGGGTGGCGCCGTTGGCGGAGTCCTCCCAGGCTTCCGGCTCGTTCTTGAAGTGGTACTCCTCGGAGGAGGTGAACGGGATGCCCAGTGGCTGCGCGTACCGGCGGAACACCTCGTCGGTGTCGACCAGCCAGTCCGCGATCTCCGCGGCGGCAGCGGCCTCGGCGCCGAGCGCCAGCCGCGCCCATTCGGCGGCGCACTCGCGGGCCGAGGAGCGCGGACTCCAGGCGAGGCGCCCGAATCCGTACCAGTTGGCCTGGTCGGTCGGCATCCGCGTCCAGTTCCGGTCGGTGCCGGGGTTGTGCACCGCGACCGCCAGCGTCCGGGTGTAGCCGAACGCGGAGCCGTCGACGACGTCGGCGATGGTGGTCCGCCGCCCGCCGGCGCGGGTGTCGAAGCCGAAGATCCGCTCGAATTCGGCGATCGGGTAGTTCGCGTGCGTGGTGTGCCCGGTGTACTCCTTGCTGAGCGCGAGTTCGATGCCGGTGTTGGTGCGGGGTGTGGCGCCGAACAGCGGGGTGACCGGTTCGCGGGGCTGGAAGTCCCAGGGGCCGTGCTTGCTCTGCAGGATGACGTTCTCGGCGAACTTCCCGTCCTGCGGGACGAACAGCTCGTAGGCCTGCTTGGACCGGTCCGGGTCGGGGTCCTCGAGCGCGTCGCCGTAGACGAACGCCCGCCACAGCACGATCCCGCCGTGCGGCCGGAGGATCTCGGCGAACATGTTGGCCCCGTCGGCGTGCGTGCGCCCGTACCGCAGCGGGCCCGGTTCCCCTTCGGAGTCGCCTTTGACCAGCACTCCGCCGAGGTCGGGGATGTGCTGGTGGACGCGGTCGAGCGTGCGCCGCCACCAGTCGCGCACCCGCGGGTCGAACGGGTCGGCGGTGTCGAGTTCGCGCAGCGCCATCGGGCTGTCGAACCGCAGCGCCAGGTACAGGCGGATTCCGTACGGCCGCAGGGAGTCCGCGATCCCGGCGAGGCGCGGCAGGTTCTGCGGCTCGATCCAGTCGGTGGTGGCGTTGGGGTTGTTCAGCACCGCGCCGTTGAGCCCGACCGAGGCGTTGAGCCGGCCGTATTCCCGGTACCGCGCGGCCACTTCGGACAGCGGCAGGTCGAGCTGCCACGGCGAGTGCCCGGCGTAGCCGCGTTCGATGGTGCCCCAGCCGTCGCGGGCGGCGGTGGACGGGAAGTTGTCCCAGTGGTGGTTGAGCCGGTGCTGAACGGCGGGCTTCTCCGCGATGTCCAGGGTGGACGCCTCGGTGCCGAGCCGGAGCAGCCGCAGCAGGTGGAAAACCCCGTACAGCACCCCGACCTCGCTCGCCGAGGCGATCAGCAGCACCTCGTCCGCAGTCCGCGTGAGCACATACCCTTCAGCGCCGAGTTCCCGCACCTCGCGCTCGCGCCCGGCTTGCCGCAGCGCGTCCTGCACTGCCGGATTGTCCGGCGTGCCGAGGAGAACTCCGCCAGGGACCGGGTTCCGCGTTGCCGGCACCTCCGCCCCTGCGTAGGTGCGCAGCTCATCGACCGCTGCCTGCAGCACCTCACCACCGGGCTCGTAGGCGACTCCGGCGAGCTTCCGCGCTTCGGCCTGCCCGGAGAATTCCCCGTAGCGGAGCCACAATCCCGCCCCGGCCGAAGCCGCCTCCGCCGGTGCGGTCGGCCCGAGGTCGGGAACCGGGTCCTCGTCGAAGACTGCGATTTCCGCGCCGTCGAGCGATAACGTCCAGTCCCGGTCCGGCAGCCCCTCGACGCGGAACGCGACCTGCGACCCGGCGGCCGCGGCCTTCGCGACGTGCCCGGTCACGTCGAGCTCGTAGCTGCCGCGGGGTTCGGCATCGGGCAGCGAGCTGGCATCCACCAGCCCCATCCAGTCGCCCTCGTGCCGCGGCGAGTCGTTCCAGGTCAGCGCCGCGGGATCGCGCGGTGGCACGGCGTAGACCTCGAACGGCCAGTACCCGCCGTCGCTGCCTTCCTGCCCGCTGACGGACAACCGCAGCTTGGCGCGCGCCACCCGCTGCGCGGGAACAGCCTCGAACAGCAGGAACGCCATGCACCGCCCCCGCGCGACCTGCGCAGGAGCAGGGGAATCGGGCCGTTCCGCGGCGATTCCGCCCAACGCGGCCGACGGCATCGCACTCCGACGACCGGCCGCCTCCGCCGAGGCGGCGGGAGCAGCACCCAGCAACGTGGAAGCGGCAGCGAGCTTCAGAACAGTCCGACGGCGCAACACTGCGACGACCTCCCAGAACCGTCCACCCTGGACGAAACGCCGAAAATCCAGCGCAAAAACCCCAGAAATCCCGCAGAAGAAACAAAGGTCCACACTGGACCAAATCCCGCGGTTAGTTCACATCGATTACCAACACCGACCGCCCAGCACTATCCACCACCCCCACACCCCGAGTCAAGAACACGTGACCCACCGTCGGCCCCGCAGCGCCGGCCCGCCGACGAAGTGCCCTCGCGGCGGGCCGACACCGAGCTCAGCAGCTCAGCCGAGCGCTCCCTCCGGGGCCCAGTCGGGGTGCTTGCCGGTGTGCTTGGCGGCGCGGACGTCGCCGGAGCGGGCGTGGCCTTCGAAGAGTTCGACGCGGGCGGCGCGGCCGCAGATCTCGCCGAGCTCGGCGCTGGCGGCGGGGTCGGTGACCTCCTGGTACGTGACGGTCTTGAGGTACTTGCCGACCCACAGCCCGCCGGTGTAGCGGGCGGCTCCGCGGGTGGGCAGCACGTGGTTGGTGCCGATGACCTTGTCGCCGTAGGAAACGCAGGTGCCTTCGCCGAGGAACAGGGCCCCGTAGTCGCGCATCTTCTCCAGCGCTTCCCGCGGCCGTTCGGTGAGGATCTGCACGTGTTCGCTGGCGTAGCGGTCGGCGAGCGCGTAGGCGGTGTCGAGGTCGTCGACGACGTGCACCTCCCCGTGGTCGCGCCAGGCCGGTTCGGCGTTGTCGCGGGTGGGCATTCCCGGCAGCAGCCGGTCGACGTGCTCCAGCACCGCCTGCCCGACCCGCTCCGAGGTGGTGATCAGCACCGCGGGCGAGTCGGGTCCGTGCTCGGCCTGGCTGAGCAGGTCGACGGCGACGACGAACGGGTCGGCGGTGTCGTCGGCGACGATGAGGATCTCGGTGGGCCCGGCGAACAGGTCGATGCCGACCTGGCCGTAGAGCTGGCGCTTGGCTTCGGCGACGAAGGCGTTGCCGGGCCCGGCGAGCATGTGCACCGGGTCCATGCTCTCGGTGCCGAGCGCCATGCTCACCACGGCCTGCACCCCGCCGAGCAGGTGGATCTCGTCGGCGCCGGCGAGGTGCATGGCCGCGACGGTGGCTTCCGGGATCTCCCCGCGGATCGGGGGAGTGCAGGCGACGACGCGCGGAACCCCGGCAGCCTTGGCGGTCAGGATCGTCATGTGCGCGGAGGCCAGCAGCGGGTAGCGGCCTCCGGGCACGTAGGCGCCGGCGGCGGCGATCGGCACGTGCTTCTGTCCCAAGTGGACACCGGGGAGGGTTTCGACCTCGAACGCCTGCAGGGATTCCAGCTGCCGCTCGGCGAACCCGCGCACCTGCCGCTGCACGAAGTCGATGTCGTCGAGGACCTGCTGCGGCACGCGGGCGACGATGTCGCGGACCTGCTCGGGGGAGAGGCGGAACGACTCGGGTTCCCAGCCGTCGAACTGCGCGGAGTACTCCTTGACGGCCGCGTCGCCGCGGGTGCGGATGTCGTCGATGATCGCGGCGACCTTGCCGGGCACGTCGGCCGGTGCCCGGGAGGTGGTGGTCGCGGGGTCGGCCGGGTGCTTGAGCGTGCGGGCCATGGGCGTGATCCCTCCCGTGTGTTTACGTACACATGGACGGTAGAGCGGTAGCTTGTTTACGTAAACCCACCGATTCGCCGAGCGGAGGTCCGCGGTGGTCACCAGCCGGGACGTGGCGCAGCTGGCCGGGGTCTCGCAGATGACGGTCTCCCGCGTGCTGCAGGGCAGCAGCCGGGTCGCCCCGCAGACCCGGGAGAAGGTGCTGGCCGCGATGCAGCAGGCCGGCTACCGCCCGCACGCCGCGGCGCGCACCCTGCGCACCCGCCGGACCTCGACGGTCGGCGTCGTGGTCGCCGACATCACCAACCCCTTCTACCCGCAGCTGCTGGAGGCGGTCGGCCGCGCGCTGGAGGAGGCCGGGCTGCGGATGGTGCTGTGGAACGCGCCGGACCCGAGCGCGGACGGCGCCCTGCGCGCGCTGCACGAGAACACCGTCGACGGGCTGATCTTCACCACCGCCACCAAGGCCTCCGCGGAGCTGGCGGAGGTCGCCGGGCGCGGCGATCCGGTGGTGCTGCTGCACCGCGGGCTCGACGAGCTCGACTGCGACCAGGTCACCACCGACAACCTCGCCGGCGGGCGGGCGGTGGCCGACTACCTGGTGCGCTGCGGGTGCTCCCGGATCGGTTTCCTGCGCGGGCCGGAGCTGCCGAGCACCGCCCGGGACCGGGAGCGCGGGTTCCGCGACCGGCTCGCCGAGCTCGGCCGGCCGCTGGCCCCGGAGCTGACCGCCGACGGCGGTTTCGACCACGACCGCGCCCGCGCGGCGGTGCGCGACCTGCTCGCCGCCGCCAAGCCGCCGACCGCGGTGTTCTGCGCGAACGACCTGACCGCGCTCGGTGCCGTGGACGGGGCGGTGGCCGCGGGGCGGCGCGTGCCGGAGGACGTGTGGGTCGTGGGCTACGACGACATCGCGATGACCGCGTGGGATTCCTACGACATCACCACGGTCCGCCAGCCGATCGCGGAGATGGCGCGGGCGGCGGTGCGGCTGCTGCTGGAGCGCATCGAGGACCGCGGGCTGCCGCCGCGCAACCAGCGGTTCCCGAGCGAGCTGGTCGTCCGCGGCTCGACCGCGCACACCCCGGAGAGCTGAGCGGGCGCTTCGATCGAACGGGCGCCACCGGGTGCGCGCTGTTGCATGTTGGAAACTGCGAGAACTTCAGTGCCGAGTGAAATCAACCCTCGGCCGCGCAGCGCGGCCATGCGGACAACGAAGACGAGCGGCGGAGGAGGGGATCAGAGCAGGCCCTGCTTGCCCGCCTCGAACACCGCCTCCGCCCGCGTCGCCGCACCGAGCTTGCGCATGATGTTGCGGACGTGGAACTTCACCGTCGTCTCCGAGATGAACAGCTCCCCACCGATCTCCCGGTTGCTAGCCCCGCGCGCGAGCCGCCCCAGCACCGCCGACTCCCGCTCGGTCAGCGCCGGCGCCTCCAGCGGGTTGTGGATCGACTGCACCATCGCCGCCGCCGAGCGCGAGTCGAAAGCGCTCTCGTGCCGGGCCACCGCGCGGATCGCGCGCACCAGCTCGGTGGTGTCGACGTCCTTGACCACGTAGCCGCGGGCGCCGCGGTGGATCGCGTCGACGACCAGCCGCTCGTCCAGGAACGTGGTCAGCACCAGCACGCCGAGGTCGCCGTGCTCGCCGGTGAGCCGCTCGCACAGCGCGAGCCCTTCGGCGTCCTCGCCGGTGGACAGCTTCAGGTCGAGCAGCACCACCGACGGGCGGCGGGCGGCGACGACGTCGATCGCCTCCTCGGCGGTGGCGGCTTCGCCGACGACGCTGAGGTCCTGCTCGCGCTCCAGCAGCGAGCGCAGCCCCTGGCGGACGATCGCGTGGTCGTCGACGAGCACGATCCGCACCGTGCCGGTGCGCTCGGCAGTGGCGGGGCGGGTGGTCGACTCCTGCACGGCTCACTCCTCTGCGGGCAGCGGCAGTGGGATGTCCAGGGCGATCCGCACGCCACCGAGCTCGGCCCGGTCGACGCGCATCGCCCCGCCGAGCTCGGCGGCGCGGGTGGCCATGTTGACCAGGCCGCGGTGCCGGCCGCCGCCGGAGCGCAGCGTGGCGCGCAGGTGCGCGGGATCGCCGGTGCCGTCGTCGGCGATGGCCAGCACGACTCGGTCCGGCGCGTAGGTCAGCTGCACCTCGGCGCGGTCGGCTTCGCCGTGCACGGCGGTGTTGAACAGCGCCTCGCCGGTCAGCCGCAGCAGCGAGTGCTCGGCCGAGACCGGCAGCTCCACCGGCTCGCCGGCGACCCGGACGGTCACGTCCACATCGGTCGGCAGGTGCACGTGGGAGAGCCGTTCCAGCAGCACCGGCAGCGAGCCCGGTCCCTCGTCCGGCCCGTGGTGCAGTGCGTAGATCGCCGACCGCAGCTGCGCCACCGCCTGCTGGGCGAGGTCGCGGGCCGGGGCGAGGCGGTCGGCGACCTCGGCGGCGGGCCCGCCCAGCGCGGTCAGCTCGCTGCGGCAGACCTCGACGGTCATGCCGGCGCTGAGCACGGCCTGGGTGACGCTGTCGTGCAGTTCGCGGGCGATGCGGTGGCGTTCGTCGTCGATGATCTGCCGCTGCACGGCTTCGGTGAGCCTGCGGCGGGCCTCGCGCAGTTCGGCGTCGCGTTCCACCAGGTCGCGGGCCTGCCGGGAGGCCTCTTCGCCGAGCTGCTCGGCGCGCCCGCGCAGCCGGGCGGCGGTGTGGAACAGGTGGGAGTGGTGCAGCGCGACGGCGGCCTGGTTGCCGAGCACGCGGATGATCGCGAGGTCGGTCTCGGCGATGGGCACTCCGCCGGGGCGGGCGACGAAGCCACCGACGGGTTCGTCGTCGAGGTGCATGGCCGCGCGCACGAGGTCGGCGTCGCCGGAGCCGGGTTCGAGCTCCCAGGGCCGAGTGCGCACGGTGGCGAGGTGGGCGCGGGCCTCGGCGGGCAGGTCGTCCTCGTCCTCGAGGAAGCGGCCGTCGCCGGTGGTGCACAGGAAGCGGGGCCGGATGCCGCGCAGGGCTCCGTCGGCGACGGCCAGCAGCACCCAGTCGGCCTGGAGGTGTTCCACGGCGGCGCGCAGCACTGCCTCCACGAGGGCGCGGGGGCCTTCGGCGGAGCGCACGAGCGCGCGGGAGATCTCGTCGAGGGCCTGCACGGCGCGGGCGAGGCGTTCGGTGGAGCGGAGGTATTCCGGGTAGAAGGAGTGCTTGCTGGCGCGCACGCCGGTGAGCGCACCGAGCGTGGCTTCGTCCTCGGCGCTCATGGCGTGCTCACATCGCTCGTCGCAGCAGCTCTTCGACGTCGCCGCTGTCCACCGGGCGCGGGTTGGTGGTCAGGCAGGCGTCGCGGAGCGTGGTGCGGGCGAGGTGGCCGAGGTTGTGCTCGCCGACGCCGAGGGCGCGCAGGCCGCGGGGGACGCCGACGGAGTCGGCGAGGGCGCGGATCTCGTCGGCGAGCAGGTCGGCGACCTCGTCGGCGGGGCGCCCGGTGGTGTCGATGCCGGCGGCCGCGGCGAGCGGGACGTAGCGCTGCGGGTCGCGTTCGGCGTTGTAGCGGATGACGTGCGGCAGCAGGACTCCGTTGAGCACGCCGTGCGGCGCGTCGAGCAGCCCGCCGACCTGGTGGCTGATGGCGTGGGTGGCGCCGAGGATGGCGTTGGTGAACGCCATGCCCGCCTGCAGGGCTCCCTGGGCCATGTTGGTGCGGGCTTCGGCGCCGAACGGGTCGAGCATGGTCGACATCAGGTTGCCGGTCACGAGGTGCACGGCGTGCAGCGCGTGGTGGTCGGTGAGCGGGTTGTGCGCCAGGGACACGAAGGCTTCGACGGCGTGGGTGAGCGCGTCGAGGCCGGTGGCGGCGTTGAGCCAGTCCGGCATGGTGGTCAGCAGCCGCGGGTCGACGAGGGAGATCTCCGGCACGAGGGTGCGGCTGATGATGGTGATCTTGGTGGCGCTGGTGGTGTCGGTGACGACGCAGAACTGGGAGACGTCGGCGCCGGTGCCGGAGGTGGCCGGGACCATGACCAGCGGCGGGATCGGCCGGGTGACGCGGTCGACGCCGGAGTAGCTCAGGATGTCGCCGCCGTTGGCGGCCAGGATGGCGACGGCTTTGGCGGCGTCGATGCAGGAGCCGCCGCCGACGGCGATGATCACGTCGGCGCCAGAGTCGGCGTAGGCCTCGTGCGCGGCGCGGACCTCGTGGTCCTTCGGGTTCGGGGTGAGGTCGTGCCACTGCACCGGGCGCAGTCCGCTGTCGGTGAGGTGCAGCGTGGCTTCGCGGGCCCACCCGGCGTCGATGATGCCGGGGTCGGTGATCAGGAAGGGCCGGCGGGCGCCGAGGCGGCGGGCGGAGTGGCCGAGTTCGGCGAGGGAGCCGGCGCCGAAGACGATCTCGGGCGCGTGGAACTTGGCGAGCGCGGGTGTTCCGGTGCTGCGCTGCCCGGGCAGGCCGGCGGGTCCGGAGAGGCGGCCGGGTCCGGGCTCGGTGAGGTCGCCGGGTGCGGTGGCGACGGCGGTGCTGGGCGTCCCGCCGGTCCGGTTCGCCGGTGCGGTGCCGCGCAGCGGTGTCGGTCCGGTGGTGCGGTGCAGATCCGGCACGGCGGTGGGCCTTTCGATCGGGTCGGCGCCGACGGCCGCGCCCGCGGGCGGTGTCCGGCCCGGCTGCTCGGCCCGGGTGCCGGGCGCGGCGGGCTAATGGGTGTCGGCTGCGCTGCCACGGCCAGACTAGAAGATTTCTGTGGCGTGAACCACAGTCGAATCGGTCGTGTCGGGGCGAGCCTGCCCCGGGTGCTGTGACCTGCGAAAAGATCGGCGGCGGGGATGCAACGCGGGCGAAACGCGGCGGTCTCGGCGGGCGGGATCAGCCGTGCGGCGCATTGTGCTGGTTCGCCGGGCGGCTGGACTCTCGGAGTCCGGGGGAGGGGGTCGGTATGCCGCAGCGGAACGAGCCTCGGGAGCAGCAGGCCACTCGTGCGCCGGCGCGGGGAAGCGGGTCGGTTCCGGCCGCGCGGGGCGCGGGCCACGATCGGCGTCCGCCGGAGCGGCCGCGGTTGTGGGAGGAGGTGCCCGCGGTGGACACGAGTCATGCGAATCCGGCGCGGATGTACGACTACGCGCTGGGCGGGTGGCACAACTTCCAGATCGACCGGGAGGTCGCCGACGCGGTGTTCGCGGTGATGCCGTCGGGCCCGGCGGTCGCGCGCAGCAATCGGGCTTTCCTGCGCCGTGCGGTGGAGTTCTGCGCGGACGCGGGGATCGAGCAGTTCGTGGACCTGGGGTCGGGGATTCCGACGCGGGGCAACACGCACGAGATCGCGCAGGCGCGGAATCCGCGGGCTCGGGTGGTGTACGTGGACAACGAGCCGGTGGCGGTGGCGCACACGCGGCAGTTGTTGCGGGGTGATGCGCGGGCGGAGGTGGTGCAGGCCGACGTCCGCGATCCTTCGGCGGTGCTGGATTCGGAGGCGGCGCGGCGGCTGCTGGACTTCTCGCGGCCGGTGGCGGTGCTGGCGGTGGCGGTGCTGCATTACGTCGGTGCCGGGGTGGAGGACGTGCTGGCGGCCTACCGGCTGCGCTGCGCGCCGGGCAGCCGCCTGGTCGTTTCGCACACGACGCAGGACAACCAGCCGGAGGCGGCCGCGGAGGTGCGCGAGGTGCTGGCGCGTTCGGGCACGGAGGTGTTCCACCGGGACCGGGCGGCGGTGGAGCGGTTGTTCGCCGGGTGGCGGCTGGTGGAGCCGGGCGTGGTGTGGACGCCGCAGTGGCGCGCCCAGCCTGCCGAGGGGGAGCGCCCGGAGGCGTCGGAGACCTGGTGCGGGGTGGCCGAACTGCCCGGTTGATCAGCACTCCCGGTCCGGGAAAACCGCTGTTCGCGGCAGGTTTCAACCACTTTCGGGGGGAAACCCGAGGGCTGTCTGGCTTTCGACGCGGACAGGAGGTGAACGGCTGTGGCGCAACGGACCTCGAACGAGAGGGCTATGAGCGAGCACCCGGACGTGCTGGACCTGCAGCGGCAGTTCGGCTCGTCGTTGAGCTCGCCGTCGACGGTGCTCGGCGACGGGCTGATGGCGCTGGCCGGGGTGTGGGTCGCGATCTCCCCGTGGGTGCTCGGCTTCAGCCTCACCAGCCCGGCGATGCGCAACCACGACCTGATCATCGGTCTGGTCGTCGCCGCGATCGGTTTGGGCGTGACCGGGTTCGCCGAGCGCGGTGGCGGGTTGAGCTGGGTGGCCGTGCCCCTGGGCGTCTGGTTGATCCTGGCGACCTGGATCGTGCCGTCGATCGGTCCCGGGATGGGGCTGATCTGGAGCCACGTGGTGGCCGGGGCGGTGATGGTGCTGACCGGCGCGAGCGTGGCCGGGTTGGCGTTCATGAGCAAGCTGCGGGCGAAGTGACCCGGGCGAGCGGCCCGTGCGGCCGGCCGTCCACGGCCTGCGGGAGGTGATGCGTTCAGCGCCGCGAGGCCGGCGGGTCGTGCAGTGGGGCGGGTCCGGCTGGTGCCGGGCCCGCCCTCTCGTGCGCGGGGCATGACGTAGGTCATCGCGGGCGGGCGGTTCGCTCGGCTAACCTCCGAGCCAGTCCCGGAATCACGTTCCGATCTTCGGAACGCCCGGGTGTTCGCTGGTCAGCGCCGCGCCCGCCCCGGGGCCGCGGAGGAGGGATCGGGAGCCCGCGTGGGAGGAGTGATCACCGGGTTCGCGGTCATCGCGGCGATCATCGCGGTCGGCTACGGGGTGGCCTGGCGCGGCGTGCTCGGCGAGCACGGCCAGGAGGTGCTCAGCAGGCTCGCGTTCTCGGTGGCGACCCCGGCGCTGCTGTTCACGACGCTGGCGCGCGCGGACCTGTCGGTGATCGTGTCGCTGCCGCTGCTGATCACGGCGTTGAGCACGTTCGCGATGGCGGGGTTGTTCGTCGCGGTGGGCGTGGTCCGCGGCTGGGGCGTGGGGCGCACGACGATCGGCGCGCTGTGCTCGAGCTACGTCAACTCCGGGAACCTGGGCATCCCGATCGCGATGTACGTGCTGGGGGACGCTTCGCTGGTCGCGCCGGTGCTGTTGCTGCAGCAACTGGTGGTCACGCCGATCGCGCTGACGGTGCTGGACCTGTCCCGGCCGGGGGCGAAGGACTCGTGGTTCGCGCGGATCTCCGCGCCGTTCCGCAACCCGGTGGTGATCGGGTCGCTGTCGGGGGTGGCGGTGGCCGCGACCGGGGTGCACGTGCCGGACGCGCTGTTCGACCCGATCTCGTTGATCGGTGGGATGGCGGTGCCCGCGGTGCTGATGGCGTTCGGGATCTCGCTGCGCGGAGGTGCGCTGCCGGGCCGCAGCGGGGAGAACGGCGTGGTGTTCCTGTCGGTGGTGCTGAAGTCGGTCGGCCAGCCGGCGACCGCGTGGCTGCTGGGGTCGCTGGTGTTCGGGCTGGCCGGGCCGCAGCTGTTCGCGGTGGTGGTGACCTCGGCGCTGCCCGCGGCGCAGAACCTGTTCACCTACGCGGCCCGCTACGAGACGGCGATGACGCTGGCGCGCGAGTCGGTGCTGCTGTCGACGGTGCTGGCCGCGCCGGTGATCGCGGTGATCGCGGGGTTGCTGGGCTGAGCCGCGGCGGCCCGGTCGGACCGCCGCGGGCGGGTGCTCAGCTGCGGGTGGTGGTGCGGATGAACTCCAGCGCCTGTGGCCAGGAGATCGCGTAGGCGGTCGCGTTGACCTCCTTGTCCTGCCGCCCGCGGGCGCTGAAGCCGTGGTCGGCGCCGGGGTAGTTGTGCACGATGCTGACGCCCTGCTCGCGGCCGTGGAGCGCGTCGTTGAGCCGGTCGAAGCTCTCCCGCGGCACCAGGTGGTCGGCACCCGGGTAGAGCATCATCACCGGCGCCTGGATGCGCGCGGTCTCGGCGAAGGCGTCGACGGTGTGGTTGTCGGCCGGCGGGATCGGCACCGTCGGGTGGTAGGCGACGACGTTGGCCAGCCGGTGGTCGCGGCCGCCGAGCAGCAGGCAGAACCGCCCGCCCATGCACCAGCCGATCACGCCGACCTTGGCGAGCCCGAGTTCGTCGAACATGTGGGTCAGCAGCCGCTGCTGCTCGGCGAGCGCGGTCTCGTCGTCGAGCTCGCCCATGAGCCGGAACAGCTCCTCGTGCGGGGTGTCGTCGGCGCTGCGGCCGTCGAACGGGTCCCAGGACAGGGCGGTGATCCCGGCGTTCGCGATGTCGGCGGCGAACTCGCGCACCTGCTCGTTGATCCCGGTGACCATCGGCAGCAGCAGCATGCCGGCGCCGCCGTCGTCCTGCGGGCGGGTCAGGTGGACCCGGGAGGAACCGGCGGTGGTGAACTCCGCGTTGATCGTCTCAGCCATGCCGCCACCCTATGCCTCGCCCGCGCGGGCCCGCGCGCGTGGTGATCGGCCCGCAAGTCCCGGTCAGCGCGGGTTTTCCGGTTCGTCCCGGTGCGGCCGGAGTCCGATTCGGACGATCGGAACCGGCCGGTGCGGAACCGGGCGGTACCGCGTTCCGGATTACTCCGAAAGCACTGCGGCCGGCGGCCGACCAGGGACCCGGCCGCCGCTGAGGGCTCCGGCAGCCGGCCCGATCAGCGCGTCAGCGCAGCGGCTTGCGGCCCACCCCGGCCCAGATCACCGACTCCTCCGGCGCGGAGAAGTCCAGCTCGGGGGAGTGGTTCGGGCTGCGGTCCTCCGGGTGCCACTCGTAGGTCCAGCTCATGCCCGGCTCCATCATCTCGAAGTCGCCGAACAGCGCGCCGATCTCCGCCCGCGAGCGCCAGATCACCGGGCTGGAGGAGTTGTCGTACATCTGCTTGATGCCGACCAGCTTCTGGTCCATCTCCGGCGGCACCCCGTCGTCGCTGAGGTGCGAGATCGCCAGGTACGAGCCCGGCGAGAGCAGTTCCCGGTAGCGCTGCATCACCTGCGGGGAGATGTCCTCGCCGTCCGGGCCGGGCTGCTGGACGTGCAGCACCGCGATCAGCAGGATCGCGATGGGCTGCTCCAGGTCGAGCACCCCGGTCTCGATGGCGTTCTGCCAGAGCTTGTCCGGGTTGCGGAAGTCGGCGTTGATCACCGCGTGCCGCTCCGGATCCCCGTCCTTCTCCAGCAGGACCTGGGAGTGCGCCACCGCCACCGGCTCGTGGTCGACGTAGACGACCCGCGAGCCGGGCTCGACCTCGTCGGCCACCGAGTGCGTGTTGCCCATCGTCGGCACGCCCGAGCCGATGTCGATGAACTGGTGCACGCCGTGCGCGACCAGCCGCCGCACCGCGCGGTGCAGGAACAGCCGGTTGCTGATCGCGATCGGCCGCAGCACCGGGTACTTGTCCAGCACGCTCTGCCCGAACTGCCGGTCGATCGCCCAGTTGGCCTTGCCGCCGAGGTAGAAGTCGTAGACCCGCGCGACGCTGGGCTTGGTCAAGTCCGCGCTCTGCGGGGGGAACGGGTCGTCGTCCACATCGCTCATTCGCATGGTCCTTTTGTCCCGGCCGAGTGATCTTGGAACGCATCGTAGTCCGCCGACCGCTCGATGTGATCGTCCGGTCGTGGAATTAATCGACGCAGCCGATCGGCCGTGGTCAGAAGGACAGCTGCGAGCGGAACTCCCGCGCCAGGTCCCGCAGGAAGTCCACCGAGTCGTTGACCTCCAGCGCCGCGCCCCGGATCCGGTCCCACGAGTCCACGAACAGCTCGAAGTCGTTGGCGTCGTCCAGGTAGATCCCGCCGGCGGCGTGCTCGATGAACACGAAGTCCTTGGTCGCGTCGCTGAACCGCATCAGCGTGAAGTCGTTGGGCACGTAGGCCAGCCGCACGTCGAACGGCAGCACGTGCACGAACACCCGCGGGTACCGCTCGCCGAGCTCGAGCAGGTGCTCGACCTGGTCGAGCGCGACCGCCGGGTTGGGCCCGCCGGGCATCCGCCGGAAGGCCGCCTCGCCCAGCACGAACCGATAGTACGGCGGCCGCTCCAGGTCGAAGACCTGCTTGCGGTCCTGCCGGTTGCGCACCAGGGAGGTCACGTCGGTGGCCCGGTTCTCGCTGAACTGCGTGAGCATGTAGTGCTCGGACTGCAACGGTCCGGGGATCCGCTCGCCGTGCCAGCTCAGGATCTCGCCGGCGGCGGGCTCGAGGTCGGTGAAGGTGCGGAACCAGTGCGGCACGGCCGAGCGGTACCCGGACCACTGGCCGCGCTGGCCGGCGCTGGCCTTGGCCAGCTCCAGCATCACCTCGGCCTCGGTCTCGGAGGTCTGGAAGGCCTCGAGCATCTTCTTGAGCTCGGCCTGCTTGACCGCGACCGCACCCGATTCGATCTTGTTGACCTTGCCCTGCCGGCACCCGAGCAGCTCGGCCACGTCCTGCTGGGTCATGCCCGCGGCGGTGCGGGCCCGCCGGATCTCGTTGCCGAGCTGTCTGCGCCGCGACGTCACCGTGCTCGGCACTCGGAATCTCCGCTCTCTGCTGGCTGACTCGACAAGCAGATCATCTTAGCCGAGCGCGGTCCGCGCCGCGCCCTCCCTGGGGGTTGTCGGAAACGCCCCGAGATTCACCCTTTGGGGGAATAATCATCCCGGGGGTGCCCGTCGATGGTGATCAGTGCAGGTCGAACCGGCCGGCGCGGGTCGCGGACAGGAAGCTCCGCCAGCGCGGACCGTCGAAGACGAGCACGCCGTCGTCGACGTTCTTGCTGTCCCGCACGCCGATCGGGTCGCCCGCGCCGAGGTTCACCTCAACGCAGTTGCCGCCGTCGGGGCCGCAGCGGCGGGCGGAGGTCCAGCCGTCGCGGGGGAATTCGGGGGTGTTCGTGGTCGCGGTCGTTGCCTTCACGTGACGCTCCTCCAGGTTCGGCTCGACAACAAGATTAATCGCGGACTAGGATTAATCTCAACCAACGGAGGGAGCGACGATGCCGGGCGTGACGGAAGGCACTGCGGCGCCGGACCGCAGCACCGCGACCGCTGCCGCGGGCGAACCCGCGGACCGCGTGTGGGTGCTGCGCAGGCACGTGCGGGTCTCGCTGCGCGAGGCGCACGCGGTGGTCTCGGTCGACTGGGACGCCGGCGTCGCGCGCACCGCCTGCGGCCTCGGGCTGCGCCCGGAGAGCATCGCAGACGTCCCCGAGGGCGGGTGCATGCCCTGCGTGCTGTGCGTGGCCGCCACTCCGATGCCGACGCGGGAGCTGACCGGCGAGCTGAACTGAGCCGCCGCGGGCCGGTGTCCGGATTGATCAACGGACTGACCGGCGATGTCATGACCCGGAGTATTCCTGCGGCCTACCGTTCTGCGCTGTCCGGAGCAGCGCGCCGCGCCCCGCGCGGCGCAGCCCCGGGCTCCACGGCGGCACGAGCGGGCGGTGGTCCGGATGAGGCGCGGCGGTTTTCCGGCGACGGTGCGGCGCAGGCTTCTCGGCCTGGCGCTGCTGCTGTGCGGGGCGGTGTTCCTGGCGACGACGGTGCTGATCTACCGGGGCGCGTTCGAGCCCAGCACCGATGTCGTGGTGCGCGCGGGCTCGACCGGCAACCAGCTGCTGCCGGACTCCGATGTGAAGGTGCGCGGCGTCGTGGTCGGCCGGGTGTCCGAAGTGGATCCGACGTCGGAGGGTGCGGATCTGCACTTGGCGTTGGAGCCGGACAAGGCGAAGTTGTTGCCGCAGAACGTCTCGGCGCGGTTGTTGCCGCGGACGTTGTTCGGTGAGCGGTACGTGTCGCTGGATGTGCCGGATGCGCCGGAGGGCCGGCTGGGTTCGGGGGATGTGATCTCGCAGGACCGC
>Ga0164243_10002546_pt1 | contig 30025 bp, 34 predicted proteins | sample OricompcompostOP_FD_108781 | JGI IMG/M metagenome (GOLD analysis project Ga0164243, IMG submission 108781) | Organic Plus compost microbial communities from Emeryville, California, USA - Original compost - Organic plus compost (OP) | ecosystem: Engineered > Solid waste > Mixed feedstock >... | reverse complement strand
TTCTACAACCCGACCCGGCGTCACTCGACCCTGGGTTACCTCAGTCCTATCGACTTCGAACGCGAAGCTGGGGTAGCCTGAATGAACTTATCTCGGTGTCCATCAAACCGGCAGCAGGCCAGGTCGATCAGTCGAATGTCAGCCGAGCCCTAAAACAACTCGAAGATAATCTCGGTGTATCGCTGTTCGAGCGGGCCCGCAGTGGCGTGCGGCTGACCCCTGCAGGACAGCAGTTCTTGGCCGAGGTCTCGCCGGCCCTCGAATTGCTCGAGTCGGCGACGCGCTCCGCGCGGTGTATGCGCAGGGCTCAATCGGGCTTGGTGCGGATCGGCATCCTCACCTCGTTAGCGGGCGGATTTCTGCGCGAGCTTGTTCGAAGCTATGTCGAGAGGCATCCGGGGGTCAGGATCGACGTTCGCGACGGCGGCCGGCGCGAGCACCTCGCGGCGGTCCGGGCCCGGCGGTTGGATGCGGCGTTTATTACGGGTGCTGAACCCGTTCCGGGATGCGAGACGCGAGAGCTATGGCGCGAGCGAGTCCATGTCGCGTTACCCGAATGCCATCCCCTCGCAGCACGAGCTAAGCTGGACTGGCCGGAACTCAAGACAGAGCACTTCATTGTGAGCCGCGGAGAGCCTGGACCCGAAGTGCATGACTACATCGTTCGTCGATCCGCCGATTACAGTACCTATCCCGACGTCGAAGAAAAAGCAGCGCTCCAGGACACGCTGATGAATCTCGTCAGCCTCGGCCAAGGCATCACCCTCGTGTCGGCGGGGTGGACTGCCGTCAGGGTTCCGGGGCTGGTGCTACGGCCGCTAACCGCGCGGGCCGATATCGTGCCGTTCAGCGTGGTCTGGTCAACGGCAAATGACAATCCAGCCTTCATGCGCTTCCTTCAGACGGCCCAACTGCTCGCGAGCACGGGTTGCGGGCGTAGCGCTGCGGCACGAAACGGATGATATGAGGCCTAAGTGTCGCGCGAAGTCGTTTGCGGCTTACTTTGCGATCGCCGCGCCTTGGCAAATCCACGATCAGTACTCATGAACCGAGCTAGCATTGGCACGATAAGCTTTAGCGGATCGCTGATACCCTGTCTGGTCTCGCGAGCCAGGATTTCGGCATACGCTACGAGATCACTGTGAAGCGCCGCGGGTAGTTCGATCGTCACCTTCACCGGCTTCTCGTCGGGAATTCGGCCGAGTTTCAGCTTGGTCAAGATCACTCTCCATATGGTTCGAGGACGAGGTCTCGCGTGACGATCACGCGCACGGGAAACCCGGGCCGGATCGTGAGGGTCGGCGCTACGTTGAGCTGGCGGCGGACGATTTGCTGGCCAGCATCGTTGATGGTGTCCTGACCGCCGTCGCGGATAGCCTGAATCAGGCGGTCCTCATCGTTGGTGGCGAGTTCGGCGCCGATGCTCAGCAGGGTCGAGAGACCCGCCGCCTTGGCCAGATCCCACCAGTGATAGTCCACGCCGTCTTCAAGACCCGCATAGCCCTGCGGGTCGGCGCCGGGCTGGCGCTCCAGCACGATCGAGCGGCCGTTCGGGAAGATCAGCCGGTTCCAGACGAGTAGGATGCGGCGCTGGCCGAAGCCGACATCGTTGCTGTATTCGCCGATGATGCGGGTGCCCTGCGGGACGAGCAGGAGGCGCCCCGTCGGACTATCATAGATGCTCTCCGTGACCTGGGCGGTGATCTGACCCGGCAGATCGGATCGTATGCCGGTGATCAGAGCGGCCGGGATTACAGCACCCGCCTGCAGCACGTAAGGAGACGCGGGTGCCATCACACGGTCGGGCGCAACAGTACGGCGATCGACGCCGGCGTTGAGGAAGGCAGCTTGGCGATCCTGCGCTGTCGAAGCGGATTGCCCTGGCAGTCCAAGCCCCGTCAGTCCAGGAAGCGCGGGAGCCCCGCTGTTGGGCAGTCCAGGCGCTGCCGCCGTTCTCACTTCTGTCTGGAAGAACACGCGCGAGGTCCGCGCCGCTTCCTCCTCGGCTAGCCTGCGTTGTTCCTCTGGGTCCACCGCCGGTGTCGCGACAGGTGGCGGCACGACGGGTTGGCCGCGGGTCTGCGCATCAAGGATCGGGCGTCCGAGATCGCCCGGCAGGGGCGGACCGAGCACAGGACCCGTGTAGTCGCGCGGCAGTCCGGAGAGCCCGTCCGCTGTTGGGCGGTTCTCCGTTGAATAGAGCTCTTCACCGCCCGTGCCTGGGTCGCGCGTCTGGAGCGCATAGATCAGCGCGCCGCCCAAGCCGACGGAGGCGATCACCCCCAGGCCCGCCAGCACCTTACGGGAAAGCCGTGTGACGCGGGGCGGGTCTGAGCGGAGCCGCATCGATGCCGCCGATGGCGTCGGCGATCCTGTCAGTGGGAGATCTCCTTCTGCCTTGGCTTCATTATCGCTCATGACGAGGGTCTCCCATCGGTGCGAACGATCCGCACGGTCTGCTGGCGATCTCCGCTGCCGAGACGCAGCTCGGCGGCGCCGAAGAGCCGGTCGACGATCAGGATGTTCTGGTGAATGCGGCTGTTGACGATCTGCGGCTCGCCATCGGCGCCAAGAACGAAAAGTGGCGGCATCTCGCCCTGGACGATGCCGCGCGGGAATTCGACATAGACGTGCCGCCCATCGTCATAGACGGAGATCGGCCGCCAGGGCGGCGTGTCACCGGTCAGCCCATATCGATAGTTGCGCGCTGCCATCACGGGGATGACCGGAGTCGCGGGCATGTTCTGCCGCTGCGAGGCAGGCGGCTGCGGATAGGCCCAGGCGACCGCCGGCATGTAGGGCCTCTCTCCCGAACGCAGCTCGATCATGTAGATGCGCCGGTCGGTGGTGATGACGAGATTGGTGGAGATATCCGGCCGGGTCGGCTTGACCAGCACATGCACACGGCGGGTGACGCCGTTGCCGCTTTCGGTGTCGCCGATGATCCAGCGCGCCGTGTCGCCGGCAGCGATCGGACCGGCGCCGGTGAGACTTTCGCCCGGCTCGAGCGCAATGTTGGTGATCTGACCAGGCGCGGCATAGACCTGATAGAGTGCCCCTTCGCTCCAGGGATAGATCTGGATCGAGTTGTAATAGCCCTCGCGGCGCGGCTCCACGCGAGCGGCCGCATTGGCGTTCTGCACACGACCGGTCGGTGTGGTTGCAGCGGTTCCACCTCTCGCAGGCGTCCAGGCCGGGGGAATATGGAGCGGACGGGGTCGCTCGTCCGCAACGGCGGCAGGGACGGGCGGCAATGGTGGCACATCGGCGTCGTAGCTGATCTGCGGCGGCTTCGGCGCCGTGGCGCAACCGGCGAGCGCCGTGGCGGAAAGCAGGATTGCCGCAAACGCGGCTTTACGGAAAAGGGGCTTACCGGCTCTAGGGAAAATCGGTCCGTTCATTGGCCCATCTCCCGCGACCAGTTGATGGCATTGACATAGATGCCGAGCGGGTTCGCCCTTAGTCGCTCTGCGTTGCGCGGCGGCTGCACCACGATGGTCAGGATCGCTGTCCAACGCTCGGTGGCGGCGAGCTGGCCGTTCTCGTAGCGGCGTTCCGTCCAGGCGACGCGGAAGCTGTCGGGGGACGCGCGGATCACGCTCGATACCTCGACCGCGACCTGCTGTCGTCCGACCCTCGTGAAAGGGTCGTTTGCGCGGGCGTAGTCATTCAGCGCTGCGGCGCCGCGATCGGTGGTGAACTCGTAGGCGCGCAGCCAGTTCTGCCTCACGATAATGGCGTCGGCAGGGATTGAGCGGACCTGCTCGATGAAGCGAGCCAGATGAAATGCGATCTGCGGATCGGTCGGCTGGTAGGTTGCATCGGCCGGCGCCACCGCCTGCGCTTGGCCAAGCTGGTCGACCTGCACCACCCACGGCACGACGGTGCCGCGCGCCGATTGCCATACCAGGGCTGCAGCGAATCCGGCCGACAGGAAGAGCGAGCCGAAGGCCATCAGGCGCCAGTTGCGGGCCTGGACCCGGGCCGAGCCGATACGCTCGTCCCAGACCTGCGCGGCACGCTGATAGGGAGTCTCGGGTTCGGGGGATTTGCCGTAGTGGGTGGAGGGTCGTTTGAACATCAGCGGTCGCTTTCGGAGAGATTGACGGAGGAGCCGCCGCCATGGGCGTCGCCGGAGCGGACGGCCTGTGCGGTCGCCTGGACGGCATGGGTCATCTGCTGATGCCGGCGCATGCGTTGCGCCCAGGCGGGCGGGCCGTCGGCTTTCGCTGCCGGCGCGGGTTCAGTGGCATCGCCGCCGATCGTTCCCGCAGTCGAGGTCCCGCTCGTGGATCCGAGGACCGCGCGACCGCCGGCATCGAAGCTCGAGCGCATGCTCTCGGCCGCGCGCGTGGCGACGCGGCGCAGCGGCGAGGCCGCAGCGCTTCCTGCGGCGCGAGCAACGCCGCCGAGACCGGATGCGACGGCAGCCGCTCCCGACCGGCCCGCCGCACCGAGGTTGTAAGCGGTGGAGGCGCCCCCTGCCATAGCCGCTCCACCGCGGGCTGCTGCTGCGGCTCCGCCTGCCAGCGATACGCCTCCTGTTGCGGCCGCACCGACGGCACCCGCGCCCAGCGCGACCATGCCGCCGGCGGTGAGGCCGGTTCCGACCGCGGCCCCGGCGCTGAGCTGCGGGCCGCCGGAGACGATGCCGGAGGCGATGCCCGGACCGAAGATGCCGAGGCCGAGGAGGGAGAGCGCGGCGAGCACGATCGCCATGGCGTCGTCGATCGAAGGCGTCGCACCGCCGAACCCCTGGGTGAACTCGAAGAATAGCGTCGAGCCGATGCCGATGATGACGGCGAGCACCAGGACCTTGATGCCCGACGAGATGACGTTGCCGAGCACGCGCTCGGCCATGAAAGCCGATTTGCCGAACAGGCCGAAAGGAATGAGTACGAAACCAGCGAGTGTCGTCAGCTTAAACTCGATCAGGGTGACGAAGAGCTGGATAGCGAGGATGAAGAAGGCGAGCAGGATCAGCGCCCAGGCGAAGAGCAGGCAGGCGATCTGAATGAAATTTTCGAAGAAGGAGATCCAGCCCATCAGGCCGGAGATGGATTCGAGCAGCGGACGTCCGGCGTCGAGCCCGGTCTGCGCCACCTTGCCAGGCCGCAGTAGGTCGGCCACGGAGAAGCCGGTGCCGGACGCCTTCAGGCCGAGGCCGGCGAAGCTCTCGAAGACGATCCGGGCGAGATTGTTCCAGTTGCCGATGATGTAGGCGAAGACACCCACGAACAGCGTCTTCTTGACGAGCCGCGCGATGATGTCGTCATCGGCGCCCCACGACCAGAACAGCGCTGCCAGCGTCACGTCGATCACGATCAGCGTGGTGGCGATGAACGCTACCTCGCCGCCGAGCAGGCCGAAGCCACCATCGATGTAGCGGGTGAAGACGTCGAGGAAGTGGTCGATGACACCGGTGTTGTTCATGAGCTATTCCGATTCACCCGGCGCGGACGGCGCAGGCGCAGGTGTCGAGGGCTGCGCCGGCTGGGTGTTCCGAAGTTGCTCCGCTGAAGGCGTGCCGGGCTGAAGGAAGCGCCGACGGCTCTCCGCCCAGGCTCGCAGACAACCTTGATCACGCGCGCCGGCCTCGCCGAGCGACTGGCAGCGGACGAGCTCGCCCTGCAGCGGATCGGACGGGGGCGCGACGGGCCGGCTGGACGTCAAGCTTTCCGCCGGCTCGTCGTCCCGGCTCATTTCGATCGCGGTCGCGGTGACCGCCACCGCGATGAAGACGATGGCGCCGAGGCGCGGGAGCATCTTGCCGTCCATTGTCGTGCCCTCAGTTTTCGCTGCCTGGGAACATGCGAGCGTTGCCCGGCTGATAGCCTTGGCCGGGCGTGAGGAATCGCCGGCGCTGCTCGCGTCCCTGTTCGGCGGCGGCCGCCCGCTCGGCCTCGGTGAGCGACTGCGCCCGGCCATTCGCGGCGACGACGGCCGTGAGATCGGCAAGCTGCTGGGCCTGCAGCGCAAGAAGCTGATTGCCCGCCTGGGTCGCCTGCAATGCGCCCGTCGCGCCCTGGCTCTGGCCAACCAAGGCCGACATCTGGGCGCGGTTCGTGTCGATGTTGCCGACGACGCCGGCCTGGACGCGCATCGCGTCCTGCAGGCCGCCGACAGTGTTCTGCCAGCGCTCGCGGACCTGGGCGACGAGTTGCTGATCGGAGGCCGACATGGAGGCGTTGCCATAGGTCGTCTGGAACGCCTGATCGATGTTCTGGACATTGTAGGCGATGCGCTGGGCTTCACCGAGAAGCTGCTGCGTGCGTTGAACCGACTGCTGGAGCTGTTGAAGCGACGAGTACGGCAAACTGGTCAGGTTGCGAGCCTGATTGATCAGCATCTGCGCTTCGTTCTGGAGCGAAGTGATCTGATTGTTGATCTGCTGAAGGGCGCGCGTCGCCGACAGGAGGTTCTGCGCGAAATTCGTGGGATCGTAGACGATGCGTCCGAACTGTGCGTGTGCGGGAATCGCCAGGAACGGGGTCGTGGCCAAGGAAGCGGTGAGCAGCGCAGCGGCAAGGCGCACGCCGCGCGAACGGCGCGGATTCATGAGGACGTCTCCATGTTGTTGAGGTTGGGAATGAGGTCTGCGGCCCAGTCGAGGCCGCGCTGGCGCAACCAGGCCGCAAGGAATTCCTCGCGTCCGTGGGACGCGACGGTCTTCGCGATGGCGGCCTGATCAGTCTTCGAGGATGTTGCGCAGAGGGCGAGCGCCACGTCCGAGAGTCCGAGCTCGAACAGCCGATTGCCGCGCCGGGACTGGCAGTAATAGTCGCGCTTTGGCATGGCGCGGGCGAGGATCTCGATCTGGCGATCGTTCAGTCCGAAACGCCGATATATCGCTGTGATCTGCGGCTCGATGGCCCGTTCGTTCGGCAACAGGATACGGGTCTGGCAGCTCTCGATGATGGCCGGTGCGATGGCAGAGCCATCGATGTCGGAGAGCGACTGGGTAGCGAAGACGACGCTGGCGTTCTTCTTGCGCAGCGTCTTCAGCCATTCGCGCAGCTGGCCGGCGAACCCTTCGTCATCGAGCGCCAGCCAGCCTTCGTCGATGATGATGAGGGTCGGGCGCCCGTCGAGCCGGTCCTCGATGCGATGGAAGAGATAGGCGAGCACGGCCGCCGCCGCGTCCGTGCCGATCAGGCCTTCGGTTTCGAAGGCCTGAACCGAAGCTTCGCCCAGATGCTCGGCCTCGGCATCGAGCAGTCGGCCATAGGGACCGCCGACGCAATAGGGCCTGAGCGCCTGCTTGAGGTCGTTGGACTGGAGCAACACCGACAGGCCCGTAAGCGTCCGCTCGCCGACCGGCGCGGAGGCGAGCGAGGTCAGCGCCGACCAGACATGCTCCTTCACCTCCGGCGTGATGGTGACGCTCTCGCGCCCGAGGATCGCGATCAGCCAGTCGGCGGCCCAGGACCGTTCGGCGACATCATCGATCCGGGCGAGCGGCTGGAGGGCGACGCTGTCCTCTGCGCCGTCGGTGAGCCCGCCGCCTAGATCATGCCAGTCGCCGCCCATGGCGAGCGACGCGGCCCTGATTGAGCCGCCGAAATCGAACGCGAAGACCTGGGAGCGCGCATAGCGGCGGAACTGCAGCGCCATGAGCGCCAGCAGCACCGACTTGCCGGCGCCGGTCGGGCCGACGAGCAGGGTATGGCCCACATCGCCGACATGGATGGAAAGCCGGAACGGGGTCGAGCCTTCGGTCTTACCGAAGAGCAGTGGGGGCCCTGCAAGATGCTCATCCCGTTCCGGACCCGCCCATACCGCCGACAGCGGGATCATATGGGCGAGATTGAGCGTGTTGATTGGGGGGTGCCGGACGTTGGCGTAGACATGCCCCGGTAAGCTGCCGAGCCAGGCATCTACGGCGTTGATCGTCTCGGACATCGCGGTGAAGTCGCGGCCCTGTATCACCTTCTCGGCAAGGCGCAGCTTCTCGGCGGCGATGCGTGGATCGGCGTCCCACACGGTGATGGTTGCCGTCACATAGGCCTGGCCGGCATAGTCGGCACCGAGCTCCTGCAGCGCCAGGTCGGCATCGGCGGCCTTGTTGGCGGCGTCGGTGTCGACCAGCACCGACGCTTCGTTGGTCATCACCTCCTTCAGGATGGCGGCGATCGACTTGCGCTTGGCGAACCACTGACGCCGGATCTTGGTCAGCAGCTTGGTCGCATCGGTCTTGTCGAGCAGGATCGCCCGTGTCGACCAGCGATAGGGAAAGGCAAGCCGGTTGAGCTCGTCGAGGATGCCAGGGGTCGTGGCGGTCGGGAAGCCGACGATGGTGAGAACCTGCAGATGCATGTCGCCGAGGCGCGGCTCGAGCCCGCCGGCGAGCGCCTGATCGGCGAGCAGCGCATCGAGATACATCGGCGTCTCGGGAACGCGGACGCGGTGGCGCTTCGTCGAGACCGTCGAATGCAGATAGGTCAGCGTCTCGGCGTCGTCGAGCCAGGCGCATTCCGGCATGAAGGCGTCGATGAGCTGCAGGATGCGATCGGTGCGATCGACAAAGCCGCGCAGGACTTCGCGCGCATCGACACTGGCCCGGTCGCGGCCCTCATAGAGCCAGCTCTCCGCGCGCGCGGCATCCTCGGCCGGGGGCATGTAAAGGAAGGTGAGGAAGTAGCTGGACTCGAAGTGTGCGCCCGCTTCCTCGAAATCGGCCTTGCGCTCGGCATCGACCAGCGCGGACGCCGGGTCGGGAAACCGGCTCGCGGGATAGGTCGCCGCCTCGTGGCGCTGAGCTTCGACGAAGATCGCCCATCCGGAGCCGAGGCGGCGGAAGGCGTTGTTGAGGCGACCGGCGACCGCCACCAGTTCGGCCGGAACCGCGCTGTCGAGATCGGGGCCGCGAAAACGGGCGGTGCGCTGAAAGCTGCCATCCTTGTTGAGGATGACGCCTTCGCCGGTGAGCGCCACCCATGGCAGGAAGTCGGCGAGCCGCGCGTTGCGGTTGCGATATTCGGCGAGGTTCATCATGGGGCCGCCTCAGACCGCCAGGAAAGCCGGGATGCGCAGATGCCGGCGCCCCACTTCGACGAACTGGGGATCGCGCTTGGCGGCCCAGACCGCGGCGAAGTGGCCGATGGCCCAGAGCGCTAGTCCGACCAGCCAGAGGCGCAGGCCAAGTCCCACCGCGCCTGCCAACGTACCGTTCATGATCGCGATCGAGCGCGGCGCGCCGCCGAGCAGGATGTGCTCGGTGAGCGCCCGATGCACCGGGACCGAGAAGCCCGGCACCTCGCCGGCGGGGTCCACGCCGAGCGCCATCAGACCAGCGCCCCGCCGCCGAACGAGAAGAAGGACAGGAAGAACGAACTGGCCGCAAAGGCAATCGAGAGGCCGAACACAATCTGGATGAGGCGGCGGAAGCCTCCGCTCGTGTCGCCGAAGGCAAGCGTGAGGCCAGTGACGATGATGATGATCACCGCGACGATCTTGGCGACCGGGCCTTCGATCGACTCCAGGATCGATTGCAGCGGCGCCTCCCACGGCATCGACGAGCCGGATGCGTGGGCGGCCGGCGCGACCACGAGCGAGAGGAAGGCGACAGAGGCAGCCGTCGCGATACGACGGCGGACGCGCCTGGCATGCTGGATCATGACGGATCTCCTGTGAGGGGCTGACGAGCGGGGGTGATGCGGTAGTCTCCGTCGGGGCCGAGCTCATCGACGCGGGCGAGCTCGGCGAGGCGCCGAGACGAGCCGCGGCCCGAGAGCACAGCGACGAGATCGATCGTCTCGGCGATCAGCGCGCGCGGGACGGTGACGACGGCTTCTTGGATGAGGTGCTCGAGGCGGCGCAGCGCGCCGATCGCGGTGCCGGCGTGGATCGTGCCGATGCCGCCGGGATGGCCGGTGCCCCAGGCCTTGAGCAGATCGAGCGCCTCGGCGCCGCGCACCTCGCCGATCGGGATGCGGTCGGGGCGCAGGCGGAGCGACGAGCGGACCAGGTCGGAGAGCGTGGCGACGCCGTCCTTCGTGCGCATGGCGACGAGGTTCGGCGCGGCGCATTGCAGCTCGCGCGTATCCTCGATCAGCACAACGCGATCGGAGGTCTTGGACACCTCGGCGAGCAGCGCGTTGGTCAGCGTGGTTTTGCCGGTCGAAGTGCCGCCTGCGACGAGGATGTTGCGCCGCTCGGCGACGGCGGTGCGCAGGGCCTCGGCCTGCTCGCCGGACATGATCCCGGCGGCGACATAGTCCTGCAAAGTGAAGACGGCGACTGCGGGCTTCCGGATCGCGAAAGCCGGAGCGGCGACGACGGGCGGCAGCAGCCCCTCGAACCGCTCTCCCGTTTCCGGCAGCTCGGCCGAAACACGCGGGGCGGACGGATGGACCTCGGCGCCGACATGGTGCGCGACGAGGCGGACGATGCGCTCGCCGTCGGCCGCCGAGAGGCGTTCACCTGTATCGGAGAGACCTTCGGACAGCCGGTCGATCCAGAGCCGCCCATCGGGGTTGAGCATCACCTCGACGATCGCAGGGTCTTCAAGAAACCGGGCGATCGCCGGCCCGAGGGCCGTGCGCAGCATGCGCGCACCGCGAAGGATCGCCTCCGATTTCTGGTGAGTGGCCGCCACGTCGTCCCCGTTCTCATGCGGGCTCGCGATGCGCGGCCCTGGATCGGGGATGAGTAGAAGAGGCAGAATTCAGGGCATTACAACAACCGAAATGTGGTCGTCGTACTGTGGCGTACAAAGACAGGGAAACGGCTGGATTGCATGGCGCCCGACATTCTGGATAACAGCTATCGCCTCACTTCCGCTGGACAGCTCGCAAAGCCAGTTAGCCCACGGAACCACTATCGCCCGCATTTGGGCGTTCGCGAAGGCGCCGATCGCTCCTGAAACCGGATATTGCAACTGCACGCCGCAATCCGTGATATCTGTAGCAAAATCAGTTGCACAACGGTGGTTTGTGATGATGGACAACGAGAGATGACTGCCGAACATCAACGCCTGTGGGAGCCTCTGTCTCCCGATGACATAGCTGCTCTTTTCTCAAAAGCGACTTTCCCATGGTGGATCGCGGGTGGCTATGCGATCGAGGATTTCGTTGGTCGTCCATTGCGCTCTCACGGCGACATTGACGTGTTATTGTTCCATTCGGACCAGCACGACGCTCGATCTATGCTTGCGGACTGGGATTGCTGGGCGGCCGATCCCCCGGGATCACTGCGACCATGGGAGGTGGGCGAAACCCTGCCGTTGCAGGTATCGGATATATGGTGCCGGGAGGATCACACCGCCCCATGGAGATTCCAACTCATGCTCGATCAAGGAAGTGGTTCTGTCTGGCGTTCTCGCAGGTGCCCCCTCCTTAGCAAATCTGTCATCGAGCTGACGAGGAGGTCGACAACTGGCATCCCTTTTCTAGCCCCAGAGATTCAATTATTTTACAAGGCTGAGTCTCCACGACGAAAAGACGAACTGGATTTTTCTGCCGCCTTGCCGTTGCTGAGCACCTCTCAGATTGTTTGGTTACGGAAGGCGATTTCGATGACCTACGGGGAGGACAATGCATGGCTCGCGTCTTTGGATACATAATCCTTGTCGCATGACTCCTGAATTTGGCGACGGATCGGTTGTCCTGAAAATTTGGGCTTGGCGACACCTGACAGGCCCCTTCACTGCCTCCATTCCGAAGCTGTCCGACCGCTGTCCACCAGATCTCACCTTGGGCTGTGATCTGCGCAAGATCAAAGCGTCGTTCTCCTGCTGACCAGCTATCCGTCGGTCATGGCGTCGGATCCATTGCGATCGTCACGATGCTCAGTTCCCTCGCGAGCGGCTTGGTCCTCCTCTTCCCACCCTGCTGCTGAAGGAGAAGGTTGAAACCGCCGGGTGGGCCGGTGCAGCGGCAAGTCTAATCGACCTGCTACTACTGCACTCCTGATGTTCACGTCGGGAGCGGGGGCCTATGCCAGTCCCGGATGCAATCTGCCGCCGACCGAGGGTTTCGCGTCCCACCTCTTCGGCTAGCGAGGTGAAATCGGGGGAGCTGTATGGTCTCCATGCATGGCAGAAAACTAATCCGCTCCGCCCGGACCACCGACGTCCTCTGAAATCTCCTGCCGCAGCTTGGGTCCATTCGCGAGCCGGCGGCCGAGCGCAGAGATGAATGCTTCGTAACGCCCTGCAGCTTTCGCGCGTGCGGCCTGAGCGGCGGGTTCCGGCAGGGCCGGCGTCGTCTGAAGCCAGAAGCGGACGAAGATCGCCAGCGTCTCGACGGCGATGCCCAGATCCCGTTCCATGCGGGTCATCCGCCGGTCGAGCTGGTCGATCCGCTTGGTGATCGCCACCTCCTGGCGCTCGGCCGCGTCCGGTGACAAGAAGGAGGCGATGCCGGCCTCGGCGACCAGCGACAGGGAGTGACCGCGCCGTGCGGCATGCGCCGCAAGCGCCTTCATGACCTCGGGCTCGAGATAGACGGAGAGCCGCTGCTTCTTCGGTGATTTCATCATGGCGGCTCCTACAGCTCGATGCCATCACCGGGATCGAGCGAGGCCTGCCGCGCGACCTGCCGCATGGCGTCTCGCATGCGGCTGTTGCGGGCGACATCATCGTCGGTGTCATCGACCGGGTCGATCTCGAACTCGTTCTCGATCGACGTCTTCTTCTCGAGCGGCTGTACGCGGTTCAACTCGGGCTGCCGGCGGCGCTCGGATTCGGTCGTGTCCTCCTCGTCCGAACCGGCGGGCTTCACCGCGATCGGGTTCTCCGGCGGCGATGGGATGGCCAGATCGCTCCAATCGTCGTTCGAGGCGCGCTCGGGTTTGACCTGCGCGGGCGGCGGCAGGATCCGTTCCTGGAACCGCCTATCCTCATAGTAGCGCGCCTTCTTCGCACGGATCGGCGGCGTGCCCGCGACCATGACGATCTCGTCAGAGGGCGGGAGCTGCATGATCTCGCCGGGGGTGAGCAACTGCCGGGCGGTCTCGGAGCGCGACACCATCATGTGTCCGAGCCAGGGCGACAGCCGGTGACCCGCATAGTTCTTCATCGCCTTCATCTCGGTCGCGGTGCCGAGCGCATCGGAGACACGCTTGGCGGTGCGCTCATCGTTGGTCGCGAAGCTGACGCGGACATGGCAGTTGTCGAGGATCGAATTGTTCGGCCCATAGGCCTTCTCGATCTGGTTGAGCGACTGGGCGATCAGGAAGCTTTTCAGGCCATAGCCGGCCATGAACGCCAGGGCGGACTCGAAGAAGTCGAGCCGCCCGAGCGCGGGGAACTCGTCGAGCATCAACAGCAGTCGGTGTCGACTGCCCTTCGCCTGCAGGTCCTCGGTGAGGCGCCGGCCGATCTGGTTGAGGATCAGGCGGATCAGCGGCTTGGTGCGGTTGATGTCGGAAGGGGGAACGACGAGGTAGAGCGTGGTCGGATGCTTGCCTGCGACCATGTCGGTGATGCGCCAGTCGCAGCGGCGCGTAACCTCGGCGACGACGGGGTCGCGATAGAGGCCGAGGAACGACATGGCGGTCGAGAGCACGCCGGACCGCTCGTTGTCGGATTTGTTCAGCAGCTCGCGGGCAGCGCTGGCGATGACGGGGTGCGGGCCGGCCCCGCCGAGGTGTGCCGTCTTCATCATCGCGGCGAGTGTGGACTCGATCGGCCGCTTGGGATCGGAGAGGAAGGCGGCAACCCCGGCCAGGGTCTTGTCGGCCTCGGCATAGAGAACGTGGAGGATCGCGCCGACCAGCAGCGCGTGACTGGTCTTCTCCCAATGATTGCGCTTCTCGAGGCTCCCTTCCGGATCGACCAGGATGTCGGCGATGTTCTGCACGTCGCGGACCTCCCATTCCCCTTTCCGGACCTCCAGCAACGGGTTGTAGGCGGCCGACTTCGGATTGGTCGGATCGAACAGCAGCACCCGGCCATGCTTTGCCCGGAAGCCGGCCGTCAGCGTCCAGTTCTCGCCCTTGATGTCGTGGACGATCGCCGAGCCCGGCCAGGTGAGCAGCGAGGGCACGACGAGGCCCACGCCCTTGCCGGAGCGGGTCGGCGCAAAGCAGAGGACGTGCTCGGGTCCGTCATGGCGGAGATAGTCGCGGTCGAGCTTGCCGAGCACGACACCGTCGTCGCCGAGCAGCCCCGCGGCCTTCACTTCATCAGGCCGCGCCCAGCGCGCCGAGCCATAGGTCTCGACATTCTTCGCCTCGCGCGCCCGCCAGACCGACATCCCGATGGCGACCGCAATCGAAATGAAGCCGCCGGACGCCGCAATGTAGGCGCCCTCGACGAAAATGGGCGGCGCATAGGCGTCGTAGAAATACCACCACCAGAAGAAGGCTGGCGGATAGTAGATCGGCCATCCGGCCAGCTCGAACCACGCCGGCCCAAGCTGCGCCTGGAAGCCGAGCCGCCACGCCGTCCACTGCGTCGCGGCCCAGGTCGTGAGCAGCACGATCGTGAAGACGGTGAGGATCTGGCCCCAGAGGATTTTCGTAGCGGACATACGCTCGACCCAGGCAAAGGCCTAACCGTGGCGAGCGATCATCTCGATATTCAAGATCATGTCGGCGGCAGTCGAGCAGACGGATAGTATCGGCGGCACAAAGGACTGTTCCCGATCGACGGAGTCGTGGCCGACAAACTCGTGGCGCCTCCTCGGGTTAGGCTGGGTGGTCCTAATAGCCAATTGATTCGCTGCTGCCGATGAGCAAACCCGTCGCCGTACTCGCTCCGATCTCCGAAATCCTCCGCGCCTATTGGAGGTCCGATCGCTGGACGTTGCTGCTCGTCGCGGTGGTCGTCTTCCTGTCCAGCGTGGCGAGCGTCGCCGCACCCTTCCTCTTCTCGCGCCTCATTGATCGGCTGCCGCAGGACGGCGCGGCGCCCGCCTTGGCGTGGGGTTTCGTGATCTATGCCGTGCTGCTGGGCGTCGCGTCAGCGCTGCAGCACATGGTGCAGCACCTGTCGTTCATGAGCGCGGAGAATCTCGGCTTCATCACCGGCACGCGCTTCTTCGAGCGCCTGCTGAAGAAGACGGCGGCGTTCTTCGTCGAGCATAATCCCGCCGAGATCCAGAACGCGGCTTCCCGCGGACGCAGCTCGCTGACGACGTTGGTGCAACTCGGGCTCATCGTCTTCATCCCCGGCGCGACGCAGATCGTGCTCACGCTGGTGACCCTCGGCGCCCTGATCAACCTCAAGGTGGCGGCAATCGTCGTCATCTACGGCATCGCCGCGGTCGCGCTCACCTTGGTCTCGGCGCGCCGTGCCCGCATCTTCCTCGACAAGGCCATTGAGGCCGGCCAGGAGAACGCCCGCTTCGTCGGCAATGCCATGAACGCCATGGAGACGCTCCGGCATTTCGGCAGCCATGACTGGATGACACGGCGGTTCACCGCAAAGGCTGGGGAAGTGCGCGACAACTGGCGCGCCTATGTGCTGCAGCGTGTCGGCTACATCGCGTTGCTCGGTCTCGGCCTGGCGCTTCAGTTCGCCGTCACCTTCTGGCTGCTGTTGCCGGGCTACGAGGCCGGAGCGCTGTCGATCGGCGACATCGTGCTGTTCAACACGCTGCTGCTGCAGCTCAACATGCCGTTCGAGATGATCGCCCACGCGATCGATGATGTGGTGCGTTCGCGCAGAGCGCTCGCGCCCCCGGCGCCATGTGGGTCGCGCCGGAGGAGCGGCAGGTCTCGCACGCTCCTGCCTTCGTTCCGAGCGATGGCCGGATCGTGTTCGAGGATGTCGGCTACGCCTATGGCAACGGCCGCGGCGTGAAGGACATCCGCTTCACGGCGGAACGCGGCGCGATCACCTTCCTTGTCGGCGAGACCGGTTCCGGCAAGTCGACGATCTTCAAGCTGGCGCTCAAATCCGTCGAACCGGATCAGGGCCGCATCCTGGTCGATGGCCTCGATCTCGCAACCATCGACCGGGCGGACTGGTACGGCGCGGTCGCTGTCGTCCCGCAGGATGTCGTGCTGCTCAATGAGAGCCTTTCCGACAACATCCTGCTTGGCCGACCGCGCGATGAGACGCGCCTGCGTCGCGCTGCCGAGAAGGCGGCGATCCTGCCCTTCATCGAGGCGTTGCAGGAAGACTTCGAAACCAAGGTCGGTGAGCGCGGTCTGAAGCTCTCGGGCGGCGAGCGTCAGCGCATCGCCATCGCCCGCGCGCTTTATGGTGATCCGGCGGTCCTGTTCCTCGACGAGGCGAGCTCCGCGCTCGATGAGGCCACTGAGCGCGACATCATGGATCACATCCGCCTGCTTGCCCGCGATGTCACGGTCGTCGCGATCACGCATCGCCGAAGCGTCATCGCGGCCACCGATTCGGTGATCGACCTCGACAAGCAACGGCTCCGGGCCGGTTAGAGTCCGAGGCCGCGCTTGCGACCGAAGCTCCAATCAACCCCGCCGTCGCCGCGGGCGGCGCCGGAGACATGCTGACCGAGGTGGCGCTCGAGCGAGGGCGTCCAGGGCACGAGCTGGAACCCGAGGCCGTCATCGATCATGGCGAAGCGGCCGGAGGCGAGCGCAATGCGCTGGCGATAGGTGCCGGCGACGTACTCGCCTGTGCCAGCCTTGGAGAACGGGCGGCCGATCTCATTCGCGAGCTTCTCGCCCATGGCCTCTAGCTCACGCTGCCGCAGGGTGTCGATCAGGTTGCGAGAAAAGATGATGCTGTTGCCATGGCGCTCGGCCAGGCGCTGCTCGATCAGATGCTCGGCGCGCCGGTCCATCGCCTCGCGCACCTCGGCGCCGAAGCCGCCACCGCCGAGCGAGACGGGCTCGCGGGAGATCGCCTGCCGGTCGAGCCACGTGGCGCCAGTTGCGGTGACCTGGGCGGAAATATCGAGATCGGAGCGCACGGCGAGGGCGACGCGGCGCTGGCCATTCGCGTCGTCAAACCGGCGCAGCTCGACGATCGAGCTTGGCACGCTGTCGCCAGTGGCATCGAGATCGGGCAGCTTGATATGATGAGTGCGGCCGTCGACGCCATCGACCACGGCATAGGCGGTGCCCTTCAGTTCGTCATCGAGGCCGCGCTCGACCAGCCGGCCGACTATGGGGTCGTTCAGGCTTTCGCCGGCGAGCACATAGCTCGCGGCGCCGCGTTCGAGGCCGCACTCAGTCAGCGCGCGATGCATGCGCTTGATGATGTCGCCGCGTTCGCCGAGCTCGCGCAACGTCGGCTCGGCCTTCTCCGAGATCGCCCATTGGCCCGGGCCGATCTGATCGGCGAGACCCATTGTCTCCAGCTTGCGTAGCCGGCCGACCTTCAGCGCGTGGAATTCGTCGGGCTGTCTATGCGGATGCGGAGCGAGATCAACGATGCCGGTCCTATTGGCGTCGCGCGAGAGCTGGCGATCGAGATTTGTCCAGCGCTCGGCCTCGACTTGCCGCTCCAGACCGCGGCGGATCTCGTTGTCGGTGCGCGGCCCCAACTCTAGGGTCACGAGATCCTGCGCGCGAGCGCGCATCCCCGCCTTGATGTAGTCGCGCGAGATCACGAGGTCCTGGCCGTCGTCGGTCCGACCCCGTAAGATGATGTGAACGTGCGGATTGTCGGTGTTCCAGTGATCGACCGCGACCCAGTCGAGCCGGGTGCCAAGGTCCTTCTCCATCTGGCTCATTAGATCGCGGGCGAAGGATTTGAGATCCGACATCTCCACCGCGTCCTCGGGCGAGACGATGAAGCGGAAGTGATGGCGGTCTTCCTCGACCCGCTCCGCGAATTCCCTGGCGTCGACCTCATCCACGCTCGCGCCGAACAGCCGTGCCTTCTCTCCGTCCCGGGTGACGCCCTCGCGCTGGAGATATTTGAGGTGCGCCGCCAATGGCGCCGAACGCGCGGTGCGGCGGACAACGCGCGCCTTGATGACCGTGATCCGCGAGCGGCTGGTGAGGAGGCGGTTCGCCTGGATCGATGCGCGCTGGCCGCGGCCGAAGCGCGAGCGTCCGGCCGGGCTGATCCGGCCGGAGCGTGAGACGTGGCCGCCGGCCCGCTGCGCGGCGGCGAGCGCCTGCGCGATGAAGGGCCGCGCCTGCTGGGCACGGGTCGAGCGGATGCGGCCGGGCCGGATGCGGAAATCGTCCTCGCCGCTCATGGCCGAAACCCCGCACATCGCGCCAAGGCCCGGAAACGATTGAGAAACGGCTTGGCGCGCAGGCCGCGCCGATCGGGCGCACATCGCGCAGGCGTGCTATAAGTCCTTGAAATCCCACAACCGCAGACGCGCGCACCTCGCGCCTTTTTATCTCGCCATCGTGCGGTGGTGATTCTGCCGCCCCTGCGGTCTCCCGCCCATTCCACGCCGGAGCTCGCCATGTCGCGAGAGGGTACGAGCGCGGTCATCGCGGCGTCACGCTGGCTGTTCGGACCACGAAAATGCTGTCCGAAGGGGCTGGCGGGGACGGTGTGTCGCGAGGCGATGGCTGCGGCGACGGTGCCGCCGGAGCACCGTCATCCTGTGGCGGTTTCACCGTCGTGCCGCTGCCGGACTGCGCGACGAACAGCGGCGCGCGTGTCCAGGCGAGTGGATCGGCCGTCGCCTCCGTGACAGCGTCCGCGAGATCGCCGCCACCAATGATCGGCACGAGCGCGGCGACATAGGCGCGTGTTTCCGCCGGCAATGGGCGGCCGGTCGCGCGATATTCCTCGTAGCGGCCGGGACCGGCATTGTAGGCCGCGAGAAAGCCGGGCGAACCGTAGCGATCGTGCATCTCGCGCAGATAGGCCGCGCCCGCGAGGATGTTGTCGCGCGGATCGTAAGGATCGGCGCCGAGCGCATATCGGGCGCGCATTTCCGCCCAGGTGACCGGCATGATTTGCATCAGGCCCATGGCGCCCTTGGGCGAGACCGCGCGCACGTCGCCGCGGCTTTCAACACGCATGACGGCGCGAATCCACAGTTCGGGAATGGCGAAACGGCGAGCCGCTTCGGCAATGAGACCGGCATGGGGATCGGCCGGCTCGCTGCGCCGCGGCGGCGCGGTCTGCGCACCGGCGGGCGACGCCGGGAGCGCTGCGGCAGGCAGGCCGGTAAGGAGAAGGAGAACCGTCAGCCGGGCGGCGGGAGACCGCCCGGTGACAGCGCGAAGGCAGCGGGACGGCATCGCTCAGTCTCGCTCGCCACGCTTGGGGGGCCGGTTCCAATGCAGCCCCCAGGACGATTTGTCGTCAGCAGACTGGAAGAGATTGGCGCGGATCGGCTGAAGGAAGGTTGGATCGTCGAATTGCAACGAGACGTAATCGCCGGCCTTCTCGCCGGTGCGCTTCCAGCCCGCTCCGATCTCCGCGCCGGTCTCGTTGTTCATGCCGTCGAAGACGTGAACGCGGTAATCCGGCGCGTTTTCGGCGTCCGACGGTTCGGCAGGAACGATGACGATGTCCTGTTGCAGGGCGAGTGTCTGCAAGTTGCCGATAAAGCCGGAATCGTCGCGTGTGAATTGACCGATCAGGGACATGATTGCCTCCTTGGGATTGCGGTGGGGATGGACATGGGCGCGCCGTCACCGCGTCGGCGCACGCCAGACGAAGCGGCCGTCGCCGTCCTCGTCGGTGTAGAGAGGGGTCGCCCGGCCAATGACGGCGGAGGCCGGAAGCGGACCGAAATAGCGGCCGTCCAGGCTGTCGCGGACCTGCCAGTTCATCAGGAAGAGTTCGCCGTCGGCGATAGTGCGACAGCCCTGCCAGACGGGCAGCAGGCGGCCGAGGCGGTCGCGCGCCAGCGCGTCGCCCATCGGCACGGCGTCGACCGTGATGGCGACCCCATGCCGGCAGACCCGCTGTCCCGGCAGCGCGGCAACGCGCTTCATCAGCGGCACGCCGCGTCCGATATAGCCGCGTTCGACCAGGAAATTGTCGAGCGGCTCGGGCGCGCGAACCGCGACGAGATCGGTGAGCTCCGGGGATCGTTCCGGCTCGATGGCATAGAGGCCGATCGGCGCGCTGGCCGACGCATTCCAGATGAGCCTGGGCGCGAAGGTGACCACCGATATGACGCCGAGCAACGAGACGGCGGCGGTCGTGGTGATGGCGTAGCCGAGCCGGATCATGCGCCTATCCTCCGCGCGAGGAGGAAGGCGCGATGGCGTGCAAGAGAATAGCGGCGCGGCGTCTCGCCTGCGACAAGGCGGTTATGAACATGGCGCCAATGGTCCGGCGAGACCTCGGCGGGATCGATGCCACTGGCCTCTATACCGTCGATGAGCTGGAGCACCCGCTCGACCTTCGGCCAGCCATCGACGCGCAGCAGAATGTCGCCGCCTGGGGTCACAGTGGGGACGCTCTGGCAGGGCTCGCCGCGCCGCACGGCGCGCAGGATGTCGAGCCGCGACAGCACGGTCCCGTGCTCATTCGCGGCCCAGCGCACCAGCGCGAAGATCGCGTCAGGCGCGAAAAACAGGATGCGGCGGCGGCGGTCGAGGACCTGTTCGCGGACTTCGCGTCCGAAGCGCACCCAGTGCTCGGTCTGCGTCTCGATCCAGACGAGTTCGACGGCAGTGAGACCGGTCGGCGGCGCGGCCACGGCCGATGCCAATGGAGCGACAGGGCCGCTCATTGTCCGTCTCCTGGCGCGGATGGGAATTCGCGCTCGAACAGCGCGCGCAGCATGTCTGCGACGGTCTGGCCGCGCTGGAAGGCGGCGATCTTGATGCGGCCGCGCATGTCGGGGGTGACATCGATGGTTAGTCGGGCCGAGAAGTCCTCGAACTGCGACGGTCGGTCGGTCGGCCGCTCGGGCGCCTTGATCCAGCTCTCGGCATCACCGGGACGCGCGGCAAAGCCACGTTTAGGGGACCGCGCGTTCATGACGCGATCCCTTCGACAGCGATGGTCAACGCGACGATCTCGGCGACAGCGGGCGCCGCATCATCGAGTTCGCTGACCAGCCGTCCACCCTGTGCGGCTTCGGCGAAGGCGACGCGCTGGCCGATCGTGGCGGCGAGCACGGGCGGATCGTGGTCGATGAGCGCCTCTGCGGTCTCGCGTGCGATCACCGTGCGAGCCGCGCAGCGGTTCAGCACGAAGCGCGCCGCGAGGTCGGGACGATAGATGCGCGCCTCGCTGAGCAGGGAAAGCATCTCGGCCGAGGCCCAGCCGTCGAACGGCGAAGGCTGCACGGGGATCAGCACGAGATCGGCGGCGAGCAGCGCCGAGCGCATCAGGCCGGCGACGCGCGGGGGGCCGTCGATGACGACATGGTCGACGCTGCGGGCCAGCTCTGGCGCTTCGCGATGCAGCGTATCGCGCGCCAAGCCGACGACACCGAACAGCCGCTCCAGTCCCTCACGGCTACGTTGCTGCGACCAGTCGAGGGCCGAGCCCTGCGGGTCGGCGTCGATGAGTGTGACGCGCTGTCCACGCCGAGCCCATTCGCCTGCCAGGTGCAGCGCGAGCGTCGTCTTGCCGACGCCGCCCTTCTGGTTGAGCAGCGCGACAATCATGACGGTCTCCCGGCGATCGGGGACCTGTCCACAGAGCGCGAAAAAGCGGTCTGCGTTAGAAAGATTCCGTAGGAATCTAGGTTAGAGAAGTTACAGGCGCCGCAAGCTGCTGATTCAGAACGCTGAATCGGCGATTTTGGTCCCCGATAGCACGAGAATCCGGTCCCCGATGGCACGATAGTGCCGGTCCCTGATAGCACGAGACGATTCACAGCTTATCCCCAGGCTGGCGGTTGGCGCGGCGACGACGGCGCGGTGTCCCGAAGGGGATCGGATCGGTCGGCGCGAAGGTGAGGATGTCGGGGCCGCTGGCGCAGGGCTCGATGGTCAGCCGGTAGCCCGGCAGAGGCTGGCGGCGCACGATCTCGCGCAGGTCGTAGGCGAAATGCTTGAGCGGCGAGAGGCTGCCCGACTTGGCGTGGAGGTGAGCGAAGTCGAAACTCCAGCCGAATTCCTGCTTGCCGCCATGCTTGCGCACCAGGCGGTAAAGCCAGCGCTCCAGTCCGCCGGTCAGCCCGAAATAATCCCGGTCGATGGTGAGAACGAGCGCGTCGTCCAAGACCGCGCCATAGAACCAGTCGGGGACGATCAGTTCGAGGCCGAGCGGGCGGCCGCGATGGTCGGCGCGCTCCTTCCATTCGTTGATCCAGGAGAAGCGGTGCATGCGCCGCGCGGTGGGCTGACGGATAGAGGTCGCCACCGTCGTCGACTGGAGCCGGTCGAGCGCGGCCTTCAGGCGGTCGTAATCGCGCAATGAGACGCCGCGGCCGATGAAATTCAGGATCTCGTAGGGCGTGGTCGCCATCAGGCGTGATGGCCGCAAGCCGAGATCACGGGCCTCGACGATCTGCGAGGCCGCCCAGATCAGGATGTCGGCGTCCCAGATGGTCGCCATGCCATGATCGGCGACGGCCTCGACGCGGATCATTACCGAACCAGCCTTGAAGTCGATCGGCGCGAGGCGCTTCGACTTGGCGAGCGAGAAGAAGGGATAGGCCATGAGGTCCTGCGCGTCGCGCGGCGCGAGGTCACCGGGCAGCGCCCGGAACAGGTCGAGTTGCGCGCGCTCATCGTGTTGGCGACGGGACGACATGGGCAGATCGCCTCAGCGCGGAAAACGGCCGCCGGCACTGGCGGCGGTTTTCGGCTGGGGCTTGGCGGGCAGCACGGTGCCGCCGCGCGGGTCGGAGGTCGAGGTGACGAGACCGCGATCCGCCCATGTCTGGAGGTCTTCGACGGAATAGACGACACGCCCGCCGAGTTTGCGGTAGGTCGGGCCGGTGCCGTAGGTGCGGTGCTTCTCGAGGGTGCGCTCCGAGAGGCCGAGAAAGCGCGCCGCCTCCTGCGTCCTCAGATAGCGTGGCGGTAGATTGGCGGCGCGTTCGGCCATGATCGAACCTCCGTGGTCTCGCGGGATGCCGCTTCGAGCGAGCGGCGGGTTGCGAGCACGGTGGCGCGAAGACGGCGCCCTCCACGATGTCGAAGTAAGGAGATTAAGATCGACACCTTTCGGGTGTCAGCGATCCCGGCGCGGTCGGCGCAGCAGGCTGCGATAGCCGCCGCGCACGAGCTTCAGCCCGTCGCGTACGAGGCGAATGGTCGTCTCGCGGATCGCGGTGCCGACCCAGGCGGCGGGCTCGATGTCGTGGCGAGGAAAGAGGCTTTCGGCGATGAGCCGGTAGGTCGCGCCGGTGGCGCGGGCATCGACAGCGCGAAGCATTTGCCGCGCGCGCTGGCGGCGCTGATCGGTCAAACGCGGATCGGGAGGAATCCGCTTGCCGGCAATTGCATTCCAGAATCGCGCCAGGGCCGCGAGCCGATCCAGCGTCAGGTCGTCGAGTATCACGACGGCGGCCAGAGCGGGAGACCCGTCGACTTTCTCGAATGTGAGATCGAAGGGCTCGCCCTGAGCGGCAATTCGGATCAGCGTCGGGTCGTGCATGACGAGGGCATCGGCCGTCAGATCGTCAACGCGAACACCGATCCCCTCAATCCGTGCTGGACTCTCTGTCAGCAGCAAGGTGGCGGGGTCGCTTTGTGGGGTCCAGAAGATCGGCTGGGTGAGACCGGAGCAGTTGGGATCGATCGCGAAATCGCAACCCCCACTGATTGGCGAAGTCCTCCGCTATTTCTTCGGTCAAACGTCCGCTGGCGACAAGATCCTGATAGGTTTTGCGGTAGTCTGGGTTGCGGCGCAGGAATTCCCACGCCAGATCACCCGGCGACAATGTGTCGATGTAGTCGTATGCGGCTTCCGACCGCCAATTTTCGTCTTGCGACATCCTCCACTGCCTCCCGCAATCTTTTGGCACGCAAGTAAAGCAGTGGATACGATTCCCGGTTGAACGGCTGGCGGGAAGAACGCAGTGGCCTCAACGTGATGCGGTTTGTGCATCACCTCAATGAAGGCGCCCCTGGAGCAATTCGCAGAAGCCGCTGCGCGTCATCCATTTGGCCCGGTCGAGATGGGCGCTGTAGACCTGTCGTGCGCGGGCCTCATCATGAGCGGCATCGAGGTCGAACAGGATCTTCGCCACCTCCCGCCAGTCGGCACCCTGCGCGTCGGCATCGAGCAGACGGGCATAGAGCTTCAGATGCGCCTGATCGTAGGCGGTCAGCGCCGCGCCGCCCGGCGGTTGGTCGAGAAATTCGGCTTTGGTCACAACATCCCCCGGAAACGAGGTGTATCCATTCTGGAGGTCATTGTTAACGGTGATTTGATCGTAATCATGACGCAAGAGGCGGAAGCGCGAAGGCGTGCCAAGGCCGCGATACGCTGAGACTCAGGCTTCCTTCTTGGCATCGACCAACAGCACTCCCTTGCCCTGGTCGGAGTTCAGGAAGACGATGCCGGCGCGTTCGAAAGCCCGTCTCACCTCATCGCGCGTACTCTCGTAGACCTCGAGACCGCTAAGGGATTCGAGGCGCTTGAGAGCGGTCAATGAGACCCGGGCCTTGTCAGCGAGCGTCTCCTGCGTCCAACCCAGCAACGCACGTGCGGCCCGAGATTGTCGGGAGGTGATCATGCATGATCACCTCCCACACGGACCTACGCGCACGCCAAAACTACGACTTCTCTATTCGGATCAGGCCGCTAGCACGGTCCAATCCAGCGTCAAACCATCATTTACATACTATAGTTGATAAACTTAAAGTATGTAAATCACGATCCTCCAGCGCATGGATATGCGCAAATTGGTCGGCCGGAACTTCGCCCGCCTGCGTCGGGAGAAGGGCCTGACCCAGGAGGAGGTCGAAGCGCGCTCCGGTTTCAGTCAACAATATCTAAGCAGCCTTGAACGCGGCCGGAGAAATCCGACCGTGATCACGCTGTACGAATTAGCCCAAGCCCTCGGCGTCAGCCACGTCGAATTAGTTGAGCCTGACGATCAGACCTGATTGGCACTCCCGCGAGGATCATGCTTCTCTTCGTGGTCGGCACGGGACCGCCACATGATGGGATCAGAGGAACCGGCGGAACAATCTAAAATGCGACCTCACGTCGGTGTGGCCTTCGTGGTCAAGTCGTATTTGCGAACTCACCGTTCCCCGTCCCCTCGCGGGGGACTGCCTCGGTCGGGCTTTAACCCGATCGAAACCTCAAGCCGATGGGGACGTGGCCTCCGGCCTTTTGCCCCAATCGAATTCCGTTCCATCAACCCACATGCAATGCAGGATCACGGCGATCTTGCGCGCTAAGGCGATGATTGCCTTCTTGTGTCCTCGACGTCCCGAGACTTGTGCGGCCCACGCTTTGAGCGCGGACCAGCGCTTCACCCGCGTCAACAGCACCTGTGCCGCCTCGTAGAGTAGGCTTCGCATCATATCGTCGCCCCATCGCGAGATCCTACCGCTGCGATCCACCTCGCCGGATTGCTGCTTGCGAGGTGTCAGGCCGAAGTGGGCGCCCACTGTGTGAGATCGCGCAAAGCGCGATGGAACGTCAACCGTCGCTCGGAATGTCAGCGCGACTAATGGACCGACACCAGGAACCGTCATGAAGCGGCGCGTCACGTCATCCTGGCGTGCAAGCCTGACCAAAAGGTCATCCAGTCGATTGAACTGCTCGCGTAGAGAGCGTCGCGCCAGCAAGAGGGCGTCAGCGACGACGTGCAGGTCGGTGTCCGTGACCAGTTCGCGCACGCGCGACTCGAAGTCTCGAGCCGTCACCTTGCCGAGGTGATACCCAAAATTTCGGATGAGGCCGCGGGTTTCGTTCTCAACATCCTGGAGCTTGTTGCGAAGCAATTGCCGCGCAGTAAGAATGGTCCGCAGCCGTTGGCTGGTCGGCGACTTGACGTCAACCGGCTTGAATAAGCCAACGCGCATCATCTGCGCGATCCCACGCGCGTCATGCCGGTCGGTCTTGTTGAGCTGGGCAGAAAGCGCCGCTTTCATGTGCCGGGTTTCGACGCAGACCACAGGGACAGCGTCTTCCGCTAGCCGCCCATAGATGTACTGCGACAACATCCCGGCTTCGAGACCGACGCGGGCGATCGGGAAAGGAAGGGACAAGATATGCTGTGCGATCTCGTCCGGATCAGAAGAGATTTTGCGCTCGTGAACAACGCGACCGTCATGGTCGATCACGCAGAGATTGACGGTGCGAGTCGAAACATCCAGCCCGATATAGTGGCTTTGGGACATGCTAAATCCCTCTTCGAATCAAGGACCGGCGAATCCCATAACCAATCTTCAGACGGTTTTGTAAACTACGACTATTTCAGTTGTTCTTGACAGGCGAGCTACGGATATTGGAGCTCGCCCACTCCAATACATGGTCTGCGATCTCTTCCCATCCCGGCGCGGCAATCAGGAAATGACTGCGATTAGGCAAGCTCGTGAGCTTCGTAATGGCGGAGGAAGCCGCGTATCGCGAAGCATTCTGTCTAACCATGTCTGGCTCGACGGTACGGTCATCCATGCCGCTCACCAGTAGGAGCGGCGCGCGATTGGCTTTCTTCCAATCGATCGATGCACCGAAGCCGAGCACCGATTGATAATAGATGCGACCCGGAGCAGGAACAATATGCTCGTCGAAGGCCTGACGTTGCTCAGGTTCGGGGAGTCCATTCGCGAAGTTCTTCGCAAACTGCTTGAATGACATGCTCAAGGCCCGGCTCCAGCCACGCCATGCGAGGAAAACCGGAAGCGCCGACAGGAACGCCTTCGCGCCGGGTTTGATGCCAGCGGCCGGACCGGGGTCGATCGAGACACCAGCTACCCCCACGCCTCGGTCGAGCAGCATCTGCACGATCAATCCCCCGTAGGAGTGCCCGATCAGGATCGGCTGTTCCGGCAGGGTAGCGATGATCCCTGCATAATGATCGAGGATCTTGCCGAGGGTCAATTTTCCGAGATCGGAATGCGGTGCACGGCGAAGTTCCTCAACCGGGCGGTCCATGAACGGCCACGCCGGTGCGAGAACCTTATATCCCTGAGCTTCGTAACGAGCGGTCCAGGACCGCCAGATGGCTGGCGTCAGCCAGGCGCCGTGGATAAGAAGGATGGTCTTGGACATGGTTGTGCTTCCTTTTGGGAGGCGGCCATGCCCCTCAGGCCATGGCTGCTGGTCGGGAGAAGAAAAGCGTTAATGCGAAGGGCGACGTCCGATCAGTCGAACTTCACGAGGTTGAGCGCCGGGAGAGGACCGCCGGGGAACTGGACGAGGCGCCCGCCGACCGAGATCGGCCCGAGGTCGATGCCGAAAAAGCCGAGCCGGTCGATCAGCGCACCGACCTCCGTCTTCGATCCGGCCTCGTTGCCGGAATAGAACAGGACGCGGCGGCCGCCTTCGGCGCGCGGATCACCCGACAACAGATGCGGCTGCAGGTGATTAAACGCCTTGACTACCCGTGCGCCCGGGACGAGGCCCGCGAAGACTTCGCTGGAGAGCCGGCCATTGAGCTCGGCGGGCTTGAACAGCGGCGCTTCGATGGGGTTGTTGGCGTCGATGACGATCCGACCGCCGAAGTCCGGCAACCCGGCAAGCGCTGCCGGAAGCTTCGACCAGTTGACCGCGACAAGCACGATGCCTTTTGATGCCGCTTCCTCGCGCGTGCCGGCCTCGATCGTCGGGCCGATGTCCGCGACCACATCCTTCAGGCTCTCCGGGCCGCGGCTGTTGGACAGCGTCGCCCGGATATTGTTGTTGGCGAGAGCCGTGGCGAAGGCGCGGCCGATATTGCCAGCGCCGATGATGCCGATGCTGTGCATGGCAGAGTCCTTTCAGGGTTCGGTTGTCAGGAGGATCAGGCGGTCAATCCGCCGTCAGCGACGATGTCCGCGCCTGTGACGAAGGCGGCATCAGGGCTGGCGAGGAAGGCCACGACGCTGGCGATCTCTGCGGGCTGGCCGTAGCGGCCGATCGCCATGCCGGGACCGACAATCGCGGCCACCGGGCCGTCCGCCGGGTTCATGTCGGTATCGGTCGGGCCGGGGTGCACCGTGTTGACCGTGATGCCCTTCGGGCCGAGATCACGAACGAGGCTGCGGTTGAAGCCGGTGATCGCGCCCTTGGTCAGCGTATAGACCGAGGCGGTCGGGAACGCCGCGTAGCGCGTCATGGACGAGCCGATATGGATAATGCGACCGCCCGCCTTCATATGGCGGACCGCTTCCTGCGTGGCGACGAATACGCCGGTCACGTTGACCGCCAGCATCCGTTCAAAGTCCTTGAATTTCACATCTTCGATCGGGGCGTTGACCGCGACACCCGCGTTATTGACGAGGATGTCGATGCCGCCGAAGACCGCAACAGTTTGCGCCACTGCAACGCGGACGGCCTCCGGATTGCCGGCGTCGGCCGCGATGGCGATGGCTTTGCCGCCCGCCGCCTCGATGTCGGCGACAACCTGCGCCGCGCGGTCGGGAGAGGCGCTGTAGGTGATGGCGACCGCCGCGCCATCGGCCGCGAGTTTCTTCGCGATCGCCGCGCCGATCGAGCGCGAGCCGCCGGTGACGAGAGCAACCTTTCTGGTCAGGGGATGGGTGGTCGAGGTCATTGTCTTCACTCCGTTGCGTTTCGATGGAGCGAAGATGGCTTGTTTATTTCCTTTCGATTAGACGGTAATGTCTTGATCTGATTTCAAGCAATCGTTGAAAGGCGTATGGAAACGCTGGCCAATCTCGAAAGCTTCGTCAAAAGCGCGGAAACCTCCAGTTTCTCGGAGGCGGCGCGGCGCATGGCGCTCACCCCGGCCGCCGTCAGCCGCAACGTGGCGATGCTGGAACGGAACCTTGGTGTGCGGCTGTTCCAGCGCTCCACTCGCAAGCTCGTGCTGACCGAGGCTGGCGAACGCTTTCTCCAGTCGATCGGCGGCAATCTCGACGCCCTACAAGCGGCTATCGCCGATGCCTCGTCCGGTGCATCCGAGCCAGCGGGCGTATTGAAGGTCAGCCTCAGCCCCACCTTCGGCGTCAACCACATCCTGCCACTGCTACCGGAACTCTTGCGCCGATACCCGCTCATCCGGCCGGAATGGCATTTCGAGAACCGGCCGGTCGATCTTGTTGCCGAAGGTTATGACGTGGCGATCGGAGGGGGCTTCGAGCTGGCGCCGGGTATCGTCGCCCGGACGCTGGCACCCGCGCATATCATCGCCGTAGCTGCGCCCGGCTACATGGCGGAGCGCACGCGGCCGACTGATCCCGCCGGTCTCTCGCAGTTCGATGGGATCGTCATGCGCTCGCTCAGGACCGGCCGCATCCGCCACTGGGCGATGCGGGACGCGGCGGGAGCCGAGGTGATGGCGCCATTGCGCGAAACGATCGTCGTCAACGACCCTGCTGCGATGCGCGAGGCGGCAAGGCTCGGTCTCGGCGTGGCCATGCTCGCCGTGCCCGACGTCCTGCCGGAGCTTGAGAACGGCAGCCTCGTGCGCCTGCTGCCGCACTGGTATTCAGATGCGGGGGCGATTTCGCTCTACTACGCCTCGCGGACGCTTCTGCCCGCGAAGACGCGGGCCTTTGTCGACCTCGTCGCGGAGGCGTTCAAACAGGAGCGGCTCGCCGAGAGGTTCGCGGGAAGTCTTGGCTGAATTTCGGAGGCGAAAGAACTGAAAATCTGGAGGAAATTCGCCCGAGTACACCATCTAAAATAGTCGTTCTTGGCCGCTCGTTCCAGCGATTTGCGCCTCTGGTGGAGCGCTTGCGGCCGAAACCGCTCCGACTGATTCGGTTGCCGCCATGGCAAAGGCCCCGGTCCGTCTGGGCCGGGGGCCTTGCGCGGGTGCCTCAGTCGCTGCGCCGGCCGTTCGGACGGGACCAGATCAGCGAGAAGGTGTCTTCGCCCTCGTCGTCGAAGAGGTTGGCGTAGATCGGGGCGGTGAAGCTCGGATCGTCGAGCTTGAGGCCCAGATAGTCGCGTCCCTCGTTGGAGCGTTTGGACCAGGCGGCGCCGATCTCAGCACGGCCGACCAGAACCCTGTGGCTGGGGGCGTTCTCGCCGTTGGCGCGGGTGTCAGGGACGATGCGCACACCCTTGGCCTGGACGCTGAGGGTGACGATTTCGCCGGTGAACTCGTTCGAGCTGGTCTTCTTGAAAGTGCCGATAGTCGCCATTGTAAGTCTCCGTTTTTTCGTATTCGAGCCCGCACCATGC
>Ga0164243_10002544_pt1 | contig 30045 bp, 26 predicted proteins | sample OricompcompostOP_FD_108781 | JGI IMG/M metagenome (GOLD analysis project Ga0164243, IMG submission 108781) | Organic Plus compost microbial communities from Emeryville, California, USA - Original compost - Organic plus compost (OP) | ecosystem: Engineered > Solid waste > Mixed feedstock >... | reverse complement strand
TGCGGAACCTCGCCGATCGGAACGCGCGGGTCGGCCACCGGAGTGCGCGGCAGGGCAACTCCGGAGGAGGTCGTGCCCCACAGCCCCATGGCTTCGAGCTGGGCATCCTCGACCAGGGAGCCGATCGAGCGAACCACTGAGGCCGGCACCGTGGCCTGCATCAGTCGTTCGACCACCATGTCGGCTGGCATCTGAGCGATGCAGGCCTCGATTTCGGCTATCAACGCGGGGCGATGGCGGTTGCGCGATCCGTTGTCGACAAAGCGCGGGTCCTCCATCAGGTGCTCGGCGTCCAGCGCCAGCGTCGCGCGTCGCCACATCGGGTCGCTGTTGACCCCGATCATGACCATCCCATCCGCTGCTCGGATGGCCTGATAGGGCGCGAAGTTGTGTTGCGCGGTTCCCAACCGTTTCGGTTCCACGCCGGCCAGACGCGCCGACAACAGGTGGTGCATCATGTACCCGATTGCCGTGCCCAGCAGCGTCATCTGTACCCGCCGACCCCGGCCATCGCGTTCGCGCTGGAGCAAGGCCGCGACGACGCCCAGGGCAGCCCAGGTCCCCGTGCCGACATCGACCACCGCACCGCCCACCCGGGCCGGCTCGCCGTCGGGATAGCCGGTGAGCTCCATCAAGCCGGAGTACGCCTGAATGACGGCGTCGAAGCCGGCCACGCCCGCCAGCGGTCCGACATCGCCGAAGGCGTTGACACTGCAATAGACGAGGCGCTCGTTGAGCGCCGAAAGCTCCTCCCAGCCCAGTCCCAGCGCCGCCGCCTTGCCGGGTCGCATGCTTTCGACGAAGACGTCGGCGTCGGCCACCAGTCGGCGGATGTCCCGGCGTCCCTCGGCGGTCTTGGCGTCGATCACGATCGACTCCTTGTCTCGGTTGAACGCGGAGAAGACCGTCGACACACCCTGCTCGTCCCGCGGCGTCCACTCGCGCGAGATGTCGCCGCCGGGCGGTTCGACCTTGATCACGCGGGCGCCGAGGTCGGCGAGCATCAAGGTGGCCGATGGGCCAGCGATGTTGACTGTCAGATCGACGACGGTGACCCCGTCGAGAGGAAGGAGGTCACCGCGGGCGGCATGGATCATGCTCCGCCTTCTCGAACTCGATCGAACCGCCCCGGCGACCGCGTGCCGATGGCGTCCACCGGCCACTGCCGTGGCGGCCACTTCACCGACCCCCCGGATCCGGTCGCCGGGTAGTCGTACGAACGGCTGATCGGGACGTCGATCACATACACCGTTCCGGACTCGACGCCACGCGCGACGGCCGCATCCAGATCATCGGCATCCTCCACCCGCTCTCCCTCGGCACCGTAGGCGCGCGCGAGGGCGGCGAAGTCCGGGTTGTTGAGCTCGGTCCACGCGGACTGGCCGTACAGGTGGTTCATGAAGCTGCGGTTGGCGCCGAGGCTGGAGTCGTTGAAGACGACCACGGTCACCGGGATGTCCTCACGCAACGCGAGGGCGATCTCGTTGTAGGAGTAGCCGAAGCCACCGTCACCCACGCCAACGACGACATTGGACTCGGGGCTGGCGAGCTTGGCGCCGAGCGCCATCGGCAGCCCCGCGCCGAGCACACCCGCGCCGAAGGTGGTGACGAGGCGACGGGAACGCTCCGTGGTGGTGCCCTGGAAGACCCAACCGAGGTTGTTGCCGGTGTCCGTGGCGATGATGTCCTCGGGACGCAGCGCAGACTCGATCGCCGACGCGACTCGCCAGGGGCTGATCGGACTCTCCGCCGATTGGGCGCGCTCGCGGACCATCGCCTGCCACTCCTGCTTCATCTCGGTCACTCGCTGATGGTGCGGGCGGTCCTGGTACGGGAGCTCTTCGAAGTCCGCGTCCCCACGAGTGGCCTCGATGAATTGCCGCAGGACCGTGCGAGCGTCGCCGATCATTCCGAGCTCAGGGAAGTAGAAGTTGCCCAGCTGGGCGGCGTCCGTGTCGACGTGGATCAGTCGGCCCGGCATGGGCGCGGTGTAGGACTGGCTGTAGCCCCACTCGGAGAGCCTGGTGCCAACCGCCAGCACGACGTCAGCCTCCGCGACCCAATCGTTGGCGCATCGCGTTCCGATCGGCCCGTTGGAGCCCAAGGAGAGCGGATGAGACTCGGGCAGAATGCCCTGCGCGGTGTGTGTCGTCGTCACCGGCACACCGATCAGCTCGGCAAGCTCGCGAACCTCGTCGTCGGCACCGGACGTGACGGCGCCTCCTCCGACGAGGAGCACGGGCCGCTCGGCGTTGACCAGCAGGCTGATCGCAGCTCGGACCTGTTCGGGGTCCGCGCCGGCGCGGTACACCGGTGCTGGGAACCCCGTGGGGATCTCCATCTCCGCGACATCGACCGAGAGGTCGAAGGGGATGTCCACGAACGTGGGGCCCGCAGGCGCGCCGTGAGCCCGTTGGAAGGCTCGGTTGATCAGCTCCGGCAGCTTGTCCGGGCGCTCGGCTCTGGTCGCCCAGCGGCTGACCGGCGCCAGCGACTCGACGTTCGGCATCTCCTGCATCGCCTCGCGCGTCTGGAAGGTACCGTCGGTGTTGAAGCCGAGGTGCACCGAAGGGATCCGCGAGTACAGGCCCTCATAGAGGGCCATGGGAATCAACAGCGTGCCGCAGGTGTGCCACAGGCCCGCGGCGGCGCCACGGCCCTTGACGAAGTTGTAGCCGTTGATCAGATGGGCACCACCCAGCTCGGTCGTCGGGTTGATGGTCCGCATGCCGGTTCGCCCGCGGGTGGCGTCGGCCAGCTCCTGAGTGGTGTGCCCGATGTAGCCGACCAGCAGATCGGTGCCACAGGCCTCGAGGGTGTCCAAGATCGCGTCCGCGCCGCGTATGAGAGCCATCAGTCCTTCTCCTCTGCGTGATGTCCAGCGGGTGCGGCCAGGATGGCGTCACCTCTGCGCACTGGAACGTGGGGCCGAGATCTCCTCCCGGCCAGTGGTGTCGACGTGCTCATCGGCCCTGATAGGCGGGCGCGCGGCGCTCGGAGAACGCGGCGATGCCCTCCGCCGCGTCGTCGGTGAACTTGAGCATCCGGAGCATGGTCTCTTCAAGGCGCAGGCCCGATGTCCGGTCCATGTCCCGGGCGCGGATCGCAAGCTCCTTGCATGCCTGCACCGCCAGCGGTGGAAGCTCGGCCAGCCGCCGCGCGTAGCCGAGAGCCGTCTCCAGCAGCTCCTCGGCAGGCACCACCTTGTTGATGAGCCCCCACCGCAGCGCCGTCTCAGCGTCGATGGGCTCCCCGAGGAGCAGCATCTCCATCGCGATCGGGTGCGGAAGCTGCTCCAGAATGCGCTGTGTCCCACCGTTCGCGGGAAGGAGGCCGCGCTTGACCTCGCTGAGCGCGAAGGTCGCGTGGGAGGACGCCACGCGCAGGTCGGTGGCCAGCAGAAGCGTGACTCCACCGCCCATGCAGTAGCCGTTGACCGCGGCGACCACGGGCTTGTGCACCTCCAGGCCCTTGTTGAGCAGCTGACCCTTCTGGGTATTCCAGAACTCCGAGAGGTCCCCGGGCGAGCCGACGAAGGACTTGAGGTCGGCTCCCGCCGTGAATGACTTCTCCCCAGCCCCCGTGATGACGGCGGCACGGATGTCGCCGTCGTCGCGAACCCTGATCCATGCCTCCGAAAGGGCCTGGTAGGTCGCACCGTCCATCGCGTTCATCCGCTCCGGCCGATTGATGGTGATGGTCGCCACACCCTGGTCGAGCTCGAAATCCAATGACATGAGTCGCGTCCTTACTTGTTCTCTTCGTTTTCGGCAGCCTTGGTCCGGGCTGCGATCCGTTCAGCCATGGCGATGAGCGGGCCGTCGACCATGCGCCCCTCGAAGCTGGCCACGCCGGCGCCGTTGGCGGCGACCGTTGCGAGCAGACGCGCTGCCCAGCCCTCCTGGGCTTCCGTCGGTCGATAGGCCGCTCGGATCTCAGGCACCTGTGTCGGATGAATCGCGACCTTGGCCGCAAAGCCCATCGCGACGGCGTCAGCGCACTCGGATCGCAGTCCGTCGAGATCGTCGAGGGCGTGGTAGACGCCGTCCCACGCCTGCACTCGAGCGGCCCCCGCCGCGAGAAGTACACGGCTACGCGCATAGGTCACGTGCGGTAGATAGCGTCCATCCGCTCGCCGGCTGCTCCATCCGCCGATGTCCGCGGTGAGGTCCTCCCCACCCCACATCAGGGCGACGCAATTCTCCGCTGCGGCGATGGAGTCGGCTGCCTGCACTCCTCGGGCAGTCTCACAGAGTGCGATGATCCGCCACGGCTGCAGGTCCGCCACATCTTCGGCCGACTCGGCCTTGGGAAGCATCAGGAACCGGAGACCGGAGTCGGTCAGCATCGCCAGATCCGCCTGACCCTCCGTCGTGCGTAGCGCGTTGATCCGCACCACCGTCCGCTCGGGTGGCAGTTGGCGGATGGCACCGCGGAGAATCTCTCGTGCCGTGAGCTTGCGCTCAGGCGCAACCGCGTCCTCGAGGTCGATGATGACGACGTCAGAACGGTTCAGCGCCTTGTCATACCTATCCGGTCGATCGGCCGGACAGAAGAGCACGGCTGGGCCAGCCGGCGGCGATTCGATCGCACCCGTCACCGGCGCATCCCCGGATCGCACGATGCCCATGTCTCAGCCCTGCTCGACCTTCGTCGGGCACGGCACTGCGCCCTCGGCGCTCACTGTCACGCGGAGCGCTCCGCCCAGCCCGTCGATCGTGACCTCGATCACGTCGCCGTCCTCGACCGGACCCACGCCGGCGGGTGTGCCCGAGCTGACGACATCTCCCGGCTCGAGAGTCGTGATCGAGGAGGCATAGCTGACCAGATCGGCAATGCCCCAGATCAGTCGATCGGTGGAGGACTGCTGCCGAACGGTCTCGTTGACCCGGCAGGAGAAGCCCAGGCGCTCCGCTCCGGGGAGCTCGTCCAGCGTTGCGATCCATGGACCCATCGGCGTGAACGTCTCGAACGACTTGCGGGTCGACCGGTCCTCAGCGCCGCGCATGGTCATGTCCAGCAGCGCGGTGACGCCGAAGACGTGATCGAGTGCATCGGCCTTGCTCACGTGACGGGCACGGCGACCGATCACGACGGCGACCTCGCCCTCCTGGTCGAATCGCCGATCGACGTAGGGGAGCAGCACCCTGCCGGCATGTCCGATGACCGACGACGGTGCCTTGAGGAAGAGGCCGAGCCCGGAGACCTGGACCGCCTCGTCCATCTCCAGTTGATGATCGCGGTAGTTCACCGGAGCGGCGAAGATCTTGGTGGGGTCCGGGACCGGGGCCATCAAGGTGACGTCGCCGAGCGGGATCGGGTCGAGAACGTGGGGGTCCTGGTCCCACTCCCCCTCACTCCACCGATGGATGAGTCGCCGCATCGCGCTCGACTGCCCGGACCCCGCCGGGCTGAACTGAGGGAGCTCACGGACCTGTCCTGCTGCGACGAGGCCGACTCTGCCGTCATTGAAGCTGGCTACACGCACTGCGGGCCTACTCTTTCGTGATCAGGAGAACGGAAGGAAGGTCGACTGCTTCGGTGGCCCGGCCTTTCACAGGGCCTCCTCGCGGTAGAGGTTCAATGCCTTCATCACCGGGGCGTTCGAGTAGGCGAAGATGACCGCATCGTCCTCGCGCGAGGCGTTCCGGTGCTGGTACGAGGACCAGCCCGGGATCACGAACACGTCGTTGGGATGCCAGTCGAGGGTGACCTCGCCCACCTGGGTGGAGCCGTGGCCCCGGACCACGTGGCAGATCACACTCGGCGTATAGCGACGCGGCCGGCCGACGAACCCGGGCCTGAGCCGCTGGATCTGGCATCCGATCGTCGGCAGAACGGGACCGCCGTTGAGCGGATTGGTGTACTCCAAGGCGATGCCGTCGTGCTCACAGCCGTCCACGTCGTCGCCGATCGACTTCAACGACCGCTCGGTCTCGGCCCACGGATAGTTGCCGATCGGGGTGTTCGGCGAGTCACGGTGCAGCCAGGTCGGATTGAGCCGACCGTGGATGTACTGGCGAGTGGAGACGTCGTCAGAGACCGTCGACTTCTGGAACTCATCGGGATGCTGCTCGTAGAAGCCGGCTTCGAGAAGATTGATGAGCGGGTAGTCGAGACCGTCGAGCCACATCATGGGCTTCTCGGCGGGATGGAAGTGATCGTGCCACTGCAAGCCCGCCGTCATGAGAAGGTCGCCCGGCTGCATGTGCACCCGCTCACCGTCGACCGTCGTGTAGACACCGGAGCCCTCGATGACGAACCTGAACGCGTTGGAGGTGTGCCGATGCGCGGGCGCCTGCTCGCCGGGGAGCAGGATCTGGATGCCGGCATACAGCGTGTTGACGGTCGCCGGGGGTTCCTGCAATCCCGGATTCACCAGCATCAGTACCCGTCGCTGGGCGTCTTCGATCGGCAGATGCTCGGCGAAGTACATGGCGTACTCGCGCAGCGACTCGTAGTGCCACACGGTCGGAACCGCGACGGACTTCGGCTCGGGGCGAAACAGGTCCCCGAGGTACCGCCACAGCGGCGCCGCGCCCTCGGCCGCCAGGCCGCGGTATGCGTCTTCATCATTCGTGATCATCGTCAACTCGTGAGTCCTTCGTCGCTTGTCGTCGTTCGGGATCGTGTAGATAGAGCCAGTCGACCGGTTCGTAGTCGGACTGGTCGCGGCGGCGCAGCAGGTAGTTGCGCATGGCGGCGAGCGAGCCGTCGGCGTGGAGGACCTCACCGAACATCCGCGCCCGGGTCTGCACGGTTGACGCCCGTTCACAGCGCCGTGCTTCGTACTGCTTGAAGGCCTCGTGAACGGGAAGGCCGGCCGAGACGCACTCGCCGAGGACCTGGCCGTCCTCGAGCGCCTGACACGCACCTTGCGCGAGGTACTGGAACATCGGATGAGCAGCGTCGCCGAGCAGCGCGATACGTCCGTCCACCCACCCCCCGCTCGGCGGCCGGTCGAACATCTCCCACCGACGTGCGGTGTCGATCAGCGCAACGCTGTCTCGCACCGCCGGCGTCGCCTTCTCAAAGGTGGCGCAGAGCTCTGCCGGTGTCCCCCACTGCTCCGATCCTTTTCGGTACTGAGAGCTTTGGAACACAGCGACCTGGTTGCAGAGACGCCCATTGCGCACCGGATACTGCACCAGGTGCATCGAAGGCCCGATCCAGATCACCATCTCGGTGAGGCTCTCCATGGCGGACGAGACCTGTAGGTCATCGACCCGAACGGTGCCGCGGTAGGCCACATAACCCGTGCCCTCCGGCTCTCCGTCGCGAAGCAGCTGCTGTCGAACCCTGGACGAGATGCCATCGGCCCCGATCGCCGCAGACCCGGTCCACTGCCGTCCGTCCGCACCATGCACTCGAACGCCGTCGGCGTCCTGCTCGATCCGCTCGACTGTGGCACCGGAGACCATCGTGATCTGCTCGCACGCGGCGCAGGCATCGAGGAGAGCACGGTGCAGGTCCATCCGGTGAGCGACCATGTACCGGTAGCCGTAGCGCTGCGCGAAGCGCTCGTCGGTGCGCAGCGCAGTGATCTCGGACCCGTCGAGCGCATCGCGCAGCACCAATCGCTCCGGGAAGAAGGCCGTCTCGGCGACGGCCTTCAGGAGGCCAAGCTCGTCGAGGACTCTCGAAGCGTTCGGAGCGAGCTGGAGACCAGCGCCGACCTCTCCGAACTCCGGCGCTCGTTCCAAGATCGTGACGGTCCCACCGGTCTTGCGGGCTGCCTGCAGAGCCGCTGCCAGCCCACCGATACCTCCGCCGATGACGACGAAGTCGGAAGCTTTGGGATCCATGGTGCGGCCAACCGTCCTTATTGTTCAGTACACTGAGGATTATAGATGCGGTCACCGTCGGTCGTCAATGCACACAGCTCGGCAACGCTTGAGCCTCCATGCATCACAAGCAGCCTCTGCCGAGGCTGGTGAGTGAGGTCAGTACGGCGAAGATCCGCCGTCCACGTTGAGCGTCGTTCCGGTGACGCCAGCCCCAGCGGACGAGGCCAAGTAGACGGCAGCCGCTGCAACCTCTTCGACCGTGACGGGGCGTTGTATCGCGGAATCCTTGACCAGGTGCGCCGCAAGATCGTTCGGGTCATCGAGCCCGAGAGCTGCCGAAGTGGCGTCCATCGTGGCGTAATACTCGTCGGTGATGACCAGCCCTGGACAGATCGCGTTGACGGTGACGCCACTCTGGCCGACCTCGTGCGCGCAGCCCTTGGTCAGTCCGATCAATCCGTGCTTGGCCGCCACGTAGGCCGGGATCCCCGGGGTTCCACGTTTACCCTCCAACGACGACATCGTGATGATTCGTCCTGACCCTTGGGGAAGCATGTGCCTGAGGGCGGCCCGCATTGCCCAGAAGGGCGAACTCAGATTGAACCTGATCACGAAGTCCCACTCCTGGTCGGTCATCGAGGCAACCGCGGCGGGCTCCCTGAGACCGCCCGCGTTGAGAACCGCGATGTCCAGTCGGCCGAAGTGCTTCACCGTGCCTTCGATGAGGTCGTCGACTTGGCTCTGGACGAGGACGTCCCCACGGATGAAGTGGACTCGGTCGCCGGCGCCCAACGCCGCCAACTCCGCAACGGCTGCCCTGCCCTTCTCTTCGCTGCGCCCGTTGACGACCACCGAGGCGCCCTCGATGATGAATGCTCTTGCGACGCCCTTGCCGATACTGCGGGTACCTGCGGTGATGACCGCCACCTGACCGTCGAGCAAACCCATGGCTCTGCCTCCTCGAGCTATGAAGTGAGAGAGCTGACCTGGTGCGCGCGCTGCGCGACTCAGATTCCAGCCAACAGTTCCTCTGCCCCACCGCTTCCCATCGGACGCCGGCGGTTCTCTGCGATCAGCCAGCGCCCATCCACGCGGCGGAATGTCCACCGGTTCAGGCAGTAGTTCTGATACTGAAGCGAGGGTGCGTGGTGACCCTCGGAGCGGGCGATGACGACCGAGTTGCTGACGATCACCGCCGTGTCTTGGTCGATCAGGCGGAAGATCGAGGCTTGCCCATCCATCTGATGCTGGGCTCGATCCACGATCCGCAAGTGACGCGGCGCATCGATGCAGTCGTACAGCTCCTTCCGCCCCACGAAGCGTCCATTCTTGAGCGGAAAGTTCAGCGTTCGCGGATCGACGGCTCTCGGCTGCATCTCCTCGTCGTAGTACTCGTCGTCCTCGTAGTACCAGAAGTCCATGACCGCGTCCTCGGTGTAGAGATCGACCCACTTCTCCGACAGACCGTGGTCGGCGTAGAAGCCGTAACGGGCAAGCAGCTCCCGACAGTCACGCTCATCCTCGAGGAGCCCGATCCGCTGGGCCATTCCGTCGGTCGACGCATTGGTGGACGACGATTTCTCCATTGGTGACATCACCTATCTGTTGAGCATTGAACCCTCACGGGATGAGGCTGGATCGATTCGAGATATTGACCATCTCTTCGGCCGTCTTGGTTGCCTCTTCAAGGGTGCGACAGAAACAACGCGGAGCAGGGTCACAGCCCCCTTCCCGGTGACCGCAGCACCCAAGGCCTCCGTCGGCCGCTCACCGCTTGGACCGAGACCTTCTACCGGCCGCACAGAGAGGATCAATGAGCCATTTGATCAGTACACTGAGCAATGCTCACAACGTAACGACCCTCACACCTCGTGTCAACCAGGATCTGCGATCGCGACCGCACCGGCGTGTGGACCTCAGGGGTGGCTCGCTTGACGTCGGATGCCCGGCCTGGCAGCCGCCGTCCGGGCTGCAACCCTGCCGAAGACCACTCCCTTCCCCAGCGATGTTCCTGTCATGTAGCCCGCACCATGGAATCCTCCGGTGACTTCACCGACAGCGAAAAGTCCATCGATCTCGTCCCCATCAACGTCGACGACCACGCCCACCGGACTGACGCTGACCCCGCAGTAGGTTGTCGTCAACAGAGTCTGCGCCGGATAGGCGAAGTACGGCGGTGAGTCGATCGGCAACAGTTCCCCCACCCCGTTGCAGAGGCTCCGTCGACCCACCTCGTCGACGGCTGCGCCCTGGACAGCGTCGTTGTAACGATCGATCGTCTGAGCAAGCGCGTTGCCCGGCACCCCGACGATCTCCGCCAACGCACTCAAGGTCTCTGCCCGGTGCACGTGACCGATGCTCTCGAGCATGTCGATGTCCTTGAGCGGGATCGGACGCGACATTGCTCGCACTCTGGAGTCGAAGATCTGGATCCCGAGACCGCCGGGCTGCTTCAACACCTCGGCTCCGAGCGTCTTGTAGTCCTGTGACTCGTCGGCGAAGCGCCGTCCGTTCCGATTGACCACGACCGCTCCCAGGTAGTAGGCGGTCAGCAACTCGTGAAACTCGTCACCGGTCTCAGGGTGCGAACCGTAGCTGCCGCTGACATGGGACATATCGGCAAGTCCGGCTCCGAGCTTCCATGCCATCTTGAGGCCGTCTCCGGTGTTTCCTCTGGCCCCGTAGGGGATCGCGTCGAGTTGCTCAGGTGCGAAGACACGCAACAGGTCGGTGCCTCGGCTGAAGCCACCGGTCGCCAGCACAACCCCCGCACGCGCGGCGAACTCTCTCTGGCCGTCTTGCGATTCGACCAGCAAGCCCGTGACCCGGCCCGCCCGGTCACGCTGCAACCGGGTCACTCGGTGGTTGACCCGGATCACTCCTCCGGCCTCGACAAAGGCTCGCTGTAGTCGTTCCAGAAGTCCGGTGATCGAGGTGAGGTGGCTTCGTGGCACGGATTGACCGCTACTGATCGACAACTCCCCGAACTCGGCACCGTGGCCTCTCAACCAGTGATAGGCCTCACGTTGATGCTCCAGGAATGTGCACAGCAGTGCTGGGTCGTTCTCATCGTTGCCCACGTCCAGCAGGTCCGCGCGGAACCGCTCGATCGAGTCCTCGACGCCATGGGCGTCCTGTTCGGCCGTGCCGCAGAAGGCGAACCAGCCCCCACTCATGGCCGACGAGCCGCCCAGGCGGTCGGCCTTCTCCAGCAACACCACGTCAAGGCCGAGTTCGACTGCCGAGAGCGCAGTCACCTGCCCGGCGATGCCGCCGCCGATCACAACCAGATCGAAGCGCTCATGAGGCCGCGTCGCCTTGTCATCTCCGAGCAGTGGGTCCTCCTCCAGCCCGCGCGCCGAACACGCACGACCCCTACCTCATCGTGCCTCTGACCAGCTCTCCCCGCCGGTGTCGCCCATCGCTCTCTAACGGCGATGGAGCCGACCGTCTCAGGCCAGAGCGTGGCCACTCACGACATTTCATCAGTACACTGAGTATCCTAGATTGACCGAATCCTGTCGTCAATGCGCAAAGCCGAGGAGCCCATGACCTTCGACCAACCGGACCAGTCCTTCGCCGAGACGACGGAGGCCCGGACCGGCCCGCTCTCTCCGCTGCGAGTCTTGGAGCTTGGCTCTGTCGTCGCGGGCCCTTTCGCCGGTCGCCTTCTTGCCGACTACGGGGCTGATGTCATCAAGATCGAGGCACCTGACCGCCCCGACCCGCTGCGCGACTGGGGACAGGAGTCCTATCGGGGCCACCGACTCTGGTGGACTGTTCACGCGCGCAACAAGCGCTGCATCACCCTGGACCTCCGTTCGGGGCGCGGCCAGGACCTGTTCCTGCAACTCGTGGCCGACGCCGATGTGGTGATCGAGAACTTCCGTCCCGGCACGCTGGAGCGATGGAACCTCGGGTGGGATCGACTTTCTTCGGCGCAGCCTGGCCTGGTTCTCGCACGACTCTCGGGCTACGGACAAACCGGTCCCTATGCGTCCCGGCCGGGCTATGCCTCGGCCGCTGAGGCCCTGGGAGGACTGAGAGCCATCAATGGCTATCCGGGCGAGGCACCACCGCGGATGGCCATCTCGCTAGGAGACTCGCTCGGCGGTCTCTTCGCCACCCAGGGCATTCTGGCCGCCCTCCTGCACCGTGACCGAACGGGCGAGGGCCAGGTCGTCGATGTCGCACTGACCGAGGCGTGCCTGGCTCTGACCGAGTCGATGATCCCCGAATACGACAAGGTGGGGCGCGTACGTCAGCCGGGCGGCAGTCGCCTCGACGGGATCGCCCCGTCCAACCTGTTCCGGACCGCCGATGAGCGTTGGGTCATCGTGGCCGCCAACCAAGACACCGTCTTCGGCAGACTGTGCGACGCTCTGGGGCGTCCCGACCTGGCAACGGATCCTCGGTTCATCGACCATCGGGCTCGCGGCCAGTATCAGGACGAGATCGAGGACATCATCGCAGCCTGGGTGCACGAGAAGACCGCCGCCGAGGTGACCGCGATTCTCCACGATGCCGGCGTTGTGGTCGGGGGCATCGCTGACGCTGCTGACATCACCGAGGACCCGCAGTTCGCTGCCCGGGGAGCGCTGGTCCACCACCATGACCAACGCTTCGACGAGGCGGTGCTTGCGCCCGGCATCGTGCCGCTCTTCTCCGCGTCACCCGGATCGGTGCGGTGGGCCGGGCCACCAGAGCCCGGCAGCCACAATGTGGCTGTCTATCGGGACCTGCTCGGCTTGAAGGAGTCCGATCTCGCCCGTCTCTCCGCGGACGGAGTCATCTGAGCGGAGTCATCTGAGCGGCGCTACACCCCTTTGCTCAGCTGGTCCCACTGCGACGACGTTCCTACCGGCCGTCGTCCAGCTCAGCGTCCGAGAAGAGTGAGCGCAGCGTCCGTGATGGATCCGACGTCGATGCCGTGTAGGCGGTACGCGTCCTCGAGCGAGCTGGACTGACCGAAGTCGCTCACCCCCAGACAGCGCATCCGGTCGCCTCGGGCCCCAGCGAGGTAAGAGAGCGTGTGCGGATGCCCGTCGATCACCGTGACCAATGGTGCGGGCGCCGAGTCGGGGAGGAGCGTGGCCAGGATGTCGTCTGCCCGCGTGGCGCCGACAGCGCCACGCTGCTGGAAGGAGCGGAAGACCAAGTCGGGGCTGGTGAGACAGATGACACCGGCAATGATGCCCTGCTCGGCGAGGAGGTGCGAGGCCGCAATCACCTCCGGCATCAGCGCCCCGACACCGACCAGCGTGACCTGCTCGTCTCTCGGATCATGGGAAGTGAGCCGGTAGCCACCGGCCACCGCGTGGCGCCGTCTGCGCTCCAGCAGAGCGCCGTCTTCGGGCAGTTGCGCCAGCCCCTGGTCGATGGGACGGGTGGAGAGTCGGAAGTACGACGACGTTCCGCCCTCGACGCCGACCTTGCTCATCGCGGAGAGCATGCACCACTCCAGATCCTGCGCGAACGCAGGCTCCCAAGCGATGCAAGCGGGCTGCTCAAGTCCGATGGAGGGCGTGGTGATGGACTGGTGAGCGCCGCCTTCCGGCGCCAGCGTGACACCTGACGGGGTCCCCACGATGATCGACTGTCCGCCAGCGTAGATCCCGTACGACCACGGCTCCAGGGCGCGGGAGATGAACGGGTCGTAGAGCGTGGCAATCGGGATCAGCCTCTCGCCCCATCGTGACCAGGTGGCGCCGAGCTCGCCGAGCAGGCACACCAGGTTGACCTCGGCGATCCCCAGCTCGATGTGCTGGCCATTGGTCACCTCCGACCACTTCAGGATCCGCTCGGCATCATCGGCGAACCAGTCCAGCCGGTCCTCGACCGACCACACCCCCGTCTTGTTGATCCACCCACCGAGGTTGGTCGAGGAGGCGACGTCGGGACTGCAGGTCACCACACGTTGCGCTGCCTCAGGCGACTCCCGCCTGAAGTCGGCGAGGAACCGGCCGAGAAAGGCCTGCGTGGAGATCGGTGCGCGCTGGATCCGTGAGAGTTGGAGCGGCACATCCACCCGCGGCTGAGAGGACACCGGACGCCGTGCGAGGGCTGCAGTCCTGGCGGTGCAGAGCGTGCTGGCGGCCGAACCCTCCGCGAAGGCCTCCCATGGTCGCTCTTGGTCGACGCCGCTGGTGGCCGCGAGCTCACTCATCTGCTGCTCGGTCAGGAGCGCGGAATGGTTGTTGGGGTGACCTTCGGTGGGGAGACCCCGCCCCTTGACGGTGTAGGCGAACAGAACGGTCGGCCGGCTGGTGTCGATCGAGCGATAGGTGTCGAGCAGCAGCCCGATGTCGTGACCGCCCAAGTCGCGGATCGCGCGGGCGAGTTCGGCGGAGCCGAGCGATCCCAGGAGCGCATGCAGGTCCTTATTCACCGATCCGGCAAGGATTCGCTCGGAGATCTCCGAGCCATCAGCGCGCAGGAGTCGTTGGTACTCCTCGTTGGTCATCTCCTCCATCCGGCGCCGCAGCGCGTCACCGCCGGGCCGCTGGAAGAGATCGGTGATCGTCCGCCCCCACTTGAGGGTCAGGACCTGCCAACCAGCAGCCTCGAACATCCCCTTCAGGCGGTGGATCTGCATGTCCGGGACCACCCGATCCAGGGACTGGCGGTTGAGGTCGACGATCCACAGCAGCTCACCCAGCTTGCCCACCGAGGGGTCGGCGACAGCCTCCCAGATTGCCCCTTCGTCGAGTTCGGCATCGCCCAGCAGGCTGATGAACCGTCCCGCCGGAGGCGTCGTGTCGAAGTGGGAGCTGACATATCGGTGAGCAAGGGCGGCCCAGAGCGCTGCGGTGGCACCGATCCCGACCGACCCGGTCGAGAAGTCCACCGTGTCGGGGTCCTTGAGGCGGCTCGGGTAGGACTGCAGGCCGCCCTTGGCACGCAGGGTGCTCAGGTACTTGGGATCCAGGTCGCCGAGGAGGTAGTTGATGGCGTGCAGCGCCGGTGCGGCGTGCGGCTTCACCGACACCCGGTCCAGGTCGGTGAGCTCCGCGAACCAGAGCGACACCATGATCTCGACCATGGAGGCGCTGGAAGCCTGGTGGCCGCCCACCTTCACGCCGGAGTCGTTCGGCCGCCCCCGATTGGCGGCATCGACGATCGCCGTTGCGATCCATCGCACTCGAGCGGCGATAGTCGCGAGAACGTCGTCGTCGCACTGCCCGTGGGCGTTGGAACTGACGGACGAGATGGTCGTAGACATGGCGATCTCCGCATAGGTCTGGGGGGACGACTCCCGCGCGACCGAGACCGCAAGGACGATCGTCGGGACGCGACCCGATAGGGCCGGTGCGCGGAAGGGCTGAAGGGGATCACCCGTGTGGACCAGCATGCAGCACTTGGCTTGTCCGAGGATCGTATGATGCTCAATCATTGCCGAATCAGCGCGCATGACCATGATTTCGGGCCGGCTTGCGCATGATTGAGGCTGCCATGAACACGATTGAAGCGAGGCTCCTCATGGATGCGATCGACGAGCAGATCCTCGCCATCCTGATGGAGAACGCACGGACTCCGACCAGCGAGATCGCCAGGGCCGTTCAGTTGTCCCCGGCTCCGGTCGCGCGGCGCATCGACCGGCTGGAGCGCATGGGGGTCATCAAGGGATACACGGCGATCATCGACCGTGGAAGGTTCGGGGGCCTCGAGGCGTTCACCGAGATCCGTCTCAACGGGGTCATCGATACCGCCGAGCTGAGCGAGATGGTGCGGGGGGTCCCTGAGGTCCAGCAATTCTTCGCGATCGCCGGAGATCCGGACGCCTTGGTCAAGATCGTGGCGTCCGATGTCGATCATCTCCAGCGCGTGGTCAACGCGCTCCGGCGCACCGGAAAGATCACCGGGACGAAGACGCTGATCTCGTTGGATGCCTGGGACCGCCGAACCCGCCAGACACCGGTCTGATCAGACACCTTCGGCTGCCCGACACCAATCGAGACTCACGGAACAAAGAAGCCCCCGGGTCAGACCCGGGGGCTCTCACGTGCGCGAGGGGGGAGTTGAACCGGAGGAACACGACGCTCAACTACGCTCAACCCGCGATTCTGAGCGTGAAAACCGGCGTCCGTTGCCTCCGATTGACTCCCGTTTCGTCGGGGGTGTGCACCCTAGGGGTGCACCAGCGGACTGTTCAGTTTGCCCAGCAATACCAACTGGACATGACCACTGTAGCCCTCATGCTTCATGGCCGCACCGACCCGCGCAGATAGACCTTCTCGCAAGTCCTTCGCCAACGACCGACCGCCAGCCAGGTGGCAACAAATCCGCCGGGAGGTGAGCAGTGGAGCGCCTTCAACCCCGTACCGATCGAGATTGACTCGAGTCCAATACCTTCGGTTTTGGAGACCGATGCTCTGCCAGTTGAGCTAGTGCCCTCCGGATGAAGCATCACTGACACCATGGCCTCCTGAGGGCATGACGAAATAGCCTGATGTTCCACCGGTAGGGCAAGCATAGAGGGTCACGGGCAGAGCCCCCAAAACAGGCCGCTAGGGCGCGCTGACCTGCACTGATGCAGTAGATCGACACACCAACATGCGTGCGACAGCCCGTTCGGTGGATGCCCGTCAGCGGGCGGGCGGCGCGCAGACTCGAGAGCGGTCTTGCGCGAGACTTCAAATCCGCAATGCCCGCACACCTGGCTTGGCGGCTGGACGGGCATGGTGTCGACAACGCTCGAAAATGAGGCCGATCCGACGCTCGAAAACGAGGCCACCGGGGTCGTGAGTTCCTAGTCTGCCGTGTCTTGGGTCTTGATGCTGGGCAGGGTGTCGATCCCGCGGTTGCGTAGCCGGTAGCTCGCACCCTTCAGGGTGAGGACGTCGGCGTGGTGGACGACTCTGTCGATCATTGCGGCTGCGACAGCCTGGTCGCCGAACACGCCGCCCCAGCCGCTGAACGGCAGGTTGCTGGTCAGGATGAGGGATGCGTGTTCGTAGCGGCTGCTGACCAGCTGGAAGAAGAGGTTCGCGGCGTCCTGTTCGAAGGGCAGGTAGCCGACCTCATCGACGATGATCAGCCCGTAGCGCCGCAGCCGGACGAGCTCTTGGGGTAGGCGTCCGGCGCGGTGGGCATCGGTGAGTCGGGTGACCCACTCGGTCGCGGTCGCGAACAGGACCCGGTGGCCGTGGCCCGCGGCCGCGATCCCGAGTCCGGTGGCCAGGTGGGTCTTGCCGGTGCCGGGCGGGCCGAGCAGCACGACGTTGCGGGCTTCGGTCACGAACCCGCCGGATGCCAGCGACGCGATCTGCTGCCGCACGGCGGGCTGGGCGTCCCAGTCGAACTCCTCGATCGTCTTCCTAGCGGGGAATCCCGCGGCGCGGATCCGCAGCTGGGCACCGGATGCCGGCATCACGAGCATGGTCGGCCAACCTCGTGGCGGCCTCGGTGATCCGGGGCGCCTTCAACGCCGATGCCCAGTAGGTCACCTGCTTGAGCGCCTCGCTGCGATGGGTCGCATCGCTCTTCGCCTTGCCTGCCATCAGGCCACCTCCTCACCATCGACCGGTCCGTCGGCCACGGTGGCGTCGGTGAGGCCGAACGCACGGTCGTAGTCGGCCAGGTCCCGCACCAGCTCCTCGTTCGGATCGGGTGCCGGCCGGGGCTGCTGAAACTGCTCCCGCAGAACCTTCGCGGCCGCGACGTGAGCGGGATCGGTGACCGTCATCCCGCGTGCCCAAACCCGGTCATGGGCAGCGACCAGGCGCCCCTTGTGGCGGACCTCGACCCGTGTCAGGTCGGCGGTCACGTCGACGAATCGACCGATCACCGCCGGGTCGACGGAGTAGTCGTTGCTGTCGACGCGGACGTAGTAGTCACGTCCCAGCCGGACCCGGTTGACCCAGCCCACCGCCGGTGCCACCGGCGGCAACGGCAGCATCGCCGCACGATCAGCGTCGAGCAGATCGACCGGACGGGCCTTGATCGTGCGCACCACCCGGCCGTTCGCCTTGGTCAACCAGTCGGTGAACTGGGCGTCGAAGTCGGCCGGGGACGCGAAGTCGCGGCCGGGCATGAAGGACGTCTCGAAGTAGCCGTTCCTGCGTTCGACCACACCCTTCGATTCGGGGTCGTTCGGCTTGAGCCGCTGCAGCGTCGTAGCCAGCGTCCCGGTGAACGCCCCGACCCCGTCGGCATGCCGCTTCCCACGACCGATGCCGGACTCGTTGTCCCAGATCAACCGCCGCGGCACCGCGCCGAGCAGCTGGATCAACATCCACATCCCCAACAGCAGATCCACGGTGTGCCGGGTCGGGATCATCCGCCCGAGGATGAACCGCGAGTGTGCCGCGGTGATCACCAGGACCGGAAGCAGCACCCTCGTGCCGTCCTCGAGCGGGATCTTCTTCGGCGGGAACCACAAGTCGCACTGCGCGGCGTCACCTGGCAGCCAGATCAGCCGATCAGAAGGGTCGACCGGCCGGTGCTCAGGACGCAGCCGCCGCACGTTGTCACGAAACCACGTGATCGACCCAGTCCAGCCGACCCGCTCAGCGATCACCGTGGCCGGCATGTCCGGCGCTTCGGCCAGCAGTTGCCGCACCGCCGGCTCGAACGGCGTAAACGACGTTGGCACCGCAGGCCGCTCGTACCGCGGCGGCCCGTCCGAGACGACCGCCCGACGCACCGTTTCCCTGCCGATGCCCAAGTCCCGTGCGACCTGCCGCTGCGGAACACCGTCCGCGACCAGCCGCCGAATCAGAGCCCAATCCTCCACTGAGATCACCCATCCAATCTGTCTGGGTGGCCTCGTTTTCGCCCGTCGCTATGGCCTCGTTTTCAAACGTCGCCGACACATGGACGGCATTGGACTGATCGGGAGTGGTTTTATGGACCCAAAATGGCTCCCGATCAAGTTGTCAACGGATTCTCACTCAGCGCGTCGTACCGCACCGCCAACCCCAGCGCGAGGCTCAACGCCGTCCGAGCCTGCTTCGCGTAACTGTAACTCTTGTTCGCCGTCAACGACTCGATGAACCGGTCGGCCCTACGGACCGTGATCTCCCGCAGCAGCAGGTGCTCGAAACGCAGGCATCACGATCTGACGCATGTTGCGCTCATACAAGCCTCACGTGCTCGGCGCAAGCCTTGCCCGTCAGATCAAGATCAGCCAGCCACACCTCGACCAGCCGACCGAATATGGGGTCAGCGGACAGGTCGCGGCCACCAGCCGCGTAGTTGTCACGACGGGTCAGGTTCTTCTTCAACGCCCGCTCGGCAGAGCGCCGGTGCTCACCCGTGGCCTACGCCAGACGCAGTTGACCATCGTCGTCACGGAACCGGACTCGTGCATTCAACCGACCGCTGCTGGCGGTGATGTAGGTGGACTGGCCGAACGTGCCGATGTCAGTGCGTGGGCGAGCCATCTCGGATCACCCCCGCTCGGGGGCCAGACCGGGAAATATTTCGGGTTGGGAATCGACCCACGCCAAGACGTCCTCGCGAGTGAACTTCACATGTCGTCCCACTCGGATGCCGCAAGGCCCTTTCCGGTCGACGCGCCAGTCGTAGATGGTCGCGATCGGCACACCGAGGTAGCCGGCCAGGTCCTCCATGCTCAACGACGGCTCCAGGCCGCCCACAGCGATGAGTTGTGTCGCCATGCCAGGCAGGTGGACACGGGGCTCCGAACGGCTCCCAGCCGTTCCGGGGCAACCCGATCGGGGGCCAGGGTCGGTGGCCGCTGAGCGGACCGGTGAGGACTAAATGATGACGTCTGATGGCCTATCGAACCGACCGCAGCGAACATCTCAGGCGTCACCGCGGGCACGCTCGGTGCGCTGGGGCGGCGTATGGCCTGAGTGAGGCGTCCGGCAGAGTAGTGCACGGGTCTTGGTGAGCGTGTTGCTGCCGATGTAGGCGACGGCCACCGGGGACCTGCGCGAACCCGCTCGGTACCTTCATCAACACGCCGCTTTCGGCCGAGGTCGACGCGGCGTGCAGCATCACCAGCCCGGAGCGGGTCAACCGCGCAACGGCTACCGTCACTGCGATGTCGAGACGCCCTCGTGAGATATCGAGACCATGCCTGGATCCACCGGGGACGCCGTGGCGCGGCCCCGAGCCACGTGACCCCTCGTCGGGACTGTCGCGGCCATCCCGAGATGAAGCATTTCCCTGCTGCTGGAGCTTAAGTCCTTACAAGCTCCGTCCGGCAGCCAGGAGAGCCTGCGTGTAAGCCTCAGCCGGGCGGGAGATGACATCCTCCGTTGCACCTACCTCTACGACACGTCCTCGGTTGAGCACGACCAGACGCGAGCAGAGACTACTGGCAAGTGCTAGGTCGTGGGTCACGAAGAGCATCCCGCGATCACTGCTGTTGACAAGAGTACGGAGCAATCTGACCACGTCGGCCTGCGTAGTCACGTCCAAAGCGGATGTGCACTCATCGGCAATGACAAGCTCCGGCTCGGTCACCACCGCCAGCGCGACGGCCACACGCTGGCGCATCCCGCCCGAGAGTTGGTGAGGGTAGGCGCGAAGGACACGTTCGACCTGTTCCTCGCTGAACCCGACCCGCGCCAGCGAACCTCGAATCCGTTCGGCCCGGGCCCGCTTGGCCAAGCCTTCCGCATGGTGATTCACCACCTCCCGCAACTGCCGGCCGATTCTCATCAGAGGATTGAGCGACCCACCTGTGTCCTGGAACACCGTCCCTACATGTCTACCTCGGATCACCCGGTAGTCGGACTCGGCAGAGATGTGCCTGCCGACGACGGAGATGGTGCCGCTGTCGATCCGAGCGTTCTTCTCCAACAACCCGATGATCGAACGAACGATCGTGCTCTTTCCACTTCCTGACTCCCCGATGAGACCAACGATCTCGCCGGCATCAATATCGAATGACACCCCGTTCAGCATGGCGACAGCCCCTGAACTCGTCTGCGCCGACACATGGAGGTCACGAACGCTCGCTACCGCAGCCACGTCAGAACTCCTTGTTTCCGGGATCGAACCTGGTTCGGAGCGCGTCACCCAGAAGGTTCGTGGACAGCAGCAACAGGCTGATCGCGGCTCCGGGAACTGCGGCAACCCACCAACCGTGGACCAATGTGTCGCGTCCCTCGGCCAACATCGTTCCCCATGAAATCTGCGGAGACACGACACCCAGTCCCAGGAAGCTCAGTGCGCTCTCAGCCAGAATGACGGTACCGATCTGCAGAGTCGCCATCACCAGAACCGTACCGGCGATGTTCGGCAGGATATGACGCATCAGTAGTCGTGGCGTGGACACGCCGGCGCAACGAAGACCGAGCACGAACGGCCTGGTCCGAAGCGACAACACCTCCGCACGGACCACGCGAGTGAACGGCGCCCACCCGATCAGTGCCAGAACGAGGATCAGGACCGTCAAGGAGCGGCCGCCGACCGACTGGATACCAATCGCGAGCAATAGATACGGCAGAGCAAGCTGCGCATCGACCAAACGACTGATGACGGCATCCACACAGCCGCCCTTATAGCCAGCGAGCATGCCGAGCATGATGCCCGGTATCGCACTTGCGATTGTGCCGAGGAGAGCGATCACCAGGGTCAGCCGCGCACCTGCCGCGAGTCGTGCCAGGACATCGCGCCCCAACTGATCGGTGCCCAGGGGGTGCGCCCATGAGCCGCCCCTAGCCCAGGCCGGCGGTCGGAGGCCATCCGCGAGCGACTGAGCTCCGGCGTCCGACAAAGGGAGCAAGGGATAGGTGACAGCAACGATCGCGATCACCACCACCGGGATCGCAAGTGCGCCGACAGGGGCGGCCCTGAGCTTGGCACTCCTGGAGCGCAGTCGGCCCGACACGGGTTGTGACGTCATGAGCGACCATCCCTCACGCGCGGGTCGATCACGGTGTAGAGGATATCGACCGTCAGATTGATCAGGACCAAGGCGGCCGCCCCGGCAACGACGACTGCTTGGACCAAAGGGAAGTCTCGCCGCTCGACTGCTTCCGTCGCGAGCGATCCGAGTCCCGGCCACGCGAAGACCAACTCGACTGCCACCGCACTGGAGATCAAAACCCCGAGCTGCAGGCCAACGACGGTGACCACTGGAAGCGCCGCACTCCGCAGTGCGTGAACGAGGACGATCCGCCAGGACGGGAGCCCGCGTGCCCGTGCAGCCATCACGAACGCGGACCGCATCACCTCCGACATCCCCGAGCGGGTCAACCGAGCGATGTGGGCCAGCGGAAGCATCGCCAGCGTTATTGCCGGTAAGACCAGGGAACTGACGCCCGTCGCCTGTCCGGCGGGAAGTAGGCCCCAGTTGACCGCGAAGAGGAGGACTAGCATCTGCCCGAGCCAGAACAACGGGATCGACTGCCCCAGCAAGGCGGCCGCCGAAGCCACGCGATCAACGAGACCACCTTCACGCAGTGCGGCGATAACACCGAGTGGCACCCCCAAGAGGACGGCGATCACGATCGCGACCGACGCGAGCTGCACCGAGTATGTCGAGCGGTCAACGATGAGATCGAGATTCGCCTCCCCGTACCGCAACGAGGTGCCAAGGTCTCCTCGGGCAAGATCGCCGATGAAGCTCAGATACTGCGCCACCAGCGGGCGGTCCAGTCCCAACTGCGCATGCATGGTCGACAACTGGTCGGCGGTCGCGTTGTCACCGAGCATCGCTCGCGCGGGGTCACCGCTGATGCGAGTGAGCAGGAACGCGATCGTGACGGCAAGAAGCAAGGTGGCCGCGGCGCGCCCGAGGATCGCAGCCAAGCGTATCCCGATCATCACGACTCCTCTCGCCACGCCGAATCTGGCAGGCGAGGTAGAGAACGCACCAGCCTCTGCGTGTACGCGTTCTGCGGATCACCCAGAACCTGCCGGCTCGCACCCTCTTCGACCACCCGGCCGTTCAGCATGACGTAGACACGGTCACATACCGCCTCGACCACCGCCAGATTGTGGCTGATCATCAGGATCGTCAGGTTGTCCCGCTCCTGCAGCTCACGCAGCAGCTTGAGGATCTGTGCTTGGACAAGGACGTCGAGCGCTGACGTGGGCTCGTCGGCCACGACGATCTCTGGCCGCAGCAACAGCGCACGTGCAATCGACACCCGCTGTGCTTGTCCACCGCTGATCTGGCGAGGTAACCGATTCAAGACCTCGGTCGGCAGGCCGACACGAGCGAGGATCTCCTCATCGGTCGCCCATCGGGTCCGATCGGGGTGGAGCGTCCGGAGCTCGGCCAAACCCGAGCCGATGGACTGTCTCGGGTCCAACGAGTTCAATGGATCCTGAAAGACGACCTGGACTGCGGCCCGCTGCGATCGCGACATGGTCCTGGCCAGAGGTTCTCCAGCGACCCGGATCTCTCCCTCCGTCGGTCGACGTAGGCCTGCGACGCTCATCGCCAGCGTCGACTTTCCGGACCCACTCTCGCCCACGATCCCGACGATCTCTCCTCTGCCGACCGCGATCGAGACGTCGTCGACGGCACGGAAGGCACGGCGCCGTCCCCTCGATGTCCTGTTGGTGAATGCGACAGAGAGATGTCGAACATCGAGCGCGTTGGCGGATTCAGGTTGCAACGCCTCCACGTGTTCCTCCTACGGTCGGTGCGTCGTGGCCTGTTGCAGACGGTGCGCACTCACCAGAGCGTCAGCCGGGCCTGAAGATTCGAGAACCCAGGCTCGCCGCGGCGGACACACCGACGCGATCCCATGGCAAGTCGGCACCCATCGATCGATCCGGACTACTCCAGACGTATCTCTTGGTAGTTCGGTACCATCGTGCGCGGCACATCGAGCCCCTTCAGTCGATCCGTGTACGCGTACACCGCGTTGTAGCGGAACATCGGCACCATGCAGGCGTCCTGATTGAGATACTCGTCCTCGAGGAGGCGGTAGGTCTTGTCCGCATCTTCCGTCGTCATCCCCCGAGCGTCGTCGATCATGCGATCCACCTCCGCACTGCCACAGTGTTTGGTGATACCACGTCGCGAGACGAACATCGTCGCGTAGTTGTCCGGGTGGGTGTATGCACCTTGGGCCACGCCATTGATCCCCAACTCGATGCTGCCGCTCGAACGGAGTTCCCGATAGCGGACGTAGTCCACAGGCTCTCGCTTGACCTCGAAGCCCACGCTCTCCAACATCCCCGCGACGACCTCTCCGATCTTGTTGTCAGCCGGGTAATTGCCCACGGTGTAGGTCAGTCTCAACTTCTGGGAGCCATTCGCCGCGCCAACCAAGCGGCGCGCCTTGTCCGGCTCGTACTGGATCGTGTCGTCATAGGCAGCCGGAGGCGTGAGATCGTCTCCGATGAAGGTGTCGATCACCTCGCCCCCATCGCCTCCCAGCACGTTGTCGACGATGCTCTTCTTATCGATCGCCATGGCGACCGCAAGGCGTAGGTTGCGGTCGGCAAGCGGCCCGCTGTTGCTATTCGGCCACAGGAGCATGCGCGTGGTCTCCGGCACGACCACGACCTCGAGGCCGTCGCCCTTGCCGACGCCTTCGACCGCATCCGAAGTCAACTCCAGGGCCAGATCCGCTTGTCCTGTGCGGACGAGGGACACCCTTGCGTTCTCCTCGTTGCTCCAGGTGAAGCTGACGCCTTTGAGGCTGACCGATGCACCCCAATAGTCCGTGAAAGGCACGACGTCCAGGGACTGACCGATCCTGTACTCGCTCACCTCGAAAGGTCCGGTGCCCAGGGGATTCTTGGCGAAGCCATCTCCCCCCTGATCCGTGTAGTACTTCTTCGGCAGACCGTAGGTGTTGGCCATGGCGGCAGGGAGCGCGGCGAACGGGCTGGAGGTGGTGACCTCGAGCGCACCGTTGCGCACCTTGACGCCCGTCACAAGATCGAAGTAGACAGCCAACGCGCTCCGCCGGTCGTTCGCATACTTGTCTAGCGTGAACGCGGCATCCTCCGCAGTCCATTTCGAACCGTCATGGGCCGTGACGCCATCGCGGACCTGGAAGACCCACTGGTTGGGCTTCACCTGCTCCCACTCGGTCAGCAATCCCGAGCCGTCCGGTTGGCCGTCTTCATCGAGTCCGACCATCGGATCGAACACTGTTGCGAAGACGGCTGCATCCGAGATTGTCGTGTAGACGGGGTTCAGCGAGGCCGGCTCCAGCCCCGTCACCACACGAAGCACACCGTCAGCAGCACGCCCCGCCGAGCCGCCGCCAAGCCCACAGGCGGACAAGAGTCCGACAAGACCCGCCGCGACTGCCCACTTCAACAACCTGCGACGATTCGCCATGGTGTCTGTCTCCTCCACTTGGCAACTTTGGTCTGACAACAGCACCTAGGTGCTGACCTTAACGAAGGCCACGCATCGCAGCAAGAGATCGGTCTTACTTTTATTTGACGGACAGGTCGCCCCGGACACCTACAGCGGTCGGCCCAGGAAGCCGGGATGGCGCTCCTGGGCCGACCATCGCGCCAGTCGAACTCAACTACTCGGAGAAGGCTCCGACCTCAACACACAGAGTGGCCAGGTCTCCGCCAACACCGTTGCCAGATTCGCCATCGGGCTCAACGGTCGTGAACTGCTTGTCTTCGTAGCTGTAGGTCCAGAAGCAGTTCAGGGCGGTTCAGGCGCAGCATGGGGTGGTTTGGAGCCTCCCCCGCAGGGCGACTCCGAAGGGCCAAACCTTCATCAACTGCACAGCACCGTCTTCTTCGACCGCGACTACCTACTCACCGCGCCTCCAACGTTCGTGGCACACCAGGTCTTGACTATTCCTCCGCCGGTTCCTCGCGTATGCCTTTCCGCCGCGCTCGCCACACCCGCACTGTCTGGCAGTACCAGCACCTCATGACTTTTGTCAGGGCCGCTCGCCACCCGAACCCACCACCTCCCGGGTCAGGCTGCTGCCCCCAGCTTCACCGTCCCACTGCGGTGGGCACGGCGGCGAGGGCCTCTCGCCTCCACTCGATCAACAAGCGCCTCACGGCGCACACCCTGTCAGACCGTAGGCATCCAAGATCTTCATCGTCTCCTCGGCAGACTTCAACTCATCCCTTCCTCGGGGCGCGGCGACGTATACGACGTCGTGTCGGGCAGATCCCATGACCCTCAGTGGGCAGTTCTCATGTCCGCCAGCGGGCAGCTTCGTGGCCGTCTCCGGGCAGAATTTCATGGTTGTCGACAAACCCGCCCGTGAGGCGCTGACCCGTCGGCCCTCCCTCATGCTTGCGCTACCTGTCAGGAGGTATCATACTAGGTCAGTGTCCGACATTACTACCAGCAGCCCAATCCCTCTCTTCGCTCGGGTCCGGGATGCCTTGCGAACCGACATACTGAGCGGACAGCTTCCACCGGGCGCCAAACTGCCGGTGGAAGCGGAACTTGCCAAACAGTTCAACGTCAGCCGCATCACCGTCCGACAGGCCCTCTCCGAGCTTCAGGACCTGGGCCTGGTGACGACCATCAACGGCAAGGGCTCGTACGCCTCCAAACCAGGCTCAACATCCACCCAGGGCCCACTGATAGGCGTACTCGAAACCATGCGTAAGCGCGGGCATCGGGCACACGGGAAATTCGTATCGTGTACCAATCAGCCGGCATCGCGCGTGGTTGCCGACGAACTGGGACTCGCTCCCGGTGTAACGGTAGGCGTCGTCACGTTGATGCGATATCGAGACGACGCGCCCTTCGTGCTCAGCACGACGTGGTGCAGCCCAGACCTCGCCCAGCGGCTGTCTCAGCAAGACCTCGCCGAACTCGACGTGATCGTCGCCTTCGAAGAGAAGCTGTGGATCCGCATCGACCGCACCGATATCCGCATCGAAGCCAGCATCGCGGACCAGTCCCTGGCACTCCCCCTTGAGTGCGACCCCGGCTCACCGATCCTGAGAGTGCACGCCACCAATCTGGACTACGACGGCACGCCTATCGCCTACTCCGTCAGCGAGAGTCGCGGCGACATCATGGACTATCGCGCCGTGGTCAAGAGATGAGCCCACCGATGCCAACCACTGACGCAGACCAGAACAGCAGGGACACCCCGAGCGGTCCCCTCGCTGGCGTCCGGGTTCTCGACCTCTCGACCATCGGCCCTGGCCCATTTGCCACGATGCTTCTCGCCGATATGGGCGCCGACGTGGTCTGTGTTCGCCGACCATCGGGTTCCGAGATGATAGGAACGATCGTCGACCGGGGTAAACGCACCGTTCCATTGGACCTGAAGACCGCGAGTGGACTGGCGAGTGCCTGGCAGCTCATCGAAGCCGCCGACGTCGTGATCGAAGGATTCCGCCCCGGGGTGATGGAACGCCTCGGACTGGGGCCGGAATCCGCACTCGGGCGCAACCCGCGCCTCATCTATGCGCGAATCACCGGCTGGGGAGATTCTGGACCGCTCTCGCAACGCGCTGGCCACGATATCAATTACATAGCGCTGGCAGGGGCACTGGCCGCCATCGGGAGACCCGATGGCGAGCCCACACCCCCGCTCAACCTGATAGGTGACTACGGCGGAGGCTCGCTATACCTTGTCTTCGGCATCGCCTGCGCGCTTATTCATCGAAACAAATCCGGACAAGGCCAAGTGGTGGAGGCCGCGATGATCGACGGAGTCGCGTCTCTCATGGCCAATCGCGCCGACAAGGTCGCTCGTGACAGGGGATCCCTTCGAGGTCAGGACCACCTCGACGGATCGGCACATTACTATCGTTCGTACCGATGTGCCGACGGTGCATATATCACCGTCGGGGCGATCGAACCGGCCTTTTATCATCTGCTGTGGAGCACGCTCGGTTGGGCTGACCGCGACGACCTCCCCACACAGGATGAGACGGATTGGGAGCGCGGCATACAGATACTTTCAGGGGTCTTCGTCCAGCAGCCCCGCTCTTACTGGGACCGGCTCTTTGCGGATACAGACGTCTGCTACTCGCCGGTACTGCCGATCGAAGAATCCTTCAACCATCCCCAGATACGCCAGCGTGACGTCTATGTGCACCGTCATGACGTATGGCAACCCAATGTCGCCCCGCGTCTCTCCGGATCACCCGGCGAGATCCAAGGACCCCCGAATCTAATGCACGCGGTACTGAGCGAAGTGCTCGAAGAGTGGACACGCCTACCCGCAGGACGAGCCCCCGAGGAGACAAAATGGTAGACCTGAACGAAACAATGGAAGGCATTCGCGAAACCTGCGCTTCCATCACTCAACGTATCGATCGAGCCTATATCGCCGAGTGTGCCCGAGAGGGCCAGGTACCACACAAGCTCTGGGACCTCTGGGCCGAGACCGGCCTTCTCGGCCTTGGCGTCCCGGAGGAGTCGGGCGGCAGCGGCGGTGGAACGACGGAGGTCTGCTTCGCCACCGATCTCCTCCACCAGGCCGGCTTGGAGATGCCCCACGGCACACCGAACCACATGTCTCGCACGACGATCGCCAAACACGGAAGCGCGGCGCAAAGAGAGAAATACCTACCAAAAACGGTGACTGGTGAAGAATGCTTCGCCTTCGCCATCACTGAGCCGAACGCGGGGACAAACAGCTTCAAGATCCACGCGAACGCGAAACGTCAGCCCGATGGCAATTATCTTCTGAACGGCCAGAAGCACTATATAACAAATTTCGTCGGTTCCAACAACGCGCTCGTGGTGGCCCGCACCGACAAGGCTTCTGCACAGGGCCGAACGGGCGGCCTGTCATTGCTCATCGTGGACACCAAATCACCGGGAATAAGTGCCACTGCAATGGATATCGGGGCACACCTGCCAGATCAACAGTATGTCGTAAATTTCGACGAGGTCGTGGTTCCCGAAGAAAACGTCGTGGGCGAACCAGGAAAGGGCCTACAGGCCCTGTTCGACAGTGTCAACCCCGAACGCCTCGTTACTTCTGCCAAGTCGCTGGGGCTCGCCGATTTTGTCCTTAACCGCGCCGTCGAATATGCGAAGATACGCTCCCCGTTCGGGACGCCAATCGGCGCCTATCAATCGATACAACACCCTATGGCGCTAGCCAAATGTCGCATCGAGGGTGCCCGCGCGTTGCTGTACCAGGCAGCCCAGAAATTTGACTCGGGGGAAAATGCTGGACTCGAGGCGAACATGGTGAAATTCTTATCTTCCGACGCTTTGAAGACTGCGGCGGACATCGCTATGACCACGTTCGGAGGCGCCAGCATGGATATGGGTCAAGACATTATTCCCTTCTATCTCAGAGCGAAACTTGCCGAAGTCGCCCCGCTGACGAACAACGTGGTCTTAGGATTCGTGGCCCAACAGGGCCTCAAGCTCCCCAAATCCTACTGACGAGCGATTCGCGCAACTATCGAACATGAACAAGAAGAGTAGGAACGTGAATTCCTCCACACATACGTGGGACCAGAACGAACAGACCACGATTCTCGATCTCTTACGAGATGCCTGCACTGACACTCCGGACAAGATATTTCTCGACTATCGTGGTCAAACGTTCACCTATCGCAATTTCGATTCAGAAGTGACCCGATATGCCCATGGCCTGGCAGCCCGTGGGGTATTGCCCGGAGACCGTATTTCATGCCTTCTTGACAACGGTTGCGAGAATGTTATTCTCTGGTTCGCTATCAATAGGATCGGGGCGGTCTTCGTTCCGGTCAACACCGCCCTCAAGGGAGAGTTCCTGCGACATCAGGTCGCAGATGCCGGAAGCAAAGTTCTGGTGACTGACGCTGAGTACATCGAGCGCGTGATTGCCTTGGAGAGTGAGCTACCAAATCTCAAGACCTTGGTCATCCGGGGCGAGACATCTCATCCCGAGACGCGATTCGACTGTGTTGCCATCACGCAGATTCCCACTTCGGGGGCACCCGGTATCTGGCCGGGTCCCAAGCCGAACGACCTTGCCATGCTGCTCTATACATCGGGGACGACAGGTCCCTCCAAAGGATGCATGATCAGCCATGGATATGCTGCACGGGCTGGCCGACAGATGGCTCTCAACACCCGAATGAGCGCTGCTGACGTGGCCTGGACACCGTGCCCGTTGTTCCATGCAGCTGCCGTGCTCGGACTGGTTGTTAATGTCCTCTCGGTAGGGGGAACCGCCGCCATCTCGACCCGCTTTTCCGCGTCAAATTTCTGGAATGAGATCGAACGCAGTAAAGCAACGGCAGCACTGCTGGTCAGTACCATGCTTACGATCATTCCAGAAATGCCCGAGACTCCCGAATCTAAACGGTGCTTTGGACAGTTGAGATTGGTCTGGGGTGCGCCATTGAGCAGAGAACTCATAGGCCGATGGAAGGAACGCTTCGGACCGACATCTGTCTCGATGGTTGGCTA